>Ga0214473_10008581_pt1 | contig 12076 bp, 9 predicted proteins | sample RVTome_7_FD_203509 | JGI IMG/M metagenome (GOLD analysis project Ga0214473, IMG submission 203509) | Soil microbial communities from uranium-contaminated site in the Upper Colorado River Basin, Wyoming, United States - RVT98D197 | ecosystem: Environmental > Terrestrial > Soil > Contaminated >...
ATTAAAAATATTTTGGTCTGGCCAAAATTTTCTTGACAAGGGGAAGAGATCTATAATATGGTCAAAGCAGCTTCTGGGTTCACTGACGAACCCGCGCTTCCTTCGCAACAGGTCTTCCTGAACTTGGGGGAGGATAGATGGCCCGATTATTGATTCCAGCGGGTCGAGCAGGCAGGCCGCAGGGGTTGGCTTTTTTCCCGGCGGCGCCTTCCGCGTTTCAACCTTCCCAGACCGAATTTTCCTCAGCCGCAGTATTCGAGAAAAATCTCATATTCCGATTCACTTTTTCCTGGGAGGTCCGCAGAAGACCGCGGGGCCCCAGACGGGTGCTAAAAACGGAAAGGATCCCCCATGCTCAATCCAGATGCCCTGAAAAAGTTTTCATCCATCGTTGGCCCAGGGCGGCTGAAGACTTCCAAAGAAGACCTTCTGACGTACGCCTATGACGCGTACGTTCAAGAGTTCCTTCCCGATGCGGTCCTTTTCCCCAAGTCTCCGGAAGAAGTCTCCCAGATCATGAAGGTGGCCAGCGCCCATAAAATACCCATCACCCCGCGAGGGGCAGGGTCCGGCTTGGGGGGTTGTGCTTTGGCCAAGAAGGGAGGGGTCATCCTTTGCTTCACGATGATGAACCGCATCCTGGAGATCAACACCGCCAACCGCTACGCCGTGGTGGAGCCCGGAGTGGTCATTTCAGAATTCCAGAAAGAACTGGAAAAATTGAACCTCTTTTATCCCCCGGACCCGGGCAGTGCGACCGTGGCCACCATGGGCGGAGCGGTGCTGATGAACGCGGGAGGAATGCGCGGGGTCAAATATGGCGTGACCCGTGACTACCTGCTGGGGCTGGAGATCGTTCTCCCCTCGGGAGAGGTGATGAAAACGGGGGGTCTCACCACAAAAGATGTAACGGGTTATGACCTCACCCGCCTGATCTGCGGGTCAGAAGGTACGTTAGCCCTGGTAACCAGGATCACCGTTCGCCTTCTTCCCAAGCCCAAATCCAGGCGCACGCTGCAGGCCATCTACAACCGGATCGATGACGCGGGAAACACGGTGGCCAAGATCATCGAAGCCGGGATCATCCCGGCCACGCTGGAGCTGATGGATAAAAGCATCATCAAGGCGCTGGAGGATTCCGCCCACTTGGGCCTTCCCCTGGATGCCGAGGCGATCCTGCTGATCGACGTGGACGGAGACCTGGAGACCGTGGAGAAGCAGGCTGCGCTGGTGGCCGATTTTTGTAAGAGCCTGGGAGCCCGGGATGTCCGCGTCTCCCAATCGGAAAAAGAGAACGAACAGCTCTGGGTCGCGCGCCGGTCGGCTTTTGGGGCGGTGGCCCGGATGCGCCCGACCTGCGTGATCGAAGATGCCACGGTGCCGGTCAGCTACCTGACCTCGGCCATCAAAAAGGTCATCGAGATCTCCGAGCGGAACCGCGTGCAGATTGCGGTCCTGGCCCATGCCGGAGACGGAAACCTGCATCCCCTGGTCCTCTGCGATCAACGGGATCAGGAGGAGATGAAGCGCGTGGAAAAGGCGATGGATGAAATCGTGGATTACGCGATGTCGGTGGGGGGTACGCTTTCCGGGGAGCACGGCATCGGCATCGCCAAAGCGAAGTATCTGCCCAAACAGTTGAGCGGGACGTCCCTGGCGATGATGCGGGCCATCAAGAAGACCTTCGATCCCCAGGGAATTCTGAACCCCGGCAGTTTTCTGGAGTATGCCGCATGATCGCTAAAGAAATACAAGAGGAAGTGCATAACTGTATCAAGTGCGGGCTTTGCCTTACGCCCTGTCCGGTGTATAAGCAGCTTTGCTTCGAGGGGGCCTCGCCGCGGGGAAAAGTGCAGCTGATCAAGAACGTTCTGGAAGGAAAATTAGAGCCCTCGGAGAACTTTCATCGACTTCTTTTCACCTGCCTGCTCTGCGAAACCTGCACGGCGAATTGCCCCAGCGGTTTGAAAGTGGACCGGCTGATGAAAGCCATGCGGGCGGAACTTCTGGAGAAGTTTGGGCTGCCCTGGCAGAAGAAGATGCTTTTCAACCTGCTGGTGAGTGATCGCCTGTTGCCATTCTTTTTATTCTGGGGGCGAACTCTCGGCCCTTCCCTCCTGTCGCTCATGCCCAAGGGCGGGAAGATCGGGACCATTCCTTATTCCAAGTTTCCGCGGTTGAACCGCAAGGCCTTGCGGGATCAATATCCCGAAATCATCCCCGTGCCCAACCCCGAGGGTCGGGTGCTGTATTTCACCGGGTGCGCGACGAATTATCTTTTCGAGGGGGTGGGCCGGGCGGTCATCCACGTTCTGCAACGCCTGGGAGTCGAGGTGATCATTCCCCGGGGACAGGTTTGTTGCGGTCTGCCGATCTTTCTCGCCGGCGCCCGAAAAATGGCCCTGAAGAATATGCGCAAGAACCTGGAGCTTTTCAACCGGGATGATGTGGACGCGGTGATCGTCGACTGTGCCACTTGCGGGGCCGCCTTGAAAAAAGAATACGCCCATATTCTGGAAGAGATGGGGGAGAGCCCGGAGGCGGCCAAGGCTGTGGGCCGAAAGGTCCTGGACATTTCTCAGTATCTGGCCCGCTTCGACCTGGGAAAGCTCCTCCGGCCGGTGGCGGCCCGGGTGACCTATCATGATCCCTGCCACCTGCTGCGCAGCCAGGGGGTGAAGGAAGAGCCTCGCCATCTGTTGCGGCGCATCCCGGGAGTGCAGTTTGTGGAGATGGCCGGAGCGGACGTATGCTGCGGCGGGGGAGGGACGTTCCAGTGGGAGCATCCGGACGTGGCTTCGGGCATCACCGGTAAAAAAGTGCAATCCATCAAAGAGACCGGGGCCGGCATTGTGGCTTCCGGCTGCCCCGGCTGCCGCCTGCAGATTTGCGGGAACCTGGGCGAAGATTCTATCGAGACCCTTCACCCCGTGGAGCTGGTTGCCAGAGCTTTGCCCTAAGCGGCGATCCGGCGGTCGAAATTCTTGGGAAAGATAAACTGAACGTTGCAAAAAAATCTCGAAAAACATCACCCCCACCCTTCCCTCCCCCCTCCGAGGGGGAGGGTGAGGGTGGGGGGGAAAGTCTCCAAAGGTGAGGACTAGCCGCGGTCCCAAAAAAGCATTTCTTCCACCTGAATTAAAAGACCAAAAGAATATTTTGGAAAAAGTTTTTGCACCAATAAGGATAATAGACCGTTCATGAACGTGGACCTGGAATTCAGAAAGTTGAAGCTCGGGGAGAAGGTCAAAAACCTTCGTCTCCTGAGGCGCTACACCCTGCGGCAGGTTTCCGGGAAAACCGGTCTTTCCATTGCGCTCTTGTCTCAGGTCGAAAACAATGCGGTTTCGCCCCCAGTCGCGACCCTTCTGCGGATCGCCCGGGCGCTGGATGTAAACATCGGTTATTTTTTCCGCGAGGAAGAAGCGAAAGAACGCGCAGTGGTGGTGCGCAAGGATGAACGACGGAAGGTCTTCCGCCGTATGCCGGCTCAACATAAGGAGAGCGGGTACACGTACGAGGCCCTGGCCTACACGAAAAATTCCAAGCACATGGAACCTTTCCTGGTGGAATTCGAGCCCAAAAAGAAGGAAGAGGTCGCCTTTTTAAATCACCGGGGCGAGGAATTCCTTTTCCTTTTCCGGGGGCGATTGGCCTTTAATTACAATCAGGAAGAGATTGTCTTGGAGGCCGGGGATAGTTTGTATTTCGAGGCCGACATGCCCCACGCCTTTCGAGCCCTCAAGGGGAAGAAAGCCCAGGGGGTTGTGGTGGTGTTTTCGGAAGAATGAAAAAGAAGGTAAAGAGTGACGGGGACTGAGGACTGAGTAACAAATAAAATAGACTGATGGTTTTCTATTCATCACTCATTACCCAGTCCTCATTACTCTTTTGTTGGTGAAAGGAGTCTGGGATGATCGAGATTCGGATTCACGGCCGGGGAGGGCAGGGGGCGGTCATTGCCTCTGAAGTCCTGGCTTCGGCTTTTTTCAAGGAAGGAAAATTCGTCCAGGCTTTTCCGGCTTTCGGAGTGGAACGCCGGGGGGCACCGGTGATGGCCTTTACCCGGGTGGACGACCAGCCGATTCGCATCCGCAACTTTATCTATGAGCCGGACCACATCATCATCCTGGACCCCACCCTGATTGAAAGCACCCAGGTGGATTCGGGGCTGAAGGAGAATGGCTGGATTGTCATCAACACCGACCGACCGCCCAAAGCCTTTCCGCTCTTCTCCAAGTTTCGGGTGGCCACGGTGGATGCCAATCGCATCGCCATCGAATTCAAGCTGGGCTCTCCGACCGCGCCGATCGTGAATACGGCGATTTTAGGCTCTTTCTCCCGGATCACGGGCATGGTCTCGATCGAGGCCGTGATCGAGGCGGTGAAGGAATTTGTTCCCTCAAACAAGGCGGGCAATACCGCCGCGACCAAAGAGGCCTTTGACCGGGCCGAAGCCTAAAAGAGAGTGATGAGTGCTGAGTAATGAGCCATGAGCAAAAAAGAATCAGAACTCAGCACTCCGTCCTCATTACTCGTCCCTGTATTTAAGGAGTAAAAATGTCCGAGCAAATCATATTCAAGCGGGAAGAGGATATGCCGTACCAGCCCATCTCCACGGGCTCGATGACCTGGAATAAAACCGGGAGCTGGAGGTACCTGCGGCCCCGTTTTGATAATAAGATCTCTCCTTGCAATGAAGGGTGTCCCGCGGGCCAGGATATCGAGGGAGCCATGGTCTTGATCGGAAAGGGCAAGGTCCTTGAGGCCTGGGAGCTTTTCAAGCAGGAAAATCCTTTCCCGGCGGTCTGCGGGCGGGTATGTTTCCATCCCTGTGAATCCTCCTGCAACCGGAAGGATTTTGATGAGGCCGTTTCCATCAATGCCTTGGAGCGCTTCATGGCCGATGCCGCCTCGAGGCAAGGAAGACGGTTGTCCTTCAAACGGGAAAAAAGGAAAGAGAAAATAGCCGTCATCGGCTCGGGCCCCGCGGGCCTGACCTGTGCCTATCACCTGGCCCGCATGGGTTACGGGGTCACGGTCTTTGAAGCCTTTCCCGTTCTGGGGGGGATGCTCCGGGTGGGGATTCCGGAGTACCGCCTCCCCAAGAAAGTCCTGGAGGAAGAGATTGACCAGATCCTGGACCTGGGGGTGAAGACCGAAATCAACACCCGCCTGGGTGCAGATTTTCTACTGAGCGACTTGAAAGAATACCCGGCCGTATTCCTGGCCATGGGTAACCATCGTAGTAAAAGCCTGGGAATTCCCGGTGAAGATTCCGCCGGCGCGATGAGCGGGCTGGAATTTTTACGGAATGTCAGCCTGGGCAAGGAGGTGGCCCTGGGAAAGAGAGTCGCCGTCATCGGCGGCGGGAATACGGCTTTTGATGCTGCCCGTTCCGCCCTGCGCCTGGGAGCCAAACCCGTCATCCTTTACCGTCGCACCCGGGAAGAGATGCCCGCCTTTCCGGGAGAAATCCTGGAAGCGGAGGAGGAAGGGATCGAGGTTTCCTACCTGGTCTCGCCCACGCGCTTGATTGCCGAGAACGGGAAAATCAGCCGTCTGGAGTGTTTAAAAAATCGGCTGGGGCCGGCAGATGAAGATGGGCGCCGCCGGCCGGTGGCGATCAAAGGGTCCAACTTCTTCCTGGAAGTCGATCAGGTCATCTCCGCCATCGGAGAAGATGCGGACCTGGCCGCGTTGCCGAAGAGAATCGGGTTGAAAGAAAACGTCATCCGAACCGATGAGCGGGGGGCAACCAAACAAAAAGGGGTATTCGCCGGGGGCGACATCATCCAGCAGCCGCGGACGGTGGTCCATGCCATCGGGTCCGGGAAGCGGGCCGCGATCTTCATCGACTGTTTCCTGAAAGGGGCAAAATGGGAGGGCCTCTTCGATGGCCTGCGCATCGGTGAGCGGGGCAGCCTTTCGATAAAACGGTACCTGCAGGAAGAGAATGAGCGGGTTCCGCTGAGCTCGAAGACGGTGCGCCTCAAAGACTTGAACCTGGATTATTTCGATTATAAGAAACGCAAAAAGATGCCGCAGGCCCAGACCTCGAAGCGCCTTGGGTCTTTCGAAGAAGTGAACCTGGGCCTTTCCGAAGAGACGGCACGGGAAGAGGCCAACCGTTGCTTCAACTGCGGGGTGTGCAACCTCTGCGATAACTGCTACATCTTCTGCCCGGATGTGGCCATCCAGAAACAGGGGGAGGATGGGCCGAACGTAATCGACTATGACCACTGCAAGGGATGCGGGATTTGCGTGGAAGAGTGTCCCCGGGATGCCCTGGTCATGGAGGAGGAAAGGAAATGAAGAAAATCATGGTGGGCAACCATGCGGTCTCCTGGGGGGTGATGCTGGCCCGGGCCGAAGTGATCTCGGCCTACCCGATCACGCCCCAGACCACCATCGTCGAAGAACTATCCGTACTCTGCGCGGACGAGAGGCTGCGGGCCAAGTTTATCCCGGTTGAATCGGAACACTCCGCCATGGCCTGCTGCGTCGGGGCCGCGGCAGCCGGAGTCCGTACCTTCACGGCAACCTCCGGGCAGGGCCTGGCACTGATGCACGAAATGCTCCATTGGGCCAGCGGCGCCCGCCTGCCCATCGTCATGGCCACGGTAAACCGGGCTTTGGGTTCGCCCTGGAATATCTGGGGTGAGCAGACCGACGCCCTGGCCCAACGGGATACCGGCTGGTTACAGTTCTATTGCGAGAATAATCAAGAAGTCCTGGACACCACGATCCAGGCCTTCAAGATTGCCGAGGAGATCCTTTTGCCGGTCATGCTCAACCTGGATGCTTTTTTCCTCTCGCATACAGCGGAACCCGTAGAGATCCCCGAGCAGCGGCTGGTGGATAATTTCCTCCCTCGCTTCGAGGCCCCCTATCGCCTGGACCCCCAGGACCCGCACTCCTTTGGATGCCTGACCCCCCCGGATTATTTCATGGAGTTCCGTTATAAGATGCAGCAGGCCATGCTGAAGGGGAAGGAGGTCAGCAGACGGGTGGATGAGGATTTCGGTCGGGCCTTTGGCCGAAAATACGGGCTGATCGATGCCTACCGGTGTGAAGGAGCGGATTTAGTCCTGGTGGCCTCCGGGACCATCGCCAGCACAGCCCGCGTGGTGGTCGATGCCTTGCGGGAAAAAGGGCGGAAAGTCGGGGTGGTGAAAGTGCGCCTCTTTCGCCCGTTCCCGAAGGAAGAACTCATGGAGGTGGTCAAGGATGCCGAGAAGGTGGCGGTGGTGGACCGGAACGTCTCCTTCGGTGTCGGAGGAATTTTCGCCCACGAGCTCCGGGCCGCTTTCTGCAACGATAAATCCCGTCCACCCGTTTTCAGTTACATTGCCGGGCTGGGCGGAAGGGATGTAACCCCCCAGGTGCTGAACGATGTGGTTTACCAAACCTATAAGAAATCTGAGCCAGATGAACAGAGCGTCTGGGTCGGTATGAGGAGCTGATCATGTATGAGCGAAGAGAATTAATGGACGCCGGCCACCTGGCCTGTGCGGGCTGCGGGGCCACGATGTCCATGCGCTACGCGCTTAAGGCGCTGGGAGAAAAAACGATCATGGTCGTCCCGGCTTGTTGCTGGTCGATCCTTGCCGGGCCCTTTCCCTATGCCGCTGTCCGGGTTCCTTTGATTCACACGGCTTTTGAAACGGGGGCCTCCACGGCCTCCGGCGTCAAAGCCGGGCTGGAAATGCGCGGGGACACGGAGACCACTGTGGCGGCCTGGGTCGGAGACGGAGGGACTTTTGATATCGGTATTCAGGCCCTCTCCGGCGCAGCCGAGCGGAACGATGACATCCTTTACTTCTGCTACGATAACGAAGCCTATATGAACACGGGGATCCAGAGGAGCTCGGCCACGCCCTTCGGAACCTGGACCACTACGACTCCGACCAATCATCCCAAGGGGCAACCCAAGAAAAATATGGTAGAGATTATGGCGGCCCATCGCATTCCTTACACGGCCACCTGTTCCGTAGCCTTTCCGGAAGATATGATGCGCAAGGTTGCCAAGGCCAAGTCCATCCGGGGAACCAAGTTCATCCATATTTATTCCCCTTGCCCAACGGGTTGGAAGGCACCCTCTTCTCTGGCCGTGAAGATTGCCCGCCTCGCCGTGCATACCAAAGTTTTCCCGCTCTATGAGGTGGAGAACGGCGACCGTTACAATATCAATGTGGAGCCCAAGAATCTTCCGGTTGACGAATACCTTCGCCTCCAGGGCCGATTCAGTCATTTGACCGATGATGAAGTGCACACGATCCAGGAGACCGTGGACCGGGAGTGGGAACGGCTAGTCAAAAAAGCGCTGGATTGAAATTCCCATCCTGCCCTTCCCCTGTTTCAATTCCTTCCCTAACCGGATTCATCCTCCCTACCCTTATTCGGGAAATCATGTTACTATACCAAGTGCAAAGAAGGAAGGGGGGGGGTAGTCTATGAGCAAGGCCCAAATCCTCGTTGTAGAAGGGGAAAACACCCTGGCCGAGAGGTTAAAGAACCGCTTGCGCGACTTGGGCTACCCTGGGCCTGAGGTTGTTTCTTCCGGTGAGGAGGCCGTTAAAAAAATATTAGCGAGCCAGCCGGATTTGGTCCTGATGGATTTTTCCGCAGGACGGATGGATGAGGTTAAATTGGGGGAACAGATTCGAGACCGCTTTCAGATCCCCGTGGTGTATATGGCCACCGATGGCGATGCCCGTGCGCTGCAGAGGGCATTGGGCGCAGAGCCCCTGGGTTATGTCGTCAAGCCTTTCGAAGGAAGAGAGTTGGAGTTGGGCATCGAAATGGCGCTGTATAAACATCGAGTGGAGGAAGAATACAAACAGGCCGAAGAAACCTTACGGGAGAAGGAAGCCTTTAATTTTGCCTTATTCGAATACAATCCAATGGAAACGATTGTGGTGGACCTGGAGGGTCGAATTGTTAATTTTAACCTGGCCAGGAAAAAGGCCAGCGGCCGGCTTCCCCTAATTGGAGATCGGATGTACCGGGATTTTGCGGGCAACCATACCATCGATATGCGGGCCGAATTGATGGAATGCATAAAATCGGGAAGGATGAAAAAATTCCCCGAACAAACCTACCGGGACAAGATTCTGTCGATTACCATATCCCCTTTCGTCAAGGGAGCGATTATCACGTCCGAGGACATCACCGACCGCAAGCGGGCCGAAGAGGCGCTGCGAGAGTCCGAGGAAAAATATCGAACTCTGGTCGATCATGCCAACGAAGCCATCTTTATCGCTCAGGATGGGGTCATCAAGTTCGCGAATCCGAGCACGCTCTCCTTCGGATATTCGGCCGAAGAGCTGGCCCGGATTCCTTTTGCTGACCTGATTCATCCCGAAGATCGGGAGATGGTCGTGGAAAGATATCGCCGAAGGATACAGGGAGAAGAAGTTCCCAGCACCTACGCTTTCCGCTTTCTCAATCGATCGGGGGAAGAGGTGTGGGCGCAGCTCAACGTTGTCCGAATTACCTGGGATGGCCACCCGGCGACCCTCAATTTTCTTCGGGACATCACGCCCCTGAAGAAACTGGAGATGCAGTTCCAGCAGGCCCAAAAAATGGAGGCGATCGGCACGCTGGCCGGGGGGATCGCCCACGACTTCAATAATTTATTGATGGGCATCCAGGGTTATATTACTTTGATGCTTTTTAACATGGAGCGCTCCCATCCCCAGTACGAAAATCTGAGGCGGATTGAAGAAAACGTGCGCAACGGAGCGAGCCTGACCGCCCAGCTTCTCGGTTTTGCCCGGAGAGGGAAGTATGAAGTCAAACCCGCCGACCTCAACGAAATCCTCCAGCGAAGTTCCGAGATGTTCGAACGCACCCGGAAGGAGATCAAAATCTCCCGTAAATTCCAGGAGGATATCTGGACGGTAGAAGTGGACCGGGGGCAGACGGAACAGGCTCTGCTGAATCTCTATGTAAACGCCTGGCAGGCAATGCCCGAGGGCGGGGAGCTTTACCTGGAAACGAAGAATGTCACCCTGGGCCGGGACTATGCCAAGCCATTTTTACTACAGCCGGGAAAATACGTGAAGATCTCGGTCACGGACACGGGAATGGGAATCGATGAAAAAACGCAGCAAAGAATATTTGAACCATTTTTTACCACCAAGGAAATGGGCCGGGGAACGGGGTTGGGTCTGGCCTCGGCCTATGGGATCATCAAGAGCCACGGCGGGTTCATCAATGTGTACAGTGAAATCGGACATGGCTCAACTTTTACCATTTATCTGCCCGCCTCGGAAAAGGCCGTAAAAGAAGCAAAGAAGTTCTATTCCGAAGAGATCCCGAGGGGGACCGAAACCGTTCTCCTGGTGGATGATGAAATTACCATCACGGAGGTGATCGAGAAGGCGTTAGCCCTGATGGGCTACAAGGTTTTGCTGGCCAGCAATGGGGAAGAAGCCCTGGAGGTCTACAAAAGAAATCAGGACGCGATCGCGGTGGTTATTCTGGATATGATTATGCCCGGGATCAGTGGCGGGAAGACGTACGATCTTTTGAAGGAAATCAATCCCGGGGCAAAAGTCATCCTTTCGAGCGGGTACAGCGAAGACGGCGAAGCGGCTCGAATTATGTCCCGGGGATGCGATGGATTTATTCAAAAACCATTCGGCATCAAGGAACTATCCCAAAAAATTCGGGAAATCTTGGATAAAAATTAGTTCGCCAGGGGTAAGGCGCAAGGGGTAGGGCGTAAAGCGCAGATCGGACACTTATTAGTCAGTCCATAATTGTATAGAGGCTTAAGACTAAATCCCTCCTGCCCTCCCTTTGCCAAAGGGAGTCCCGCGCTTCGCGGGATTTAGAAAAGAGGGGTTAGGGGAGATTTTGAATGAATATGTCTGGTCAATTATGGATTCCTTAGTAACACTGAACGGAAAAGAGGGATGAATGGAAAAAGGGAAGGGAATGAACATCCTGAAACTGATTATCAGCATCATCATCTGTCAGTTCGCAGGCCTCATCGGTTACATTTTTACCCGCCCCGTAATTCCAACCTGGTACGCCTCTCTGCGGAAACCATCCTTCACCCCACCCGATTGGGTATTCGGCCCAGTCTGGATCATTCTGTATATCCTGATGGGGATTGCCGCATTTCTCGTCTGGCAGAATCGTTTAGACCCCCAAAAAACCCGGAATGCTCTGACTCTCTTTGCTATCCAGTTGGTTCTCAATGCCTTTTGGCCCTTTATGTTCTTTGGGTTGAAGTCCCCGATTGCCGGGCTAATCGAAATTAACATTCTCGCAGCGGCCATCCTGTTGACCATCCAGAAATTTTTGGGGGTGTCGAGGACGGCCGGGGTTCTGCTCATCCCTTATTTTATCTGGGTGGCTTTTGCCTCCGGTTTAAACCTATCCATCTATGCCCTTAATTAAATTTCATAGGAAATTGCTTTTTGGGCTGGATGAATTCGGATGATCAGGAGCTTCCTGCAAAAGTCATCTCCTCCGTCATTCCGGCGAAAGCCGGAATCTAGAATTGCTTGAAAATCCTGGATTCCGGGTCGTGCTTCGCTTGCCCGGAATGACGACCTCCTCTCACTTTCAAGAGTTTTGCAAGAGGCTTTCAGGATAGGCGAAAGAAAATGATTATCTGTGTTCATCTGCGAGAATCTGCGTCCTATTAAATTTAATGAAATTTCAAGACTGTCAGACTGCCCTTCATCCCTGACTCAATCCCCTGACCAAGGTTAACCCCTGACCCTAAGCCCCTTCAATTGGGCTTTATTTGTTTCGGGAAATGTGATAATAATAAAAGAATGAAAAGGGTGAATATTTTCATTCAAATTCAATCCCAAATCGAAGGGCTTGATTCCGCTTTAACGAAAGCGCATGAAAAAGTGGGTAAAAAAGTAGACCTGCCAGCGACCGCAACTTTCATGGCAGTGCAAAGGAGCAAGGGAATAGAAGGGAGATATATATTCATGCTCAATTTTGGAATCAATCTTGCTCCTGGCTTATTAGCAAACTGGCTATACGAAAAGATAAACGGGCGAGCTACCAACCTTCTCATGGACCAAACTGCGGTTCCAATAGA
>Ga0214473_10008582_pt1 | contig 12076 bp, 10 predicted proteins | sample RVTome_7_FD_203509 | JGI IMG/M metagenome (GOLD analysis project Ga0214473, IMG submission 203509) | Soil microbial communities from uranium-contaminated site in the Upper Colorado River Basin, Wyoming, United States - RVT98D197 | ecosystem: Environmental > Terrestrial > Soil > Contaminated >...
GCACTTTGCAAGCCATCGCCGCCGCAATGGCCATGTGGCGGCAATTCACTGCGACTTTCCAGGCGGCCGCGCCGATATGAGAGGGGGCAACGCGGGAGGCGGCCGCGGCGGCCCGAGGTCGGAATCGAGGTGGCTGTGAGCGGTAGGCTGCATCGCAAGATCGTCGGACGGGAGGAACTGGCGGCGGCCGTAGACGCGGCGCGCCAGGCAGGCAAGACCATCGTCCAATGTCACGGATGTTTCGACATCGTCCATCCGGGGCATATCCGCTACCTGGACTTCGCCCGGCAACAGGGCGACGTGCTGGTCGTTTCCCTGACCGGCGACTCGAACATGGCCAAGGGCGAGCAGCACCCCTACATCCCGGAGGAGCTTCGAGCCGAGAATCTCGCGGCGCTGATGGCGGTCGACTACGTGTACATCAACCCCGCAGCGACCGCAGAACCGGTCCTGTCGCTGATCCGGCCCGACGTGTACGTGAAGGGAAGGGAGTACGAGCGTTCCAGCGACCGCGGGTTCCTGGCGGAGAAGGCGGTGGTGGAGGGGTACGGCGGGCGGATCATCTTCTCCAGCGGGGAAATCGTTTTCAGCTCGTCTGCCCTCATCGAACGCATGCCCCGTAGCCCGGACGCGGAATCACACCGAATCAACCTGGTCTGCCGGCGGTACGCGGTGACGCGGGGGGCGCTGGCGGAATCGATGGAGCGCTTCCGCGACCTGCACGTGCTCATCGTGGGCGACGTAGTGGTGGATCGGTACGTGACTTGCGACGTGCACTCGGTGGCCAGCGAGTCGCCGATGTTGAGCCTGGCGCAGCGTGACGAGCGCCTGTACGTCGGGGGGGTGGCGATCGTGGCCCGGCACGTGGCGGCGATGGGGGCTCACGCCTTCCTGCTCACGGCGGGCGGGGGCGAGGAAGAGACCCGGCCGGTACTGGAGGTGCTCTCGGGCGAGGGCGTGGAGGTCCATCTGCTCAACCGCCGGCCGTCGCTGGTCCAGAAGACCCGCTTCCTGGTCGAAGAAAACAAGCTCCTGAAGGTCGATCGCGCCGAATGCCTCCCCCTGGATTCGGTGGCGGAACGCCGGGCGGCGCTGATCCTCGAACAACAATCCAAGGTGGTGGACGCGGTGATTTTCTGCGACTTCGGGTATGGCATGGTCACCGGCGGGCTGCTGGCCCGGGCGCTGCCCACGCTACGGCAGAACGTCCGGGTCCTCTCGGCGGATGTCAGCGGCGGCCGCGCCAACCTGGTGAATTTCCGGCACGTGGACCTGCTCTGCCCGACCGAGCGTGAGGTCCGGGCGACGCTCAACGATCACGACTCGGGCCTCTCCGCGGTCGCCTGGCAGCTTTTGGAAAAGACCCAGGCCCGACACCTGCTGATGACCATGGAGAAGCGGGGGCTGGTGGTCTTCGAGCGCCAGAGCCAGGATCGCCGGTCGCCCGAGTGGTCCGGACGCCTCAAGAGCGAGCAGTTTCCTTCGTTTGCCGAGCACCCCGTGGATCGCCTGGGCTGCGGGGATGCCCTGTTGGCCGCAGCGACGCTCTCCCTGGCGGCGGGAGATTCGCTCATCCAGGCTGCGTACCTCGGCAATGCCGCCGCGGCGCTCGAGATCGGGATGATGGGGAACCTGCCGGTGAGTGCGGCGGCGCTGGGCGATTGGCTGGGCCGGCGCCGTGAGTTGGCCGAGCCCGCCGCCGCCGGCCGGCCGGTGTGTGTGTGAGCGGGCCGGGAGCGTCCGCCCCATCCCTGGTCCTTGTTCAGGCGCCGAATCCAACGATGGCCGTGGTGCCGCGCCATGGGGTGTCCCGTGGGCGTATCAGCGGCTATACTCCGCCTCGTCTCATGGGTGCAAGGGTGAGGCCGAGGTGAGGGCGAGCCAGCATGTTCCGGTATGAACACGTATGCTTTGAGGCGTTCGGCTACGCTTTGCCGGAGCACGTGGTGACCTCCGCACAGATCGAACGCGAGCTGGCCCCGGTCTATGGTCGTTTCGGGCTGCACCAGGGGCGGCTGGAGCTCATGACCGGGATCAAGGAGCGGCGGTTCTGGGACGAGGACGAGCTGCCCAGCGAGGGCAGCACCCGCGCCGGGCGTGCCGCCCTGGACAACGCCGGGGTGGGGCCGGAACAGATCGAGTGCCTCATGCATACCTCGGTGTCACGCGACTTTCTGGAGCCGGCCACCGCGGCGGTGGTTCACGACAAGCTCTCGCTCCCGGGCAAGTCGATCCTGTACGACATCTCCAACGCCTGCCTGGGTTTCGTCAACGGGATTTTCTGCCTGGCCAACATGATCGAGCTGGGCCAGGTCAAGCGCGGGCTGATCGTGGCCGGCGAGAGCAGCCGCCAATTGGTGCGGACGACGATTGACCAACTGGTGAGCCGAGCGTCGAAGATCACCCGGCGGGAACTCAAGGCGGCGTTCGCCTCCCTGACCATCGGTTCCGGCGCGGTGGGGCTGGTGATGGCCCATGAGTCGGTGTCGCAGAGTGGGCATCAGCTTGTCGGGGGCGTCGTGGGTACGGCCACGGAACATCATCACCTCTGCCGGGGCAGCGCGGATACGGGCTTCGGCTCCGGGGCCGCGATGACCATGACGACCGATGCGGAGACGCTGCTGGTCGGCGGCTGCGCCCTGGCCGCGGAGACCTGGGCGGACTTTCGGCGGGAGATGAACTGGCACAACGGCGACATCGATCGAACCTATTGCCACCAGGTGGGTGAGGCCCATCGGGACCGGCTGTACGCGTCCATCGGCTTGGACCCGGCGCGGGACTTTTCCACCTATCCGTTTCTCGGCAATGTCGGCTCGGTGTCCCTTCCGATCACCATGGCCATGGGGGTGGAGCAAGACCCGCCGCGCCGCGGCGCCCGCATCGCCATGCTGGGCATCGGCAGCGGGCTATGCAGCGTCATGGCCGGCTTGCGGTGGTGATCGGGCAGCGCCGCCGGCAGCGACGCGCCAGCGCAGCGAGAGGCGGAGGCCGCCATGTTGGGGATCCCCAGCGTCGCGCAACGGTTCGGCCTCGGCGAGCTGTACCCCTTCGCATCGCACTACCTGGACATGCGCGGCCCGCGCATGCACTACGTCGACGAAGGCGAGGGCCGTGCCGTGGTCATGCTCCACGGCAACCCCACCTGGTCCTTCTACTACCGAGAACTGATCCGCGGGCTACGGGAGGACCATCGGGTGGTCGCCCCGGACCACGTCGGCTGCGGGCTGTCGGAGAAACCGCGGTTCTACGACTACACCCTGTCCACGCACATCGACAACCTGGAGCGGCTGCTGGACAAGCTCGAACTGGTCGATGTCACCTTGGTCGTCCACGACTGGGGCGGGGCGATCGGCTTCGGCTGGGCCATGCGGCATCCGCAGCGAGTGCGGCGGTTCGTAATCTTCAACTCGGCGGCGTTCCTCGGCCCGTGTCCGTGGCGCATCCGGATGTGCCGCTGGCCGGTCCTCGGCTTCGCCGCGGTGCAGGGGCTGAACCTGTTCGCCCGATCGGCCGTCTGGATGGCCTGCAAGAAACGGAAGCGGATGCGGCGCCTGGTACGGCGCGGCTATCTGCTGCCCTACGGCAACGTCGCCAGCCGGCGGGCGATTCTCCGTTTCGTCCGCGACATTCCCCTGCGCCCGGGCGAGGCCAGCTACGCGGAAATCCAGCGGATCGAGGCGGCGCTGCCTGCGTTCCGAGACCACCCCATGTTGATCTGCTGGGGGGCGTTGGATTTCTGTTTCAACGACTGGTTCCTCGATCAATGGCGGAAGCGTTTCCCCGCCGCGGCGGTTCATCGCTTCGAGGACGCCGGCCACTACGTCGTCGAAGAGGCCGGTGAGCGGATTCTCCCGTTGATGCGGACCTTTCTTGCGGAAGGGGACGCCTAAGGCCGGCGGGGCCCTGGTTCCGCGGCGATTGTTGGCGCATACCCGGCTGGATATACTCGGGGCCGGGCAACGCGGGCTGAGTTTTGGATCGCGATGGCGCATCGGATGTGTCGACGGATCAAGGCGAATCGACGGCGGGCGACGTGACGGAGCGGCTGAAGCGCTTCGCGGCGGGGTTCGACCGGCGGTTCGAGGCCTACCTCACCCCCTCGGAGGACGCGCCTGCCGAACTCGTCGAAGCGATTCGGTACTCGGCCCTGGCCCCGGGGAAGCGGCTGCGGCCGTATCTGGTGTGGCGATGCTGCGAACTGGTGGGCGGGCGGGGCGAGGACGCTTGGCCGGCGGCGGCGGCGGTGGAATGCGTTCACGCCTTCAGCCTGATCCACGACGATCTGCCCGCCATGGACGACGATGATCTGCGCCGCGGCCGGCCGACCTGCCACAAGCGCTTCGGCGAGGCGGTGGCCATCCTCGCTGGCGACGGGCTTCTGGCCCTCGCGTTTGAAGTGTTGACCACGGAGGTCAGCGATCCTGGCCTGGCGACGCGACTGGCGGCCGAGCTGGCCCGCGGCACGGGCTGGGGCGGGATGATCGGCGGGCAGTGCGCCGACATTACCGGCGAGTCCCAACCGCCCGACCTGGGCCTCGCGGAGTACATTCACGAGCGCAAGACCGCCCGGCTCTTTGCGACGTCGTGTCGGTTGGGGGCCATGGTCGGAGGGGCGGACGAGGCCTCGCTGTCGGCGCTGGGCGCCTTCGGGCGCAGCCTGGGTCGGTTGTTTCAGATTGCCGATGACTTATTGGACGTGACCTCGACCGCCGGGGCGACGGGCAAGCGGGTCGCCAAGGACCAGGGCGCGGGCAAGCAGTCCTTCCCGAACTGCATCGGTGTCGAGCGGAGCCGGGCCGCCGCCGTGGAACACCAACGGACCGCGGTCGCGAAGCTGGCCGCGTTCGGCCCGCCCGCTGCGGACCTCCGTGCCCTCACGGACTACGTTGCTTCTCGAAATTATTGAAAACTCCGAAGGGGCGCCGGCGTAGCATGTTGAGCTAGAATACGCCGCCGCCGGTTGAGATGGGAGGCGTCGCCGCTTCCGGGCCGACGTTCCTTCCGCGAGTCTGTTCGGAAAGGGGCTGGATGAGTCTGCTGGATCGAATCGCGTCGCCTGGGGATGTTCGAGCCTTGCCCGTCGACGAGCTTCCCGCGCTGGCCCAGGCGATCCGGGAGCGGATCCTCGAGGTCGTGGGGCGGAACGGCGGGCACCTGACGAGCAACCTCGGGGCGACCGAGTTGATCATCGCTTTGCACCGCGTCTTCGATTTCTCGAAGGACCGGCTGCTCTGGGACGTGGGCCATCAGTGCTATCCGCACAAGCTGATCACCGGCCGCCACGCGACTTTCGATACGCTCCGCAAGTCGGGAGGGATCAGCGGTTTTCCATCCACCCAAGAGAGCGCGTACGACCTGTTCGACGTGGGCCACGCGGGCACGGCGGTAGCCACGGCCGTGGGCATGGCCCGGGCGGATGAACTGCTCGGCCGCGACACCGCCATCGTGGCTCTGGTCGGCGACGCCAGCATCGTCAACGGTGTGGCCTTCGAGGGGCTCAATCAGGCCGGCACGCTGAAGCGCCAGTTCCTGATCGTGCTCAACGACAACGAATGGGGTATCTCTCTGACCCAGGGGGCGGTGGCGGAGTTTCTGAGCCGCTTCCGGGCGAGCGACTTTTACGAAGAGGTCAAGGCCCACACCAAGAAGCTGCTGCCGAAGCTTCCCCTGCTGGGCAAGCCGGTGTTCGACATGATCGCCCACCTCAAGGAGGGCATCAAGGCCACCGTCTCGCCCGGGCAGATCTTCGAGGCTATGAACCTGCAATACGTCGGTCCGGTCGACGGGCACGACATCCAACATCTCATCGGGATCCTACAGATTCTCAAAGGCGCCCAGCACCCGGTGCTGCTGCACGTGCATACGATCAAGGGCAACGGCTGCGACTGGGCCACGGCGGAGCCGGGAAAGTATCACAGCCCGAAACCGTTCGTGGTCGAGGCCGGCAAGGTCACCCTCAAAAGCGGCGGCGGCAAGAATTGGACCCATGCGTTCGTCGATTGCCTGACGGACCTCGCCTCACGTGACGAGCGGATCTACGCGCTGACCGCGGGTATGCCCGACGGCACCGGGCTGGGGAAGTTCGCCAAGGAGTTTCCGAACCGGTGTCGCGATATCGGCATCGCAGAAAGCTGCACGGTGGACATGGCCGCAGGCATGGCCCGGGCGGGGCTTCGGCCCGTGGCGGCGATCTATTCGACGTTCCTCCATCGGGCCTTCGATCAGGTTTTTCAGGAGGTCGCCCTGCAGGGATTGCCGGTGGTGTTCTGCATCGACCGCGCCGGGCTGGTCGGCGGCGACGGCGCGGTTCATCACGGGTTCCTGGACGTAAGCATCCTCCGCGGCCTTCCCGGCATGGTGTTGATGGCTCCAATGGACGAGGAGGAGCTGCGGGAGGCCCTGGCCTTGGCGCTCGCGTTGACCCAGCCGAGCGCGATTCGCTATCCCCGGGACGTGCTCCCGTCTCCGCTTCCGGGTTGTCCGCCCTTCGAGCTGGGCAAGGCCCGCCTGCTGCGCGACGGGCACGATGCCGTGCTGCTGTGCTACGGTGTTTCGGCGACCGAGGGTCTGGCGGCGGCGGAGCTGCTCGCCGAAAGCGGCCTGGAGGTGGCGGTGTTCAATGCCCGGTTTGCCAAGCCGGTCGATCGTGACATGGTGGCGGCGGCCTTTGGTAGTAGCCGTCCGGTGGTGACGGTGGAAGATCACTCGGTTGCCGGCGGGTTCGGCTCGGCCGTGCTCGAGGCTGCCCAGGAGATGGGGCTCCCTACGGCGAGGTGCCTCCGGCTGGGGATGCCTGCGGATCGCTTCGTGGCCCACGGCTCGCGGTCGGAGCAGATGGCCGAATGCGGCATTGACGCGACGGGCATCGCTTCGACGGTCCAGAGTCTGCTGGAGATTCCGGTGGCGGCGAGCGTCTTAGCTCCACGGGGGCGCCGGTCCCTCATTACGGCGGAGTGACGGTGGGGGGCAGCCAGTCCACGAGCAACGCGTACCACGAACACGCTGGTGCCGGCGAGTTTCCGGTATGCCTGTGGCCCGATAAAATGATACGTGGATCTCCTCTGGCGCTCGGGTGGGCTTCGGCACTGCGTTCCGACTCGAAGCGATGACGCCCAGCGCCTCGGAGCGGCTCACCGGCCCGGCCGAGAGGATACGCCAAGCGTGGCCAGTGCCTGCAAGGATCGTCGCGTTTATATTCTGGGCAATCCGGCGAAGCCGGACGCGGCGGCGACGGTGGCGGACCTGGAGCGGTTCGCGGCGCCCCGGTGCACAGTCGCCGGGGCGGGTTTGGGCCGTGACGGTCGGGCGGCGATCGCGGCTCGTGCCGATCGCATCGTGGTGGTGGGGGGCGACGGGACGCTGATCGGGGTGGCCCGGTCCCTGGCCGCGGATCAGATTGCCCTCATCGGGGTCAACGTCGGCAAGCTGGGCTTTCTGGCCGAGTTCTCCGTCGAGGAGTTCAAGCAGACCTTCGAGCGGGCCCTGTGCGACGACGGGTTGATCAGCCGCCGCACCGTGCTCCAGGTCACCGTGCAGCACAACGGGGGGGTCCGCGACGAGTGCCTGGCGATCAACGACTGCGTGATTCAGGCCGGGCCGCCGTTCCGGCTCATCCGCCTGGGGCTTGCCGTCAACGGCCATCATCTGACCGACGTGGGCGGCGACGGCCTGATCGTGTGCACGCCCAGCGGCTCCACCGCCCACAACCTGTCCGCGGGCGGGCCCATCGTTCAGCCGGGCGTTGATGCCATCGTGCTGACACCTATGAACCCGCACTCTTTGACGCATCGCCCGGTGGTGATCGAGCGCGAGTCGGTCATCGATATCTTCGCCCGGGCGGTCAACCCGGGGACCACGGCGACGATCGACGGGCAGGTGTCCTGCCCGCTGCAACAAGGGGACCGGGTGACCATTCGCCGATTCGACACGGACTTTCAGCTCGTGCACAACCCGCTGTACGCCAAGTGGCACAACCTGGTCACCAAGCTGCACTGGGGGCGCCTGCCGAACTACGAGGATGCCTCCTGAGGCGGGGCCGGCGCGAACGATCTCCGCAGGCGCGGCGAACCCCCGATCGGTCCAGCCGCGACGCGAAGGTCAGAGCGCGTTCGGGGAAACGGTCTGGGGCGATGGGGCGCCCTCCCGCCCCGGGTTCTTAGAACCAGCCTGCGGCGAAAACGATGACCAACCCGATGAGCAGGGCGTTGATGAGGGTAGTGAGTGTGAACGAAGCGGCTTCCATGCGTTGTTTCTCCTGCGTTTGAGCCAGCCGCCGGCCGCTGGATTCGGCCGGACGGCCCTTATTGTACTGCGTTGCTTCCGAGCGCTCCCGTTCGAGGACTCCCCTCGGAGCGCCCGGTTGCGATGCACGTTGTTTGCCCATCAGGCTAATTCACCGTGGGCAATTCCGCAACACTCCTGCACTTGACGAGGGTACGCGGCGGGCCGCGTACCCTCGTCAAGGGTCAGCCTGGGCGAACCGACAGCCATGACGGGTGGCGCACGTTTGCGCACGGTCATAGGGAGCTTCCAGCCCCGCCGCTAGCCCAGGTTGCGCAGTTTCGTCTGTGAAATGCTGGTCCCAGTACTGCTGACGAGGGCAGTTTCCACTACAACGCACTGGATTTCAATGCTGGTAGCTGGCATCTGCGCAACCTGGGCTAGGAAGGGTGCCTATAGCCTGCAACGGGGGCGGCCGCTATGGACCGGTCAGGAGGCGGGCCAGGGCAGCAACGTCCGCCAGGTCGATGCAGTTGGAGGGGACGAGGTCGAGGGCGGTACAGACGCCGCCGGAGGGCGGGCGGCCGAAGCAGGTCTGCATCGCGGCGACTTCGTGCAGGTCCACGAGGCCGTCGCCGTTGGTGTCGCCCGGGGCGAAGGTGTATTCGACGGTGTTGACGATCGTGCCGTCGTTGAACGTGAAGGTCGTCGTTCCCGGCATGGGGATGGGCCGATCGAGGACGATCTCGACGGTGTCGGGCTCGTCGTTCTCCCGGCGGCGAGTGGCGATGACCTGCGGCGCATCGCCGGCGGTCGTTTGCACGGTGATCTCGTCCAGGTAGAGGTAGTTCGCCGCGTCGAAGGTGACGGCGAAGCGATCGAGCCCGGCGCGCTGCGAAGCGTCGAGCAAGCCGCCCGGCGGATCGGCGGCGATGATCCGCTCGCCGGCAGATATAGTTCCATAGCGAACGAAGTCCCACTCGTTTACCATGTTCGGAAGCTGGTCGTCCAGGCAGCCGCCAGTGCTCGAAAACGACAATGCGTGAACCGAATTGCCCTGCTGGTCGGCTCGTTGAAAGAAAACCAAGCCATCGACCGAGAATCGAAAACTGGTCCCGTCCTGGCTTTCAAACCGAAACGTGTGGAATTCGTCGATCTCAAGGCCGGTTACGAAGTGGTCGGCGAGCAAAGAGATCACGGCATCACCGTAAAACAACACTTGCTCAACTACCTCGCGGTAGTCAACTGTAAAGCTTGCATCACATGTGTAGGAATACGCTGGGAGCGGATGGTTGGAGCGGAACCGCCACTCCACCCAGAGAGTCGGTGGGGGTGTCGTGTTCGGCTCTCGAGCAATCCAGCGGCGATACCCGACTGAATCGCTTGCGTATGGCCAGCGGACAACCAAGTGTCCATCTTCAATGGACTCGCTGCACGCAGGCTCGCACGGATTGCCGTTCTCCCATCCCGCCGACGGGTCGTACGGAAGGACGTTACCCTCGTAACGGTGGATCACGCCGTCTGCGCATGCGCGCCCCGCGCCGACGACGGCGACGATCGCCGAAGTGATAAGTGTTGATTGCCGTCGGAACATCGCGCTTCCGATCGTTGCGAGACTTTACAGAGTCTCTTCCATTATAGCACCCCGGCGGCGCCCGGTCCACCGGCTGCTTTTCTCGCCGCTTGGCACGGGAGGAACCCACCTTTATCCCCCCATGCCAGGGGAGGAAGCCCCCTTCGTTCCCCCTTGGCACGGGAGGAACCCCCCTTCATCCCCCCGTATACGGGGGGAAAGAGGGGGGTCGCCCTACGAAACGAACATCGAACGGGCTCAGCGGGGGGCCCGTCTATGGACACGGGATGCCGGTTCCGTCCAGGCCCTCGGCAGCCAGCGACTGCACCAGGGTCGCGTCGCTCGAATCGATCTTGCCGTCCGTCACCACGTCACAGCGCACGTGGATCGGATCGGCCGGGTTAATCGGGTCCACGCCGTCGCCGTACGCCAGCGAGCGCAGCAGGCCGTTGTCAGCCGCGCTAACCTTCTTGTCGCCCGTTCCGAACGGCAGGCCGAAGGCGTCACCCAGCACCGCGGTCAGGATACGTGCGTCCGCGCTCACGCCGATCCCGCACGTTTGCCTGCCGGCGGGGCCGCTCCATATCTGTCGCGGTACTGATCGGCTTGCCGCCCGGCGTGGGTACTCAAGGTCACGATCAGAACCGCGAGTGGTAACGAGCGGTCTGCGGGCGATCGACCCGGACGATGGTAGTAGGCGTCGTTCGTCGCCCCTTTTGGGCGAACCGGGTCAAGAAGAGGGGCCGGTCAGGAGGGATGTGAGGGCGGCGAGGTCGGGATGGTCGATGAAGCCTGAAGGGACGAGATCGAGGGCGGTGCAGGCGCCGTCGGTGGGTGGGCGGCCGAAGCAGGTCTGCATCGCGGCGACTTCGTGCAGGTCCACGAGGCCGTCGCCGTTGGTGTCGCCGGGGGCGAAGGTGTAGGCGACCGTGTTAACGATCGTGCCGTCGTTGAACGTGAAGGTCGTCGTTCCCGGCATGGGGATGGGGTGATCGAGGACGATCTCGATGGTATCCGGCTCGTCGTTCTCGCGGCGGCGGGTGGCGATGACTTCGGGGGCGTCGCCGGCGGTCGTTTGCACCGTGATCTCGTCCAGGTACACGTAGTTGGTCGCGTCGAAGGTGACGGTGAAGCGATCCAGCGCCGCGTGCCGGGAGGCGTCGAGGAACCCGGCTGGCGGGTCCGCGGCGACGATCCGCTCGCCGAAGCAAATCTCACCGTAACGCACGAAATCCCACTCGTTTACCTTGTTCGGGATCCAATCACGGTTGCAGCCCCCGTCGCTGGCGAACGACAATGCATGGACGGAATTCCCCTCGTGGTCGGTGCCGTGGTGAAACACCAGGCCGTCGACCGAGAACCGGTAGTTAACGCCGTCCAAGCTCTCGAAACGATACGTGTGGAAGTCGTCGATATCGAGATCCAAGACGTAGCCGAGTAGGAAAGGGTGAATGGCAGCGTCGCCGTACATGTAGATCCACTCGAATGCCTCACGGTAGTCAACGGTGAAACTTGCATCGCAGCCGATAAAGTACGGCCCGAGCGGATGGTTGGACCGAAAACGCCATTCCACCCACAGGCTGGACGGGGGCATGGTCTCCGGCTCGCGAGCGAGCCAGCGTCGGTAGCCGGCGGAATTCCATGCGTACGCGAAGCGGATTACCAAGTGCCCGTCCTCGACGCTCTCAGTGCACGGGTATTCGCAGGGATAGCCTTCCCATCCGGCCGACTCGTCGTAAGGCAGAACGTTGCCTTCGTAACGGTGGATTACTTCGTCGGCGAGTGTGTCGCCAGCCGTGGCAAAAACGCCAAGGGACGCCAGCAAGACAAGCTGTGAATGCCCCCGGAACATCACGCCTCCGATCGTTGCGAAGCTTCACAGAGTCTCTTCAATTATACCACCCGAGCGGCGCCCGGTCTACCGGGTGCTTTTCTGGCACCTTGGCAAGGGAGGCACCCCCCTTCATCCCCCCGTATACGGGGGGAAAGAGGGGGGTTGCGCTACGAAACGAACATCGAACGGGCTCAGCGGGACGCCCGTCTATGGACACGGGATGCCCGTGCCGTCCAGCCCCTCCTGCGCCAACGAAAGCACCAGGTCTCCGTCACTCGCATCGATCTTGCCGTCCGTGACCACGTCACTCCGCACGTGGATGGGATCGGCCGGGTTGATCGGGTCCACGCCGTCGCCGTACGCCAGGGAGCGGAGCAGGCCGTTGTCAGCCGCGGTGACCTTCCGGTCGCCCGTTCCGAACGGCAAACCGAAGGCGTCCCCCAAGACAG
>Ga0214473_10008583_pt1 | contig 12075 bp, 11 predicted proteins | sample RVTome_7_FD_203509 | JGI IMG/M metagenome (GOLD analysis project Ga0214473, IMG submission 203509) | Soil microbial communities from uranium-contaminated site in the Upper Colorado River Basin, Wyoming, United States - RVT98D197 | ecosystem: Environmental > Terrestrial > Soil > Contaminated >...
GTGGAGCACCACGTAGAGATCGCCGGGCGAGCCGCCCAGGAGCCCGCTCTCCCCCTCGCCGCTCAGGCGGAGCTGATTGCCGTCCTCGACGCCCGCCGGAATGGTGACCTTGAGCAGTCGCTCGCGCGAGAGGCGCCCCTGGCCGCGGCAGCCCGCGCACGGGTTGCGGATGATCCGCCCCTCCCCGCGGCAGTTCGGACAGGGACGGGCCACGGTGAGGAAGCCCTGCGAGAAGCGCACCTGGCCCTGCCCGCGGCACGTGCCGCAGATCTCGGGCTGGCTGCCCGGGGCGACGCCCGAGCCGCGGCAGACCTCGCACGTCTCGAGCCGTGGGACCTGGAGCTTCGTTTCCATGCCCTGGGCGGCCTCCTCCAGGGAGATCTCCAGGTCGTAGCGAAGATCGTCGCCCCGTCGCGCGCGCGTGCGCCCGCGCCCGCGCTCGCCGCCCCCGAAGAAGCCCTCGAAGAGATCCTCGAAGATCGTGCCGAATCCCGGGTCGCCGCCCCCGCCGCCCACCGTACCGAAGCGGTCGTACTGGGCGCGCTTCTCCGGATCGGACAGCACGCCGTAGGCCTCGCTGATCTCCTTGAAGCGGTCCTCGGCCTTCTTGTCGCCGGGATTTCGGTCGGGATGGTAGGCGCGCGCGAGGTTGCGGTAGGCCTTCTTGAGCGCCGCGTCGTCGACGTCGCGGGCGACGCCGAGGATGGCGTAGTAGTCCCTGGCGGCCACGCTACGAGTCGGCGCCCGGCTCGCGCTCTTCGGCCACGGCCACCGTGACCAGGGCCGGCCGCAGGACGCGACCGTGCAGGAGATAGCCCCGCGCGGTCTCCGCCGCCACCGTCATGTCCGGAAGGTCCGGACGCTGCACGCGCGCGACCGCTTCGTGCCGCTCCGGATCGAACGGCTGGCCCACCGAGGTGAACGGGGTGAGCCCGAACTTCTCGAGCACGCGCAGCAGCTCCCGCTGGATCAGCTCGACCCCGGCCGTGACCGCGGCCGCGGGCTCGGATCGCGCCGCCTGCAGCGCGCGGTCGAGGTTGTCCAGCACCGGGAGCAGATCGCGCAGGAGCGACTCGTTGGCGTAGCGGGTGTACTCCTCCCGTTCCCGGGCCGCGCGCTTCCGCAGGTTGTCGAACTCGGCGACGGCGCGCAGATGGCGGTCCTGCTGGGCCTCCAGCTCGCGGGTCTTGGCCTCGAGGGCCTCGCGAAGCCGCTGGATCTCCTCGTCCCGCTCGTCCGCGACCGGCCCATTCAAGAACGAATCACTCATGGCAGAAAGTAATTATAGCAGACGCTTGCCGCCACTCCGGGCAACGCCGCGCCGCCCGGGATGTCCGCGCCTGGGGGAGTGCGGGGGCCATGTCGGGGCCCCCGCAGCTGAAGAGCTTGAAGAAGTAAACGGTAGTCCGCGGCTGGGGGAGTGCGGGGGCCATGTCGGGGCCCCCGCAGCTGAAGAGCTTGAAGAAGTAAACGGTAGTCCGCGGCTGGGGGGAGTGCGGGGGCCGTCGGTTCGGCGCTGGGATATTGCGCGGGGCGCGGATACGGGGACTTCCTTTCATCTGCGGGGGCCCCGACATGGCCCCCGCACTCCCCCAATGGCGGGCAACCCTCCGCCAACCGGCCGTCGCGGCTACGGCAGGTAGAGCTGCAGCTTCACGCGTGAGAGGCTGGAGGACACGATCCGGGCGGTCTCGTCGACGAGGGACATGACCTCCGAGTAGGGCATGCGCCGGGGGCCCACCACCCCCAGCACGCCCAGGACCTGGTCGCGATACGTATAGGTCGAGGTGATGAGGCTGCAGCCCCGCATGTCGGCCACCGGGTTCTCGCTGCCGATCATCACGTGGAGACCCCGCTCCTCGGCCATGCGGGAGAGCAGGTCGACGAGGAGCACCTTGTCCTCGAAGGCGCGCAGCATCGAGCGCAGCGTGGCCGGGTCGGACAGGTCCGGGTGATCCAGCATGTTGGTGGCGCCGCTGACGTAGAGCGTCCGGTCCCGCAGAAGGGCCACCACCTCGTCCAGCACGCCGCGGCTCTTCGTCCAGAGCGGATCCAGCGGATCGGCGGGCGTGGTGAGGTCGTCCAGGATCTCCTGAAAGGTCTTGCCGCGAAAGCGCCGGGTCAGGGCCCGCCCGGTCTCGCGCAGCTCCTCGCTCCCGCCCCGCGGCGCGGTCGCCAGGGGGCGCGCGGTGACCCAGCCGGTCTCGGTCACCAGCACGGCCAGGGCCCGCTCGTCGTCGAGCGCCACCAGCTCGATCCGGTCCAGCGCGGTGTGCTTGAGCGGGGGCGCCAGCAGGACGCCCATCATGTGGCTGCCCGAGGAGAGGTGCGCGGGCGTCTCCGCCATCAGCCGCTCGGCCGCGTCGACCAGCGGCCCCGCCGACGGCGACCCGACCGCGGGCGCCTTGCCCGCCATCCAGGGCACGCGCTGAAGGTGATCCACGTAGAAGCGGTAGGCGGCGTCGGTGGGCACGCGGCCGGCCGAGGTGTGGGGCTGCACGAGATAGCCCGCCTCTTCGAGGTCGGCCATGGCGTTGCGGATCGTGGCGGGCGAGAGGCCGTGGATGTGCCGCCGCGCCACCGCGCGGGAGCCGACCGGCTCACCGGTCTCGACGTACTCGGCGATGACCGCGAGCAGGACCTGGCGGCTTCGTTGGTCGAGGGGCGCGGGAGCCATGATGTGTGGGCGATCTTACCGCTAGAGCAGCTCGGTGAACAGGGCGTCGGAGAGCAGGAATCCCTCCTCGGTGAGGCGCGCGCGGTCGGCGCACTCGGTGAGGAGGCCGCGCGCCCGCCAGGCCTCGAGCACCTCGGGCAGCCGGCCGCGCTCGAGCGCGCACCGCTCGGTGAGCCGCTCGGCGGGGATCCCATCGCTCGTGCGCAGGCCGAGGATCAGTCGCTCGGCGAGCGCCTGTCGCTCCGTCAGCACCTCGTGGCTCAGGATCGGCATGGCCCCGGCCTCCACGAGCGTGCAGTAGCGCTCCACCGGCTTGACGTTGCCGTAGCGCACGTGCCCGAGGAAGCCGCAGGCTCCGGGGCCCAGCCCCAGGTATTCCTCCCACCGCCAGTAGCGCTGGTTGTGCCGCGAGCGCAAGCCCGGCCGCGCGTAGTTGGAGACTTCGTAGTGCTCGAAGCCGGCCTCGCCCGCGAGGCGGGCGAGCGCCCAGTACTGGGCGGTGACCGCCTCCTCGAGCGGCAGCTCTCCCACGCCGGCCGCGTGCCAGAGGCTGCCCTCGTCCAGGGTGAGGGCATAGGCCGACAGGTGATCCGGAGCCCAGTCGAGCACCTGCCGCACGGTACGGGTCCACGTGTCGAGGTCGAGCCCGGGCAGGCCGTAGATCAGGTCGACGCTGACGTTGTCGAAGCCGGCCGCGCGGGCCGCGGCGAACGCGGCGCGGGCCTGGGCGGCCGAGTGCCGCCGGTCGAGGCGCGGTAGGATGGCGTCATCCAGGCTCTGGACGCCGAGGCTGATCCGGGTCACCCCGGCGCGCCGATAGCCGGCCAGGCGCGCGGCGGTGACGTCGTCGGGGTTGCACTCCACGGTGACCTCGGCCCCGGGCTCGAAGGGGAAGCGGTCGGCGATCCGGGTGAGCACGGCCGCCATCTGCTCCGCATCGAGCAGCGAGGGCGTACCCCCGCCCAGGAAGAGGCTGTCGAGCGTGACGCCGGGGGCCCACGGCGCGGCCGCGGCCAGGTCACACTCGCGGAGCAGCGCGGTCAGGAAGCGATCCAGGCCACCGGGGGTGTAGGGCGCGGTGTTGAACGAGCAGTACCCGCAGCGCTCGACGCAGAAGGGTAGATGCACGTAGGCGCCGAGCCGGGCGGCCCGGGGCCTCCACTGCGCTAGGGCAGGTAGTGGCCCAGCCGGCGCCAGCGCAGCCAATGCCCGTCCCCGTTCCACGACCAGTAGATCAGGAAGGCCTTGCCGCGGATCTTCTCCCGGCGGACGAAGCCCCAGTAGCGGCTGTCCTGGGAGTTGTCCCGGTTGTCGCCCATGACGAAGTAGGAGCCCGCCGGCACCTGGAGCGGCTCGCAGGCGTAGGCATAGCCGCAGGCGGCGCCGGAGGGCGGGCTGAAGGATCCGGGCCTCACGTACGGCTCGTCCAGCGTCCGCCCGTTCAGCACCACGCGGTTCTCCCGCACCTGGATCGTGTCGCCGCCCACCGCGATGATGCGCTTGATGAAGTCGCGCGTCTCGTCGTTGGGATACTTGAACACGATGACGTCGCCGCGGTGGGGGTCGCGGAGCCCGGGCAGGTGCTTCTCGGTCAGCGGGATCTCGGCCCCGTAGAGGAACTTGTTGACCAGGATGTAGTCGCCGATCAGCAGGGTGTCCATCATGGAGCCGGAGGGAATCGTGAAGGCCTGCACCGCGAACTGGCGGATGAAGAGGGCCAGCAGCACCGCGATGATGATGGCTTCCGAGTACTCGCGGAAGAGCGACTTGCGGCGGACCTTGACGGCGGACGCCGCGGTTGCGGTGTCGCGCTCGGGCCGGACCTGGAGATCGTTCATGCGCGCGCTCAGCTCTTGAGGACCGACAGGAACGCCTCCTGCGGCACCTCGACCTTGCCGACCTGTTTCATCCGTTTCTTGCCTTCCTTCTGCTTCTCCAGCAGCTTGCGCTTGCGCGTGATGTCGCCGCCGTAGCACTTGGCGGTGACGTTCTTGCCCATGGCCTTGACCGTCTCGCGGGCGATGACCCGGCTGCCGATGGCGGCCTGGATCGCCACTTCGTAGAGCTGGCGCGGGATCACGCCCCGCAGCTTCTCGGTGAGGGCCTTGCCCTTCTCGTAGGCCTTCTCGCGGTGCACGATCACGGAGAGCGCGTCCACCGGATCGCCGTTGAGGAGGATGTCGAGCTTGACCATGTCCGAGGGCCGGAACTCGAGGAACTCGTAGTCGAAGGAGGCGTAGCCCTTGGAGATGGACTTGAGCCGGTCGTAGAAATCGACCACGATCTCGCTCAGCGGGAAGTCGAACTGGATGTGGACGCGCTTGCCCACGTACTCGAGCGACTTGTGCTCGCCCCGCTTTTCCTGGGCGAGCTTGTAGATCTCGCTCATGAACTCGGTGGGAACGAAGACGCTCCCGCGGACGTAGGGCTCCTCGACCCGCTCGATCTTGTCGGGCGGGGGCAGCTTGGAGGGGTTCTCGACATCGATGACCTCGCCCTGGGTGGTGACCACCCGGAAGCGCACGCTGGGGGCGGTGACGATCAGCGAGAGATTGAACTCGCGCTCGAGCCGCTCCTGGACGATCTCCAGGTGCAGCATGCCGAGGAACCCGCAGCGGAAGCCGTAGCCGAGGGCCAGCGAGGTCTCCGGCTCGAAGTTGAAGGCGGAGTCGTTCAGGCGCAGCTTCTCGAGCGCGTCCCGCAGGCCCTCGTAGTCGGTGTCCTCGATCGGGTAGAGGCCCGCGAACACCATCGACTTGGCGTCGCGATAGCCCGGGCAGGCTTGGGCGGTCGGCCGGAGGACCTCGGTGATGGTCTCGCCGATCTTGGCGTCGGCGACCCGCTTGATGGAGGCGGTGAGGAAGCCGACCTGTCCGGCCGTGAGCTCCTCCACCGGCCGCATGTCGGGGGAGAAGACGCCGACCTGCTGCACGTCGTAGGTCTTGCCGTTGGACATGAGGAGGATCTTGGTGCCCGCGCGCACCCGCCCGTCGAGCAGCCGGACGTAGACCACCACCCCCTGGTACGAATCGTAGAACGAGTCGAACACGAGGGCCTTGAGCGGCGCCTCCACGTCGCCCTTGGGCGGCGGGACGCGGGCCACGATCGCCTCCAGGACCTCCGGCACGCCGGTGCCATGCTTGGCCGAGATGGTCAGGGCCTCGTCGCCGTCGAGGGTCAGGATCTCGGTGATCTGGTTCCGGGTGCCCTCCACGTCGGCGGCGGGGAGGTCGATCTTGTTGATGACCGGGATGATCTCGAGGCCGCCGTCGAGCGCCAGGTAGAAGTTGGCCAGGGTCTGGGCCTCGACCCCCTGCGCGGCGTCGACGATCAGCAGGGCTCCTTCACACGCGGCGAGCGATCGGGAGACCTCGTAGGAGAAATCCACGTGGCCGGGCGTGTCGATGAGGTTCAGCGTGTACTCCCGCCCGTCGCGCGCCTTGTAGAGGAGGCGGACCGTGTGAGCCTTGATGGTGATCCCACGCTCCTTCTCCAGGTCCATCGAGTCCAGCACCTGGTCCACCGCCTTCTTGGCGTCCATGGTCCCGGTGAGGGAGAGCAGCCGGTCGGCCAGGGTGGACTTGCCGTGGTCGATGTGGGCGACGATGGAGAAATTGCGGATCTGATCGATGGCCATCCGGCTAAGAATACCACGCCCTTGCGTCGCGTGGCCGGTCGCCACCGCAGGCTTTCGCGCCCGGAGCCGCCGAGTTACACGCGCTTGCCGCGCGGGGCCTGTCGCCGGGGCGGCCCCGCCGGCCGGACTCCGTCACCCGCTCGCCGGATTCGCCGCTCTTCGAGCGGCGGGCCGGACTCGGGGGGCCCACTCCGTCCGGCCGGCAGGGCCGCCCCGGCGCCACCCGCGCGCTTCCCCGGTTCGACTCGGCAGCTCTCGGTCGTTCTTAGAGTCGAGCGTCGGCAGGGACTACGGTGCCGCTTTCTACGATCGCGGTGAACCCTAGCTGGGCGTTGGGGCCGATGGTGACGCCGGAGCCGATGATGCAGTCGCGGAGGATGGCGCCGGGGCCGACCTTTATGTCGTCCCACAAGATGGCGCCTTCGATCTGGGCTCCGGGGCCGACGGCGCAGTTCGTACCGAGCACGGCGTTCGGGCCTACTCGGGAGCCCGGCTCGAGCCTGGTGCCGGCGCCGATCACGCAGGGCGCGATGACGGTGGCCCCGGGCGCGATCGTTGCGCCGGGGGCGATGAAGCGGCGGTCGGCGCCGGAGCCGGCCGGCTTCACGTCGGTGGCGACCTTGCCGGCCAGGAGGTCGAGCTGGCCCTGCCGGTACTTGGCGGGACTGCCGATGTCGAGCCAGTAGGTGTCGGACACCCACCCGAAGAAGGGCACGCCGTCGCGGAGCAGTCGGGGAAACGTCTCGCGCTCGATGGACACGGCGCGACCCGTGGGAATGGCGGTCACCACCGAGCGGTCGAGCGCGTACGCGCCCGCGTTGACGGTGTCGGTCGTCACGCGGCCGGGGTCCGGCTTCTCGACGAAGGCCTTGATGCTGCCGTCCGCCGCGAGCTCCACGAGCCCGTACTGGGTCGGGTCGGGGACGCGGGTCAGGTAGACGGTTGCGCGCGAGCCGCGCTCGGCGTGGAAGCGCAGCATGGCGGTGAGGTCGACGTCGGTCAGGATGTCGCCGTTCAGGACCACCACCAGGCCGTGCACCAGGTCCACCGCGTTGCGCACGCCGCCCGCGGTGCCGAGCGGCTCCGTCTCGACCGCGTAGCGGAGCCTCACGCCGTGATCGCGGCCGTCGCCCATGGTCCGGCGCACCTCGTCCACCAGGTAGGAGCACGAGAGCACGACGTCGGTGATGGAGTGCCGGCGGAGCAGGGCGAGCTGGTAGGCGAGGAACGGGACGTTGAGGAGCGGGACGATGGGCTTGGGGGTGGCCAGGGTCAGCGGGCGCAGCCGCGTGCCCTGGCCGCCGGCGAGGATGACCGCGGTTATTTCCCCGGGACCCAGGGCTCCGCCTCGCTGATCAGCATCACCGGAATGCCGTCCCGAATCGGATAGGCCTTGCCGCAGGCCGGACAGATGATGCGGGTCTCCTCGAAGACCAGCTCCCCCCGGCACGCCGGGCAGGCCAGGATGGCCCGCAGCTCTTCGTCGATCATGACGTGGTCTCCTTCTGGAAGAACCGGAAGGTCTGGCCCAGACCCTCGGCGAGGGATACGGTGGGCTTCCAGCCGAGCAGGTGCCCGGCCCGCCCAGGGTGCAGGCAGCTTCGGCGCTGCTCGCCCGGCCGCGCGGGGCCGTGCTGGGCGGCCACCGTCGAGCCGGCCGCTTCCACGAGCGCCCGGTAGAGGTCGTTCACCGAGGTCTCCACCCCGGTGGAGATGTTGACGGGGCCGGTGACCTCGGGATGCTCGAGGGCCTTGAGGTTCGCGGCGGCCACGTCTTCCACGTAGGTGTAGTCGCGCGTCTGCCCGCCGTCGCCGTTGATGATCGGGGTCTGGCCGGTGAGCAGCCGGTGGCAGAAGATGGCGATCACGCCCGCCTCGCCCTGCGGATTCTGACGCGGTCCGTAGATGTTGGCGTAGCGGAGCGAGACGCCGCTGATGCCGTAGATGCCACCCCAGGCGTTGACGTAGTGCTCCATGGCGATCTTGGTGATGCCGTAGGGCGAGATGGGCACCGTCGCGTGGGTCTCCGGGGTCGGCACCACGTCGGTGTCACCGTAGCCGGCGCCCCCGCTCGAGGAGTAGATGACCCGGCGCACCCCGAAGCGGCGGCAGCACTCCAGCAGGCCGAGGCCGCCCCCGATGTTCACGCTGGCGTCGAACGCCGGGTCCGTGACCGAGCGCGCCACCGACGCCTGCGCGGCCAGATGGGCGACCACCTCGGGCCGCTCGGCCTCGAACACCTGGGCGAGCCGCGCGCTGCGCAGGTCCACCACGTGCAGCCGGGCGCGCAGGTTGACCCAGCGGGCATCGCCGGTGGTCAGGTTGTCCACCACCGCCACCTCGTGCCCGGCGGCGAGGAAGGTATCCACGACGTGGGAGCCGATGAAGCCGGCGCCGCCCGAGACGAGGATCTTCACGATTGCGTGACCAGCTTCCGGCACCACTCGATGGTACGCCGGAGCCCGTCCTCCACCTCCACCTTCGGCTCCCAGCCGAGCAGGCGGCGGGCCTTGGTGATGTCGGGCTGGCGCACCTTGGGGTCGTCGGTCGGCAGCGGGCGGAACACGATCTCGCTGCGGGAGCCGCTCAGGCGGGAGATCTCCCGGGCGAGCTGCAGGAGCGTCATCTCACGCGGGTTCCCGAGGTTCACCGGCTCGTTGACCGGCGCCTGCATCAGGGCCCAGATGCCCTCGACCAGGTCCGACACGTAGGTGAAGGAGCGGGTCTGCGAGCCGTCGCCGAAGACGGTGAGGGGCTCGTTGCGGAGCGCCTGGCGGATGAACGTCGGGATCGCCCGGCCGTCGGTCAGCCGCATGCGCGGGCCGTAGGTGTTGAAGATGCGCACGATGCGGGCGTCGAGGCCGTGCACGCGATGGTAGGCCATGGTCATGGCCTCCGCGAAGCGCTTGGCCTCGTCGTACACCCCGCGCGGCCCCACCGGGTTGACGTTGCCCCAGTAGTCCTCGCGCTGCGGATGGATGAGCGGGTCGCCGTACACCTCGGAGGTGGAGGCGAGCAGGAACTTGGCCCGGCGCTCCTTGGCCAGCCCGAGCGCCTTGTGGGTGCCGAGCGCCCCGACCTTGAGGGTCTGGATGGGCAGCTCCAGGTAGTCGATCGGCGAGGCGGGGCTCGCGAAGTGGAGCACGTAGTCGAGCGGCCCCCCCACCACGATGTAGTTCGTGACGTCGTGCTTGACGAAGAGGAAGCGCGGATCGCTGATGTGGGCGATGTTGTCGGTGGAGCCGGTGAGGAGGTTGTCCATGCAGACGACCTCACAGCCGCGGGCCAGCAGGAAGTCGCACAGGTGGGAGCCGATGAAGCCGGCCCCGCCCGTCACGAGAACCCGCACCGGCCCGGCCCTCAGCCCGCCAGCACGGGCTTGCGCCCGATCGAGTAGTACTCGAAGCCGAGCCGCCGCATGCGCTCGGGCTCGTAGAGATTGCGGGCGTCGAAGATCAGGCGCCGGCGCAGCAGCCCGCGCAGCCGGTCGAGGTTCAGGTACTTGAACTCGTTCCACTCGGTGAGCAGCGCCACCCCGTCGGCCCCCGCCGCCGCCTCGTAGGCCGACGCGCAGAACGCGACGTCCGCGGGCATGAGGGCCTTCGCGTTGTCCATGGCCACCGGGTCGTAGGCGCGCACCTGGGCTCCCGCGGCGTGGAGGAGCCGGACCACCTCGAGGCTCTTGGCCTCGCGCATGTCGTCGGTGTTGGGCTTGAAGGCCAGCCCCAGCACCGCGATGGTCTTGTCCTCGAGCCCGCCCATCGCCTTGCGCATCATGTCGACGAGATGGGCGGCCCGCTCCCGGTTGATCTCCACCACCGAGCGCAGCAGCTTGAAGTCGTAGCCGAACCGGGAGGCGGTGTGGATGAGCGAGTCCACGTCCTTGGGGAAGCAGGAGCCGCCGTAGCCGAGCCCGGCCTGGAGGAACTGCATGCCGATGCGGGAGTCGAGGCCCATGCCCTTCATCACCTGGCTCACGTCGGCGCCCGCGTTCTCGCAGATGTTGGCGATCGCGTTGATGAACGAGATCTTGGCGGCCAGGAAGGCGTTGGAGGCGTACTTGATCACCTCCGCCGACGGCAGGTCGGTGATGATCATGGGCCGCTCGAGCGGGGCGTACAGCTCGACGAGGGTCATGGCCACCTGCTGGTTGGGCGCGCCGATCACGATGCGGTCCGGCCGGAGGGTGTCCTCGATGGCCGACCCCTCGCGCAGGAATTCGGGATTCGAGACCACGTCGAAGTCCACCGGGCGGGGCTGGTGCCGCATGATGACCTCGCGGACGAATTCGCCCGTGCCCACCGGCACCGTGGACTTGTTCACCACCACCTTGTAGCGCTCCATGGAGCGGCCGATCTGGGCCGCCACCGCCTCCACGTGGGACAGGTCGGTCTCGCCGGTCTCCTTGGGGGGCGTCCCCACCGCGATGAAGATCACGTCGGACTGGCGCACCGCGGCGGGCAGCTCCGTCGAGAAGGTGAGGCGGCTGTCGTCCTTGTTCCGGATCACCATCTCCTCGAGGCCCGGCTCGTAGATGGGCATCTGCCCGCCCCGGAGGGCCTCGATCTTCTTGTGGTCGTTGTCCACGCAGACCACGTCGTTGCCGAGATCGGCGAAGACGGCGCCGGTCACCAGCCCGACGTAACCTGTTCCCACCACGCAGATGTTCATCGATCAGACCTCCAGACGGGGTCTCAGGATAGCAGACAAGCGACCCACCGCGCCAACGCCCGGGGCCGGCCCCTAGGAGAGTCCGTGACGGATCAACCGCTCGCCGACCAGCACCAGAAACAGCAGGAGGAGGTAGAAATTGGAGAACAGGAAGAGCGACAGCCACCCGCGCTGATCGTCCGGCCGCCGCGCGAACTTGGCGGCCAGCCAGATCAGCCGGCCGCCGAGCGCCGCCGCGGCCAGCAGCGCGGCGGGGCCGCCCAGCCCGAAGGTCGGGGCGGCCAGCGACCAGGCGGTGAGGCCGAGCGCGTAGAGCAGGATGAGCCGCGCCGTGCCCTCGACGCCGACGCGCTCGGACACCATCGGGAACCCCCCGGCGGCGTAGTCGGCCCGGTAGCGGAGGGCGAGCGCCCAGAAGTGGGGCATCTGCCAGAGGAAGAGAATGCCGAAGAGGATCACCGAGCCCGCGTCGGTCAGGCCGCCGCCGCCGGCCACCCAGCCGATGACCGGCGGGATCGCACCGGGCACCGCGCCCGGCACCGCGGCGAAGGGCGAATGGGGCTTGAGCCACGGCGTGTAGACGCCGTTGTAGAAGGCGCTCGCGATCAGGCCCAGGATGCCGGCGGTGCGCCCGACGCCGAGCCACAGCACGGCCGCGCCGGCGGCGATCGCCACGAGCGAGAAGGCCAGGCCCTGAGCGTGGGACAGCCGCCCCGAGGGCAGCGGCCGCCCGGCGGTGCGCGCCATCAGGGCGTCGGGCGCGCGCTCCTGCACCTGGTTCAGCGCAGAGGCCCCGCACGAGAGCAGCATGACGCCGGCCAGCACCAGGAGCCCCTGCGACCACGGAAACTCCGGGCCGAGGGGAGCGCGCAGCATGAAGCCCGCGCCCGCGGAGACCAGCACGAGGAGCACGATGCCGAACTTCGACAGCTCGGCGAAGGCTCCGACCCGCTCGGTGATCGAGAGCGCGCCGAGACCGCGCGAGGTGGCGGTGGCGGCTCTAGGTGGCACGCGCCGCCTCCCCGATCGCGCTCGGTCGCGGCGCGGGCGCGATGCTCCGCCGCCAGCAGCCGGCCTCGACGCTCGCCCA
>Ga0214473_10008584_pt1 | contig 12075 bp, 13 predicted proteins | sample RVTome_7_FD_203509 | JGI IMG/M metagenome (GOLD analysis project Ga0214473, IMG submission 203509) | Soil microbial communities from uranium-contaminated site in the Upper Colorado River Basin, Wyoming, United States - RVT98D197 | ecosystem: Environmental > Terrestrial > Soil > Contaminated >...
CCTCTCCTCCTGCGGAGGACCCGGGAACGCAGGCCCCAGGCGGGATTGCCGCTTTCCGCCCGGGAGGGAAACGTACGCCGTTCGTTCACCGTCCGGCCCGGCGTGCGGGTCCCCTCCCACGTGCTTCTCGTCGACGACGTGTACACTTCGGGGGCGACCGTTGCGGCGTGCGCCCGCGCCTTGAAAAAAGCCGGGGCGGAGCATATAGTGGTGCTCACGGTGGCGCGCGCCATTCTTTGAGTTCCCCGACGCCCATCCCGCGCCAGGCAACGACCAGGGAGACCGGATGATTTCCCCGTTTCAGGCAGCCGCCCTGCAGTTCCGGATCGACATGGGCGACGTCGAGGCAAACGTCGCCCGGGCCTTCACGCTCCTCCGGGAGGCCGCGAAAAGGAAGGCGGCGCTCTGCGTCCTCCCGGAGATGTGGAGCACGGGATTCTCCTACGACAACCTGATTTCTCTGTGCGGGACCACCCCCGAGATTCTGCACGATCTCTGCCGCTTCGCGGCCGACCTGCGCGTCATGATCGCCGGTTCGCTTCCCGAGCGTTCGGGAAGGTCAGTGTACAACACGCTCTATGTCATCAATGCGACGGGGGCGATCCGGGGGAAATACCGCAAGGCGCACCTTTTCTCCCCGTCCGGCGAACCCCTCCATTTCCGAAGGGGGACCGACGCCTCGGTCATCCCCACCGCCCTGGGGAAGATCGGGCCGCATATCTGCTACGACCTCCGGTTCCCCGAACTGTCCCGGAAATACTACTCCGAGGGGGCGACTCTTTTCTGCGTGTCCGCGCAATGGCCCGCCGTCCGGAAGGCCCACTGGGACATCCTCCTCTCCGCCCGCGCGGTGGAGAACCAGCTCTTCGTGGTAGCGGCCAACGCCGTCGGGAGATCGGGCGAGTTCCGGTATTCCGGGGGTTCGGCCATATTCTCCCCATGGGGGGAACGGCTGGCCCGCGGCGGGGCGAAAGAGGGGGTCGTGATCGCGACGATCGATCCCGCCGGGGTCTACGAGGCAAGGAGGAGAATCCCGTGCCTGCAGGATCGAAACGACCGCTCGTACCGCAAACCCCGGCCGAAAAGATAATTCCCGGGCGGGCGGTCCGCGCCACCTTCGCCCGCCTGCGGCGGCAGGGAAAGACGATCGTCTTCACCAACGGCTGCTTCGACATCCTCCACGCCGGCCACGCGAAATATCTCCATGAAGCGGCCGCGCTGGGGGACGTCCTCGTGGTGGGGCTCAACGGCGACGCGTCGGTGCGACGCCTGAAAGGGAAAGGCCGCCCCGTCCAGAAGGTCCGGGATCGCGCCTACCTGTTGGCGTCGCTGTCGTGCGTCTCGTTCGTTGCCGTATTCTCCGGGGACACGCCGGCCGCGCTCATCCGGGAGGTGGTCCCCCACGTCCTGGTGAAGGGCGGAGACTGGAGGGGGAAGGAGATCGTCGGAGCCGATTTCGTGCGGTCCCGCGGCGGTTCCGTCAGGACGATCCGGTTCCTCCCCGGAAGATCGACCACGTCCATCCTCCGCCGGGCCCGGGGGGTGCGCGCGACATGGGAGAACAAACCGCAGGGACGTGTCGGCGGAGGCAAGTGAAAGGTTTCCGTTTCTTCCGGATCCTTCTCCTTCTCTTCCTTTTTTCTCCGAATCCCTTGCGGGCAGCGGAGGTTTCCCTGCTCGCCGGCACCACGGTGCCCGACCATGGCGAAGAGAGCACGTACGGCTGGCAATTCGACGCCCGGTACAATCTCCCGGGATCCCTCTCCTTTTCCGCATCCTGGATCAACGAAGGCCATCTCCCGGGCCATCGCCGCGACGGACCCGCCGCACGGTTCTGGTTGCGCCCTCCCCTGCCGTGGGACCGGGTGTCTCTCGCCCTGGGCGCAGGCACCTACCGGTACTTCGACACGCAGGCCCGGACGAACGGGGACCACGTCAACGTGCATGGCTGGGCGCCGGTATACAGCCTCACGGCTTCGTACTACACGGAGACGCCCTGGTTCTTCCGGCTCTCCGCGAATCACATCCATCCCGGGGGGGAAATCGACACCAGCGTTTTCCTCTTCGGCCTGGGATACCGCCTGTTCGAGGAACCCGCGAAGAAATCCGATGAACCGGCTTCCGGCCCGGTGTCGTCTTCCCCGGAAAAGACCGGCCTCGAGTTGATCCCCCTTCTGGGCGTAACCATCCACAACAGTCTCGATAGCCAGCGGGGATTCGCCGGAGGGGTCGAGTTTCGTCGCGGGATATCGGAGCACTTCGATTTCACCCTCGCCTGGATCCGCGAGGATAACCGGGATCAGATCCGACGCAACGGGATCGGAACCCAGATCTGGCTCGTGGATGATTTTCTTGCCCGGCGAATCGTTCTCGGGATCGGCACAGGCCTTTACGCTTTTCACGATTCGAAACCGCCCGAGGGGGAGGACAGCCATACCGACCTTGCTGGCCTCGTGACGTTTACCGCGGGGTACCGATTCGCCGAACACTGGATCGGCCGGTTCCACTGGATCCGGGTGATGACCGACAACCACCGCGACAGCGACATTTTCGTCGTCGGTGCCGGATACCGATGGAACCCTTAGCCGAGCGCGAATGCCCGCCGGTCACCGGCGGGAGGCGGCGATCACTCTCAGGGCGGCGAGGAACCGGGAGATCTCTTTCCGGGTGGTGAACGGTCCGGGGCTTACGCGCACCGTCCCATCCGGGAAGGTCCCGAGCGTCCGGTGGGAGTTCGGGGAACAGTGAAGCCCCGACCGTACCAGGATCCCGTACCGCTTTTCCAGTCGATGCCCCACATGGACAGGATCCATTCCCTCGACGAGGAACGAGACGACCGAAGCCCGCCGGGACGGGTCGCGGGGGCCGTACACCGTCACGCCGCCGATCCGGCCCATTCCCTCCAGCAGTTCCTCCAGCAGTTCCGTCTCCTTCCGGCGGATCGCCTCGACCCCCTTGCGAAGCAACCAGGCGAGAGACGCCCCCAGGCCGGCGATCCCCACGCTATTCGGGGTCCCGGACTCGAGCGCGTCGGGGAAAAAATCCGGCTGGCGGTCCGATTCGGAGCGACTGCCGGTCCCTCCCTCGATCAGCGGGATGACCGGGACGCCCTCGCGGACGTAAAGAAATCCCGTCCCCTGGGGGCCCAGCAGCCCCTTGTGCCCGGGAGCCGCCAGCAGGTCGACGGGGGTATCGGAGAGCGAGAGGGGGAGCGACCCGGCGGTCTGCGCCGCGTCCACGAGCGTGAAGGCCCCCGCCTTCCGCGCCGCGCGCACGATTTCCTTGATGGGCTGGATCGAGCCGGTCACGTTCGACGCGTGCACGACGGCCACCAGCCGGGTTTTCCTTTGGAGGGCGGCCGCGACCGCCTTCGCGACCACCGCCCCGTCCCTTCCTGCGGGGACGACCGTCACGGTGACGCCCGCCTCTTCCATACGCCGGAGAGGCCTCGTCACCGAGTTGTGCTCCACCGAGGTGGTCACGGCGTGGTCCCCCGGCCGCAAGACCCCTTTGATCGCCTGGTTCAGGGCCTCGGTGGCGTTCCTCGTGAACACGAACCGGGAGCTGTCCCTCACCCCGAAAAGCTCGGCCAGCCTCTCGCGTGCGACGAACAGATCCCGGGCCGACCGGATGGAAAGGGCATGCCCCGAGCGGCCCGGATTCCCCGCGCGTCCGAGGGCCCTGGTGACGGCTTCCGCCACCCCTTGGGGCTTGGGCAGGGAAGTGGCTGCGTTATCGAGATAAACGTAGGAGCGAGGAACCCGCAGATCAGGACTCCGTGGGGATGAGAAGAACCCGTCCGCTTCGCAGCGACTCCCCGGGGTTCATGTTGTTCCGCTCGGCAAGCCGGTCCACTTTGACACTGTGCTTCGAGGCGATCGACGAGAGGGTATCCCCCGGACGGACGACGTGCCGGAGCTCCTTCGCGTTTCCCGGTGCGGCCGCCTCGCCGTTCCCCCCGGAAACCGACCCGGCACGGGGGATCCGGAGAATGGCGCCCGCCCGGAGCGCGCCGGGATTGCGGAGACCGTTTGCGCGCATCAGTTCCCGGACCGGGACGCCGGTCTTCCGGGCGATGTTCGACAGCGTCTCTCCCTTCCGCACCCGCACCCGCTGCCCCCTCCGATACCCCTCATCGACGCGCATGTGCGCGAGCTTGAGCTGGTCGGGCGATATCTCCCTGCCGGGGGCCAAACCCTCCTCGTAGAGGCCGGTAACGGGGATGATCACGCGGGAGGACCGGCCGAGGGAATCGCGCCGGAGCCCGTTGATCTCCTTCAGGACGGAGACGGGGGTGTTATACCGTTTCGAGATCGACGCGAGCGTCTCCTTCTTCCCGACGGAGTGCAGGAGGAAAGTCACCTTCGCGTCGGTCCGGATCTCCTCCATCCGCTCCCCGGCGATCGGGCCGATTCCCTCCGGGAGGCGGATCTCGTACTCCTCCCGGTTTGGGGGGGTGCAGAAGCGCTTGAGTTCCGGGTTCAACTCCCTCAGCAGGCCGACGTCGACGCCGATGATTCGTCCCATCGCCCCCAGGTCGGTTCCGCCCGGGACGGTCGCTTTGTCGAATACCAGCGGATCCTCGTACTGCACCGCGCCGAATCCGTACCGGTCCGGCTCCTTCGCGATGCTCAGGGCGGCGAGCATCTTGGGGACGTAGTCCTTCGTCTCCCGGGACAGATACCGGTGGCGGATGAGTTCGGAATAATCGTCGGACTTGTATCTCGACACGGCGCGCTGGATCTTTCCCTCGCCGGCATTGTAGGCCGCCGCGGCAAGGGGCCACGAATCGAACATGTCGTAGAGATCCCGCAGGTAGGAGGCCGCCGCGTGGGTCGATTTCTCGTAGTCCCGCCGCTCGTCGGCCCACCAGTCCACCCGGAGGCCGTACCGGCGCGCGGTCCCGGCGATGAATTGCCAGGGGCCCGCCGCGCGGGCCACCGAGTACGCCTGGGGAGAAAACCCGCTCTCGATCAGCGCGAGGTAGACGAGATCCCCCGGAAGCCCGTACTTCGCCAGGATTTCGCGCATCAACTCCGAATACTTCCCGGAACGGGAAAGCCAGAGTTCGAACCTGCTCCGTCCCCTGCTCTGGAAATACAGGATGAACTTCTCGATGCGGCCCGTCAGGCCCGCGTAATTGCCCTCTTGACCCTTATCGATCTCTTCCGGGGCGTTGGCGAAGAATCCGCCGTCCCGTTCCTCGACGGGTTCGGGGTCCTCGTTCCTGGCGATCTCTCCTTCGACATCCTTCGGGGACAGGACGAGATCGGTTTGCTTTTTCTCCCCTCCCTCCGGCGGAGAGAGCGCCCCCTGCCCCGTCGCTACCAGGGGGGATAGGGGAACGGCCGCCTTCCCCTTCTCCGGGACCACCTGACCGGGAACGGGCACGGGACCGGGGACGGGAGCGGCCAAGGCCGCCTTTCCGAAAACCGCCCGAGGGGTGAGAACGGAGGACAGCCACGGTCTGGGGAGATTTTCCTTTTCCGCCGCGCGTGCCGGTGACGGCAACGTGACCAGTATGACGAAAAAGGGCAGGGACGCCAGGAAGTGCATCGAACGTTTTGTCGACAATTCCCCTCCAGGAGGGCAAATATAACGTGTTATTTTATTTGGCCAATTCCTCTTCGTCAAGCATAATCTCCTCGACGGGCAAAGCTTCTGTTCAGAAGGGAACTTCCTCATACACCCCCCCATCGAGCAAAATATGTACCGACCTGGGGAGAATCCTGGCCCGCGAGAGAACTTCCCGCGCACGGTCCCGATCGGGAGGGGAGATCCGGATCGCGAGGCCGCAATCCGAGGTAAGCCGCCGGGGAACGGGGATGAGCCTCATCGGCACCCCGGCCTTTTTGAGGTTCTTCTCCGCCGACATCACCTGATGCGTTCCCCGGAAGATCAGGATCACCTCCGGGGGCGCGCCCCGTCCCATCGTTTTTCTCCCCGCTGTTCTCCGATCGGAATTTCTTCATTATAATTGTCCGAGGAACCGACGGGCGGGAAACCATTATCCTGGACCATCATACCCTGACGCTCATGGGGTACATCGGGGTGCTCGCGCTGACCCTCAACATTCCCCTGGGATACCTGCGCCAAGGGCGGCGGAAATATTCGTTCGCCTGGTTCGTGTACATTCACCTCTCGATTCCCCTGATCGCCTACCTCCGGATCGCCAACCACGTCACCTCCTGGCTCATTCCCTTCTTCATCCTCTGCGCGATCGCGGGGCAGATCGCGGGGGGGAGAGTGCGCCCGAGAGAAGGAGGAGGCCCCCGGTGAGCGTTCCCCGTCTGTCGACGTTCCTGGAGTCGATCCTCGTCGACGCCCTCGGTCTTCCGGCCGCGGCGACCCAGGTTCGCCTCCTCCGGTCGTGGGGGGAAATCGTCGGACCCCTGCTCGTCGGGAAGACGGCCCCCGGAAAGATCCGGAACGGGGTGCTGACGGTCTTCGTCCCGAACCACGCATGGGCCCAGGAACTTCAACTGTCCCAACCCGCGTTGCTCGAGAAGATCCGCTCCGTGGCCGGCAAGGGGAAGGTGCGGGAGATCCGGTTCACCGTCGGCTCCGGGGAGGACCTGCCCGCCGTCCCGTCCGCGGGATCGAATTTCCCCCGCGCAGACGGGAAGCCGCCGGAGGCGGACGAGGGGCACGACGTCTCCCCGCCCTTCGAGCCGAGCGGCCTCGAGGAGATTCGCGATCCGGAAACCCGGGAGATCCTCCGCTCGATCTGCCGGAAATCGTCCCGCAGGAAAAAATAACCCACAAAGGAGCGATGCCGGCCGGAGGCGGCTCCTACTCCCGGAAAAATCCGGCGAAGATCCGCTCGACCTCCGGATGGTACTGGGCCCGGGCCGAATAGACGACCAGGGGGGGCAGGATGGCCGGCTCCGGAGTCTTTCGCCGGCTTCCCGCCACCAGCACGCGGTTCGCAGGCTTGCCGGCGTGCGGGAGGACGAACCGGACGGTTTCCGCCCACAGTCCCGAGGCTACCCCCAGGGAAAAAATCTCCGGGAGGCGGTGCGAGGGAGAGACGATGGCGAATCTCCCCCGCGGGGAGAGATACCTTCCCGCCGCGGCGTAAATGTCCGCCATCGTGCAGGCCACCTCGTGCCGGGCGATCTCCTTCCGGGGGTCCGGGTTCCTCCTCCCCTCGCCGATTTTCCGGTACGGGGGGTTGGAGACCACGAGGTCGAACGACCGATGGGCGAGCGCGGGAATGTCGTCCCGGAGATCGCCCAGGACGGCGGAGAGACGGCCCCCGAATCCGTTCTCCTCGATATTCCGGCAGGCGAACTCCCACAACGCGGGCTGGATCTCGACCCCCACCCCGTGCCGCAATCTCCCGCACCTGGCGGCGAGGAGAAGGAGGACGACGCCCGATCCGGTGCCCAGGTCGAGGGCCGATCCCCCGCAGTACCGCGCGGCGAAATCCGCGAGCAGGACGGAATCGATGGAGAACCGATACCCTTTCTCCGGCTGCCGGATCCGGAGGGAGGGGATCGTGCCTTCCCTATCCCGGCAGCGATTCATCTCCCCGAACGGAGAAGATCAACAGACCCGTCAGGATCTTCGGATAGAAGAAGGTGGCCTTCTGGGGGAGGACGTGGCCGGAGAGGGAGACGTCCCGGAACTCTCCCATCGTGACGGGGTTGAGGAAGAACGCCGCCTGGAGCTCGCCCCGCTCCAGGTCGGATACGGCTTTGCCGGCCTCCTTGTAATAACGGACGAACTGTCCCGCCGTCACCGCTTCCGGGGTGATCCCGAGAATCCGCTCGAGGAGAAAACCGTGCAGGAGCACCACATCGAGGGTGCGAAGTTCGGGGGGGAACCGGGACAGGTTCTTCTCGCCGAAGCGCGCCGCGTCGGGGAACGAAACGATGTGGAACCTCCCGCCTCCGGCGCTGCAGGCGATCGCTTTCCCTTTCCTCCCCGCCTGCCCGATCGCCCTCAACGCGTCCTCGGGCGTGCCCGGACGGGTCTCCACCGGGAGATGGGATTTCACCCGGGAGACGAAATCCTCCTCCGAGAACCCCGGCACCGAGTGGATCCCTCTGTGGGTGGGAAGGATCACGATCCCTTCGTCGTCCATGTTGCACAGGAACATGAGGACGTGCTCGTACGCGGCGTCCTCCCGCGCGCCGTGCTTCTTCCTCATTTCGTCCCGAAAGGCGAGCGCCGTCTCGTACCGGTGATGCCCGTCGGCGATGAACACGCTCTTGTCCGACATCTTCTCCGTGGCCGCCGCAAGGGACGCGGGATCGGTGACCCTCCACACCCGGTGCTTCACGCCGAGGTCGTCCGTGGCAACCCAATCCGGCCTTCCCGGCATCTTTCCCCGCAGCGCCCCGGCCACCTCGTCCCGCGGATCGGAATAGAGTCCGAAGATCGGGCTCGTGTTCGCCTCCGTCGCGCGCATGAGGGAAAGCCTGTCCTCCTTCGGCCGGGAATGGGTCTTCTCGTGGGGGAGCACCACCCCCTCCCCGAAGGCCGACAGCCGAAGCGCCCCGAGGAATCCCTTCCGGACGAAGGCTTCCCCGCCGGGAAGGGAGAACTCCTGCTCGTAATAGTACAGGGAGGGGAATGTGTCCCGGACGAGCGTCCCCTCGGTGAGCCATTGCCGGTAGGAGGCCGCCCCCCGGGTGTACTTGTTGGCCGCCGGGCCGTCGCCTTCCGCATCGAGGCCGAAGTCGATCCAGACGATGTTGCGGGGATGACGTCGGTGGAGGGCTTTCTTTTCCTCCGGGGAGATCACGTCGTACGGCTGGGACACGACCTGCGACAGGTCGGGAACCCTCGACGGATCGTAATGGATCCCTCGAAACGGAGACACGATGGCCATCTTCCTACCCCTTCCCGAGAAAATCGGTAATGGTCCGGAAGGGGATCACCCCCTCCCGCAGGAGGAGAACGTCGTCCTCCTCGACGACCACCACGGTCGAGCCGTGCGGAGGGGGGGGGATTTCCTCTCCCTCGTATGCCGGCGATGGACCGTCCCACAGGATCCAGTCCACATCGCCCGTGAATTCGTTCACGATCTCCTCGGCCGTTCTCCAGAGGCCGGGATTTCCCGAGCGGTTGGCCGACGTCCCCGTGATCGCCCCCCCGGCCGCCTTGGCCAGCGTCCGGGCGACCGGGTGGTCGGGAACCCGCAGACCCACCGTCCCCGTTCCCCCGGTGACGGCCTCCGGGAGGCCGGGCGCCGCGGGGAGCACGATGGTCAGCGCCCCCGGCCAGAACTTCTCCATCAGGCGGGTCGCCCCCCGGGGAATGCTCCGGGCAAGGGAAAACGTCCTCGCCGGTTCGTCGAGCAGGAGAGGGATCGGCTTCCCCCCCTCCCGTCCCTTCGCGAAGACAAGACGCCCGACCGCCTTCCGCGAGGAGGGGTCCACCCCGAGCCCGTAGAGCGTGTCCGTCGGATAGATCACCATCCCCCCCCCGCGCAGCGATTCGATCACCGCCGCGGGCAGGGAGGAGACGTTTCTCGCGTCCAGGCGGACCAGGCGGGTCATCCCGCGCCATCCCCGTCCAGCACGATGAGATCCCCCTCGGGCCGCCCGAGGACCCGGGAGACGACGGGGCACTTGCACCGGAACAGGAAGAAGGTGTTGCGGACGCGCCCGAAAAGGGTTTCGAAATTCGCCTGCCCCTTCGAGAGGATCAGATCGGAGCAAATGACCCTGTCCCGGAACTCCCGCGAGCAGAGACCGAGATCGGTCCCCACCCCCCGGTTTCCGTTCGAGACGATCTCTCCGTAGGCGGACAAGCCGATGCGAAGGGCCTCCGACTCGGTCAGGTCGTCGATGACGGCCCCCCCCTTCACGCCGAGCCACACCGTCCTCCCCTCTTGCGCGAGGCGGGAGAGGAGCGGGACGTCGAAGGCCGCTTCCCCCGCATTGTCCAGCAGAACCCCGATCGTCCGGGCGCCAAGGATCGCGTCCCGGAGCCTGTCCGGGATGATCCGGGATCCGTCCGCCGCCGCGAGCCGCCCCAGCTCGCTCTCCATCGACTCCCGCTCGATGATCCCGGAGTCCATGATGTTCCCGAACGCCGCCAGCCAGACGGCCGCCGCCATCGGGTCCGCGGACGCCGCGACGAGCGACTCCGCCTTCGAAGCCACTTCGGCGAACCGGCGAAACTCCCGTTCCTTCACGCCCAGGAAGGGGTCGTCGACCCCGAGCTCGCGCCGGACGGTCTCGTGCAGGCGGCTGGCGATCTTCGCCGGGATCTCCTCTTCCGAACTGTCGGCGAGAATGCACGCCACGCGGGCGGCCAGGGCCTTTCGCGCCGTTTCGGAAGCCCCGTGCGCGCGGGCCGCGAGATCCGCCTGCCGGAAGAAACAGGGGTAGCACTCCGTGGAGAGGGTGATCATCGGATCTCTTCGGCCGAAGCGGCGACCTCCTCGGCCATCCGGCGCCTGTGCGCCCGGATCTTCTCCCGGAGATCGGGGGAAGACAGGGCGAGGATCTGCGCGGCGAGGTGTCCGGCGTTCCGGGCCCCCGCTTTTCCGATCGCCATGGTCGCCACGGGAACCCCCGCCGGCATCTGGGCCGTCGCGAGAAGGGAATCGAACCCGGAAAGCGGCGAAGCCGCCAGCGGCACGCCGATCACGGGGAGGACCGTCTCCGAGGCGACGAAGCCCGCGAGGTGAGCGGCGGCGCCAGCCCCGGCGATGATGACCGACACCCCCTCTTTCTCGGCCCGGCTCACGATCTCCCGGGTTCGCCCGGGGGAGCGGTGCGCCGACGCCACGGTCAGGGTGAAGGGAATCCCGAACTCGGACAGGACCCGGGCGGCTTCCTTCATCTCCTCCGCATCCGACTTGCTGCCCATGAGGATCAGGACTTTTCCCGCCATCGCCTATGCCCCTTCCCGCAGAAGCGCCCGCTTCCCGATATCGGTGCGGTAGTACGCCCCCTCCCAGTGAATTTTGCCGGCCGCCCGATACGCCCGCTCGATCGCCTTCCGGATATCGTCGTCCACCGCGGTGACGCCGAGCACCCTTCCTCCGTTGTTGACCAGCTTCCCGTCCCGCATCGCCGTTCCCGCGTGGAAGACCTGGACGCCGCCCTCCCGTTCCGCCTCTTCGATGCCGGAGATCGGAAACCCCTTCCGGTAGGAGCCGGGATATCCGCCGGAGGACATCACGACGCAGACGGTCGGCCTCGGGTCGATCTCCATGACCGCATCGGTCAGCTTCCCCTGGGCGCACTGGACCAGGAGCGGCACGAGGTCGCTCGACAGGCGCATGAACAGCGGCTGCGCCTCGGGGTCCCCGAAGCGCACGTTGAACTCGAGGACCTTCGGCACCCCCCGCTCGATCATCAGGCCGCCGTAGAGGATCCCCCGGAACGGCATCCCCTCGGCGCGCATCCCGGCCAGCAGCGGCTTGAAGATCTCCCCAAGGACTTTCCTCTCGATCTCGGGGGTCAGGACCGGCGCGGGGGAGTACGCTCCCATTCCGCCGGTGTTCGGCCCCGTGTCGCCGTCTCCGATCCGCTTATGGTCCTGGGAAGACGGAAGGGGGACGATCTTCTCCCCGTCGGTGAACACGATGTAGGACGCCTCTTCCCCGGTGAGGCACTCCTCGACGACCACCCGTTCCCCCGCGTCGCCGAATACCCGTTTCTCCATCACGTCGCGCAGGAATCCGACCGCCTCCTCGTACGTCCCCGCCACCGCCACCCCTTTTCCCGCCGCGAGACCGTCGGCCTTGATCACGACCGGCAATCGGTGCGTGAGAACGTACTGCTCCGCGTCGTCGTAGGAGTCGAACACCCGGAAATCCCCCGTGGGGATTCCGTATCGGGCCAGGATGTTCTTCGTGAACACCTTGGAGCTCTCGAGCTGCGCGGCGGCCCGGTTCGGCCCGCAGACCAGCAGCCCGTGCTTCTCCAGATCGTCGGTGAGGCCGGCGGCCAGGGGCGCCTCGGGCCCCACGACCGTCAGGTCCACCCGCTGCTTCACGGCGAAGTCGACGATCCGGGCGGTCTCCTCCACCGGCACGGGGACGAGCTCCGCGTTCTTCGCCATCCCCGGGTTCCCCGGCGCGGCGAAAATCCTGTCCGCCAGCGGACT
>Ga0214473_10008586_pt1 | contig 12074 bp, 7 predicted proteins | sample RVTome_7_FD_203509 | JGI IMG/M metagenome (GOLD analysis project Ga0214473, IMG submission 203509) | Soil microbial communities from uranium-contaminated site in the Upper Colorado River Basin, Wyoming, United States - RVT98D197 | ecosystem: Environmental > Terrestrial > Soil > Contaminated >...
GGTCCATTTCGCCCAGGCCCTGTTGGGAAGCCTTGCGGATCATCAGAACATCCTGGGGGTGAACTATAGCCCGCGCCTTTCCTGCCGTCCATAAGTATTCTGCGAGACCGAGAGGCATTGCGATCTGGCGATAAGAAGTCCCTTTTCCTGCCGCGGACTATGAGGGATTCGGTCTTGCGTGTCAAGGATAAGGCCAGTCCATTGCTCTTCAGATCGGAGGGGGTGGGTTTTTGCCCCACTTCAGATCCTCACTCTACCAGACATACAAAGGAGTCGGGCTGGAAACAATGAAACCTTGTTTCCGCGCTTACTGTTCTTTTAGGAGTTCGTAGAGCATTTCTGCTGCTTTATCGGCAAAAAGGGTATCGGTAATATGAGCGTCTACTTCTATGACTTCCACTTCAGGCTTGAGGTGCTGCTTTAGAGTCTCAAAAAAAGCAAAATTTGCCTCCGCGTCGTCAAATTCTTTATCAACCCTATCGAGGATAGAGAGACCCCGCAGAGGAAGGATCACTGCCGTTTTCCCTACTCCGCTATTTATCTTCTCAGCCATCGCCTCTGCGACTTCTATCATTTCGTTCCTTTTTGTCCGCAAAACATAGATACCAGTTCCGTGAACGTGGATGTATTGGTGTTTAAATCGTTCCAAGATTTTATCAGGCGATCCATAGATGATGTGGTCAATATTTCCTGGGGCTATGAGCTGAGGTATCCCTTTTCTGCCCGCCACCTCCAGCCTTATCGGCCCGGCATCACTCCATCCATGATAAAGATGGTCTACCACCTCGTTGGTGGACAGGTCGAAAACCCCCTGGATCAGACCTTGCTCAATCATCTCTTCCATAGCTCTTCCACCGCATCCATTAGCATGAAAGATGACTGTTTCATAACCCCTTCCCTCAAGCTCTTTCTTAACCAGAAGGGCACAGTTAGTCGTACCACCGAGGGTCGTGATCCCGATGAGTGGCTTTTCAGAGGTCTTGACTTCCGCAACAGCCGTCATTCCCATCACTGCACCGGCTGCTTGCCTAAGGGTAGCTTCGGTTATTCTGTTTAAACCTGCAATGTCCGCGATGGACGATATCATAACGATGTCTTTGGTGCTGATGTACGGGCGAGTATCGCCCGAAGCTATTGTGGAGAGCATAACCTTGGGCAGACCAAAAGGCAGAGCCCTCATTACTCTCGTACCCAGGGTTGTCCCCATGGTTCCCCCAAGAGATACAACACCACTTAGTTTGCCGGATTCATAGAGTTGCATACAGATCGTTATCGCGCCGTCTGACATCATTTCCATCATGCGATTTTCTTGGCCGCTCTCTCCCAAAGAAACGATTTCCTCGATGTTGCTGCCGGCCGCCTTGGCAACTTCTTGCCGCGGATAATCAGGGGAGAAAATCAGCTTACCGCGCCATCCTGTTCCCACGTCGATTGTGACCACCAGATAGTTGTTCTTCTCGATTAAATTCTTTATGTAAAGAGACTCTTCTCCTTTCGTATCAAGAGTCCCAACAAGAGCAATGGTCTTTTTCATATCTATTTTCGCCCATGATAAAGCGTTAAGGCACAGCACCCGGCGGTATTTCCACTAGTCTTTTTTCGCCATCTTGGGTGTCTGTGGTGTCTCCGCCTGCACCGTCGGCTGGGTTTTTCCCGCCCTATCCAAGATCGGTGAGATCTTCACGCTGAAAGCTTCCCCGTTCACCTCCACGTTGAATTCCGTGGGGAAATCGGTAGATGATAAGCTTAAGGGTGCTGTGGGTTTCGTTACGGGTTTCCTGACCTCCTTCGTGGATTCACCGCGCTTGAGCTGTACTCCAGGGATCACGACCCTGAGCAATAGATCGTCATCCGAAAGTTCCGGTCCGATTTCCGCACGCAACTCTTCAACGGTTTTAAGGTATCCCTCGGGCTTCCAGTGAAGAAATTCCTTGGTCCTCGGCGAGCTCATGACTCTGTCCATGACGTTCCGGTCTATAGGAATGACCGGCTCTCCGTAGTAGCCCAGAACGTACTTGATGACCTCATCCGTTATCTGTTTATACCGCTCACCCGAGAGGATGTTCTCTATCGCCTGGGCCCCTACGATCTGAGAATAGGGTGTTGCCATTACAGGATATCCCAACTCCCTACGGACCTCGACAATCTCGTTCAGGATCTCCTCCAGACGATGCTCCATCCCAACCTCCCTTAGCTGCCGCGTGAGATTCGTCATCATCCCGCCGGGTACTTGATGCTCATAATGAAAGAGGTCGTATTCCCTCGGTACGCCGATGGGCAGTTCTTCTTTTTCTGCAATCTTCCTAAAATGAGCAGAGACAGCCGCAAGGGCATCTTCATCCAGATCCGGTGAATAACCTATCCGTCGAGCATTTCTCAGGATGGTTTCTGTGGCCGGCAGGGACGTGCCATTGGCGAGAGGGGCAACTGCTGTATGCACGGTTGTGACCCCTGCTTTTATCGCTTCGAGATAGCAGAGAGGAGCAAGTCCTGAATTACAATGGGAGTGAAACTCAAGGGGAATACCCTCGCAGTTCTTTTGAACAGCCGAGACCAGCTCGCGGGTGCCTTCAGGCGTGATAACCCCTGACGCATCCTCGATCATGATCCGATCCACACAATCCTTAGCTTCTGCTATCTGTCGGGTCTTGCGCGCCCAGTGCTCACTCGTATGCGCCGGGCTGGAGGTATACATCAGGGATCCCACGACCTCGGCTCCTTCGGCCTTGGCAATCTTCGCGAAGTAAACAAACTTTTCCATATCATCCTGGTAATCGCAAACCCAGAGACTTTTTATCCCATTCGCGACCGATCTTTTTATCCAGAGGGTTATGACATCGCGGGGGGTACTCCGATCAAAGGAGGCAAGACCCCAAATCTGGTAAGAGCCACGAATTGGGGTTCTTGTTATCAGCTTGGAAAGAACTCGGACCCTCTCCCAGGGATCCTCGTTGAGTTTGCGGACTTGAACGACAGATCCATTCCCACCCACAGTCCCTATGGCCTTGTATCCTACCCGATCCATGATCTCCGCAATCGGCGTGATCATGTCGGTTCTCATCGTAAAACCCCAGAGACTCTGCTGCGCGTCCCGTATAGTCTGATCGACGAAATAGAGTTTCTTATCTTTCATATCTGGTCCTTAAACACAGATAACACTATCTGAAACCAACACCTGTCCGGTCATAAAGCCGGAGGCATCTGATGCCGGGTAAACTGTAAGTCCTTTAAGTCGGTTCAACTTTTCTCTACGACCTTTGGGAGTCAGGATAAGCGGCAAAGCCGGTGACCTGACTCCCAAAGCATACTCAAAATCCTAGAAGTTTTCGTCCAACTGCACCAGCGACTATTTAACCCAAAGCGCCATACTATCGGCCCACCCGCTTAATTATGGTCACTGTACCCTTCCCTCCATCAACCCTTAGGAGGTCTCCTGTCTTAATCACTAATGTTGCGTTGCCGGTACCAACAACTGCCGGTATGCCATATTCCCTGCTTACTATGGCCGCATGGGTAAGTAAACCACCGAGGTCAGTTACTGTTGCCTTAATCGTGGAGAAAACCGGTGCCCATGCTGGATTAGTATATCTGGAAACAAGAATGTCGCCACTTTGGACCTGGGTTATTTCATCCAAAAGTAGGACTACTCTGGCAGGGCCTTCCACGATACCGGGCGAGGCCGGATGACCTTTAAGCTCTGTTACCGCCTCGGGTGTAACCACCATGCCTTTGAGCCATTCTTTCACATTCTCATCTGTAACACCGTAGTTCATGATGACAAAGGGGTCTGGAATCACTTTGGGTGGTATTCCCAACATTGCCGGCGATGTCCACTTTTTCGCAGCTTCCAATATTTTCCTCCGTTCCTCTGCCTTCTTTTTCCAGTTGTCAAACAAGGGGACCCCTTCGCCTTGCGCCCAGATCATGTATAAGTCATATATTATCTGTGGAATTTCATACCAGTTAAATAAGAACATATCATCTGGGTCCTCAAAGATCCCATTCCTTACAAGGGTATTTGCGATTTCTTTCATTTTCATGAACCATATGCTGTGAGTATAATGCTCGCACCAGAACAAATGGTTCTCAGTATATGTATAAACTCTTCTGGTTATATCGTAAAGCTGATCAAAGGCTCTCCTGTCATCTTCGTTTCTTATAAGATCACGGTATCCCTCAACAAGTTCCTTTCGGGCTTTGTCCAGCCCATCAAAGGGTCTATCAATCACCCTGCCTGCCTCCAGTTCGGAAATATAGCCTTTCAGGTATCCAAAGGGGACATCAGGGTTCGTTAGCCAGCATCCTTCATAATGGAACCATCCGCTACCACATGAAACATAAAACCATGGGTCTTGGGCGTTGTCGTACTCTTCAAGCCACTTCTTTCCGGAGTCGGTTTTGGCGAGTTCCTCCAACTTCTGTTCCGCTTTCATACCGCTTTTCAACACTTCACGAACACCTGGCAATTTTAATGCTAACTTTGCTAACTTGGCCAGCTCTTCCTGCGGGCGAAACATATCCACATTCACTCCGGCGACCATTTTGGTTACAGTGGTGCCGGTAATGCTGGGGAAGACCTTCTTGCAAAAATCTGCAAAAACAATTGAAGCCAGGTAGGCAGGGCCCAATTCTCTGTGGAAGTGCCACACCTTGTACATTAAGGTTACTAACTTGTAGAAAGCCTCTAACAGCTTATAACCTGTAGAGAACCAAGCTGAAGGATTAGGGAAAACAACCTCGTCAGGTTCAAACCTTGGTAGTTCCTTAGGGACCTCAACAGACTTAATCTCCTCACTCACTTTTTTGATCTCTTTGAGCCATGATTGCCACATCTCTGGACCATATTCTTTAAAAAAGAACCCCTGCAGGCGCTTGTTAAAGATCTCTTCTTTCGCCTTCATGACATCTTCCGGGGGTAGATAAAAAGCTGGAGTCGCGTAGAAGTAGCAACCCAACACTCTATGATACCATCCTTGGGCTGCCGGTATGCACCATAACCTCGTAGTGGCGGCAGAAATAGCAGTCTGCCAAGCATCTTGAGCAAGCAAGTCAAGCGGATATATAGGTTCGGGGGCATGAAGCTTGTCTTGGAGCCAAAGCGTCTCATTTTCGAACTTTTCTCTTTCCGGAGTGGTGGCGAACATAAAATACTTTGGATACATCTCTTGCCATCCTTCTAAATTTGACGGCACTTTTACCTCTGAAGAAAGGGGAAATCTCTTCTCCTCTGCCATAATCTTCCTCCTTGTATTAACGATTACAGTTTGGCGTAGCTTTGAGACAAAGGTGGGGTTAAGTTTGAGCTCTGGAAAGATTATCCGTAAAAACAAAGCCAGCTAAAGTTAGGCTAAAATGTTATCCTAAATGCAGGCGTCGCTGTCTCAGGCCAACGCCAGTCCAAAACTATTTGCTTTCGTGTTACGAAGAGTTCGCCATCTTTGGAATTTCATAAATTTGCGGAAGAACCATAATTTTGTGTCGAAAAAACGTCCTTCCATTTCAGAAGTAACAGACTTGAGCAGCTCTGGAATTGGCAGGTTTTGAGGGCAAACCTCTTGGCATTCACCACATTGTTCGCATTGGGAGGCTCGTCCAGGATTTCCCCCCAAACCGCCAACGCGAGCGATATAAAATAGTTTAGCCCATTTGGCATCCCCATACATATGCATATAATTGTATGCCTCAAAGCACGTGGGAATATCCACACCAGACGGACAAGGCATACAGTAACGGCAGCCAGTACAACCCGCCTTCATCAATGACCGATATTTTCGTTCGACGCGTCGAATCAGGTCCAACTCATTTTCAGAAAGACTATGGGGGTGACCGTGATTGGCTACCCGGATATTATCTCGAATGTGGGCTTCATCATTCATACCGGAAAGCACAACTGTGACTTCTGGATGGTTCCAAATCCAACGAAGCGCCCACTCTGCCGGTGTTCGTACTTCTTTCGCTTCACTCCATATTTTGTCCACCTCTGAGGGTGGCTTTCGAGCAAGCAAGCCACCTCGCAAGGGTTCCATAATGATTACCCCCAAGCCTTTTGAAACAGCATATTTCAACCCCTTTGTACCAGCTTGATTTTGCTGATCCAGAAAATTGTATTGGATTTGGCAAAAATCCCAATCATAGGAATCCACAATTCTAGTGAAGGCCTCCTGATCCCCATGAAATGAAAAGCCGGCGTTGACGATTCGCCCATCTGTTTTTGCACAATCCAAGAATTCAGCTGCTCCCATGGCCTCCATTTTTTCCCAATTCGGTCCGTTGAGTCCATGGATAAGGTAATAGTCAACCTGAGCGGTGTTGAGGCGGTTGAGTTGCGAATTCAATATACGGTCCATATCTTCTCTGGCATTGACCGACCAAGGGGGCAGTTTGGTGGCTAATTTAACCTTTTCTCGGTACCCTTCCGAAAGAGCCCGGGCAAGAAATGGTTCACATGCACCCATGTGATATGGCAGCGCTGTGTCGAGATAATTGACACCTTCATCAATGGCCATGCGAATTTGCGCCATTGCATGGTCTTCATCAATCTTACCATCACCTGGACTACCCTTTTTTTGAGGAAGCCGCATACATCCAAAACCGAGTATGGAAAGTTCATCGCCGTTTTTCTTCATTTTCCGATATAACATGAGGCCCTCATTGTTGTTGACTTACGCAAGCCCTAATATCAACGACAAAGCATTGGAAGATTTCTCAACAAGCTAGAGCTCTTTGCGGAAAACATTACAAATAATTTTGTGCGCCTCCCCTCAGGCGGAAGCCCTGGGGAGGCAGATGTCGGGCATCTTGAGATAGGCGCACTTCATGACTTCCTCGAAAAAAGGTGTGAGTAAACCTAGTCGGATAGGAAAAGTTGAGAACGAGACTGAATGACACCCCCCCCGAAGTTAAGAAGATTCTCTTAGGACAAAAAATGAGAGAGCATGGAGTGCCTGCGGTCGGGGTATCCGCTCCCGATATCCGTCTCCGCCAGTGCGATGCCTCCTCTCTTGTGTGTCGGGGGCAAGATATCTGAAATGAGACGAACTCAAAACCGTCACGGGATGTTGGTCACTTATTCACAAATGGACCCATCTCCCCCCGGTTGATCGCAAAGAGAAAAGAGTGCGTTTTCGTAGAAACTGAAAAACCCAGCAGTGTCCCCCGGATTTTCGTCATTCAAATCATAAGTCGAGGAGCACGGGGCGTGAGCCGTTGCGTGTCTACATGCGCCTTGCCTCCAATAACGGTTTAAGCGCAATTCGCCTCCATCTCCTGGGAAGCATGGAGACTCCGATTGTTTCACGGCACTGCCTGGCCTAAGGCTTAATCTTCGTCCCCAGCACTACGAGAAACTTCGCCAGCCACTCCGGGTGGGCCGGCCAGGCGGGTGCAGTGACCAGCTTGCCGTCTACGTGGGCCTTGTCCAACGGTACGTCCACCCACTTGCCCCCAGCGTTACTCACGTCCGGTCTTACCGCCGGGTAAGCCGTGCAGGCCTTGCCCTCAATCACTCCTGCAGCGGCCAGCACCTGCGCGCCGTGGCAGATCGCTGCAATAGGTTTGTTCGCCTTTGCAAAATGCTGCACGATCTTCAGCACTCCCTCGTTCAGGCGGATGTACTCCGGGGCCCGCCCGCCGGGGATGACCAGCGCGTCGTAATCTTCTGCCTTCACGCCCTCGAAGGTGGCGTTCAGTGTGAAGTTGTGGCCCGGCTTTTCACTGTAGGTCTGGTCTCCTTCGAAATCATGCACGGCCGTGCGCACCCTCTCGCCGGCCTTCTTGTCGGGGCAAACCGCGTGCACGGTGTGTCCCACCATCTGTAACGCTTGAAATGGCACCATCACCTCATAGTCCTCTACGAAGTCACCGACAAGCATCAAGATCTTCTTCGCGCTCATGTTGCCCTCCTTGTGTCCGTGCTGTTTTATGTTTTGGGAATCGCGCCCAATATCAGCGGCGCAGACAAAACCCCGAGGTTCCACATCCTCCAATTTTCCAGATTTGCTCCTTCCGACCCACATCGGTGAGGCGATAAGAAGTTCCTTTTTCTGAAGTAGACCATAAGGGATTCGGGCTTTCGTGTCAAGGACAAGGCCAGTCCTTGATGTTTTGGACGCTTATCTTCCGCCACTATGGATCGGTGTTGGCAGGATTAATGAAGCGGATAAAGGTGAGCGCGGGGTTGGCTTGTCAGGCAAGAGGCGCAAAAGTGGTGTCAAGAGGTTATGCCACTCTCCTTGACTCAGGTCCCTTTTGTGAAGTCAGCTAGGGCAGGCATCAAAATACTCCGGGTCGACATAGAGCCGCTCATCCGTCCGCGAAACAACCACTTGCGATTAGCGCTAGTCTATAGCCCGACCAGGAAACCGCCAAGCAACGATTACCAAATGACAAGGGGAGCCTGAAGGCGACCACCTCCGACGATTTCTCAGATTTGCCGCTGCGCATCAGCTTGTGTATCGTAGTGGAAAGCCGCAACCGGTTTTTCCCACCATCGACTTGAGATGCTAGATCGCTTGTCAGATCAGGCAAATAAAGACTCTAGACATCTTCGCGAAAAAGGTCTATCTTTGATTTAATTCCCAAACAATTCAGTTTTCCGGTTCACTTTCAGCATAACCCTAACCTGCCGGGGAAAGATGTGAAACCCCACCGAACGAAGGGTGTGAAAGTAAAGCCTCCAGCGGACTTCGGTTCCCCTCTGGAGGCTTTTTCTTTTGGGGGGTGATCCCATGTCAGCAGAGTCCTTCAAGCGCAAAGGGCTCATTCAATGAGCACATGTTCGTATAAGCGAGGACTCGGCTTCCTTCACATGAAACATCCATAATAGTAAGGAGGTAAAAAAATGGCTGAGCTCACAGGTGGAGAGGTTCTGGTAAAGTGCCTTAAGAATGAGGGTGTGCGGTATGTTTTTGGTATCAGCGGGCATGGCCTCGTGACGTTTATGGAAGCCCTGCGCAAGGAAAAAGGGATAGACTTTTTTTCCTCCAGACATGAGGAGAACGCCAGCCACATGGCAGATGGCTGGGCAAGGGCGACGGGGAAGATCGGGGTCTGCTGCTCCACGGTAGGCTCGGGAGCGGTCAACTTAGCCAGCGGGCTCTACGAGGCTTATGCTGATAGCTCGCCGGTGCTGGCAATCACTGCCAATACCCAGAGCTTCTTAAGTTACCCATTCGTAGGGGCTTTAGAAAGCATGGATTCGGCCTCGTTTTACCGTCCAATAACCAAGTGGAATGCGACGATTCATCAGAGGGCAAGAATCCAGGAGTTGCTCCAACAGGCTTTTCGAGAAGCGTTGAGCGGCAAGCCGGGTCCGGTGCATCTGGATATTCCATTGGATATCCTGTGGCAGAAAGCAGAGGCTGGTGACCTCCCGGTTCCTAAAAGTTACCGTTCGACTGGGCGCCTGAGGGGGGACAAAACCCTGATAGATAAAGCAGCGCAGATTCTCCTTGATGCTAAAAGACCTCTTCTTGTGGCTGGAGGTGGTGTGATTACATCGGAAGCCTGGGAAGAGTTTCAGGCGCTGGCGGAAACCCTTGGTGCATCTGCTACAAGTACGCCCATGGGGTCGGGTAGCATTTCTGCGCATAGCCCTCGCTTTTTCGGCGATGGTGGTTGGCTGGGTGGGAGTGCCGTAATACAGGCTCTGCACGAAGCGGATGTCATTTTGGCGGTGGGGTGTCACTTCTCATCTTGGCTTGGGCTTGGTAAACCGCCTGTGATGCCAGGCTCCCTCAAGCAGAAAATAATCCACATTGACATTGACCCGAGCCAGCTTGGTAAGAAAGTAGCAACAGAGATCGGCATCGCCGGCGATGCCAAGACAGTTCTATCCGACTTGCTCTTAGCCATCAAGGAGTACGGTGGGAAAGGGAAAGCAGACGAGAAGTGGGGGCACGGCCTTGTGGAGACCTACAGACAGTATTTGAAAAGCTTGGAGCCGATGCTTGGGAGCGACAGCGGTCCTATCACCATGGGGAGGCTTGCCAAGGAGGCGGGGGAGTACTTGGCTGGCCACGATGCCATGGTGGCCGTTGATGGAGGGATGGTATTCCACTGGGCTTTCACTTACCTCCACGCATACCAGCCCCGGCGCAGGTTCTTTTGTGCCGGAGGAGGTCACCTGGGTTTCGGGCAACCGTTTGCCAACGCCTTCAAGCTTGCCTTTCCTGAGCGTCCGGTGGTCAACTTCTGCGGAGATGGGGCATTCGGGCTGACCTTACAGGAGTTAGATACAGCAGCAAGACACGGTCTTGCCGTGGTTAATGTGATCAACAATGACGGCGGCTGGGGCATGTGCAAAGCAGGCCAACTGGCCTTGTTTGGGGATAAGGCCCTTGAGGGCATTGATCAGGACTTCTCTGGAGCTAACTATGCTGAGATTGCGAAAGGTTTTGGCTGCTACGGGGAGCGGGTGGAGCGCCCTCTTGAGATAAAGCCAGCTCTTGAGAGGGCTTTCAAGTCCGGCAAACCCGCTGTCTTGGATGTGAAAGTGCAACTCGTGCCTCATCCGATGTTCGGTGTTATGGCTCAGGTAGTATTTCAAGGTGTCCCGCTTTCACTACCGAGTGGTCCTCCGCCAGCAGAGTAGGCACATGGAAAAAGTGGGGGCAGCCTCAATAACTCATGGAATGCCAGCAGGTGTTATTCGCCGGTTTCGGGCTGGCACCAGGAGAGGTATGGCGTAGAATTATTCCTTTCCGTTGGATTCAAATGCTTCGTCTGAACGACAGGTTGTATCGAAATCTTTAATTTGCAGAGGTGTCCCGGGACGCCAGATTAGAAAGTGAAATCGTTAACCGCAAGGCTCGACATTATTGATGTCGCAAGGTTATCGCTATCACTGGCCTCGAATTCTCCATAAGAGTTTATGTACATAAGAAAGTATTAGAAGACCCGCTATTGCAGAAACGTTGAACCACTTTAAGAATGCACTCCATGAATCCTCTTTCTCCTTAGCGACTGATTTGGAGATAAAACTAGATGGAATATAGTAACTGATCAAAAGCATCATCCCAAATATTCCTCCTCCCATTAACAGGGCTTCCTCATTAAGAGCGAATCCTGCGTAAATAAGCAGCCAAACAATAACGTTCAAAAATCCTACAATATATTTTGCGTATTTGCCGGCTTGTACCTGAGTTTCTCTTGGTTTGCTTCTGGAATGCAGTTCCTTGTTAATGATGAAATCTGCCCAGTGATTCACACCACCTTCTTTTTCTAGGGAGAAAATTGCCTTATGCCTTTTCAGTTCAAGAATCTTTTTCTTTGCATACCTATAATACAAATAATCTGCAATTAGCCCATAGACAATCCTGATGGAGGCTTCGGCGGCAATAGGATGTTGAATGATGTCGAAAGCTAAATACCGAATGAAGCATTCAAGGAATAAGGCGACTAGAGCCCACATATACATTTTTCTGTACGCCATCCACATGAATCCAAAAAAGAATGCAGGCCAATGCCATGAGACTTTATTATGAGCCCCATCAATATCGAATCCCCTGAAGACCGGAAGATAGTTCTCTGCATTGTCTCCAATAAACCGGGCAAATTCCTTCTCCGTCACCCGTGTTCCTGAGCCGTCACCGGTCACGATTGAAGCCTGTACTTCCTCAATTTCTTCATCGTTAAGGTCGTCTTTGTTTTGCTCTTCTTTCATCGGATTCTCGAACCAATGTGTTCCCTTGTCGTGAATTCTAGTTCCCTGAGTGCCATCATTTTTTGAAAAAGGATTATTATTCTCTGCTACCCTTTTAGATTCAGGTTGATAACGTTAACCCGGCGGTTAAGGCTAATTGCTGTTTCAGCAGCTCGGCTGTCTTTCAGAACCGAAATCTTATGCAAACGCCGGTAAAACTTAGGAGCAGGGGTCAGAGGAAACAATTTGAGCCCCGTAGCTTTCCGTCCCCATCTTACGGTGGGTTTGGCTTTAGCAAAGATTAGAAATGATTTTGTGCGCCTCCCTCAGGCAGCAGCCTCAGGGAGGCAAAGGTCAATGTACTCGGGATAGGCCCACTTCATGACTTCCTCGAAAAAAGGTGTGAGTGAACCTAGTCGGATAGGAAAAGTTG
>Ga0214473_10008587_pt1 | contig 12073 bp, 10 predicted proteins | sample RVTome_7_FD_203509 | JGI IMG/M metagenome (GOLD analysis project Ga0214473, IMG submission 203509) | Soil microbial communities from uranium-contaminated site in the Upper Colorado River Basin, Wyoming, United States - RVT98D197 | ecosystem: Environmental > Terrestrial > Soil > Contaminated >...
ACCCCGTCTCTTTGTTCCGGTTGTTTACTACCTGCTTGGACGCCTCGCATCGCGTGAGCGCAGCTTTGCGATGAACCGCATGGGCTTTCGCGCCGCAGAGGTCGCGTCGGTGCAGAAACTCGAAGGGGAAGCGCAGAAGGTGGTCAAAGTGCTGAAGGGCCGCAAAACGGAGCGGCCGCGCGACGCATACGACTTTCTGGTGAACGTCTCCCCCACGCTGCTCGGTTTCATCCTGGCCGACGTTTCCAAGCCGCGCGTCCCGAACAAAATCCGCAACTACCTCAGCCGGTGGCGCCCGCTCCGCATGGCCCCGCCGATTGCCGATCTGGAATCGCTGGGCGTCCCGCCGGGCCCCAAGTTCGACAAGATCGTCAACGACTTCTTCTATCTCCAACTCGGCGGGAAGGGTCGCAACCCGCAGGACCGCCTCCGCCTGCTTCGCCAGCTTGCTGGCATCAAGCCCGAGCCGAAGAAGAAGGAAAAGGAAAAGGAGAAAGAGAAGGAGACGAAGAAGAAGGGGAAGGGTCCTGTGTCCGGCAAGGAACCTGATGCAAGCAAAGTGAAGGGGAAAGGGTCGGAAAGTGCGAAGGCGGTTCCGCAAGCGCCCGGGGCTCAGGCGCCTCCTGCTGGAACGGCTCCCCATGCGGTCGCCAGACCACCAGCCAAGCCGGAAGACAAACGAGCCAGGCCCACCGCCGCCCCTCAGAAGAAGGCGGCCGCAAAGGCGAAGCCGAAAGCTGCCCCACTTAAGCGCAGAGCGAGGGCGGCGAAACCTGCAAGGCGAAAGGCTGCAAAGAAGAGGCGTTAGCGACCTGTCGAAGCCGGATGTCCGCTCATACCTCGGTGTAATTGCAGCCGGCGGGCCGTTCGCCGAAGCCGCGAAGCTCTGGTAGAATGACGCCGAACATGGGAAAGCCGAGCTTCGTTCACCTTCATCTTCATACCGATTTCAGCCTGCTGGACGGCGCGTGTCACATCGAGGACCTGGTTGACGAAGCGGCGCGGCGCCGCATGCCGGCGGTCGCGGTCACGGACCACGGAAATCTCTTCGCTGCCGCGAATTTCTATCACGCTGCCACAACGCGAGGCATCAAACCCATCATCGGCTGCGAAGTGTACGTGGCGCGCGGCAGCCGTCACGAGAAGAGCTCGGAAGCCGGCCGCTCCAACCACCTCCTGCTGCTCTGCGAAAACAACGAAGGCTACCGGAATCTGATCAAGCTCGTCTCCGCCGGTTTCCTGGAGGGCTTTTACTACAGTCCCCGCATCGACTACGAGCTGCTCGCCCGGCACAGCAAAGGGCTGATCGCCCTCTCCGCGTGCCTGCGCGGCGAAGTGGCGGAATCGCTGGTGCAGGAACGCGTGGACGAGGCCCGCCAATCCGCCTATCGCCTGCGCGACATTTTCGGCAAGACGAACTTCTTCCTGGAGATTCAGGACCAGGGCATCGAAGCCGAGAAGCGAATCAACCCCGTGCTCGTCTCCCTCTCGCACGAGACGGGCATCCCGCTGGTGGTCACCAACGACTGCCACTACCTGACCAAAGAGGACGCGCGCGCCCAGGAAGTCCTGCTCTGCATTCAAACGGGCAAGACGATGAGCGACGCCAACCGGATGCGGTTTGCCACCTCCGAGTTCTACTTCAAGACCGCGGAGGAAATGGCCCAGGTATTTCAGGAGCTGCCCGACGCGCTCCAGCGCACCGTGGCCATTGCCGAACGCTGCAACGTGAAAATCGAGCGCGTGGCCGATCCGTTCCCCGACTTCAAAGTCCCCGAGGGTCACACACTGGACAGTTATTTTGAAAAGGTGGTTCGCGAAGGATTCTCGAAGCGCCTGCCGCGGCTCGAGCACCTGGCCAAGGAAGGCCGGCTGCGCCGCTCACTCGCCGAGTATGAGCGCCGTCTCTTCGCTGAAATCGAGATGATCAAGAAGATGCGCTTTGCCGGGTACTTCCTGATTGTCTGGGACTTCATCCACTATGCCCGGTCGCAGGGTGTTCCGGTGGGCCCCGGACGCGGCTCGGCGGCGGGTAGCCTGGTGAGCTACGCACTGGCCATCACGGATGTGGACCCGTTGCAGTACGACCTGCTGTTCGAGCGCTTCTTGAACCCGGAGCGCATCTCGCTGCCCGACATCGACATTGATTTCTGCATGCGCCGCCGCGGCGAGGTGATTAACTACGTACGCCAGAAGTACGGCGGGAACAACGTGGCGCAGATCGTCACCTTCGGAACGATGGCCGCCAAGGCCGCGGTGAAAGACGTGGGCCGCGCGCTGGACATGCCCTATGGGGACGTGGACCGGCTGGCCAAGCTCATCCCCAACCAATTGAACATCACCCTGGAAGAGGCCCTGAAGCAGTCGTCGCAGCTACGCACCCAGGTGGATCGAGAGGAGCGCCTTGGCGAGCTGATGGAGATCGCGCAGCGGTTGGAAGGGTTGGCGCGGCACGCGTCCACCCATGCCGCCGGCGTCGTCATCTCGGCGCAGCCGCTGGTGGAAACCGTGCCGGTCTTCGCGCCCAAGCCGCGAAGCGACGCTGCGGCGGGGCGCGGCGAAGGAAGCGAAGCCCTGCAGGAAATCACCACACAATACGATATGAATGCGCTCGAGCGCATCGGCCTGCTGAAGATGGATTTTCTCGGGCTGACCACGCTCACAATTCTCCACGACGCTGTGGCGTTGATCCGGCAGAACCGCAACGTCGAAATCGAACTGCCGACCCTTAGCCTAGACGACGGCGATACCTACAAGCTGTTTTCGCGGGGAGACACGAGCGGTATTTTCCAGTTTGAGTCGCACGGCATGCGCGACATCCTGCGGCGCTACCAGCCGTCGCGCCTGGAAGACCTGACCGCGCTGAACGCCCTCTACCGTCCCGGTCCCATCCAGGGAGGAATGATCGACGACTTCATCGAGCGCAAGCACGGCCGAAAGAAGGTAACGTACGAGTTGCCCGAGCTGGAGGAAATCCTTTCGGAGACCTGCGGCGTCATCCTCTATCAGGAACAGGTGATGCAAATCGCCAACCGCCTGGCGGCGTTCTCGCTCGGGGAAGCCGATATTCTGCGGCGGGCGATGGGGAAGAAGAAGCGGGAAGAGATGGCTGCGCAGCGGGAAAAGTTCCTGGCCGGCTGCCGCGCGACCAAGATTCCGGCGAAGCGCGCCGAGCGCATCTTCGATCTGATGGCCGAGTTCGCCGGCTACGGCTTCAATAAGTCGCACTCCTGCGCCTACGCGTTGCTGGCGTACCAGACCGCCTATCTGAAGACGCATTTCCCGGTGGAGTTCATGGCCGCGCTGCTGACCTCGGAAACCGGCAACACCGAGAAGGTGGTGAAGTACATTAACGAAGCGCGCACGATGGGCATCACCGTTTTGCCCCCCGATGTGAATTCCAGCGCGGTGGACTTTACCCCCGTGGGCGAAGCCATTCGTTTCGGTCTCCGCGCCATCAAGAACGTGGGCGAGAACACGGTGCGGGGAATCCTGCAGGCGCGCGAAGGCCTCGAGGCTTTCCGTTCCATCTACCAGTTTTGCGAAGCCGTTGATCCCCGCTTGCTGAACCGGCGTGTGCTCGAGAGCCTGATCCGGTCCGGCGCGATGGATTCGCTCGGGGCGCGCCGCGCGCAGCTCTTTGCCGTGATCGACAAGGCTATGGAACGCGGCCAGCGCGCGCATCGCGAACGCTCGAGCGGGCAGCACGGTCTGTTCGCTGCCGGCGCCTCACCCTTCGAGGATTCTTCGGCCCCGCCGCGGCGGGGCTTCGAAGCCGCCAATGAGCCCCCCCTTCCCGATGAGGAGGAATGGCCCGAGGATCAGCTTCTGACTCACGAGTACGCCACCCTGGGCTTTTACATCTCGGGTCATCCGCTGGCGCGCCACGCCGGAAGGTTCAAGCAGCTTGCCGTGACGGAAATCGGCGCGCTGGAGGGAAGCCATAATGGCGAGGAAGTCAATCTGGCCGCGCTCGTGGTGAATCAAAGGGCCATGCGTTCGAAACGGGGTGACCGCTGGGCCATCTGCTTGTTGCAGGATATGACCGGCGCCGTGGAGCTGCTGGTTTTTCCGGAAGCCTTCGCGCGACTGGAGTATCTTTTGAAGGCCGGACGGCCGCTCCTGGTCAAAGGCCGGATCAACGTGGAGGAGGTCGGCACACGCGTGGTGGCCCTCGAGGGGAAGCCGCTGGACGACGTCGTGGAGCCCGCTCCCAGCCAGATGCGTGTGCGCGTTGACCTCGGCGTCCTGAATGAATTCACCCTGGACCGGCTTCAGGAGCTTTTCGACAGCATGCCGGGACCGTGTCGCGTTGCTTTCGAGCTGATCCAGCCGGATGGCTCGCGGGCCGTGCTGCAATCGGACCGGCGGGTCCGCCCGGACCGGCAGTTGGTAGAAGCGGTACAGGAAATGTGCGGCGCAGACGCTGTCGAGGTGCTGCGCTGAGTCGGCGTCTGACGGAGAAAAATGGATTCGCGAAGACAACGTGAAAATCTCGAGCAGCTCGAGAAAGACGTGGAGGAATTGCGGCGACTAAGCCCGGTGGGCGACGAGTCTTCGCCCGAAGTGGAGCGCCTGCGACGCGAGGTAGCCGAGCTGAAGCGGGAGTTTTATGCGCACCTGACGCCGTGGCAGCGCACGCAACTCGCCCGGCATCCGCAGCGGCCCTACACGCTGGACTATGTCCGGCTGCTGTTCGAGTCGTTCAGCGAGATTCGCGGAGACCGGACTTTTGCCGACGATCCGGCGCTGGTGTGCGGCATGGCGCGCTTCCGCGGCCGGCCTGTGGCGGTGATCGGCCACCAGAAGGGCCGGGACACGAAGCAAAAGCTGGTGCGCAATTTTGGTATGCCCAAGCCTGAGGGCTACCGCAAGGCGCTACGTGTGATGCAGCTGGCAGCAAAGTTCGGCCGTCCCGTGCTGACGTTCGTGGATACGCCAGGCGCCTATCCGGGGCTCGACGCCGAGGAGCGAGGCCAGGCCGAGGCCATCGCCCGCAACCTCCGCGAAATGGCGCGACTTCCGGTGCCCATCGTGGTTACCATTACCGGGGAAGGCGGCTCCGGAGGCGCGCTGGCAATTGCCGTCGGCGATAGAGTGGTGATGCTGGAGAATTCCATATACTCGGTGATCTCACCGGAAGGCTGCGCGTCCATCATGTGGCGCGACGCCTCCAAGGCTGAAATCGCCGCCGCTGCCCTGAAGATCACCGCCAAGGATCTTGAGGGCCTCGGCCTGATCGACGAGATTGTTCCGGAGCCCGAAGGCGGCGCGCACTCCGATCACGAGGAAACCGCACGCTTGCTGGATCCTGTCCTGCTGCGCGCCCTGAACGAACTTTCCGGCCTGTCTGCCGACGAACTGCTTGAGCAGCGTTACCAAAAGTTCCGCCGCATGGGGCAGTTTTTCCAGGCCAGCTACGCCTAAGCCGAGCGCCGGGAACCTTCCGCATTCCCGCTGCGTACATTGGAATAGCTGCTCGTGTTGGACGGAGGTCTGCCATGTACTGTGATCAGTGCGGAGCGCCCTTGGCGGGCGAAGCCCGCTTTTGCCGGAACTGTGGCAAGGCTCTCGGGAACGTCGCGGTGATGTCGTCTGAGAGTCGCTTGTCGCGGCACCTGAGGATGCTGGGCATCCTGTGGATTGCCGCCGGGGCCATCAACTTTCTTGCGGCGGGAGGCGCATGGCTGGCCGGCCGTGTGATTCTGCCTCCTCTGGTCAGCCACGGAGTGCCCGGCTTCGTGCCCACCCTGGTCGCCAGCATCGCCGCCCTGATTCTGGTCAAGGCGGTTGCTTGCCTGGCAGCGGGTTGGGCATTGCTCGAGCGCGAGTCTTGGGCGCGGCTGCTGGCCATCGTCCTCGCCATCGTGAGCCTGTTCAACTTCCCGCTGGGGACAGCATTGGGCATCTACACGCTTTGGGTCTTGTTGCCGACGCAGGCCGACGAGGAATACCGCCGCATGGCTCGTGCAGCGTAATCGGTTGCGGCAAGCGGCCGGTTGTTCTTACGCATCCCTCCGTCGCGGTGACGTTGCCTGCATCTTCCTTCTGTTCTAGCCTGAACAAATGCGCCGTGTGAGTTGCTGGTGCGGGCGTGTCGACAATGTCTGAACTCTTCCGCCCCTACGAGCGGCTGGTGGAGATTGAGGTCCTGGGCAAGAAGGTCCAGGTGCCGGAGAAGAACTCCGTTTTGCGCTGCTTCCAGTTCATCAGCCCGGAGACGATCCCCTATGGGCGGTTCTGCTGGAACCAGGAGTGTCAATACTGCCGCATCGAATGCAAGCTGCCCGATGACGACGAGGCCCGCCCCATGCTCGCCTGCAAGTTCCTGGTCTCGGAGGGAATGGTAATCACCGATCTGAGCACGGAGCTGAAGTGGTGTCTCGGTGCCGTCCTGCGTGACAAGGAGTGAGTCTGCGTCAGTTTTCCAGCTTGCGTGTCCGTAGTTTGCCGGTGTCTTAACCGTCAGTCTTGCTTCTCCTCGACCCTTGCGCCTGTGTTAGAATCTTTCTCGGGCATAGGTAGGGGGGCAAGGTGAAAACTCGAACGAAGTTTGCGGTTGGCGTGTGCGTCATCCTGGCGACGCTGGCTTGGCTGGGATGGGTCGGGGTCACCGAAAGCAAGACCTACTACTACACGATCGCCGAACTGTCCGCGCTGGACGGCGCAAGAGCACGCCAGCGCATCCGCGTCGGCGGCGACATTCGCTCCGGCTCCATCGCGCGCTTGCCGGGCCGCGTGGATTTTGTGATTGAACAGGAAGGCCGCTCGCTTCACGTCAGTTATGTGGGGCGCGAGCCATTGCCGGACACTTTCGTGGACGGCGCACAAGCCCTGGTGGAAGGCCGGCACATGCCGGACGGCAACTTTGTGGCCGAGAAGGTCCAGGCCAAGTGCGCTTCCAAGTACGAAGCCGCACCGGGCGACGCCAAGCCCGGCTACGGACAGCCGAAGAAGCAGGAAGCTCCCACAGGTTCCGCCCAGACGAAGAAAAGTTAATCGAATCGCGGGGTGCCCTTGGACGTATTTGGTTCGTTTAGCCTGATTCTGGCGTTTGCCTGCGCCATCTACGCGGTTGCCATCGGCATTGCAGGCATCTGGACGCGCAAGCCGTTGCTGATCAAGAGCGCCCGCCACGCCGGGATCGCCGTCTGTGTACTAGTCACGCTCGGCACGGCGTGCCTCGTCTACTTGTTCCTCGCTGACGATTTTTCGATGGCGTACGTCGCGTCGCACAGCAACCGCGACCTGCCCGTCATCTACAAGATTGCCGCTCTCTGGTCCGGCCAGGAGGGCTCGCTGCTGTTCTGGACCTTGCTGCTCTCCGTGTACACGTTTTTCGTCCTGGTATTGAACCGCGGCAAGCATCCGGAGTTGATGCCATACGTAGGTGTGATCCTCGCCTCGGTGATCGTCTTCTTTCTCATCCTGAACGTTTTCATCGTGAGCCCGTTCCAGGTGCTGGGCTCGGTCGGGAGCGATGGCTCGGTGCAGGTGATGGCGCGTCCCGACGGGCGCGGCCTGAACCCCTTACTTCAGTATCCGGAGATGGCGGCGCACCCGCCGACGCTGTATCTCGGGTACGTCGGGTTCACCATCCCGTTCGCATTCGCGCTGGCCGCGCTGCTGGGCCGCTACCCGGGCGAGAAGTGGATTCACATCACACGCAGTTGGACCATGATCGCCTGGGGCTTCCAGAGCCTCGGCGTTTTGATGGGCGCCCACTGGGCTTACGCTGTGCTGGGCTGGGGCGGCTACTGGGGCTGGGACCCGGTGGAAAATGCGTCGCTGCTGCCGTGGCTCACCGGCACCGCTTTCCTGCACTCGGTGATGATGCAGGAGAAGCGCGGAATGATGAAGGTGTGGAACGTCTGGCTGGTGTTCATCACCTTCCTGCTGTGCATTCTGGGCACAATGCTCACCCGCAGCGGCGTCGTCAGCTCCGTTCACGCCTTCGCGCAGTCGAATATCGGCCCGTGGTTCACCGGCTTCCTGCTTTTGGCGCTGGGCGTCTGCACGTTCGCATTCTTCAAGAACCGCGACTACCTGCGCAGCGAGAACCAGCTCGACGCTATCGCCTCCCGCGAATCCAGCTTCCTGTTCAACAACCTGATTCTTCTGGCCGCCTGTTTCGCCGTGCTGTGGGGCACGCTGTTCCCGGTGATCTCCGAGGCTTTCACCGATAGCAAGATCAATGTCGGCCCGCATTTCTTCAATTTGGTAAACGTGCCAATCGGCCTTTTCCTGCTATTCCTCACCGGAGTGGGCCCGCTGCTCGCGTGGCGGCGCACCTCGACCGACAGCATGAAGCGCAATTTCGGCTGGCCGCTGTTGGGGGGTCTACTGGCAGGCGTAGCTGCCCTGCCTCTCGGCTTCCGCCCGTTTGAAACGGCCCCGCGGTTCGGCTCCTGGGTTTGCCTGATGATGTCCGTCTTTGTGGCGCTGACGATTGTTGCGGAGTTCTACCGCGGCGCCAACGTCATCCGCTCGCGCGCCGGCCTCAACTGGCTGGCCGCGGTCACTCACCTGACCATGCGGAACACGCGCCGCTACGGCGGGTACGTGGTCCACTTTGGGATGGTGTTGATCTTCATCGGCCTTTCGGGCGCGGCCTTCAATCAGGACACGCAGATGGAGATGTCCACCGGCGCGCGGATGCAGATTGGCCCGTACACGCTGGTCTCCCAGGCCTTCACCACCGTACCAGGCCGGAACTACCAGGCCGAGCGGGCAACCATCGAGGTTCTCCGCGACGGCAAGCAGATGATGATGCTGTACCCCGAGCGCCGCTTCTACCCGGCCAGCGAGGTCACCGGCACGATGGTTTCCATCCATTCCACGTTGCGCGAAGACCTGTATGTCGTCTACGCCGGCCGCAGCCCGGACAGCAACAACCCGGTGATCCACGCCTATCTGAATCCGCTGGTGAAGTGGATCTGGTTCGGCGGCATCATCCTCGTGTTGGGGACGGGCCTCGCACTCCTGCCCAATCGCCAGCCTGTCCTGGTGATGAAACCAGGAGAGGCTCGGGCCCCGGCCGGCCAGGCCGGTGAGCCTACTGCAGAAACGGTTCGAGTGTATGAAGCACACGACTAAATTCGCGCTGGCAGCCCTGCTGCTTCTGGTGATGCTGCCAGCCTACGGGCAGCGCAGCGACCGCGCCAAGCGGATTGGCGACCGCATGTGGTGCATGTGCGGTTGCCGGCAAATCCTCACCCAGTGCAACCACGTGGGCTGCTCCGTTTCCACCGCCATGCTCAAGAAGCTCGACCAGCTCGTCGAACGCAACGAGCCGGACGACCTGGTGATTCAGGCGTTCGTGCAGGAGTACGGCCCCGCCGTTCTGGCCGATCCGCCGGCCAAGGGGTTGGCGCTGATGGGCTACGTAATGCCGGGTGTGGCGCTGCTGGGCGGGCTCACGGTGGTCTTGCTTGTCCTGCGGCACTGGCGGCGCGGGGCGTCCTCCCAGGTGACCGTTGCTGCGTCCGCGGCCCCGGATGTATCCGCGGATCAGCTCGAGCGCGCCCGCCGCCGCGCGGACGCGGACACCGACGACTGGGGAGGGCGCTGAGATGACCATCCTCATCGCCTGCATCGCCCTGGCTGTGGCCACACTGATTTTTGTCTTTTACATTGAGCCCGACGCCGCCGATTCCGCTCCCCACCGCTCGCGCCTGGACCAACTGCTCGAGCGGCGCGACACAATCTACGACAACCTCCGCGACCTGAAATTCGAGCATCGCGCCGGCAAGTACTCGGAAACCGATTACGAGGAAATGAAGAAGACCATCGAGAATGAAGCTGCGCTGGTGATTGCTGAGATTGAGATGGTCACCGGCGGCATTGTTTCGCCCGGCGCGCGTCAGGCCGCGGCAAAGTCTCGCTCATGAGCATTTCAAATCTCAAATTTCAAATTTCGAATCTGCTGATCTTGCTGGCCGCCGCGAGTGCTTCCGCCGGCACGGTTACCGGCGTCGTCCGCAACGGCACCACCGGCACCACTGTCGCCGGCCAGGACGTCGTCCTGATTCAGCTTCAGGGCGGGATGGAAACCGTCGCGAACACAAAGACGGACGCCCAGGGTCGCTACACGTTGGAGCATCCTTCCGTCGGCCAGGCTCCGGTCCTGATTCGCGTCAACTATCGGGGCGTGAACTTCCATCAGTCCGTGCCCCCGGGCCGCGGCGTTGCCGACGTTGAAGTCTTCGAGCCGACCACCGATCCGGCCGCGGCGGAGATTGTGAGCCGCGCGATAATCTTCCAGCCCAACGGGCCCAGCCTCCTGGTCGGCGAAGAGTACTCCATCCACAACCACACGAAACCGCCACGCGCGTATTTCAAAAACGACAGCACGTTTGAGTTCCAAGTCCCGGAAGGCTCCCAGCTCGGCCAGGTATCCGCCTGGGGCCCCTCCGGCATGCCGGTGCAACAGGGAACCATCGACAAGGGAAAGAACCGCTACGCCATCATTTTCCCGTTCCGCCCCGGCGAGAACGGTGTGCGCTTGGCCTATCAGATGTCTTACCCCAACAATGCGGTGGCGCTGACCGTGGTGGAACTGAATTCCGCGCAGCGGGTTTCGCTGATTGCGCCGCCGACGATGCAGGTTCAGGCCGAGGGTTTTGCGCCTGCCGGCACTGACCAGGGATGGAACATCTATTCGCGCGAGAACGTCCCGGCGGGCACGCGGCTCACCATTGCCGTCTCCGGCACTGCGCCGCCAATGACGGCCGAAGGCTCGCAGCAGGCCGGCGACGCTCCTCCCGCGGCGGGCGTTTCGCTCTCGCAGTTGCCCGGCCGCCTGGAGAACCTGAAGTGGCCTATGATCGGCGGCTTCTCCGCATTGTTCGCCCTGGGCTTGATCTTCCTGTGGCGCCGACCGGTGGTTTCGGCGGTGCTGAATCCCGGCAACGGCGCGGCCCCGGCAAAGACCGCCAAGGTTACCAAAGCAGCGGCGATCATGGCCGAGGTCCAGCAGCAGGCAAGTCAGAGCCTGGACGAAATCAAAGAGACGCTGTTCCGTCTGGAACTGCGCCACCAGGCGGACACCATCTCCGAAGAAGACTACGCGCGCGAACGCGCCCGCGCCGAAAAGTACCTCCGCGACATCCTCCAGGGATGAACGCCGCCACAACAGCGCACACTGCCGCCGGCCGCACCGCGCGTCCCGCTGGACTCGGCGTGCAGTTCGAGGAAGTGGAGAAGCGCTACGGCCCGCTCCTGGCGCTCCGCCGGGTCTCCCTGCGCTTTTCGCCGGGAGAGTTCGTGGCGCTGCTCGGCCCCAACGGCTCCGGTAAGACAACTCTGTTGAAGGTTGCAGCGCTGCTCGTGCGGCCGAATTCCGGACGCATTTCGTTCGATGGCTACGAAGACGGCTCGCCTGCGGTGAAGCAGCGCATCGGCTTCCTGGGCCACAACGTTCTGCTATACGACGAACTCTCCGCGGTGGAGAACCTAGTTTTCTTCGCGCGGCTCTACGATGTGCCTTCCGATCCGGCCCCAATTGGCGCTGCCCTCGACTCAGTGGGTCTTTCCGCGCGCCGCGACTCGCTGGTGCGTACCTTCTCCCGTGGAATGCGCCAGCGGCTTTCCCTAGCGCGCGCCCTGCTGCACGAGCCGGGCCTGCTATTGCTCGACGAACCGACTGCCGGCCTGGACCGGCAGGGAAGCGAATGGCTGACGACGCGCCTGGAATTGCTTCGCGCCTCCGGCTGTACGATCCTGATGAGCACGCACGGGCGCAGCGAGGTGCTGGCTCTGGCCAACCGCGCTGTGTCCCTGGATATGGGCCGCGTGGTGCGCGATACGGGCCCCGGCTGTGATGCGCGCCTGGTGCTGTCCGCCGCGGCGGACGGTGGGAGGCCGGAATGACCACCGGTCGCGCCGCACTCACTGTGCTGGCCAAGGAGCTACGCTGCGAGTTCCGCACCCGCGAGCTGTTGACCACCACGGTGGTCTTCGTGCTGATGGTCGTCGTCCTTTTCAGTTTTAGCTTCGACCCGAGCGACGCCGAAGCGCGCCGCTTCGGGCCGGGCTTGCTGTGGATTGCCTTCCTCTTTGCCGGCTCGCTGAT
>Ga0214473_10008588_pt1 | contig 12073 bp, 11 predicted proteins | sample RVTome_7_FD_203509 | JGI IMG/M metagenome (GOLD analysis project Ga0214473, IMG submission 203509) | Soil microbial communities from uranium-contaminated site in the Upper Colorado River Basin, Wyoming, United States - RVT98D197 | ecosystem: Environmental > Terrestrial > Soil > Contaminated >...
CCTTCATGCGCACCTGCGCAAACTTCGCCGCTTCTTCGTCCAGCTTGCGGCGTGCTTCGGCGAGCGCCGCGGCATTGCGCTCCGTCACCGCGCGAGCCTGTGCCTGCGCAATCCCGGCCTTCTCCACCTCACGGTGCTCCTGCGCGGCGCGCTGCGCCTCCGCCTCGCTCGCGAGCAGCGCATCGGCCTCGCGCTTGAGCTTGTCCTCCAGCACCTTGCGCTCACGAATGGATTCGAGCGCGCGGCGCCCGGCCTGTGCCTTTTCTTTCGCCAGGCGGCGCGCCTGCTCCTCCGCCGCAAAGCGCTCGCGCATGGCGGCCGTCGCCTGTGCCTCGGCTTCGGCCCGTTCGCGCGCGTGCCGTTCGGCCACCTGTTCCTGCTGCTTACGCGCTTCGGCCAGCCCCGCCGCCTTGCGCTCCGTCTCCTCCCGGGCACGCGCCTCGGCGAGCGCGCGCGCTTCGGCCTGCTCGCGCTCCGCCGCGATGCGCGCCGCCTTCGCTTCCGCGTCGGCTCTTGCATGGGCGATGCGCCGCAGCTCCGCCTCCGCGGCCCGGCGATCGCGCGCGAGATCGACGCCGCGCCGTTCCTCGGCGCTTCGCGCCTGAAGCGCCTCCTCGGCGCTGCGCTCGGCTTCGACGCGGTTGCGCAGTTCGGCCACCGCTTCGATCGCGTCCTCGGCGGCCCGAAAACGCGACTCAGCGGTTTTCGTGGGCGACTCGCCGCGTGGGAATTGGCGCTCGGCCTGCTTTAACCGGTCCAAAATCTTGCTCATCGCGGCAGTAGACGGCGCTTCTTCACGGGTTGCTCCCGGGACAGGCCTGCTGGTTGTTGCTCGTGCGCTTCGCGCTGCGGCCGACGCGCGCGACATCCGCGCCGTCGAGATGCCATTGGCGCGTGAGGTCCATGTTGTCGGCGGCGGTCAGATTAACATACTTGGAGCCGGCTCATCCCGGCCCCTCACCGCGGTTTCCTTAGGGGTCAGTTCCGACCACTAAGAAAATTATCGAGGCCGATCAGCCCATTGCCACCCCTGGTGGTCTGTCCCCTAAGGTTAGTTGAATATACAATCGGCGTTCCACTTTGGGAGACGCAAGATGGATGCCACATCGACCGAGAAGCTGATGACCGAGCTGCGCGCCGTGGTGCGCGATGCCGAAGCGCTGATGCAGACCGCCGCCGCCGAGTCCGGCGAGCACCTGCGCGAGGCGGGCGACCGCACCCGCGAGGCCGCCAGCGAGATCGACGAGCAGGTGCGCAGGAACCCGTGGGCCGCCGTCGGCATTGCCGCCGGCGTGGGGCTGCTCCTCGGGCTGCTGCTCGGCCGGAAGTAGCCATGGGCCTGCTTCGATCCGCGCAGGCGCTGCTCGCCACCGTGCTCGGCCTGGCGCGCACCCGGCTCGAGCTGCTGAGCGTCGAGATGCAGGAGCTGCTCGCGCGCCTGGTGCTGCTCATGATCGGCGCGGTGGCGGCGATCCTGCTCGGTGCGCTGGCGCTCGGTTTCGGCGCCGTGGCGCTGGTCATGGCGGTGCCCCCGGAGCACCGCGTGGCGGTGTCGGCGGGCATCGCGCTCGCGCTCCTCGCAGCCGCGGCGTTCATCGGCTGGAAGGTGCGGCGCGAGGCGAAGGTGCGGCCCTTCGCCGCGAGCCTCACCGAGCTCGAGCGCGACTCGGAAGCGCTGGAACCGCGCGAGTGAGCGCTTTTTTCGACGCCTTGGAGCGCCGGCGCACGGCGCTTATCGAGCGCTCGACTGCGCAGCGCGGCGAAGTCGCCGCCGCGGTGGCGGGCGTGCGGCGCACGGCCGCGGAGCCCGTGCTGCTCGGCGCCGGGCTCGCGGTCGCGCTGCTGACGTCGTCCCCGAGGCTGCGCGGCTGGGCGGTCAGGGCCTGGGCCGCCTACGCTTTCGTCCGGCGGCTGCTCGACCGATGACGCAGCCCGCCGCAATCGCGGCGCCGCCCGGGGCACTGCAGCGGCTCAAGCTCTACTTTGACCAGAACGAGCGCGAAGTCGCGGTCGTTTTCTTCACCGGCGGTTTCGGTTTCGACATCGTGACCGCCGGCAGCATCGACTCCTGGTTCACCATCGGCCAGCAGGCGTTGTACTTCCTCGCCATCTCCGCGGTGCTGCTGCACATGTTTCTCGAGCAGGGCGCGCCACCGCCCGAGCTCGCGATGATGCCCGCGCCGAAGCGCTGGTACTACGAATACCGCTCCGCGCTCATCCACTTCGCCCTGGGCGCGCTGATGAACCTGTACGCCATCTTCTTCTTCAAGAGCTCGTCGCTGCTCGTGTCCTTCGGGTTCCTCGCGTTTCTCGTGGCGCTCCTCATCGCCAACGAGTCCAGGCGCCTCAAGGCGCTCGGCATGCACGTCAAGTTCGCGCTGCTCGCCCTGTGCTTTCTCTCGTTCTCCGCCGCCGTGGTGCCGATTCTTGCCGGCTCGATCGGCCTCGGCGTGTTCCTGCTGTCGATGCTCGTCGGCTGCCTGCCGCCCGCTGCAGCGGCGTGGTGGATCCGGTCGCACAGGCCCGCGCTTTTCACGCAGGCGCGGCGGCAGATCCTGCTGCCCCTGGGTTGCGTGCTCGTGGGCTTCCTCGCGGCCTACCTCGCGCGGGTGATCCCGCCGGTGCCGCTCTCCCTCCCCTTCATCGGCGTCTACCACGCCGTGGAGAGAACCGAGGAAGGTTACCGTCTCACCCACGAGCGGCCCTGGTGGCGCATCTGGCACAACGGCGACCAGCAGTTCCGCGCGCAGCCCGAAGACAAGGTGTACGTGTTCTTCCGCATTTTCTCGCCCGCGCGCTTCTCCGATGAAGTGCAGATGCGCTGGTACTGGAAGCCCGGGGGCCGCCGCTGGGCCCTGCAGGACACGATTCCCATCAAAATCGTCGGCGGCCGCGAGCAGGGTTTCCGCGGCTACGGCGTGAAGGCGAACTACCAGCCCGGGCCATGGAAGGTCCAGGTGGAAACCACCGACGGCCGCGAGATCGGCCGGGTCTACTTCGACCTGGAGACAGTGCCCGCGGTGCCGCGCGTCGTGACCACGGAACTCGACTAGTGGCGCCCGGTTCTTAAAGGGGACAGACCACTAAGTAAACTATTGAATGAGATCAACCCTTACGGGTCCTTAGTGGTCTGTCCCCTAGGGGTTTCCCTCGGGAATTCGGGACCGTCAGTTGCCAGGGCGCTTCGTCCTCCTCCCCATCGTCGTCTTCTTCGTCCTCGTCTTCTTCCCGTTTCTTCTTCTCCTCCTCTTCCTCCTCGTCGTCGTCCTCCGGGTCACCCATGGTAGTCAGGCCGGGGCGCGCGAGCGGGCGCAACAGCTCGCGGGAAGGTTCAGGGTGTGGAGTCATTGCGTGCTCCCACTAGTAGGCGCGAATTCTCTCGCGACCTTTGAATGTCGAGTCTGACCCTATTTTCGCCGCGAAAACGTGGTCTGACCGCAGGTATTCTTAGCGGCCCCATCGTTCCTGTTGCATGGCAAGCCGCCACGAAGTGCGCCGAGGCGGCCCGCCTAATTCGCCTGCACCCCGGTTTCCTTAACGACCTTCGCCCACTTCGCGACCTCGCTTCTGATCAGCCCGGCGAATTTCGCCGGGTCCGTGGCGACCACGTCGGTGCCGATGCGCGCAAAGCCCTTCCGCACTTCCGGCAGGTTCAGCACCTGGGTGATCTCGCGGTTCAAGCGCGCGACGATGTCCCGCGGCGTGCCGGCCGGGACAACGATGCCGAGCCACAGTACCGCCTCGTAGCCTGGCACGCCCGACTCCGCTATGGTCGGCACCTCCGGCATCTCGGCCGAGCGGTACGTGCTGGTGACGCCGAGCGCGCGTAGTCTGCCTGCCTTGACGTGCGGCAGCACGTTGTTGATGCCGGGCACGCTGACCTGTATGTGCCCGGCGATCAGATCGGTGGTCGCCTGCGCGCTGCCCTTATACGGCACGTGGTTCATCTTGATCCCCGCCATGGAAGCGAAGAGCGCCGCGAACAGGTGCTGCGCGCTGCCGTTGCCGGACGAGGCATAGTCGATTGCCCCCGGCTTCGACTTCGCCAGCGCCACGAGCTGCTTCACGTTCCTCGCGGGAATCGACGGATGCACGACCAGAACATTGGGCGCCGCTGCGATCTGCATGACCGGAGCGAGATCCTTGAGGATGTCGTAATTCAGCTTCTTGTACAGGCTTGCGCTGATGGCATGCGTATTGGAGATCATGAGCAGCGTATAGCCGTCCGGCGGCGATTTCGCCACCGCTTCCGCGCCAATGCCTCCTCCGGCGCCGGGCCGGTTGTCGGTGATGACCTGCTGCCCCAGCGTTCTCGCAAGCTCCTGCCCGATCATGCGCGCCGGCACGTCCGCCGCCCCACCGGGCGAAAACGGGATGACGAAACGGATCGGCTTCACGGGATACGCCTGCCCGTGGCCGGGCCCGGCCATCGCAAGCATGGCGACGGCACATAGCAGCCGACCGGCGTGCCGGGGTTGAGATCTATCCATCGCATCCTCCTCGCAACGTGAACTGCTATTCAGACCGGGTCGCGGTACTCCGCTTCCTGGAGCTTCGCCTGGGCCGCGGCGAGGCGCGCGATCGGGACCCGCGGGCCCGAGCAGGACACGTAGTCGATGCCGATCTGATGGCAGAAATGGATCGAGCGGGGATCGCCGCCGTGCTCGCCGCAGATCCCGAGCTTCAGGTCCGGCCGGGTCTTCCGGCCATCATCGACCGCCATCTTCATGAGCCGGCCGACGCCCTTGATGTCCAGCACCTCGAACGGGTTGTCCTGCAGGATGCCCGTGGCGTTATAGGCCGGCAGGAACTTGTTCTCCGCGTCCTCGCGGCTGAACGAGAACGTCGCCTGCGTGAGGTCGTTGGTGCCAAAGGAGAAGAACTCGGCGATCTCCGCCATGCGGCCCGCGCGCACGCAGGCGCGCACCACCTCCAGCATGGAGCCGAACTTGTACTGCACGTCGATGCCGTGGGTGAGCTCAACCACCTTGTGGATACGCTCGACGTGGCCGTGGATGCGCTTCAACTCCTCCACCGTGCCGACCTGCGGCACCATGATCTCGGGATAGATCCGGATGCCTTCTCTCGCGCACAGGGCGGCCGCTTCCAGGATCGCCTGGATCTGCATCGAGTAGATTTCCGGATAGCTGATCCCGAGCCGCACGCCACGGTGCCCGAGCATCGGGTTGACTTCGGCCAGCGCGCGCACCTTCCGCAGGACCTTTTCCTTCCGGCTGATCACGTTCTCTTCGAGGTGCGTGTTCTTGAAAGTCTGCAGCGCGCCCGTCAGCTTGTTCAGCCCGTCGGCGTATTGCTGGTAGAGCCTGGGATTGAGGAGTTTCAGCGTGTCCGGGAGATCGTCCAGCGCCTTGATGGTGTCGCGCAGCTGGTGCAAGTGCGCGATCTCGAGCTCGAGCTGCGCCGCCGTCGGCAGGAATTCGTGCATCGGCGGGTCGAGCAGGCGCACCGTCACCGGCAGCCCCTGCATTGCCTTGAAGATCGCCTTGAAGTCGGCACGCTGGATCGGCAGCAGGCGGTCGAGCGCGGCCTGGCGCTCTTCCTGGGTCTCGGCGAGGATCATTTCCTGCACGATGGGCAGCCGGTCGGTGCTGTTGAACATGCGCTCGGTGCGGACCAGCCCGATGCCCACGGCGCCGAATTCGCGCGCGCGGATGGCGTCCGCCGGCGTGTCGGCGTTGGCCATCACCTTCAGGCGCGCCACCTCGTCCGCCCAGCCGAGCAGCGTCGCCATCTCCGCGGAAAACTTCGCTTCGACCGTGGGCACCTCGCCGGCGTAGACGTAGCCGGTGCTGCCGTCGATGGTGATGACGTCGCCCTCGTGCAGCGTGGTCTCGCCGATGACGGCGTTGTGCGCCTTGTCGTTGATCACGATCTGTTCGCAGCCCGAGACGCAGGGCTTGCCCATGCCGCGCGCCACCACCGCGGCGTGCGAGGTCTTGCCGCCGCGGCTGGTGAGGATGCCCTGCGCGTGGAAGAAGCCGTGGATGTCATCGGGCTTGGTCTCCTCGCGCACCAGGATCACCCGCTCGCCGGACAGGCCGCGCGCCTCGGCGAGGCTCGCGTCGAACACGATCTTGCCCGACGCCGCGCCCGGCGAGGCGGGAAGGCCCTGCGCGAGCGGCTTGCCGAGGAACTCCGGCGAAAGCTGCGGCACCAGCAGCTGCTCCAGCATCACGGGCTGGATGCGCAGCAGCGCGCGCTCTTTGGAAATGATCCCTTCGCGGAACATCTCCACCGAGCTGCGCACCATCGCGCGGCCGTTCATCTTGCCGTTGCGGGTCTGCAGGCAGTAGAGCCTGCCCTTCTCGACGGTGAATTCGAAATCCTGCACTTCCCGGTAATGCGACTCGAGCCGGTTGTGCAGCTCGGTCAGCTGGCGGTAGGCCCCCGGCATCTCCCGTTCCATCTCGGCGATGGGCCGCGGGGTGCGGATACCCGCCACCACGTCCTCGCCCTGCGCGTTGACCAGGTATTCGCCGTAGATCGTGTTCTCGCCGGTTCCCGGGTTGCGGGTGAAGCCCACGCCGGTGCCGGAATCGTTGCCCATGTTGCCGAAGACCATGGTGCAGACGTTGACCGCCGTGCCATTCGCCATGTCCGGGGTGATCTTGAACTGCCTGCGGTAGTCGACCGCGCGCTTGCCCATCCAGGAACGAAACACCGCGCCCACCGAGATCTCGAGCTGCTCGTAGGGGTCCTGCGGAAAGGGCCCGCCGGCGCGGTGCTTGACGATGTCGAGAAACTGGCCGGCGAGCTCCTCGAGGTGCGCGGCCGCAAGGTCCACATCGAGGCGCGCGTCGGTGCGGCGCTTCATCGCGGCCATGCGCTCGTCGAAATGCTCGTCGGCGATGCCGAGCGCGATCTTGCCGAAGAGCTGGATGAAGCGGCGGTAAGCGTCGTAGGCGAAGCGTGGGTTGCCGGTCTGCTTGATCAGCCCCTGGAGGGACGCTTCATTGAGACCGAGGTTGAGAATGGTGTCCATCATCCCCGGCATCGACATCGCCGAGCCCGAGCGCACGGAAACGAGCAGCGGGTTCGCCGCGCTGCCGAAGCCCTTGCCGGTTTTCTTTTCCAGAGCGGCCATATGGCGCCGGATGTCGCCCATCAGGCCGTCGGGCAGGCGATTGGCCTCGAGGTAGGTGAGGCACGCCTCGGTCGTCACGGTGAAGCCCGGCGGAACGTTCAGGCCGATCTGCGTCATCTCGCACAGATTGGCGCCCTTGCCGCCGAGGAGCATCTTGTTCTTGCCGTCGCCGTCCTCGAACGTGTAAATGTATTTCCTGCCGGTCGCGATGAGGTTTTCGGTTTTGCCCATGCTGGTTGACCCGTTGTGAGCCTATGGATGGAAGCAGAGCCGCGAATCACGGCCTGGCGTTCGACCGGTCCGGCGTTCGAAGCCCCGATTCTAAGGCAAGTCGCCGCTGTTGTTCACTGGTCGGGCTACTCATCCCGGGGACCCTTCGAGCATTAATGCCCCTCGCGTGCCAGGAAACGCCGTAGCTCGCGCACATCGTCCAGCTCGTCCGCGGCGTTCACCCGCCGGATCACTCCCTCTGTCTGCTCGGCGCCCAGCACCGGCTCCATCAGGAGCCGCGCCTTTGCGTTCACGCGCTCCGTATCCATCGGATTTTCCTTCGTGCCCGGGGCGTGCCGCGTAAAGTGGCTGACGCTACGGCCATCCCGGAGCGTCACCTCCACCAGGCCGCTTCGCGGCGCGGCGGGATCCATGAGCTTGGGATCGGCGATGAGCTGCACGCGCTCCTTCGCGGCGCGCACTTTCGGGTCCTTCATCCGCTCGTAGGAATGGCTGTCCTCGAACGAGACGGTGCCGTCCACCAGGGCGACCGCGATGATGTGCTGGCAGTTGACATCCGGCATGGCGCGGTCATTGACGATGCGGGCGCCATCCTCCGGGAGTCTCACGACGATGCGCTCCACGTTGTTCACGGTGAGCCCGTGCTCGCGATGAAGCGTGAGGAACGCGTCCAGCGGCGCCTGGATCGGATAGCCGACGGAGAAGGGCTTGATGGCGGTTTCGGTGACGAAATAGCGGCTGCCCAGTCCCGCTACCATTTCCTCCGGGTTCGGCGCGGTGGACAGGGCCGCGAGCGCGTTGTGCTCGCCATCGAGCACGTCCCAGACTCCGGTAAACCCCATCTGGGCCATGATGGCCGCCGTGACGCCGTTGCGCGCGCCCATGCCGGAGAAATCGAACGCCTTCTCGACGTGCTCGGCATCGCGGACCCAGCTCCACAAGCCCGATACCTGCTGGGCGGCATACGAGAGCGCGTAGCGCATCCCCTTTTCATCGAGCCGGGCCAATGACGCCGCGGCTCCGACACTGCCCAGGGTGGAACTGGTGCCCTCGGCGCTGCGGTGAGATCCCCGCACCAGGTCCGGTCCGAGCGCCAGGAGAAAGCGACAGCAGAGGTCGTAGCCGAGCGTGACGGCGCTCAGCAGCTCCGTTCCCGATCTCCCCTCGCGCTCGGCCATCGCGAAAGCCGCGGGCACGACGGCGGAGCCGGGGTGGGCTTTGGTCACCGGCTCGAAGTCATCGGTCTCGTCGGCGTGGGCGAGCATGCCGTTCACCAGCGCGGCGTTTACGGCCGAGGTCCTGATATCGGTGGTGAGGACGGTCGCTTCCGCGACCCCGCCCTGCGACCGCGCGTAGCGGATCGCCATCTCTCCGGGCTTGAGATGGGCTCCCGACACCATCGCTGCCAGCGTGTCCAGGATGCGATGCTTGGCTTCCCGCGCCACGTGCGGCGCAAGACTCCGCTCGCGCGCCTCCACCATATAGCGCGCCAACCGCCCGGTAATATCAGCCGCAGGCATTCAAACCCTCCACACGATAACCCATGCTACCCCACCATGCCCCGCCGCGCGCGCTGCCGCATGCGCGCGAGGATCACGGCGAGCGCAACGCCGGCGAGACACGCGCCGCTCACTCCGACAAAGCCCCAGGTGAAGGTGCCTGCCTGGTCCTTGACTGCCCCGAGCGCGTAGGCCGCGATCAGGCCGCCGATGTTAGAGAACAGGTTGCTGAACCCCGTCGTGGTGCCCGCCATGCGCGGCCCCAGCGCTTCCATCGCCACCTGGAAGACCGGCCCGAAATAGAAATGGAGGAAGATCGAATTGACCGCAATGACGATCAGCAGCAGCGGGACCGATTCGACCACCCCCAGCAGCGCGGTTGTGCAGGCGAGGATGGCCAGCGCCGCGCCGATCACGAGCGGCGGGTTCCCGAGACGGTCCGACACGTAGCCGCCGAGCGTGTTCGACGGCGCCATGAGCGCGGCGCTCATCGCCATCACCAGGCCCGCCTCCTGCACTGACAGCCCGCGGTCGATCACGAGCAACGAGGGCAGCCAGAAGTTGAAGGCCGTGACCACCGAGAAGCGCACGAACTGCAGGCCGCTGCAGACCCACATGATCGGGTAGCGCACGAGCCGGAACACCTCGAGCAGCGCGAGATGCTGCAGCGGCTGCGCGCGCGGCTTTTCCTTCGCGTAAGCCTTGTAGAGGAGCGCCGCGCCCATGCCCAGTGCGGCAAAGAAGATGAAGGCGGTGCGCCACCCGTAGAGCGCCGTGAGCAGCGGGCCCGCGAGCGCCAGCACGATGGTGCCGGTGAAGCCGCCCAGCATGAAGAGGCTCATGGCGGTCGCGCGGCGCCCCGGCGGAAACCACGACACGAGCAGCGCGAGCCCCGGGACGAACAGGAGCGCGCGGAAGACTCCCGCGACGAACTGCACGAGCAGTGCGAGCCAGAACGCATGGACCAACCCGAAAGCGAGCGCAAGCGACGACCAGCCGAAGAGCCCCAGGAAGAACAGTCGCCCGGGGCCGAAGCGGTCGGAGAGATAGCCCGCGGGGATCTGCATGAGCGTGTAGCTCAGCGTCGCCGCGACCGAGAGCATGCCCGCCTGCGTGAAACTGATCTGCAGGTCTTCGCGGATGAGCGGCAGCAGCAACGGTATGGCGGCGACGGTCAGCCAGTGCACGACCTGGCAGAAGACGACCAGCGCGACGGTAGTGATCCCGTCGCGGCTGATGGAGACTCCCGCGAGCGCAGCTGCCGACGCGTTGCGCTCCGCGCTCATCTCGGGGCGCCAACGGCCCCGCGGCGCGGCGGGATCATACGCATGGGGATGCCAGGAATCATGGCGCAACGCTATCACCGGGCGGCGCGCCGGGAATTGCGCTACGTCAAGTTTCTGATTGGAAGTGCGACGGGTGGCGGAGGGGCCATCCGGCCGTGATAACATACGTTATAACCTGGCCCCGGAGACCCCACCATGAAACTCAAGATCACCACTATCGGCAACTCCGCGGGCGTGATCCTGCCCAGGGAGTTGCTGGCACGGTTGCGCGTCGCGAAAGGCGACGCGCTCTACGCCACCGAGCTGGCCGACGGCATCAAGCTCACGCCTTTTGATCCCAAGCTCGCCGGTCAGATGGAAGTCGCCGAGCGCGTCATGCGCAAGCGCCGCGCCCTGCTCCGCAAGCTCGCTGCAAGCTGACTATGATCGCCTGGCTCGAAAAGACGCTGGTGCTCGCTATCCACGACCGCCAGATCTCCGAACATGGCGGCAGCGCCGGCGTGCGCGACGAAGGACTGCTCGAATCGGCGCTCGCGCGTCCCCAGCAACTCCATGCCTACGGTGGTCCTGTGCCCGACCTCGCCGACCTTGCCGCGAGCCTCGCCAGCGGTCTTGCGCGCAACCATCCTTTCGTCGACGGCAACAAGCGAACTGCGGCCGTGGCCTGCGAAACCTTTCTCGAATTGAACGGCGCACGGCTCGACGCGGAGGACCTGGAGTTGTATCCGCTTTATCTTGCGCTCGCCGAAGGCAAGCTCAGCGAGCGGGAATTCGCCGCTTGGCTGCGGGGTCGTGTGCGCACGCGCGGTCGGGGCGAAGTGCACGAGCCGCGGCCGGCGTACACGGCGAGAGTGCGTGCGGCGCGGTAAGAACGAGTAGCACATCTTGTTCAGCGCACAGCCTTTCCGGGCCTGCGTGCCGTCGAAATCATGCGCTTGACGCCCCTCGCTGCAGAACATCGTGCCGCCGGCGCGAAGCTGGTCGAGTTCGCCGGCTGGGAGATGCCGCTGCACTATGGATCGCAGATCGACGAGCACCACGCGGTGCGCCGTGATGCCGGCGTGTTTGACATCTCCCACATGCTCGCGCTCGACGTCGAAGGCCCCGGCGCGCGCGCGTTCCTGCGCCGCGCGCTCGCGAATGACGTGGGCCGCCTAAGCCAGACCGGCAAAGCGCTCTACTCTTGCATGCTCGCCGAGGACGGCGGCATTCTCGACGATCTCATCGTCTACCTCCTTGCCGCGGATCGCTACCGGGTGGTGGTCAATGCCGCAACCGCGAACAGCGACCGTGCGTGGCTCGAGCGCCTGCGCCCCCCGGACGCGACGCTGCGCCCGCGGCGCGATCTCGCCATGCTCGCCGTGCAGGGCCCGCGCGCCCGGGAGCGGTGCTGGACGGCGTTACCCGAACTGCGCGCGGCGAGCGAGCCGCTCGGAATCTTCTTCGGCGCAGCCGCGGGCGATGCCTTCATCGCGCGCACGGGCTACACCGGTGAGGACGGCTTCGAGCTGATGCTGCCTACAGCGCATGCGGCTGGAGCATGGCAGCGCCTGCTCGCCGCCGGGGTGCGCCCGAGCGGGCTCGGGGCACGGGACACGCTGAGGCTGGAGGCCGGATTGAACCTGTACGGACAGGACATGGACGCGACCGTGACGCCGCCGGAATGCGGCCTGGGCTGGACTGTGGACCTGGCCGCGCCGCGCGATTTCGTCGGCAAGACCGCGCTGGCGCGCCGAACACCCGCATGCTCTATGCTGGGACTGGTGCTCGACGGCCGTGCCGGCGTGCTGCGGGCACGCCAGGAAATACACAGCGCTCACGGCGCAGGCATGGTGACGAGTGGCACGTTCTCGCCGACGCTGCAGGCCTCGATCGCGCTGGCGCGGCTGCCGGTCGCGAGCCGGCCGGGTGACAGCGTGCGGGTCGCAATCCGCGACAAGCACCTCGCCGCG
>Ga0214473_10008589_pt1 | contig 12071 bp, 9 predicted proteins | sample RVTome_7_FD_203509 | JGI IMG/M metagenome (GOLD analysis project Ga0214473, IMG submission 203509) | Soil microbial communities from uranium-contaminated site in the Upper Colorado River Basin, Wyoming, United States - RVT98D197 | ecosystem: Environmental > Terrestrial > Soil > Contaminated >...
CCAACGCAGCGATGAACCACCGATCGGTGTGGCCCCGGCGCGGACCTGCCGCGCTGATGCTTAGCCTGTTGCTCGTGACCACGTCCGCCTGGGGCCACGCCTTCCCCGATCACTCGGAACCACGGGTGGGATGGACGGTGCCAACACCGCCCCCACGTGTCAGGATCTGGTTCGACGGGGCGCTCGAGCCGATCTTCAGCACCATTACTGTCATGAACGCGGACAGACAACGGGTGGATAAGGGGGACGGGCGGGTGAACCCGTCGGACAGTACCATCCTGGAGGTCAGCCTCCCACCGCTGCCGCCGGGAAACTATCGCGTCTTCTGGAGCGTCGTCGCCCGCGACGGCCATCGCACGGAGGGCGACTTCCCGTTCACCATCGAGGTTGCGCGGTGACCGTCCCTCATGGAGTTCTGCATGTAGGTGTCCGCTGGCTCGACTTCATCGCCCTTACGACGCTGGTCGGCGCTCTCGCATTCCGATGGCTGATCGTCCGGCCACCCCTCCTATCGCGTCAGGAGTTCGACGACTTCGATCGCTCCTGTTGGAGTGTAGTGGCCGGGTCGATTGTGCTGATGGCGCTGACGAGCGTCGGAGACCTGGTCCTGAGAACAATGATGATGAGCGACGGTGCCCTGGCCGATCTGGGGGTCGCACTCCCGGTGGTCCTCCGCCAGACCCACTACGGCGCCGTGTGGACTGCTCGGATCAGCCTTATAGGGCTGCTCACCATGGCCTGGCTACTCCCGATGCGAGAAGCCCAAGGGCGTGCGTGGCCCCTCGCGGCCTCCTTCGTCGGGGCAATCCTGATCGCGCTGACCACAAGCCTCTCCGGCCATGCAGCAGACTGGGGAGATGTGACGCTGCCCGTGCTGATCGACTGGCTCCATCTGCTGGCGGTGTCCATCTGGATCGGCGGCCTGTTCACGCTCGGATTTGTGCTCCACCACTCCTTCTCACCCCCCGGCGAGGAGACGCAGGCACCGGGTGTGGCCGCGATCGTCGCCCGATTCTCAAGGATGGCAGCCTGCTGCGTTGCAGTCTTCCTCCCAGCAGGGCTGTACAACGCCTGGTTGCAGGTCACATCCTTCTCGCCCCTCGTCAGCACGTCCTATGGATGGACCCTCCTGGCGAAGCTTTCGCTCGTAGTGTTGGTCTTGATGATTGCGGGGGTGAATCGGTATTATTTCGTGCCGCTCCTGGCATCCCCCACCGGAACGCACAACCGGCTGATCTTCAGGACGATCGCTCGGTTGGCGGGTGGTCCGCCGGTGGAGATGAAGCGAAGAGACGGCCAGACAATTCGCCATCAGTTCTATCGGTCCGTCCGGCTGGAGTGGACCATCGTGGTTGCGGCGCTGGCCTGCACGGCGCTGCTCACTCAGTTTCCGCCGGCCCGGCACATCCGTCGCCACGAACATCGTGAGCGGCATGCGGTCCACCAGCCCGCTCAGAGTACAGCCATTGAGGTGCGCGCTGGGGGGAAGTAAATCTCAAAAATGGCGCTTGACACTCCGCACGGCTCACCCTAGAATTCTGGCCTGCTGTCCCACCCGAATTTTTCGCGCCAGTATCGGTCACGAAACCCCTACCTCGAAGGAGTCGTGAAGGAAATCCAGGCTATACTCCAGGCGTGGTCGGAATTGGGGCACGACGGGCACGCCGTGCTTGCCACCGTCGTGCGGGTCAACGGGTCGGCGTACCGACGGCCGGGGGCTCGGATGCTCCTGCTGCCCGACGGCCGGACCATCGGGACCGTAAGCGGAGGATGCCTGGAGGACGACCTGAAGCTCCGCGCCTGGCAGTTGACCGCCCGGGGGGAGACGGCCGTTCTGCGTTACGACTCGACCTCCGACGGCGACGTCGTCTGGGGACTGGGCCTTGGCTGCAAGAGCGTAATCGACCTGCTGATCGAGCGCCTCGAGCCGGATTGCGGGGCGCAGCCCCTCGACTTCCTCCGGCACTGCCTTGACACCCGACAGCCAGGGGTGCTCGCGCGGGTCGTGGCCGTCGAGGGACGCACCGGGGCGGACGTGGGGGCCTTTCTCACCCTGGACAAGACCGGCAACAGCGTCCATAACCTCGCCGAGCCGGAACTAGCGGACCTGGTCCGGCAGGCCGCCGCCACGGCCCTCGGGGAACACCGCTCTCTGTACGCCGCCTGCCAACTGACCGCGGGACGTGCCGAGGTGATCCTGGAGGTGGTCCAACCGCCGCTCGCGCTGCTGATTTGCGGGGCCGGGCACGACGCCATCCCGCTCGTCCGCCTGGCCAAGGAGCTGGGCTGGCACGTCACCGTCGTCGATCCTCGGGCCGCCTACGCCACCCGCGAGCGCTTCCCGCTTGCCGACGACGTCATTGTCGCCGCCCCCGAAGACCTCGCGGGCCGACCGGTCTTGTCGGCGTGGGAGGCCGCGGTCATCATGTCGCACAACTACCACAATGACCTGCGCTTCCTGCGGGCGCTGCTGCCGGCGCCCCTGCGTTACCTGGGCGTGCTGGGGCCGAAGAGCCGGACCGAGGGTTTGCTGCGTGACCTCGCGGTCGGCGGCCTCGCGCCGACCGCCCGGCAGACGGACCGGTTGTACGGCCCGGTGGGGCTCGACATTGGGGCGGACACGCCCGAAGAGATCGCGCTGGCCGTAGCGGCCGAGATCCGGGCGATTCTCGCCGGCCGATCCGGGTTGCCCTTGCGGAGGAGCCACCGCCCCATCCACGACCGTCCACCGGACGAGATCGGGCCCGTGGACCCGGCTTTGCACAACGACGAGCGTGTGTGTCTCGTGGAGGCGGATTGATGGAACGGCGGATTGGCCTTGTTCTTCTCGCGGCGGGAGGTGCCACGCGCATGGGCACGGCCAAGCAGCTCCTCCCTTACCTGGGGCGAAGTCTGTTACGCCACGCGGCGGAGGTCGCGGTCGCCTCCGGGTTGGCCCCGGTCCTTGTCGTGCTGGGCGCGCAGGCGGACCGTCTCGAACCAGAGCTGGCCGGGCTGCCGGTCGGGATCGTCACGAATGACGACTGGGAAAAGGGGATGGGCACTTCCATCCGGGAAGGAATGCAGGCGATGCAGGCGGCGTCGGCCGGCGTCGAGGCGGTGGTGTTCACGGTCTGTGACCAGCCGTTGGTCGGCCCGGACGTCATCGGCCGGCTGGTTGAAGGCTACCTGGTGACGGGGAAGCCGGTCGTCGCTTCCGAGTACCGGGGAACGCTTGGCGTGCCGGCATTGTTCGCCCGCCGATACTTCCCTCAACTCTCGGGGTCGGCGGACGGGGAAGGGGCCAAGCGGCTGATCGCGGGCGCAGGGAACGCGGTCCACGCCGTTCCCTTCTCGGGTGGGGCCTTCGACATCGACACGCCGAAGGACTATGAGCGGTTACGAGCAGTGCAGGGCCGGTATTAAAGCCGAACCTTTCAATTCAGACGAGGAACGCAACGCTAGCCACGGAGGACTAGACATGAGGGAATCAGCAGTGAAGCGACATACCGGTCTTGTCTTGGTGCTCGCTCTGGTTGCCATCGCGGCAACGGCATGGGCGGGGGACAAAGCTGACAAGCCCGCGTACATGAACGTCATCGTCGGCCATGCCACGCCCACGAAGGCGCAGGTGGCGGAAGAAAACCTGTTGACCCTGAACGTTGCGATGTTCGGCTACTACGATCGAGCGCTCAAACTCTATCAGCAGAGGTTGCTCGCGCAACATCCCGTGATACTCGCCCTCTTCTCCGGCGCGGGCGGCGACTTCACCCTGTACCGTCCGGAGATGGCACCGCTGCGTGCGCCGTCGGTCCCGAAGGTGTATCAGGTGATGAAATCGGTCGGCCACAGTTCCATGGCCCTGTTTCAGATTGCCGGCCCCTATCTCGACAACCCCGCGGACCAGTCATGGCGCGCTCTGATGGAAGTCGATCGGACTCAACACAAGGTGGCGCTCGGCACGCTCGCCAACGTAGATATGGACCCCTACTGGCGCGACGATCTTCGCACCATTTTGACCAACAACGTGGCCTTCATGGATGCCGCCTTGGCGAAAGGCGTGATCACGTATATGGACCTGAGCGCGTTCGCAAAGAAGCAGGCACCGTACCTCGCCAAGATCGTCGCTTGGGCGGCCGACACCCAAGTGGCGCACTGGATGGGCGTCGTCGGGAACTGGAAGCAAATGTTAGGAAAGGACTGGGATAAGACCTACGGGGTGAGCAACTCGATCTACGTCGCTCGGCAAAACAACGTCATCTTCAGCGTCCTCGCCCAGTACTTCGGGCCGGATGCGATGAACTCGCGGTTGATGCTTTTCGAGACGACAGATTTCACCACCACCCCGGAAGAGATGCTTGTCGGCCTCACCCGGGTCGTCGCTGACCGATCCGTTGGGGCGGAGTTCTTCGGCAATTATTACCTGATGGACTATGAGCTGATGGGTGGAGACGGTCGCGACGCGATCGTCGCCGAAGCTAAGAAGAGAGGCATGACGCCGTTCCTGCCGCCGCTGGTGCCGTTCGGCTCTCACGAATGGCCTTGGAAGATCACTCCAGGCCCGGGTCCGGGAACGGTCAAGCAACTTCTGTCACGGTGAAGCTCGTGCGTCGGGCATTGCCCGCGAACTGACCACGTCGCCGCGTCATCTGGCCTCATACCGGTAACGCCTCCGGTCGGGAGAACTCGATGGACTTAAACACGATTGTCGAAGTGAAGCGCCCGTCGTCCGCAGACGAGATCAACCGTTGGCGGGACGGATATGCCTGGCTGGCGGGAGGCACCTGGTTGTTCTCCGAGCCGCAGGTCAAGACCGATACCCTCATCGATCTCGGAGCGCTGGGCTGGCCGGCCTTGCGCGCATCCGGGACCGGGCTCGAGATCGCAGCCACCTGTACGATCGCCGAGCTGGAACGGTTCAAGGGCCCCGCCGACTGGAAGGCGGCGCCGCTCCTGCGCGAATGCTGCCGGGCGTTCCTGGCCTCGTTCAAGATCTGGAACGCCGCGACCGTCGGCGGCAACATCTGCATGTCGCTGCCGGCCAGCCCGATGGTCTCGCTGACGGTGGCTCTCGAAGGCGTGTACACGCTGTGGCCTCGCGCCGGCGCCCCGCGTGAGGTCCCCGCCATTGACTTCGTCACCGGCAACCATCAGAACGTCCTCCGCCCCGGGGAGTTGCTGCGGAGCATCCATCTGCCCGCGGAAGCTTTATCCAAGACCTTCGCGTTCCGCCGTGCGTCCCTCACGCATCTCGGGCGCTCGGCGGTGCTGTTGATCGGCACGCGCTCGCCCAAGACGGGCGCCGTGCTCCTCACCGTCACAGCCGCCACCGCCCGGCCTATGCAACTACGGTTCGACCGCCTGCCCTCGGCCGACGAGCTGCGCCGCGCGCTCGATGCGGCGATTCCGGACTCCCTGTATTTCGACGACGTGCACGGCTCGCCGGCCTACCGGCGCCACCTCACGTACTACTTTGGCGAGCAGATCCGCGTGGAGATCGGCCGATGAACATCACCGTCAACGGCAAGCGCTTTTCCGCCGAGCCGAATCCTGGCCAGTGTCTGCGCACCTTCCTGCGGGGGCTCGGCTGGTTCGGCGTCAAGAAGGGTTGCGACCAAGGCGACTGCGGAGCCTGCACGGTGTGGCTCGACGGGACCCCGATCCATAGTTGCCTCATGCCCGCGTTTCGCGCGGCCGACCGGAAGGTTACGACGATCGAAGGGCTGGCCCCTGAGGGTGGGCTCCATCCCCTGCAGCAGGCATTTCTCGACGCCCAGGCGTTCCAGTGCGGCTTCTGCACGGCGGGCATGATCATGACGGCCGCCAGTTTCACCGGAGAGGCGCGTGAGGAGTTGCCCCGCGTCCTCAAGGGCAACCTGTGCCGGTGCACCGGATACCGCTCCATCGACGACGCCATTCACGGCATCGTCGAGACCGAGGAGGACGTGGCCGGGAGAGCCTGCGGGGCGAGCCTGAGCAACCCGTTCGGGAAATCGATCGTCACGGGCCGCGCCCGTTACACGCTGGACATCGCGATGGACGGCGTGCTGCATCTCAAGGTCTTGCGGTCCCCGCACCCGCATGCGCGCATCCTGCACATCGGCCGCGAGAAGGCTATGGCCGTGCCCGGCGTGGTCGCCGTCTACACCTGGGAGGATGTCCCCCGCCGGCTCTACAGCACGGCGACGCACGAGGACCACCTCGTGGATCCGGACGATACGTACATCCTCGACAATGTCGTCCGCTTCGTCGGGCAACGGGTGGCGGCGGTCGTCGCGGAGACCGTGGGCGCCGCCGAAGCGGGCTGCCGGGCGCTCGAGGTCCAGTACGAGCTCCTGCCCGCCGTCTTCGACCCCGAACAGGCCATGGCGCCGGGGGCGCCGATCCTTCACCACAAGGGCGGCGAGGCGGACGGCAACATCTATGTCGATATTCACGGCGAGGTCGGCAGCGTCGAGGAGGGCTTCAAAGCCGCGGACATCGTTCACGAGCGGACCTACTCGACCTCGCGGGCCCAGCACGTTCATCTGGAGACGCACGGCTGCCTCACGTGGAAAGGTGACGATGGGCGGCTTCACGTCCGCACCAGCTCGCAGGCCCCGTTCATCGCCAAGCAAAAGCTCTGCTACCTGTTCGGACTCTTCCCGCGCAACGTCCACGTCTTCACCGAGCGCGTCGGCGGCGGGTTCGGCGGAAAGCAGGAGGTGATCACCGAGGACCTGTGCCTCTTGGCCACTCTCAAGACCGGCCGGCCCGTGATGTGGGAGTTCACCCGTGAGGAACAGTTCATCGGCGCGACCACGCGCCACCAGATGACCACCCGGGTCAAGCTGGGCGCCAAGCGAGATGGGACGTTGACGGCGATCCAGCTCCGCGTCGTCTCCAATACCGGCGCCTATGGCGGCCATGGCGGGGAGACGCTGGCGGCCGCCCTCGGCAACCCGCTCACCGTGTACAGATGTGCCAACAAGAAGGCCGACGGGTACGCGGTGTACACGAACATGATTCCCGCGGGCGGCTTTCGCGGCTACGGGTCCTCGCAGTCCACCTTCGCCATCGAATGCGCGATCGACGATCTGGCGGAGTTGCTGGGGATGGGATCCTTCGAGATTCGCCGCAAGAACATGATCCGGCCCGGCGACTGGATGGAGTCGATCTGGAAGGAGCCCTCGGACGTCGAGTTCGGCAGCTACGGGCTGGACCAGTGCCTCGACCTCGTGGAGCAGGCCTTGGCCAGCGGGCGCGGCGCCGCCAAACCCGAGGGAGACGAGTGGGTCGAGGGGACCGGCATGGCCCTGGCCATGCTGGATTCCGGTCCGCCCACGGAACACCGGTCCGGCGCGGAGATGGGGCTTCGGCCCGACGGCAGCTATCATCTCGCGGTCGGCTCGATGGAGATGGGGAACGGGTCGGTGACGTCACACCGTCAGATCGCTGCCTCCGTGCTCGGCTCGCGAGCGAATCAGATCGACATCATCAACGCCGACACGGATCTCACGCCCTATGACACCGGCACGTTCGCGAGCACGGGAACGGTCGTCGCCGGCCAGGCGGTGGCGCTGACGGCGGCGGCGCTGCGCGACAACCTCCTGGAATACGCCGGGCGCCACACCGGCACAGACCCCTCCATCTGGCGCCTGGAGCACGATTGCGTCGTGAGCGGGAATACGCGCATCTCGCTCGTGGATCTGTATGCTGCGGGCATCAAGGCCGGCCATCGCTTCGAGGCCAAACGAAAGGCCTATTTGTCGCCCCGTACCGTCGCCTTCAACGCTCAGGGGGTACGCGTCGCCGTGCACCGCATCACCGGCGAGATCCGGGTCTTGCAGAGCGTCCACGCCGCCGATATCGGCAGGCTGATCAACCCGATGCAGTGCAGGGGCCAGATCGACGGCGCGATCGCCATGGGGGTCGGGTGGGCGCTCTACGAGAAGATGGTGTACGATGGCCATGGCGCCATGGTGAATCCGGCGCTGCGGAATTACCGGATTCCGGCCTTCGCGGACATTCCCCACAGCGAGGTGTACTTCGCCGACACGCACGATACCATCGGCCCGCTGGGAGCCAAGTCGCAAGGGGAATGCGCGATCAATCCCGTCGCCCCCGCGATTTCGAACGCGGTCGCGCACGCGACCGGCGTGCGCTTCACCAGCCTGCCCCTGTCGCCCGAGCGCATCTTCGCGGAGCTCGGCGCGGCGAGGGCACGCCAGGCCTGAGGCCTGACCGCTTCTCGCCGCCGCGACGGCACGTGCTTTCCTGCGGGCCGCGAATGGTCGCCCGTTCACGCAATATTCACGATCCCCCCGGAGGGAGCCATGAGCGAGACAGCAACGGGTGCCGGTCCGGTTTCTGCGACCGTGGTCATCGCCCAGCATGTGCGGCCAGAGCGCAAGGACGAGTACCTCCGCTGGCAGGCGGAGATCAACGACCTGTGCCGCACGTTTCCCGGATTCGAGGCGATGGAGGTCGTGCCGCCCGTTCCCGGCGCCCAGGACGACTACGTCGTCGTCTTCCGGTTCGACTCGTTCCCGCACCTCGACGCCTGGTTGCGCTCCGACGCGCGCCGGACTTTCCTCGCCCGCGGCGAGGGCCTGTTCACCAGCGAGGCCCGGCCGCACGTGGTTGCGGGCAGCCGTCCCGCGGCGCAAGGGGCGGGTATGGTGGTGTCCACGCGCGTCAAGCCCGGTCGTGAAGCCGAGTATCGCGAATGGCAAGGCAGAATCGATGCCGAGGCTGCCCGGTTTCCGGGCTTTCTGGGCAACGAGGTGTTCGCGCCCGTGCCCGGGCTTCAGGAAGAATGGGTGGTCGTCGTGCGGTTTGACTCGCCCCAGCACCTCCAGGGCTGGCTCCAGTCGGATGTCCGGCACCGCCTGATCGACCAGGCGGCTCGCCTGTGGGACGAGGCCCGCGTCGAGAGCCTCAGCGGCGGCTTCCCCGGATGGTTCGCGCCTGGCGTCGCCGGGCCCGGCCAACCGGCCTTCCCGCCGGACTGGAAACAGGCCATGATCGTCCTCCTCACCCTCTACCCGACCGTCATGCTGCTGAGCCTCTTTTTGTCGCCATGGTTCACGGGCCTGCCGATGCCGTGGGCGTTATTCATCAGTAACGTGGTCAGCGTGGTCATACTCACCTGGCTGATCATGCCGTTCGTGAATCGCCTTTTCGGCTTTTGGCTGATCCCGTCACCCTCGCGCTCCTGGCTGGTCGAGGCCCTGGGAACGGGTGCGGTGATTCTTGGATACGCCGTGGCCCTGATCATCTTTCTCCTGGCTGTCCGCTAGCCGGCGATCTCACCCGATCCACGGCCGATGATTCGGAGCGCGGCGGTTCTGTCCCTCGCGCTTATAGTCGCGGGGCTGTTCCCGCCGATGATGGCGCCTCACGCCTGGAGTGCCGAGGAGGTGCAGGCTCCCTCCGGGGACGCGGCCTCCGGCGGTTCGGCGACAGGCGCTGATGCCGTCCGAGGAATCCTTAGCGGATCCACCGAAGGAATCAGCGCGAATCCGGGCGCGGTGAACATCCTGACGGGCACAGGTCTGCTCGGTCGCCTCCTCGGATTCGGACCCGACTCGGGAGTTCGCCTCGGCGGCCTCTGGATCGGAGACGCGAACTATCTGTTCGCGGGGGGAGCAGAGCCCCGGACGTGGAGCTTCAACAGCCTGCTCCTCGTGGACCTGAGCCTCGACCTCGAGAGGCTGCTGCGTATTCCCGGCGCCCAGTTCGGCGTCGAGTTCCTCCAATTCAACGGCCAGCGCACGAACGATCAGGCGGGCGTGGTGGCGGGCTACAACAGCCTCCCTGGTCCGCCGCCGCTCGACCGCAGCGAGCTTTACGAGCTCTGGTGGCGACAGCGCCTCTTCGACGACAAGCTGATTGTCCGGATCGGCAAGATGGTGCCGACGTACGACTTCAACAATGTGGTCCGGCCGCTGCGGCTCCAGGACGAGAGCCTCTCCGTCCCTGCGCTCTCCTCGTTGATCTACACGCCGATCTTCAAGAACCCCACGCTGATTGGCACGCTGCCGGGCTATTACAACTCGGCCTATGGCATTACGGTGACGGTGGCCCCGACGACCAACTTCTACGTATCCGCCGCGGCCTACGACGGCAATCTGGCTCGCGGCGAGCAGACCGGGTTGCGGGTGACCCCGAACTTCAACGGCTACTACTTCACGATCGGGGAGGTCGGCTATGCGTGGCGTCTGGGGGAACACGGGATGCCCGGCACCCTGGCCGTCGGCGGATGGGGACAGACGGGTGAGCTCTCCGCGGGCGGCGTCACCGAGGACGGCGCCCACGGCTTCTACGCCTTCGGGAGCCAGCGGCTCTGGGTCCGCAATCCCGGGATCGACAACAGCGGCATCACCGGCTTCTTTCAGTTCGGCATCAACGACTCGAAGACGAGGCCGTTCAACACGTACGTCGGCGCCGGGCTCACCGGCTTCGGCCTTGTGCCAGGGCGCCCAAAGGATTCCGTGGGCACGGGCGTCGCGGTGTCGTGGCTGAACCAGAACTTGGGGTTCCGCAGCAATGAGGTCATGCTGGCCGCGTACTACCAGATGCACGTGCTGGGCGACATCTACCTGCAGCCCACGGTGACGCACATCCCGAACCCGGGACAGAGCCAAAGCTTCTCGCCGGCCACCGCGATCACCATGAATGTCACAATCCTGTTCTGACGGGGCCCGTAGCTGACATAATCACATGGCCATTAACCCCTGACAGAATTACTTTGCTACCACACACGGAAAAATTAGCCTTGACACTCCTTGATGGTCCAGCCTAGAATCCTGCGCGGTTGTTCAAGCCGAACCCTTCACTTGAAACGTGCCACGAAACTCTAGCCACGGAGGAGGAGCCATGAAGCGCCCAATGGGTCTTGTCTTGAAGCACCAGATCTGCGTCAGTTTGATCCTGTCCTTTGTTCTGTTTGGGATCGCGGGAGCGGCGTGGGCCGGGGACAAGGAGAACGTTGCCGCCGCCACGGCAAAGTGGGCGGCACTCTTTACCGACGATAACCCTGACCCGATCCTTGCGCTCTATGACAAGGATGCCGTGATGTGGGGAACTCTGTCTCCCGCTCGCCGGGACAACCCAGCGGCGATCCGCGACTATTTTGAGAAGGCGTTCAAGGCCCTGCCCGGGCACAAGGTGACGTTCGGCGATCAGTCGATTCGAGTGTACGGCAATACCGCGATCAACACCGGCTACTACACGTTCTCGTTCGTGAAGGACGGTAAGCCCACGTCGCTTCCTGCGCGGTATAGCTTCGTCTATGTGAAGCGCAACGGCGACTGGAAGATCGTGGATTTCCATTCGTCCAAGATGCCCTGATCCCTCAAGTGTGGTTCTCAGAAAGCCCCTCGCCCTCACCCCTCTCCTCCGCCGGGGGAGAGGGGCGGGAGCGGGGGAGAGGTCGCCGGTGCTTGGTTCATGATGTTCGCCTTGGGGATGGATCCACGTGGCCACAGCGAAACCTGAGATGAGAGACCGAGGCAGCACCAGGCGTCGCGTCGCGGCGGCGCTCGTGCTGCTGGCCATCGGCTTCCTCCTCCTGGTCCCCGACCCACACGATCACGGTGATGTCGGCTCGCTCGGCGGTCTCTTCCGGCTTCTGGTTCCTGATTCGACTGCGAATGCCGATCCTCAGCAGACGCAGAGTACGCCTCGGCCCGGACAGCATGGGATCTGCCCGGTCCATTTCTGGCACCAGGTCTCCGCCACCGGCCTCCTCCTGGCGTTCCTGCTTCGGCTCTTCCTCAACTCAGAGTTCCGCGTCCTCCCTTCCATCGCTTCGCCCAGCAACATATACCTCGGCTGTTTCCATAGCCGCGCCCCACCCATTCTGCTTTAACCTCCGCGTTAGTCCAACGGTCGGTCGCTGATCGGTCCCGTCATCCTTCACCCGGACCGAGAGGCCGACGCGTCTCTTCACTAGTCTCTCTCGCGTATTTCTCTCTTGACGCGACGAGACCCATTATCAACAAGGAGGACTCATCGATGCTATTCCCCTATCTAAGACTTGGGGGCCTGATCGTGCTGACCCTCGTGGCAACACTGACCGCCGGAGCGCACATCGCACTGGCTCAGGT
>Ga0214473_10008590_pt1 | contig 12071 bp, 6 predicted proteins | sample RVTome_7_FD_203509 | JGI IMG/M metagenome (GOLD analysis project Ga0214473, IMG submission 203509) | Soil microbial communities from uranium-contaminated site in the Upper Colorado River Basin, Wyoming, United States - RVT98D197 | ecosystem: Environmental > Terrestrial > Soil > Contaminated >...
GAAATCCGCACACGATTACTTTTGGCACAATTTTTCTCTCCGGCCTACCTTCGGATGAAGGCATGCTCAGCGTCCTGGCGCATGAACTTGTGCATATTGCGGACGGCGATCGCGACGACCTGCGGCCTCTCTTCGCGGCTATAGGCAGGCGCGCCGGTGATCTTACGGCCATGAAGATCCAGGACCAGCGCGCCGAGGAACTAACCTGCGACCTGGTAGGAGCAATTGCCGCGCGGGCATTTGTTTCCTCTTTGCCTAATTACGAGCCGCTCGCACGCCGAATCTCCCGCTCGATTGAGCACAACTGCGTAGAAGAGGATGAAGGTGACGAAGATCATCTTTCTCCCAGGAATACAATTCGCGCGCTCTTAGCCATTCGTTCTTCACTATCGCGCGAGCTGGTGTACGGCCGGGAGGAGAAGCCAAATCGAAGAGTGAATTGATTGCACTCCGCCAGATTATGCTACCGTCGGGGCCCGGCGGTGGATGTTGACACTGTTTTAGCTGCTTCCTATTATGCCGAGCATAGATGTCTTTGGGGTGCGGCTGACTTGTCACCCCTCTTGGTTATGTGTGTCTTAAACTTAAAGCGATGACAAGTCATCGCACTCCAAGGAGTTGTCTTCAAGCCAAGTAATGCGGCGCTCGGAAATCATCGCTTTCATTAACTGCAAGACTAAAACAACGGCCTCCCTGATAATCACAATTCTGCTCAGCATTGGTGCGGCAGTGTCAGGGTGCAAGACTGTCTTAGAGAGGCAGGACGTTCGACCGCGCTTCATGCGCGACGTACCTGCGCAGCGATTGTCCTATCGATTTGAGGCTGACACTGGCTTGCCGGCCAATCTTGCGAATGATGTGTCTGCCGAAAAAATTGAAGTCATTCAGACAGACTTCAACACGCGTCGGCCGGATGATGCATTACTACGAACAATTGTTTCGCCGGATAACCGACGGGCCCTCGCTCTTTATGGCACTGAAGATCAACCAGGTCCGGTGTTTTGGATTGATATCTACTCTCTCGATGGGAAGTTCCTAAAGAATTTGATTCCGCCGGATCTCTCTTGTGTATTTCCCGAGATGGTAGCGTGGTCACCGGATGGTAATTTCATCACGTTTATCGCACACAAGCGCGTCACGCCAGCGCCCACACCAACTCCTCCGACGCCACTCAGTGAAGTCGCTGAACCATCCCCATTACCTTCTGTTGCGCCGGCGTTCCCTTCAGTGGCGGTGTTCGAGACAGAACAGATCTATATCTGCAATCGCGATGGGTACGATCTGAAGCCTCTTACAGCGCGTGAAGGATTGATCTACTTCTATTACCAGTGGGCGCCTGACAATCATGCTCTGGTAGCACTAGCCTGCAAGGAAGGTGAATGGGACGCGCGGGAGAAGCAGTTTAAACTGCCTGCGGGCCGTCCGCGATTTATTACGCCTGACGGGCAGGAGCGTCTACTGGATGACGAATTGACCGAGGCACTGCCCGTCTGGTCCACAGATTCTGCTAAGATCGCTACCGCGTTCGATAACGATGTGGCTCTATATGATGCGGCCACGAATAACCCCACGCAGGCTCGTATTCATTTACGTGAGCCACTCATTAGCGCCTCCCTCGCGTACGATGAAAAACACGGGCGCAAAGCAACCGCGAATCCCCAGAAGCAGCCGGCGGCCCAACCTATTAGCGGTTCAGCTCAGGGCGCTTCAGCTATCCTCCCGGCTTCCTTAAATCCGATCGTACGTTTGGAGTGGCCCATGCCGGAAACACTCTATTTTCAAACGGCCTTCGTGCGACTGATGCCAAACGAGCCAATCAATACATTTCAACGCTGGCACCGGCTGACCTTGAGTCCACAGACTGCGGTGCTAAGGTAGTTCTAGGCAGACAAGAATGGGTAGTTAGATCGCCGCCATCATAGTCCGGCTGTTTGGCGAGTCCGGCTGTTTGGCGAGTCCGGCTGTTTGGCGAGTCTGTGCTTCGTACCAATCCCCAGGGTTCCCGCTCTGCGGGCTCACTTTTCTTCTAACTTAGCGGTGGGAGGTGTAGCCAACTCTGCTGTCCTTTCCACACCACCGTAAAGTCCGCAAGGAACGTTTTGGACTCTCCCATGACTGCGAGTGAGTGTGGCCTGTCTTCAGCCTTTATTGAGGGCAAATTGGCTGGATAGCGGCATGCCGGGTAAAGACTGCGATCAGGACATAGGTTTTTAATTAGGCTTCGTTCTATAATGAATTCTTCGAAGTCTCCCTTATACTGTCCGATTTCGACTCCCATGCTGCCGTAGGGATTGCTATGAAAAACTTGTCATTGCTGGTGACTCTGTTTCTCCTCCAATCGTTTACGCCAGTTTTAGGTCAGCGTCAGACGCCCACACCGATCCCGCAAAAACAAGTCAATACTTCCGATGACGTTTTGCGAACCACCGCAAATCTGGTGCAGTTAGATGTGGTGGTCACTGATAAAGAAGGTAAGCAGATACCCGAGTTGCAGCCGGAAGATTTCGAGATCATCGAGGACAAGGACAAACAGCGAATTACAAACTTCTCGTACGTTACACTTGGTCCGCCCGTCAGCGTCTCGCAGCCCGCAGCGCCAACCAACGGCGGCAAACCCGGAACAGCTCCGATTGTTGCTGCTCCTTTGAGGCCCGAACACGTGCACCGAACAATAGCGCTCGTGGTTGATGATTTGGGCCTCTCCTTTGAGTCCATTATCTCGGTCAAGCAGGCGCTCAAAAGGTTTGTCAATGAGCAGATGCAGCCAAACGACTTGGTGGCTGTTCTTCGCACCAGCAGAGGGGTGGGCTCGTTGCAGCAATTTACCGAGGACAAGCGCCAGCTGCTGGCAGCGATAGATAATATTAGCTGGTATCCCTCAGGGCGGGGTGGCTTGAGTCCGAATCCCCAGATCGACACCCAAATCGGACAGGACTCGACGCAGGGGGCACAGCTCATCAACGAAATGGAAGAGACGCGTGCTGCTACCTACTCTGTCGGAACGATTCAAACGCTTAGCCGTATCCTGCAAGCCTTAAAAGATCTGCCGGGACGTAAAGTCTTAACTCTGTATTCTGAGTCATTCATGTTGTTCACTTCGCAGGGCCGTAACGTGCAGTTGTTGGATGCTTTGCAGAAACTGGCAGACCGGGCCAATCAGAGTTCTGCCGTCATCTACACTATAGACGCCAGCGGATTGAACCCGCTCGACCTGACGGCCTCGGATAGAGTCGGCGGGCTGTCTTATACGTTTAATCCTGAGACCTTTGGTAGCGTGTTGCAGCCTAGAAATCGGGTCGCGACTCGGCGTGTAGACGCCCCGCAATCGGCAGCAGCGCAGGCCGAAGCCGATTCCGCGTCAGCTTTTCGCAGACTGGAAGGGCTGGTGCAGCAAAAAGAGAACTCGCAATACCAGTCGCAGACTGTGCTGTCTTTCTTAGCCGAGGAAACCGGTGGGACTTTCACCAAAAACAGCAACGATCTGAGCGTCGGGACCCAGCGCATGCTGGAGAATGAAAGTGGCTATTACCTTATAGGTTACCGGCCTAAGGACGTTACCATTGATCCGGCTACAGGCAGACGTCGCGCACACGATATAGGAATCAAGTTGAAACGTCCTGGCTTGCGCCTAAGATCGCGCGGGCACTATTACGGTCTAAATCCCGAAGCAGTAACAACCTCAAACCGCCGCGGGCGTGACCAGCAATTGTCCGCAGCCCTCACTTCTCCTTTTGCTGCCAGTGGAATTGGCTTGCGCATCACCCCTATTTTTGGCAATGATCCAACTGAAGGATCATACTTGCGCGTGCTGATTCACGTCGATGCGAATGCGCTAACTTTTTCAGCTCAGCCGGGTGGCTCGCGAAGGACCCTTATGGATGTAGTAGCCGTCAACTTTGGAAGCGAAGGACGAGTCCTGGATCAGTTTTCGGATACACAGACTATCGACGTCGCAGATAATGCTTACCAACAGATTCTGAAAGACGGCTTGGTATTTATTCTCAATGTGCCGACCAAAAAACCTGGTCCCATTCAATTAAGAGTGGCTGTTCGCGACGTCGCCTCCGAGCGCGTTGGAGCGGCTAGCCAGTTTGTGCAGGTCCCGGACTTGAGCGCAAACAGGCTAGCCCTTTCAGGAATTTATGTGGGCGGTTCCAAACAGCCGTTAGCGAGTGGCGCTTCGCCCAACGAAGAGAAGAAAGCCGTCGAGCCGGAGTCCATGGCTGGCCCGGCAGTGCGTCGCTTGCGGCAAGGCCTGGTCCTAAGCTACTCGTACATTATCTATAATGCGCAGCTAGATTCTGCGGGCCGCCCACAGCTCCAGACCCAAATGCGATTATTCCGCGATGGGAAGGAGTCCTTTACCGGCAAGCCTTTGTCCCCTAACCTCGAACAGCAAGCCGATATGAAGCGGCTTAGGGCAGGTGGCCGGCTCCTCGTCGGCAGTAACCTTGTCCCGGGCGAATATGTCCTCCAAGTCACTGTTACGGATACATTGGCTAAAAATAGAAGGTCCAGCACGGCCACTCAGTGGATAGATTTCGAAATTGTCAATTGAACAGCTCCGGGAAGCGCGTGGCCCAAGGTATCTTGAACCTTCGTGAACTGTAGAACAGGGCACTTTGATGAGAGGAGTTTAGTGATGAGAGAAGTGCGGCGAGGGATGACCATGGCATGCGTGGTAGCGGTTGTGCTGGGCTCGGCGTATTCGACATGGTCACAGACCTTCGAAGTGGTTCACCAGATTGAGGGACGGCTTCAACACAGAAATGGTTCCGTTAGCGGAATGCGCGTGCGACTTGTCCGAAAGGACTCTCTGGAGCCAGTCGGGGAGACATTTAGCCGCCCGGAAGGGGGGTTCGTGTTCTCTCGTGTAACTGACGGGGATTATCTCGTCGAAACCTTCGAGACGGAGATTTACGAGGCGACGAGCACTGAAGTCATCCTTCGTCCCAGGCCCAGACGGCCCACATACCTAAACGTTTTTATTGACATTCCCGTAAAGGATGCTCCAGCCTCAAGGCCTCCGGGAGTAATTGCAGCTGACGTGGATCTGAACGTCCCCAAGAGGGCCAATAATCATTACCGAGCCGCTACGAAAGCGCTTAAGGACGGCGATTCCGTTCGCGCTGAGGCGAAGTTTCGTGAGGCAATTGCCGCTTACCCTAATTACTATGCAGCACGCCTCGAGCTCGGGCGAGAGTTACGTTTCGAGAAGCGCTTCAGCGAAGCTGCTGAAATCCTCAACCCATTACCTCAGATTGCTCCAAGAAGAGTTGAGGCACGATTGGAATACGGTATTGTTCTCCTCGAACTGCAACGCCGAGACGAGGCCATTGAAGAGTTGCGCCGGGCTGTTCAATTGGAGGAGGCCAACTGGGCTTCGCACCTTTATTTAGGGTGGGCGCTCCTTGAATCGCTGCCTGAGCAAGCCGAGCCCCACTTTGAGCGCGCCCTCGAGCTCGACGAGCGGAAGGCCGCCCGTGCTCATTTGGCGCTGGCGCGTCTTTCCGATGCGCAAGGCAAAAACCAGTTGGCAATCCAACATCTCGAAGCCTACCTCACGCTTATGCCCAACGCTACGGACGCTGAGGCGGCCCGTAAGCTTGCCGAAAAGCTGCGCCGGTAAGCGAAGCCTCCCCTCAAGAAGTGACTGCTATCCAAATCTAACTCTCCCCTTCTGGGATCATTAAAAAGCCTGCCGGATGATCCGGCAGGCCCAAACACCATACGGTGAACAAAAGGGTGTTAGAACGAGAAGCGCGCCCCGAGTTGGATTACCCGAGACTCGCGTGCAGCCGTAAATTTGCCAAAACCAGCGCTGGTTATGGTTGTGTTTAGAGTTGTGAACTGGGTGTGATTCATAGCGTTAAAAGCTTCAAACCGCAGTTCTAGATTTGACGACTCACTCCACAACCTCGTCTTCTTCGAGACGATCAGGTCCCAGTTGTTTATACCATTTGGCACGCGGAACTGGTTGATTCCGGAAGTGCCGCGACGGGCGCAACGGGCGTACCTTGTGGGATCACTGCCGTCAGCTGGCGGATTAGGACAGGCAAGGTTTCTGAAGGCAGAAGCGTTGAAGGTACGCTCGCTGTTTTGCCGGGGATCGAGCAGAGTAAATGGATCACCGAGGTCGGCGACACCGATAATTCCGCCGCCGGTCCCGGTGTTGTTGGATGAATTATTCACAAAGAACGTTCGGCCCGACTCGGCGGTGTAGATCCCGCCGATGCTCCAGCCACCAAGGATAGCGTTGCCGAACCCACTGTTAAAGCCCAACATCCGCGCAAACGGTAGGTCGTAGATAAAACTTCCCACAAAGCGGTGGGGAACATCGTCAGGCGATAGTCCTTTGCCGAATCTCCGATCAAGGGCATCGAGAGAACCACGGTTCGTGTCGGTTCCCGCTGTGTCCGTGATTGATTTTGAGAAAGTGTAGGCTACCTGGAACAGGAGCCCGTTTGTATAGCGTCTGGAGAGGTTTGCCTGCAGGGAGTTGTACCAGGAGTTACCTGCGGCCACCTGCTGGGAAATGCCGAGAGCAAAATCAGTGTTGATACGACGACCGTTGATATTGGTTCCACTGCTTGTTGCCACGAACTGCTGCGCTAGGGGTATGCTTGAGGGGTAGGGGAAGAACGCTGGGACCCCAAAGGCATAATTTACTTGCTCGATAGCGTATAGCTTGCGGCCACGGTTGCCTACGTAAGCAATGCTCCCCACGTAATTCCTAAGGAAGCTGCGCTCGAACGTCAGATTGTACTGGTACGTATACGGCGTGCGAATGAAAGGATCAATCGCCCGCGAAGTATTGGTGATTCGAATGGTCGCACCAGAAGTGTTTCTAGTCGAGAGAGCAACACCTACCTGCTCCGCTCCTGCCCCCACAAAGGGGTTTTGAATTGTGGGCTGCACAAGGTCAGGCGTACCATACCCCGGATACGGGTCGGGCCCGAACGGGTCTGCCAGCGTGCCACCGACCTCTTCAAAGTAGGCGTTTGTTCCCTGAAAACCGGGAGCTGTTAGCTGTTGGAGTGCTGTATCGCCGACGATTGCTCCGTAAAAAACACCAAAACCGCCGCGAATCACACTGGCCTGATCACCAAAGAGAGTGTGAAGGAAACCACTTTCCACTTTCGGCGAGTACGCAAATCCAAAGCGCGGTGCAAAGTTGTTCAAGTCGCGGTTGACACCCCCGTCCGGAACTACCCCGCCGAGATCCGGATCAGGGTCACCCGGATAAAGCAGGCCAATGGGAGCGCGAAGTCCTGCTGGAACTGTAATCACGCGTCCTGTCGGGTCGTGCAGTTGGCCAGTGCTGAGAAGCGTGGATGAGATACCCCGCACGGCCGCAGTTGGCCGATAATAGGCAACCCGATTTTGGGCATCGGTCAGCGGACCCACATATTCATAGCGCAGGCCGAGCGAAAGCGTCAGCTCGTTACTCAAACGCCACGTATCCTGGGCAAACCCAGCGATACCGCTCTGGCGGAAATCACGCTCGCCGTTTGAGCCAAACTGAATGTATCCAGGTGAGTTACCAATCAGTAGGTCGGCCAGGTCGTTGCCTGTGGAGTTGGCTTCTTCGGCCGAGCCGTAACCGATAATCGCCTGGTTGATGAAGAGGAACAACTGATCTCCCCTGTAGTGCGTGCCATCACCTCCAAATTTGAAGCGGTGGTCGCCTTTAGCCCAGCTCAGTGAATCCTGAAGCTGGTAGTTCGATGTAACGCGTGCCTGGGGTCCCTGGAATGTATTTCCAAGCCTGATGTTGCGATCATCGAGGAAGATGAAAGGCGGCCCGGCATATGTAGGATTGGCCACGAAATTGGCCGTGAAGCCGATTTCTGCGGGAGTAGTCTTATTGACGGGCGCAAGACTCGGTTGTCCATTACGTGCATATCCCGCCAGGAACGAGTTGACTACCGTCGGCGAAAACGTGAAGGTGTGACGAATCGCAGCATTGTAGGTTGTGCGCAGGTCAAGCGAGCCAAACCCCGGGACGTTAGCACCATTAATAGTCGGGAAGAACGGGAACGGGCTTTGGGTCGCAATGTCGTAGCGACTAAAGGTAACTCCTACAGTCTGTCTGCTGGTATTCCACGGATCAACACGGATTGTGAGTTGATCGAAATTCGAAACTTCAGGGGCACCGACGGTGGCAACGCCGGAGGCGTTACCGGTCGGAATAAATCCTAGGTAATACTGCCCAATCGAGCTTAAGCGATCAGCTGGAATTTGTTGTCTGATTGTTGTGCCGGAGGATGAGATGATTGGGAAAGGGGCTCCTGTCGCAGGATCGAAAAGAGGTTCATCGGTGCTGCGAGTGAAGATGCCAGCCTTCTCCTCCGCGGTTGGGAGGCTCGTCAGCTGGATACTGGAACCGATCAACTGACGACGCCCTTCAAAATCAACAAAGAAGAAAGCTTTGTTCTTGCCGCTATAAATGGACCGTCCTCCTTCACCAAAGCGCGGCAGGTATATTGGGCCGCCGATTTGGCCGCCAAATTCTTTGCGCTCGAAGCGACGCCGGAAATCATCCTTGGTTCCTTCACGCGGCTTTTGACCAGCGTTCTGGTCGAAATACCGGGCAGCTGAGAGGACTGTTGGCCGGTAAAAAAACCGCACGTTCCCGTGAAAGTCGTTGGTGCCACTCTTGGTCACAACGTTGATAACGGAGCCTGAGTTACGGCCAAATTCAGCTTCGTAGTTAGAGGTCAAAAGACGGAACTCCTGAACGGCATCCGGCCTGGGTTGCTGGCCAGTCTGACCCCCAACTGCGATCTCATTATTATTTGAACCATCAAGTTGGAAGTTGTTCTCAACAGCCCGCCCACCGTTGGCGCGAATGGTTCCTACCGAAGTTTGAGTGACGCCCGGCTGACCCAACGCCAAATCGAGAATATTGCGACCATTCAATGGCAAGCCAATTATCCGCGCTGCTTCGACGGTGGTGCCGAGCGTTCCTGATTCTCTATCGAGTATCTCCTCAGCGGCAGTTACCTCGACCGTCGCCGACGTACCGGATACTCCGAGACTAGTCGGATCCAGTCGAACAGTACGATTTGGCTCAACAGTCACATTACTAATCCGTGCCTCGGCGAAACCTGACGCCGAGATAACCACATCATAGGTCGTCGGTTCGACTTCGAGTAATTGATAGCTTCCGTTCTCGTCCGCGGTGGCAGTCCGGACCTCTTGATTTCTGGCAAGATTAATGAGCCGAACAGTTGCTCCGGGGATGGACGCACCATTTGAATCGGTAACCTCACCCCTAATTGTGCCACGCGTGCCTTGGGCCAGGGTCATTCCTGTTGCCACGAGCGTAAAGCAGATAGCTACAACAAAGCGAAGGCTAAATCGCGGAGAACGCGAAGGCTCGCCTTCTCTAAAACTCAATCCTTTCATAATCATCTCCTGGTAAACGAGGTAGTTGTTTGGGCGCTCCGAAATGCAAATCGGAGATGGTTAGGCAAACCGAAGAAAAAGGCTGCAAATACCATTCCTAGAATCAGGAAGGGGAGTGTGTCAGATATTTCGCGGAAATCTGTTACTAGCGGGATATTTTTGATAGTTGGGCCCAGTGCTTTATCCATTTTCCCCAAAATATATCCAAAGATTTGGATAGCTTTTACGCTGTTAGAGCCGGAACGTGCTGGAAGCTCCGACGGGTTTAAAGCAGTTGTTCGAGGTACTTGCCAATGAGGCCACGGGGACCAGGCATGATATCTCGCGAGCCCTCGCAAGCGATCTATTTTGCGAAGTTTTGTATTTTCTTAATGACCTCAAATTCGAACTGTAGCTCTTTTCCGCGAATGATCGGAGAGAGATAAAATTCCCAGAACTTCCTCAGAAATCGCAGCTGCGGCCAATGCTGGTCAATGTTAGTGATGAATTCCATTCCGAGGGCTCTCCAGAGGCTGGCCAAACTAACGTAGGTCCTAACCGGCCTCAGCTCTACTGCGGTGTAAAACGAGAAGGGTGTTTTCTGTGGCATGAAGCAGTTGAAGGAGTAACTATTGAAGTGGTTCCGGTGGGTGGGGTCCGTTGCCCAATCCGGGTTGGTGTAATGAGGAGTAATGATGCTGATGCGGCCACCCGCTTTTGTGATCCGGTGAAGTTCGGTTACCAGGCCGATTACATCCGGTACATGTTCAATGACGTGCCGGCAGACTATCTCATCAAATTCATTATCGGAAAACGGATACGGTAGCACGCCCAGGTCATGAATGAGATCGGCATCAGTGAGAGGATTAACGTCGATCCCGATTGCGCCCGGAATCTTGTTCCTGCCACAACCGACGTCAAGAATCTTTGGAGCGGGCGACAGAGTGGGATGAAGTTTGGCGGCTGTCATGAAACGGAATGTTCGCGAGCGAGCAGGGCTGCAAAAGATGGGAGGTCCACTGCATGAACAGGTAGTCCGAAACTCTTCCGCAGCTCCGTCAGAGTCATACCATCGAGCATAACCTCTTCATCGCTCTTCAAAGTCGCCCGTGGGATCAATACAACATCGCCTTTAACGTGCTCGCGGATACGGAGGAGGTCTTCACCCGTCAGCAAGCCTGCAACAGAGACGTCTCCACCAAAATAATTGTTCTCAACCGCTTCAACCTCGAAATCAGTTCCGTGTTGGCTGTTTAGTTTCTCAACTCTCTTCCGCAGCACTGGAGCAAATAACGTCCCCGTTAGAATGGTCCCACTGAATCTGTTGACATTACCTTTGCGCTTAAGCCTTTTCAGCAGCGCCGAAAACTCATTGTCAAATGAACGCACCATGCCAACTCCGTCCTCGATCTGCGGATAATCACCATAGTAGGTCCCGGCAGGCAAAGGACACCCGGCGCGCAAGTAGATCTCATCGGCGAGTAGCGCAAAATTTGTCCCCAGCCGTGCTCGCAGATTGCGCTGCACCTTTCGCACCTCGAGGATCGTCCGCTGGCAAAAGTCTGGCGTGACGCTAGTGAGCCGAGTGTCTTTGTTATAACGGGTCAATGCGAGCGGTACGATGGCGACGCTTGTTATGCGGGGATATTCAGCCGCAAGGTCGCTAATAGTCTGATGTAGGATAGTGCCATCGTTAATTCCCGGACAAAGTACAACCTGCGCGTGAACTTCAATCCCCGCATCGAGCAACTGGGCAAGCTTCGTCGATATGTCCGCCCGACGCTCATCGATGCCGAGCAAGTAGGCTCGTACCTGCAGGTCGGTCGCGTGTACCGACACGTACTGTGGTGACAGTCGCTGCTCGATGATGCGGCGCATTTCATCTTCTGTAATGGAAGTCAGGGTCGTGTAGTTTCCGTATAGAAATGAGAGCCGCACGTCCTCATCACGCACGAACAGCGAAGGACGAGCTGTATCGGGATTACCCTTACAAAAGCAGAAGATACATTCATTTGCACATTGGCGGGGCACTATCTGTTCGAAATCGAGCCCGAATTCTTCACTCTCCCCGCGCTCAATCATCAGTTGCCAATCCTCGCCGCTTAGCTTGCGAACTTCCAATGTGAGTTCCGTCTCGCCGGCCGTATGGAAACGAAAATCCAGGTAATCACGAATGTTCCGGCCATTTACTTTGGTAACGCGATCGCCGGGCTGCAATTCGAGTTCTGCGCCCAAACTAAACCGCGCGACCTCGGTGATCGCGACGCCGCGTTTTCTAATGTTTGTTACTGCCGGTGTGACCGCGAATTCGTACATCTACCCCTCCAGCCGCAGCGGGAGCTTTAGCTCAAACCGCAAACTGTCAATATAACAAAGCGGCGGGGATTTACACGAACGGGCCTGCGGTTTCAACTGCGGCTTCACAAACAATAGGCAGCGTTTCTGGGATACCATCTGCTTCAGCTGATGGAGTTTCAACTTCAGCCTAACAAAACACCAGGGGATTACCGAGATACCATCTGCTTCAGCTGATGGAGTTTCTGGGTAGGGCGCGTGTTAGGCCGAAATTGAATAGGGGTAGGGAGAGACGATTGGATTCGTTCCCCCTCCCTCCGAACCGGACAGGCGGTTCTCCCGCATCCGGCTCTCCAGTTGGTGGTTCACCTTCTTAAGGATTGACG
>Ga0214473_10008591_pt1 | contig 12071 bp, 9 predicted proteins | sample RVTome_7_FD_203509 | JGI IMG/M metagenome (GOLD analysis project Ga0214473, IMG submission 203509) | Soil microbial communities from uranium-contaminated site in the Upper Colorado River Basin, Wyoming, United States - RVT98D197 | ecosystem: Environmental > Terrestrial > Soil > Contaminated >...
AGCTGCTGGCTCCCTCGGTGCTTTCCGCGGACTTCACGCGCCTGGGGGAGGAGATCCGGGCGGTGGAGGCGGCCGGCGCGGACTGGGTGCACTTCGACGTCACCGACGGACGGTTCGTGCCCAACCTGACCATGGGCCCCCTGGTGGTGCGGGCGGCGCGGCGGGTCACGCAACTGCCGCTGGACGCGCACCTGATGATCGAGAACCCTGATGCCTTCATCCAGGCTTTCGCCGAGGCCGGGGCCGACTGCCTTTCCCTGCACCAGGAGGCCAGCACTCACCTGAACCGCTCGGTCGAGGCCGTCCGGAAGCTGGGGATGCGAGCCGGCGTGGCGCTCAGCCCCTCCACCCCCATCCAGACCCTGGAGTGGGTGCTGGAGTACGTGGACTACGTTCTGCTGCTGTCGGTGAACCCGGGCTTCGGCAACCAGAGCTTCATCCCCAACGTGCTGGACAAAGCCCGCCAGCTCCGGGAGCTGATCGAAAAGAAGAGCTACCCCGTGCTGATCCAGGCCGACGGGGGCATCCATCCGGACACCATCGAGGAGTTCTCCCGGGCCGGGGTCAATGTGTTCGTGGCCGGCTCGGCGGTTTTCGGCCAGCCGGACTACCGGGCGACGCTGCAGCTCCTGCGTGAACGCGCGGAGCGGCACCCGTAAGGCGCCGCCCCGCAACGCTGCAGCGTCTAGGGTTTCTTCGCCGCCTTGGCCTGCGCACAGCCCGGCTGATGCGCGAAATAGGTGGAAAGCGGAGGCCAGGCCGGCCATTCTTCCTCGATCGCGTTGGGACTTCGCTTTTCGGTGACGAAGAACTCGATGTACTGCTCCCGCGTCAGGGCGTGTCCGGGCGTCAGGATGTCCTGGTACCCCGATTCGCCGGCCAGCACCGTCTTCAGGAAGGCGACGGAGTATTTGCTCGTCAAATGGTTGGCTTCGGCGCTGGGAAGCTCGGCCCAAAAGTAGTTTTCCGTTACCCAGTCGTAATCCGCCTGAGGCATGTATCCCTTTTCATAGGCCAGGGTCAATCCTTCGTATAGGTTCGAGAAGGACTGGTGGTTCGTTCCCCAGATGTCGACCCGGTAGCTGGGGTGTCCCTGGAAGGCGGCGTGCTGGCGGGCCTGCTGTGATGCCCACTGCGGGTCCGGATCCAAAGCCAGGGTGGACCACTCCTGGCCGAGGCCCATGGCCGGCACGGTGACCCGGGCCAGCTCGGAAAATCGGAAGGCCCAGCTGGAGCCGTCAAACGGAATGATGGCCTTGAATCTCGGGTCGGGCGGCAGGGGGACCAGGGTCTCCGCAGGCGGTGGACCGCCGGCAAACTCCTGCCAACCGGGGTAAGTCCATATTTCCCCGACGCAGCTGATCCCGGCAGCCAGCTCTATGGAGGCATACCCGCCAAGCGACCAGCCGGCGGCCGCAACGCGGTCCGGGTTGAAGATCCCCGACAACAGCTCGCCGGCCGCCGCGTTCCGGACAAGGAGATTGTCCAGGACGAAGGACATGTCCTTGGGCCGGTTCAGCATGGCCACGGCGATGTGGTCGAACTGCTCAAAGGGGAAGGCCCAGTCGCCGTAGTGATACATGACCGCCACCACGAAGCCCTGCGTGGCCAGGCGGCAGGCTAGGAAGTTGTGGATCCATATGGAGCAGCCCCAGCCCGGGGAAAACACGACCAGCGGGAAAGGCTTCTTCGCGGAGGGAGCGGGTTCTTCATAGGCCCGATCGTTGCCGTAGGGCTCCCAATCGGAGGAATAAGTAAGGGGCCAGAAGTTGTTGATGGGGTCCAGCGGATAGATGGCCTCGGGCGTCGCCGCCGTGACGGAGGCGGCATCCACCGGATAGAATACTTCCACGGGGATCGGCCTTGGCCCCAGGTCGCAGGGGCGGGACGGATCCTGGAGCATGAAGTACGTATGCCCGACCGCGTACGGGCCGGCCTGGCCCGGGTCGGAAACGGCCGGCGCCTTCACCGCTTTGGCGGAGACGGCGGCCTTGAGGCCGGCCGCGTCCAGGTCGCCGGTGAATGGTGCCAGTGAGCAGGAGAGGGCTGCCAGCAACAGGATGGAAAGGCACGCCCCTATCAAGATCGCGCTACTTTTTCTCATTTGAATCCTCCTCGCATTCGCTTGGAAAGGGATCGGAACTGGAGGATGAAAGGCTTACCTGCGCAAGGGGACCACCCCCCTTCCGAACTGAAAGGTGTTGCTGCTCCTGAATCCGTTTCGATGCTAAAATTTCAGCAAGAAGTATAGGCTAGAGCCGAGGCCCGAGTCAAGCTCCGGCACGCCGAGGGTCTGTGCTTTCGCGAACCACCTGGGCTCGCTTTTCCAGTTCCTTGACGATCTTGCTGCCGAGATTTCCCTCGCCGCCGGCAACCAGGATGCGCTTCATGACCTGCTGCGCAGGCTGGCCCGGTACAGCACTGCACTGCCGGCCGCCCCTGCGCGCGCCCGGCAGCTCAGGCCCGCCGGCACCAGCGCCGCGCCACCCCGCCCGAGCTCCAGCCGCCGCCCGCCCCATTCCAGCACCACGTTCGCCTCCACGACGAGCAGGCACTGCGGGCCGTGGGCGCCCAAACGGTGCGCGCGGCCGGCGGGCAGCTCCAGGCGGCTCAGGCGGAACTCGCGCGCGGGGGTGGGGTAGGCCCATTCCACGGGCGAGATCGCCCGCGCCCGGAGGATGCGGGGTTTGCGGCCCCGGAACACGGTGGCCCGCAGGAGCTCCGGTACGTCGACCTTCTTCGGGGTCAACCCGGCCCGCAGCACATTGTCCGAGTTGCTCATCAGCTCCACGGCGGTGCCTTCCAGGTAGGCGTGGGGCAGGCCGGGGGGCTGGAAGCTCCCCTGGCCGGGCTCCAGGCATACCAGGTTCAGCAGGTAGATCGAGAAGATCCCCCGGTCGACCCGCCCGTCCGGGAGAGGGTGCTGCCGGGCGGCGCGCAGGGCCCAGTAATCGGGAGAGTCCTTTTGTGCGGGCTGCTGTTTTTCCAGGCGGGCCAGGAGCGGCCCCAGGGCAGCGTCCACCGTGTCCTGCGGCAGGCTCATGAGGCGGGTGTACAACCCGCGAAGGTCGCGGGCACCCGGCGGCTCCGTGAGAAGCCGAGCCAGCTCCGGAACAATGGCGGGCAGCTCGGCGATCTGCTCCGGGGGCCGGAACCCGTGCAGCATCCACACTCGGCTGAGAGCCGCCTGCACTTCCAGCTTGGGGTTCGGGTCCGGGTAGCTGCGTTCCGGGGAGTCCGGCGGCAGGCCGGCGGCGTTTTCGCGGGCGAAGCCCTCCCGGGCCTGGGCGCGCGCCGGATGCACCTGGATGGAGAGGGTGTCGCGCGCGTCCAGCACCTTTAACAAGAAGGGCAGCTCTCCCGCGAACCGCCGCGCCGCGGAGCGGCCGAGCACCGCCTCGGGAACCGCGCGGATCAGCCGGTCCAGAGCCAGCCGCCCCCCGGGGGCCTGCTCCAGCTTCACGACTGCCGGCGCGCGGGGGTGGGCCCCCAGCCACAGCTCGGCCCAGGGCCGGCTTTGGTTGTCGGCGAGGCCCAGCAGCTCCGGGATGAAGCGCGTGCCTCCCCAGGCGTAGTGCTGCACCGTCCCCCGCAGCGGCAGGGGTTGCGGAGCGGAGGCAAAATCCACGGCGGCCCGCACCTCCTCCGCCAGGCTCTCCAGGCGGGCGAGCGCACCGCCCTGCAGCACCTGCTCCACGATCCGATCCGCCGCTGCGGGGCTTTCCGCCACGGCGTACAGCCGCAGCTCCGGAGCGTTTCCGGAGGCGCGCAGGTGGGCGATCCGCCCGTCCTCGAAGCCCACGCGCAGCCCGTCCAGCCAGTTGACCCAGGCAATGGGTGAATATCCCGCCGCGGGTGGGAAGGCTTCTCCCAGGCGCTGGCGGATGCGGAGCAGCTCGCCGGCCGCGGCGCGCCGGCGCACGGGCCGCGGAGTCTTCCGGCCCGCGCGTACCGCAAGCTTGGCGTGCTCCGCAGGCTGCCCCTCCTGGAAGCGGGCTTCCCGGATGCCCGCCCGCGGGGGGGCGAAGGCGGCGGCGATGCCCGCGAAGCGCTCGCGCGGATACGGGCGCAGCAGAGCGGACCTGCCGAAGCGCTGCGGCAGCCGGTCCAGCAGGGCGCCCAGGCCGCGGCCGCGGGATGCGGCCAACACGCACAGCAGGGGGAGCAGGGCGTCGCGCGTGGCCAGCGGCTCAAGCTGCCCGCCGCCCGGCACGCGCAGCGCAGCGGCCGTGAGAAAGCCGCCGTTGCTCTCCCAGCCGACCTGGCGCATCTGCGCTATCACGTAGGGCGAGCCGATGCGCGTGCGGCGGAGCACCACCCGCCGCCCGCGGAAGAAAAGCTCCAATGCATCGTTCGCGCTCACCGGCACGGTCAGGTCGCGCGCGCCCAAGAAGTCGGCGGTCAGGAGGCCCAGCAGGTCCCCGGGTACGAAGCGCACACCTCCGGCCTCGACGGCCAGCAGCAAGGGGCGGTCCCCGTCGCCGTCGGTGGAGACCACGGCTTCGAAGGGTTTCTCCCCGCCCGCCCTAGCCGCCTCGTCCACCAGCGCCTGCGCCGCCGCCAGCAGGTTCTGGTCCACGGCTTCGGTGTCGATGGGCAGGAAGGTTTCGGTTCTTCCGGCCGGCAGGGCTTCCGCTCCCAGTGCCTGCAGCGCCTGCACGAGCAGGTCGCGGCCGACGGCCGAGTGCTGCCACACCAGCACCCTGGCGCCGCGCAGAATGCCGGGCGGGAAGGCTTCCAGGTAGCGGCGCAGGTACTCTTCCGCCCCCTGCGGCTGCACGGGCGGCAGGGGGCCGCGGTGCTCCGGCTTGAGCATGCCCCGCGCGTCGAACAGGCTCTCCGCGGCAGGCCGCCCGTACTCCGCCGTGCGGGCCGCGCGCACGGCGGCCAGGATGGGCGCCTCCTCGTGTTTCAGCACTTCCCCGGCGGGGGTGTTGTACTTGATGCCGTTGCGCTCGAAGGGGATGTGGCTGCCGGTGACCATGACGCTGGCCGCCCGGCGCCGGACGGCGAAGTGCATCAGCGCGGGGGAGGGGATCTTCCCCAGGTACTCCGGGCTCAAGCCCGCGTCCTGCGCGGCGCGGAGCACCGCCTGCAGAATCTCTCCTCTTCCACCCTGCTCCTCCAACCGGTCGGTGCTGGGGCGCAGGTCGCCGGCGCAGTACAGCGGGTCGCCCCGGCGCGCCCGCCGCCGCTGGAGCAGGTAGGCCAGGAAGCCGCGGGTGTTGAGATAGGCCTCCAGTTGGCTGATGTCGGCCACCAGCCCCCGCAGGCCGCTGGTCCCGAAGGCGAGCTCCACCGGCATATAGGAGAGCGTCTCGCGCAGGCTCGGTCCCGCGGCTGAGGTCATACGGCTCAGGCGTACTCCGAGCCGAAGCGCTCCGCGGCCCGGGAAGCGAGTTGCTTGACTCGCTCGGCCTGGTCCTTGCGGCAGACCAGGGTGGCCCGGGGCGTGTGCACGACGATCAGGTCCTCACAGCCGACCAGCGCGACCAGGTGCCGGGGATCCTCGGAAACGACCAGCGTCCCGCGGCAGGCCTCCAGGATGCTGCGCTGCGCCTCCGCGGCGTTGCCCTGCGGGTCCCGCGGAAGGACCTGCAGGTAGGCGGTCCACGAGCCGACGTCGTTCCACTCCAGGTCCAGGGGCAGGGCGGCGACCTGCACGAAACCTTCCCGCGAAGCCGGTTCCATCACCGCGTAATCCACGCTGATCTTCTTCAGGGACGGGTACACTTCGCCCAGGACTTTTCCCCGACTCCGGCCGCGCCAGGCGTCGAGGATTCGCTGGATGCCCTGGTAGCTCTCCGGTGCGTAGCGCTGCACGCAGGCCAGGAAGGTGGAAGCCTTCCATAAGAAGAGGCCGCTGTTCCAAAGGTAGGCTTGCGGACCGGCGGATAGGAAGCGCTCGGCGGCGGCGGCCTCCGGCTTCTCGCGGAAGCTCCGTACCGCGCGGGCCTCCCCCGCGATCGACTCGCCCAGCTCCAGGTACCCGTAGCCGGTGGCCGGGTGGGTGGGGAGCACGCCGAAGGTGAGCAGGATCCGGGGGTGCGCTTCGACCAACCGGAAACCTTCCCGCACGGCCTCGGCCAGGCGCTCCTGCGGCCGGATCAGCTGGTCCGCGGTGAAGACCGCCAGGACCGCTTCCGGGTCCCGCAGGCTGATGACGGCGGCGCTCAGGGCCAGGGCGTTCAGGGTGTCCCGGGCGCAGGGCTCGCCGATGTATTGCCCCGGCGGGAGGGCCAGCGCCCGCCGGATGGTCTTCCGCTCGCCCTCGCCCGCGCACACGAAACGGCGCGGCGGCTCGACCAGGCCGTCCAGGCGAGCCCAGGCCTGCTCCAGCAGGCTCAGTCCGCCCCCGAGCGGCAGGAGCTGCTTGGGTCGTCCCCGGCGGCTCAGGGGCCACAGGCGGGTCCCCGAACCACCGGCCAGGATCACGGCGTACCGCATGGCGCCCTCCGGTCGTTCTCGGTCATGCGTTGAGCATAACATGGCAGGCGCCGGGTGATCGAGCAAGCCCCCTATTGAAGCGTGCGGCCAGACCGCCTACAGTGACGTCGTAACCTCGGAGGTGTCAACAATGTCCAATGGAGATTTTCAGCGCCTTCCCCCGGCCAACCGCCTGCGCGGCTCCCTGCCCAAGGTGGGCATCCGCCCGGCCATCGACGGCCGCCGGCGGGGGGTCCGCGAGTCCCTGGAGGCCCAGACCATGGCCATGGCCCGGGCGGCGGCCAGGCTGATCGGCGACAACCTGCGCCACTACAACGGCCTGCCGGTGGAATGCGTGATCGCGGACACCTGCATCGGAGGGGTGGCCGAAGCCGCGGCGGCGGCGGAGAAGTTCGCCCGGGAGGGGGTGGGGGTGTCCCTCACGGTCACCCCCTGCTGGTGCTACGGCGCCGAGACCATGGACATGGACCCCCTGGCGCCCAAGGCGGTGTGGGGCTTCAACGGCACGGAGCGCCCGGGGGCGGTGTACCTGGCCGCGGTGCTGGCCGCTCACAATCAGAAAGGGCTGCCGGCTTTCGGGATCTACGGCCGGGACGTGCAGGACTCCGCGGACGCTTCCATCCCGGCCGACGTCCAAGAGAAAGTCTTGCGTTTCGCCCGGGCCGCTTTGGGCGTGGCCGCCATGCGCGGCAAGTCCTACCTGTCCATGGGCTCGGTCTCCATGGGCATCGCAGGCTCGATCGTGAACGAAGGTTTTTTCCAGGACTGGCTGGGCATGCGCAACGAATACGTGGACATGTCCGAGTTTACGCGCCGGCTGGAGGAGAAGATCTACGACCCCGAGGAGTTCAGGCAGGCCTTGGCCTGGGTGAAAAAGTACTGCCAGGAAGGCGCCGACGACAACGCCCCGCAGCTGCAGCGCTCACGGCAGCAGAAGGACGCGGAGTGGGAGATCTCGGTCAAGATGGCCATGATCGCGCGGGACCTGATGGTGGGCAATCCCCGCCTGGAGGCTCTGGGCTACGGCGAGGAAGCCCTGGGGCACAACGCCATCGCCGCCGGTTTCCAGGGGCAGCGGCAGTGGACGGACCACTTCCCCAATGGGGACTTCCCGGAAACCATGCTCAACAGCTCCTTCGACTGGAATGGCATCCGCCAGCCCTACGTATTGGCCACCGAGAACGACAGCCTGAACGGCGCTGCCATGCTGTTCGGGCATCTGCTCACCGGCACCGCCCAGATTTTCTCCGACGTGCGCACCTGTTGGAGCCCGGAGGCGGTGAAGCGGGTGACCGGGGTCGCGCCCAAGGGAGCGGCCGAGGCGGGGTTCATCCACCTGATCAACTCCGGCTCCACGGCGCTGGACGGCACCGGCCAGATGCAGGCGGACGGCAAGCCGGCGATCAAGCCTTTCTGGGAAGTGTCCCCCGAAGAGGCGAAGCAGTGCTTCCAGGCCACGCTGTTCCGCCCCGCCGACCTGGGCTACTTCCGGGGTGGCGGCTTCTCCACGGACTTCATCAGCCGGGGCGGTATGCCGGTGACCATGTCCCGTCTCAACTGGATCAAGGGCCTGGGACCTGTGCTGCAGATCGCCGAGGGCCACACGGTGGAGCTGCCCGAGAAAGTGCACGACGCCCTGGACCGCCGGACCAACCCCACCTGGCCCACCACCTGGTTCGTGCCGCGCCTCACCGGGACCGGGTCGTTCCGCGACGTGTACTCGGTCATGGCTGCCTGGGGGGCCAACCACGGGGCGGTGAGCTACGGGCACATCGGGGCGGACCTGCTCACCCTGGCCTCCATGCTGCGCATTCCGGTGTGCCTGCACAACGTGGGCAAGCCGCCCTTGCGGCCCAGCGCCTGGGCGGCCTTCGGCATGGACCCGGAAGGGGCCGACTACCGGGCCTGCGCCGCCTACGGGCCGCTGTACGGCTAACCGGCAGTGTACGCCTGGGGGATCGTGTTCGCCCTGCTGGCAGGGTGCGCCAGCCAGGCCGGGCACATCTGCCAGAAGCTGGCCGTAAACCGGGAGTCCGCCCAGGCGACGCCCGCCTTCAGCGGCGAGCGTCGCTTCTTCGCCCGGCTGCTGCGCCGCCCGCTATGGCTGGCAGGCCTGGCCCTGGAGCTGGGCGCGGGCACGGTATTCTTCCTGCTGGCTCAGGTGCGCCTGGGACCGGCCCTGATCCCGGGGCTGACGGCCACCGGGCTGATCCTGCTGGTCGTCGGCTCGGCCTGGATCGTGAGGGAGGCCCTCGGCTTCGGGGAACTGCTGGGCATCGCTTTACTGCTCGCCTCCGCCGTCCTGCTGGGCAGGAGCCGCCTGGCCATCGACTTGAGCACCTTCGATATCCTGGATGCCGGTTTCCTGGCCCGCGCGGCAGCCTTCTCGGCGGCCGTGACGGCGCTGTTTTTCGCCTTGCGCCTGCGGCCAGTAGCGGGGCGGGGGGCGAAGCCCGCTACTCGCGGCGCGAAGCCCGCTACTCGCGGCGCGAAGGCCGCTATTCGCGGCGTGCCCGCCGCGCTGGGCTCCGGCCTGCTGTACGTGCTGTCCAACTTCTGGGTCGGCCCGTTCACCGGCGCCGTGCTGCGCCTGTTCCGGGGCGAGCTGGGGCTGCCGGTGTGGGCGATGTTCGCCTTCGGCTCGGCGGCGCTGGTGCTGACCAACCTGTTCGGCATTGCCGAGCTGCAGAAAGCCTTCCGGGTGAGCCGGGCGGCCGTGGCCGTCCCGCTGCAGACCCTGCCCACCCAGATCGCCCCCGGCCTGGTGTACCTGCTGGTGTTCCGCCTGCCGCCGCCTTCCCGCGGCTCGCTGTGGCTGTTCGCGCTGGGCGCCGGCCTGATCCTGATTAGCTCGTTCCTGATCGGTTGGAGGGAGCCGGCCGGCGAGTCCGCCCTGCGGCGGCCCGCCTGAGGACCGGCGTGCCGCGGGCCGGGGCCTAGAAGCCGAGCAGCTCCACCTCGAACACCAGGAAGGCGTAGGGCGGGATGGCGCCGGGGTAGCCGCGCTCCCCGTAGGCCAACTCCGGCGGGATGACCAGCAGGCGCTTATCCCCCTTCTTCATACTCAATAGGGCTTCGTTCCAGCCCGCTATGACCTCCCCGATGCGGAAGCTGGCCGGCTGGCCCCTCTGCTCGGAGCTGTCGAAGACCTGGTCGTCCAGGAAGCGGCCGGTGTAGTGCACGCTCACCTGGGCTCCGGCGGCGGGGCTGGCGCCGGCGCCCGCACGCAGCACCTTGTAGCGCAGCCCGGAGGCGGTGACCTTCAGATCGGGCCAGCGCTTCTGGACCAGACTCAAGTCCAGCTCGCGCGCGCGGGCCCAGGCCTTCTTCTGGCGCAAGGGGGCCTCGCGCTTCAGACCCTCGAAGCTCGCGGGGCTCACCCGGAAGGCCTCGGCGGCCGTGCCCTGGCGCAGGATGCGCAGCCGCTCGATGCGGTCCCCCTGCCGGATGGCCTTCACCACCTCCTGCCCCTGCACCACCCGCCCGAACACCGCGTGCCGGCGGTCCAGCCAGGGGGTGGCATTGTGAGTGATGAAGAACTGGCTGCCGTTGGTGTTCGGCCCGCTGTTGGCCATGGAGAGCACGCCCGCGCCCTCGTGGGTGAGCTCCGGCTCCAGCTCGTCGGCAAAGCTATACCCCGGGCCGCCGCTGCCGTTGCCCTGAGGGTCGCCGCCCTGGATCATGAAGTCCGCGATGACCCGGTGGAAGGTCAGCCCGTCATAGAAGGGCTTGCCGGCCGGGCGGTTCTGGAAGGCCAGGGTGCCCTCGGCCAGGCCCACGAAGTTGGCCACGGTGAGGGGGGCTTGCTGAAAGGCCAGGCTGGCCACGATCAGCCCCCGGGAGGTAGTGATCTCGGCGTACAGGCCGTCGGGCAGGGCTGCGGCCGCGGCCACGGCAAACAAAGCCACGGCTCCGGCCAGGGCCAGGGCCGCCAGGGGTTTGGCTTGAGTCATGATGTTGCTCCTTGTCGGCTTTAGTGCCACCACTTGATGCGCTGGATCGGGAAGCCGGAGGACTCCAGGTCGCCGATGATCTTGTGCGACAGCTTGTCCGGGACCCCCTTGTGGAACAGGCGGATGTTGAAAACCACGATCATCTGGTCTTTCTGGTAGTCGCGCTCATAGTCCAGGTGCAAGATTTTCAGATGCTCGCGCTTGACCGTGTCGATCACGCGCGACAGGTCGGTCCGGTTGGGAACCGCTATCTCCAGGGTGCGGTAGGAGTCCTTGGCGTACAACTTGTCCAGGTAGCCCACCGCCGTGAGGGTGAACAGGCTGATCGCGGTGACCACGACGGCCAACTCGAACAGCCCTGCACCGCTAGCCATGCCTATCCCGGCCGAGACCCACAGGCAGGCAGCCGTGGTCAGGCCGCGCACGTTGAGGCCTTCCTTGAGGATCGCCCCGGCGCCCAGGAACCCGATGCCGGTGATGATCTGGGCGGCGATGCGGCTGGGGTCCACCCGCAGACCCGTATCCCCGGCGCCGGTGGTCGAGTACAGGACGGCCACCGTTTCGGAAATGATCATGAACAGCGCCGAGCCCAGGGCGACCAGCATATTGGTGCGCAGGCCCGCGGCTCGGCCGTGCATGTCCCGCTCCAGGCCGATCACCGCGCCCAGCAGGCAGGAGGCCACCAGGCGGATCACGGTGTTGTCGGTGAAGGACTCGGAAAACCATTCGAACATAAACGCTAACATATCGAATTCCTGCGAAATATAAAAGGTAACATCCGATTGGTATGGGGCGGTGATTTTTTCCGCGCGCGGGAGAAAAAAAGACTTGCATATCTTGTGGTTTTAGATATACTGGACCACAAGATATTGTATCTTCTTAGGGTATGAAATGCCCGTTTTGCCGGAATTCGAAGTCCAGGGTCGTGGACAAGCGGGATGCCGCCGGCCTGGACACGATTCGCCGGCGTCGAGAATGTCTGGCCTGCGGTAAGCGCTTCTCGACCTACGAGCGCATCGAGGCCGGTTTCTCGGTGATCAAGAAGGACGGGCGCCGGGAGGGTTTCGACAGGGAAAAGCTTCTGGCCGGCCTGTTGAAGGCCTGCGAGAAGCGGCCCGTGCCCCGCGAGCAGATCGAACTGCTCGTGGAACGGGTCCAGGCGGAACTGTGGAATTACGAGGGTCGGGAGGTTCCGGCCGCAGCCATCGGGGAGATGGTGATGGAATGGCTCGCCCGTACTGATAAGGTGGCGTACATCCGTTTCGCCTCCGTGTATCGGGAGTTCGCGGACCTGAGCTCCTTCGAGCGAGAGTTGAAAACCCTCAAGAAGAAAACCATGTAACAGCCCAGGTGTCTGACGTACCGTCGGGAGGGGAACTATGTTAGGTACCGTGGAGAGCATCCGCAAGCGGAACGGGCAGGTCGTCGGTTTCGATCAAGGCAAGATCGCCAACGCCATCTGGGCAGCAGTTCAGGCCGTGGGCGGCAAGGACCAGGAGCGCTCGCGGCTCCTGGCCGAGGAGGTGGTGAAGCTGCTCCGGCGCAAGTACGCCGGAGGGGGCATCCCCTCGGTGGAGCACGTCCAGGACATCGTGGAGAAGGTGCTCATCGAGAACGGCCACGCCAAGACCGCCAAGGCCTACATCCTGTACCGCGAACAGCACAAGAACA
>Ga0214473_10008592_pt1 | contig 12070 bp, 7 predicted proteins | sample RVTome_7_FD_203509 | JGI IMG/M metagenome (GOLD analysis project Ga0214473, IMG submission 203509) | Soil microbial communities from uranium-contaminated site in the Upper Colorado River Basin, Wyoming, United States - RVT98D197 | ecosystem: Environmental > Terrestrial > Soil > Contaminated >...
CGACTCGGGATCGAGACGGCCGGAGCTGCTGAAAGCGGAGTGGATGTTGTACGTCATGACCCGGAAGGTCTGGCCCGGAACCACCTCGCCGACCGGGGCCCGGACGTCCGCCACCGCCAGGGCCGCGCCGAGCAGGGCCAGGGCCAGGCCCGGGACGAGCAGCGTGGTGTCGCTCAGGGCCGGCCGTCGCCCGCCGAACAGACCGGCAGCGAGCACGGCTAAGGCGGCGATGGCGGCCGCTCCCGGCAACACGGCCGGGCGCGGGATCGGCAAGGCCAGGTCGAACGAGACATAGTAGATGAAGGCCAAGAGCAGATACAGAATGAGGCCGACCGTGACGAAGCCCGAGGTTCGTCCGGCGCCCGGCCGCGACGGGATCGAGGACGAGGCGATCACCCCCAACCCCCAGCCCAGCGCCAGCTGGGCGATCAACAACACGATGGGGAGAAGGGCACCGGCTCGCTCGACGAGCAATCCGCTCAAGAAGATGGCCCCGGCCGCGGCGATCGCCGGCAGCGGCCGCGCCCAGTCGGGCCGGGCGAAGGCCGTTATCAGGCCGGCGAGTGCGGCCAGGTTACCAAGCAGGATCAGCACCAGCGCCAGCGAAGCCGACACACCGGAGACCTGGGCAACCCAGCCCTGATTCTGAAGCACCATGGATCCCAACAGGAACATCGGGCCGAGGACAAGCAGGACAGACGCTTCCCGCCAACTCACCTCGGATGAAGTGCCGGCCGAAGGATTCGGCTCGCGCCCGAGGAGCCAGAGAACGCCGACTGCCAGGATGGCTACTACGGCCAACGCACCCACGCCGGGGATCCAACTCAAGTCCAACGATCCGGCTGCACCTTTGATGGTGGTGTCCAAGACGATACCCAAGAGCAAGCCCCCGGCCCACCGGTAGCCAGAGGAAGAATCCTGCGCCCGAGCGTGGACAATGAACAAGGGAACGAAGAGGACGAGACAGGCCGTGCCCGCCAGGCTCAGCCACAGGTCCAGCGCCGGGTCGACGGAGATCTGTTCCGCCAGGCGCAGGACGGCCACCCCGCCGCCGGCGAGCCACAGGCTGCCACGTGAGCCGAGGGCACGCCGGAGGGCCGGAGCGAGGAAGCCAGGCAAGAAGCTCGCGAACGCCACGCCTCCAAGGGTCGCCGAGCCGACGCCGACCGTATCGCGAAGGTACCAGGCCAGGCTGGGGAAATACACCCGCAAGGTTTGCAGCCCGAGGGTGATGACGAGTGTCGGCAAGGCCAAGGAGAGCAGGGTGGACCGATTCCATAGCGAGCGGTTGGCGGGGTTCATGCATCCTCTCGACGGCGCGAGAGGATTATAGTGCGGGTGCCGAGGACGAATGTGCGATAATGACCCGGCGGTCTCCGAGATCGTCCGAGGGTAGGCGTGGATTTCCATTCGTTGTGTGTGATGGGCCTGGGCTACATCGGTCTTCCGACGGCCAGCACCTTCGCCACGCATGGGATGCAGGTCATCGGCGTCGACGTCAATCGGCGCGTGGTCGACGTCCTGCGCAACGGCGAGATCCACATACAGGAACCGGGGCTGCGAACGCTCGTGCAGGCCGCCTTCCGTTCGGGCAACCTGCGCGTCAGCGATCGGGCCGAGACTGCCGAAGCCTACATCCTGGCGGTGCCGACGCCGATCGGCGACGACAAGCGGGCCGACCTGAGCTACGTGCGGGCGGCGGCGGCTTCGATCGTGCCGGTCCTGCGGCCCGGGGCACTGGTCGTGCTCGAGTCGACCTCGCCGCCGCGCACTACCGTGGACATCCTGGCGCCCATCCTGCAGGGCTCGGGACTGCGCGCCGGCGAAGATTTCTATCTGGCCTACACCCCCGAACGGGTGCTCCCGGGCCAGATTCTGCGCGAACTGATCGACAACGCCCGCGTCATCGGCGGCGTCAACCCGGCTTCAGCTGAAGCCGGGCGCGACCTGTATGCCGTTTTCGTCAAGGGCGAGATCATCCTGACCGATGCGACCACGGCCGAATTCGTCAAACTGATGGAGAACACCTACCGCGACGCCAACATCGCCCTGGCCAACGAATTCGCCCGGTTGTCGGAACGCCTGGGCGTGGACGTGTGGGAGGCGATCGACCTCGCCAACCGACACCCTCGGGTATCGGTCCTTCGGCCCGGGCCGGGCGTCGGCGGCCATTGCATCAGCGTCGACCCGTGGTTCCTGGTCGAGGCGGCGCCCGATCTGTCGCCGCTCATTCGCCAGGCGCGTCTGGTGAACGACGGCCAGCCGGCGTGGCTGGTCGGCCAAATGGAAAAGGCCGTCGGCCCGCTGGCCGGGAAGACGATTGCAGCCCTGGGCCTGGCCTACAAGCAAGACGTGGACGACCTCCGGGAGAGCCCGGCCATCGAAGTGGTGCGGCTGCTCGTGGCCCGGGGCGCCCAGGTGCGCACCTACGAACCGGTCGCTCCGTCCGCGGCCGTCGAGGGAGCCGAGGCGGCGACATCGATCGAGCAGGCGCTGTCGGGGGCCGAGGCGTTGGTCCTGCTGGTCGATCATCAGGCCCTGCGATCGCTGGATCCGGTCGTCGCCGGCCGATCGATGAAGTCCCGCGTCGCTTTCGATGCACGCGGCGCTCTTCCGCGCGCCGCCTGGAAAACCGCCGGCTTCCAGTTGCACGTCCTGGGCGCGGGCGAGGGCAATGGCTGATCGACCGTTGAAAGTCCTGAGTGTATTCGGAACCCGGCCGGAGGCGGTGAAGATGGCCCCGGTGGTCGAACGCCTGCAGCATACCCCCGGGGTCGTGTCGCGCGTCTGCGTGACGGCCCAGCATCGCGAAATGCTCGATCAGGTCCTGTCCCTTTTCGGGATCGCCCCCGACATCGACCTCGACTTGATGGAGCCGGACCAATCGCTGGCCGAACTGACCGCCAGTCTGTTCCGGGGCCTGGATCCGGTGTTGCGCGACGAGCGGCCGGATTGGATCGTTGTCCAGGGCGATACGACGACGGTGATGGCGGCCGCCATGCTTGCGTACTACCACCGTTGCCGGGTGGCCCACGTCGAGGCAGGGCTTCGGACCGGCGACAAGTGGCAGCCGTTCCCCGAGGAGGTCAATCGACGCGTCGCCGGGGCGATCGCCGACCTGCACTTCGCACCCACCGCCTGGGCGCGCGACAACCTGTTGCGCGAAGGCGTGCCGTCGGACCGCATCGTCGTGACCGGCAACCCCGTCATCGACGCGCTGCAAGCCATTGCCGGGCGCCCTTACGACTGGGCGAGCGGACCGTTGGCCGACATCCCGAGGGACCGCCGTCTGATCCTGGTCACCGCGCATCGGCGCGAGAACTTTGGGAAACCGTTGGAGGACATCCTCGCCGCATTGGGCACATTGGCCTCCATCTACGGCGACCAAATCCATCTGGTGTACCCCGTCCACTTGAATCCGCACGTCCACGAGCCGGCCTTCCGCAGCCTGGGAAAGACAGGGAACATCAGCCTGACGGCGCCGCTGGATTACCTGCCCATGGTCCATTTGATCAAAGCCAGCACGTTGGTGCTGACGGACTCGGGCGGTCTCCAGGAGGAAGCTCCGGCGCTCGGCAAGCCCGTGCTGGTGCTGCGGCGTGTCACCGAGCGCCCGGAGGCGGTCGAGGCCGGCACGGCGCGCCTCGTCGGCACCGACAGCCAGGTCATCGTCCGGGAAACGCGCCGCCTGCTCGACGACCCGGAGGCCTACGCAGCCATGGCCCGGGCGGTCAACCCCTTCGGTGACGGGCACGCTGCCGAACGGATCGTGGATGCCCTACTGGCGGCGAGCTGAGACGGTTGGGGAATCCGGCCGTATGGTGAAGGAATCAACATCGGATCCGAGCCTGTCCGACCTTATCCCCTACCCCTTCCCCTCCCCCGACGGGGAGGGACGCCAGCGCGAGGGAGGTCTTCGGGGGAGGGATGGTTCTCAGGAAAGGTGGGGCAGCGAAGCTGCCCCACCTTTCCTACATTCCTCCCCCTCTCCGCTAGTCAACGAGAATGCGAGGCTCTCTCCAAAGCGGAGAGGGGGTAGGGGGTGAGGGTGACGCCCGCTCCACTGCATCGGCCTTCGGGCAGGGCGATGACCCACCGTCTGTGCCTTATCGGGCCACGGCATGGCGTCGCCGGGCCGGCGGGCTTCCAGCGGCGCCTGACCTCCGGCCTGGAGGCGCGCGGCCACGGCGTCACTCACGACCTCGAAGACCAACCCTACGATGCGATCCTGGTGATCGGCGGATCACGCCATTTGTCCGGACTGCGCAACGCAAGAGGGCGCGGGATTCGCCTCGTGCAGCGGCTGGATGGTCTGAATTGGATCCATCGGCGCCGGCGCACCGGCCTGCGTCACTTCTTGAAAGCGGAAGCCAACAACCTGCTGCTTCGTTTGACTCGCCGAACAGCCGACGCGGTCGTGTACCAAAGTGAGTTTGTGCGAAGGTGGTGGGAGCAAACCTACGGCCTCGCGGGCATGGACGCCACGGTGATCCACAACGGCGTCCCTCTCGACGTCTACACTCCACAAGGCGTGGCTCTGGCACGCCAACCTGGCGTTCGTTTGCTGGTGGTGGAAGCCAATCTCGCCGGGGGTTACGAGATCGGGATGGCCTGGGCCGCCGACCTGGCGCGCCGGCTTCGGTCCATGTCCGGAAAGTCGATCGAGTTGGCGGTCGCCGGACGCGTTGAGGAGAAAGTGCGCGCCTCGCATGACAGCGAGCCGATCACCTGGCTCGGCCTGGTGCCGCCCGAGGACGTCCCCGCTCTCGACCGATCGGCCGACATGCTGTTCGCCGCCGACTTGCATCCGGCCTGCCCCAACGCCGTCATCGAGGCGCTCGCCTGCGGGCTGCCCGTGGTGGGTTTCGACACGGGCGCCTTGAAGGAGGTCGTCGGCGAGAAGGCCGGCCGCGTGGTGCCCTTTGGCGGTGACCCGTGGAGTCTCGACCCGCCGGACGTCGACGGGCTGGCGACAGCGACCACGGAACTCCTGGGCGATCCAGAGCCGGTCCGCCGAGCCGCGCGTCACCGCGCCGAGGGGGCCTTCGGTCTGGATCGCATGGTGGACGAGTATCTGGGCGTGCTCGGCTGGTAGCGCGTCGCCCGACTTAGGCACTGGCCACTGACCACCGGCCACTAACCACTGGCCCCTGATCATTCCCCCGGCGTACAATCCCTGTATGGATTCTCTCCTGCTCCGCGTGGCCGGGACGGTAGCGCGCTGGCTGCCGACCGGTGCGCGGCAAAGCCTCTACCGCCTCGGCCCTCTGACGCGGCTGTTGCGGCAGACCCTCAACCGCGCCGCGCCTGTAGGTGTCCACCCCGTGGAAATCGCCGCCGGCCCGCTGGCGGGGGCCCAACTTCTGCTGGACCTTCAGGTCGACAAGGACCTTTGGCTGGGCAACTACGAGCCGGGGGTGCATTCGGTGATCGCCCGGTTCCTTCGACCTGGGATGACAGCCTACGACCTGGGAGCGAACATCGGCTACTTCACCCTGGTGATGGCGCGCGCTGTCGGGGAAGGCGGCCGGGTCGTCGCGGCCGAGGCTCTTCCTGCCAATGTGGAGAGACTTCGTGAGGCGATTCGGTTGAACCGGCTGGAGGAACGTGTCCTGGTCGTGGCGAAGGCGGTCGGCGCCAGGGCCGGTCGCCAGCGATTTCTTGTCCATGCTTCTGCCGGCATGGGCCGTCTGGAAGATGCTCCGGGCCGGGCCGAGGGATTCGAGGGTAGCCTCGAGGTCGAGGTCGCCGCGATCGATGATTGGGTATACCGGGATGGCCTGCCGGTCCCCGATCTGGTCAAGCTCGATCTCGAGGGAGGCGAGGGTCTGGCGCTCGAGGGCATGCGGACGGTGCTGGCTCAGGCGGCGCCGATCCTGGTGGTCGAGGTCCATGGGGCCCTCGCAGCCCGGAGCGTGTGGACCGAACTGACATCGGCGGGCTATTCGATCTTCGATGTGGATCAGGGTGAGCGTCCCGTGACGTCGCCGGGGATTCTCAAGGCGAAGGTTCACCTCCTGGCGAGGGTCGGGTGACGGCGGCCGACGGCGTACTGCATGGGCGAGTGGGACTCCAGCAGCGGGTGGCGCCCGGCTACCGGGCAGCGTTCTTCGATCGGCTTGCAGGGAGTTGCCCGGACGGCCTGAGTGTTTTCGCCGGGGAGCCGCGGCCGGACGAGGCCATCGTCTCCGCCTCCGCCTTCGAGGTGGCGAAGTGGGAACGGGCGCGCAACGTCCATCTCTTCACCCAGAGGCTCTACTTGTGTTGGCAGCCGGGCCTGAGGACGTGGCTTGAACGGTGGGATCCTCAGATCCTCATTCTGGAGGCCAACCTTCGTTACCCGTCGAACTGGGGGGCCGCGGCCTGGATGCGTGAACGGGGACGGCCGGTGATCGGGTGGGGGCTCGGGGCGCCGGGCGCGGCCGGGCTGGCGGCGTTGCCGTGGAGGCGATTCCTTCGCCGGCTGGACGGAGCCATCGCCTACAGCCAGCGCGGGGCGCGCCAATATGCAGCAGCCGGATTCCCGGCGGATCGAATCTGGGTCGCGCCCAACGCCGTGGCCGGCCCGCCCGGCCCCCTCCGCCAACGCGCGGCGCGCCGCGCCGGATCATCGAAGTTGATCTTCGTCGGTCGCCTGCAGGCGCGGAAACGAGTCGACGCCCTGCTCGAGGCCAGCTCACGACTCTATCCTGCCCCGGAGGTGTGGATCGTTGGGGAAGGCCCGGCCCGCGCCGAGCTGGAGGCTCAGGCCTCGGGCTTGCGCGTTCCGGCCCGATTCTTCGGTGATCTGCGGGGGCGCGCGCTCGATGAACGCCTCGACGCCGCCGACGCGTTCGTCCTCCCCGGGACGGGTGGCCTGGCGGTGCAGCAGGCGATGGCGCGCGGTTTGCCGGTGATCGTCGCCGAAGGGGACGGGACTCAGGAAGATCTCGTGACCAAGGACAACGGCTGGCTGGTCCCGCCCGGCGACGTCGGGGCGCTGGTCGAGACGCTGCGGATTGCATTGGCGCTGCCCGATCGGCTGCTTGACATGGGCCTCGCCTCCCATCGCCTGGCCGTCGAGCGTTTCAATCTTGACGTCATGGTGGGGGTCTTCCTGACCGCGATGCAGGCCGTAAGGAAGGGGACCTAGCCGTGCGAGTCCTCTACGTCGCCGACGGCCGCAGCCCGATCACCCTGCCATGGCTGGAGTATTTCGCCTCGTCCGGCTACGAGGTCCATCTCGTGTCGACGCGTCCATGCAACCCGCGCGTCCCCCTGGCCTCGCTTCACATTCTGCCGGTGATCCCGGGCGGAGGGCGCTCGGCCAGCGCAGGCATGGGCCGGAGTCAGTCGACGCTGGCTCTGGTGACGACGGCGCGGCATTGGCTCGGGCCTCTGGCCGTCCGACGAGTCGCCCCGGAGCTCGCCCGCATCGTGCATGAGGTGCGTCCGGATCTGGTCCATGCTTTGCGGATTCCCTTCGAGGGCATGCTGGCGGCTGCCGCCCGACCGCCGGCCCCACTGCTCCTGTCGGTCTGGGGCAACGACTTCACCCTGCATGGCGGCGCCACGCCGTCCATGCGGGCCGCCACGCGGCGGGCCCTGAGCCGAGCCCAGGCGCTGCATGCCGACTGCCGGCGCGACCTCCGGCTGGCTGCCCAATGGGGTTGGCCGGATGATCGGCCGGCGATGGTGTTGCCCGGAAACGGGGGCGTCCGGCTGGACGCTTTCCGACCCAAGGATGCATCCCACCCGGAGCGCCGGGCGCCCCTCCCGGACGGACCCGGCGGATCTCCGCTGGTGGTTCAGCCGCGAGGATTCCGTGCCTACGTCCGAAGCGACACGTTCTTCCGCGCCATCCCGCTGATCCAGGAATCGGATCCCCGGGTGGAATTCGCCGGGGTTGGGATGCGCGGCAACCCCGAGGTCCGGCGCTGGATCGACCGGACCGGCGCGGCCGATCGCTTCCACGCCCTCCCGTCCTTGGACCCGGAGGGGATGGCGGCCGTGTTCCGAGCGGCATGGGTTTCGGTCTCCCCGAGCTCCCATGATGGGACTCCGAACACCCTGCTCGAAGCCATGGCCTGCGGCTGTCTGCCGGTGGCGGGGGATCTGGAGTCGATCCGTGAGTGGATCGTCGACGGCCGGAACGGACTGTTGATCGATCCCGGCGACCCGGCCGGTCTGGCGCGCGCGGTGGTCAGGGCCCTGAGTGATGACGACTTCCGCCGGACCGCGGCCGAGCATAACCTCCATCTGGTCCAGACGAGGGCTGAGCGCGGCCAGGGTATGCAGCAAGCCGAAGCCATGTACCGCCAGCTGGCGTCTTAAGGCCGTCCGAAGCGCGATGCTATAATCCTCGACGGCCGGTCCAGCAGGAGCGTTCCTCTCGCGTTCGCATGAAACAAGTTGTGCAGGATCTCCGCAGCGGCGCGACGCGCGTCGTGGACGTGCCCGTGCCCCAGCCCACACCGGGCACGGTACTCGTGCGGACGGCAGCTTCGGTCCTGTCCGCCGGCACCGAACGCATGGTGGTCGGCTTCGCCGGCAAGAGTCTGCTCGGCAAGGCCCTGGCGCGGCCCGACCTCGTCCGACAGACGCTGGACAAGGTTCGGCGGGAGGGCGTGCTCACAGCGATCGAGGCCGTGCAAAGCCGGCTCGACCAGCCCGTCCTGCTCGGCTACGCTTCGGCTGGGACGATCGTCGCTCTCGGGCAGGACGTCCCCGGGCTGCAGCCCGGCGATCGCGTCGCCTGCGCCGGCGGCGGGCACGCCATTCATGGCGACTTCGCCGTCGTCCCGAAAAACCTCGTCGCCCTTCTACCGGATTCGGTCGACTTCGAGTCGGGAGCCTTCGCTACCCTGGGGGCCATCGCCTTGCACGGCCTTCGCCTGGGGCGCATGCAGGTGGGCGATCGCGTCGCCGTCATCGGGCTGGGGCTGCTCGGGCTGCTGGCCGTCAGTCTCGCACGGGCCGCCGGCGCCGACGTCTTCGGGGTAGACCTGGACGAAGGCCGGGTTCGCCTGGCGCGGCAATGGGGAGCGATCGCGCATATACGCGGCGAGGCTGAAGCCGCCGCCCAGGCTCAGTCCGGCGGCATGGGCTACGACATCGTCCTCATCTGCGCCGACACCCCTTCGAACGATCCCGTGACGCTGGCGGCGTCGCTGGCGCGCGACCGCGCCCGCGTGGTCGCTATCGGGGCCGTCGACCTGGATCTCCCTCGCGAGCCCTACTATGGGAAGGAACTGGAGTTCATTGTCTCCCGGTCCTACGGCCCAGGGCGGTACGACCCGGCCTATGAGGAGGCCGGTCACGACTACCCCCCCGGCTACGTTCGGTGGACCGAGGGGCGCAACCTGCAGGCGGTCGTGAATCTCATGGGCTCAGGCCGGCTCGACGTTCGGCCGTTGATTTCGCACCGCTTCCCGGTGGAGCGCGCTGAAGAGGCGTATGCGCTTTTGACCCGGGGCGATTCTCGCGTGCTGGGTGTCGTGTTCACCTACCCATCGGTCGGCGGCCAGGCCGAATCCGTCGACAGCCTGCGTGTGTTGAAGGAAAGGAAACCCTCTGACCAGCCGGTCCGCCTGGGCGTGCTCGGGGCAGGCAATTTCGCAACCGGCGTGGTCTTCCCGGCGTTGCGGGGCGTGTCCGGCATCGAGCGCGTCGGGGTGGCTGCCGCCAGCGGGCTGAGCGCCGCCCGGGCCGGCGAGCGATTCGGGTTTGACTACGTCACGACCGACGAGATGCGCCTGCTGCAGGATGAGACCGTCAACACGGTGGCGATCCTGACGCGCCACCACCTTCATGCCCGGCAAACCGTTGCGGCGCTGCGGGCCGGAAAGCATGTCCTGTGCGAGAAACCGTTGGCCTTGAACCCGGAGGAACTGCGTGAAGTCGTCGAGGCAGTTCGAGACGCCTCCGGCCTCCTGACAGTGGGATTCAACCGGCGATTTGCCCCGTTGGGCCTCCGATTGAAAGAGTTCGTCGTGGGTCTCGGAGCGCCCGTCGGCATGGTCTACCGTATCAACGCCGGGTCTCTGCCGGCAAACCATTGGCTGCGTGATCCGGCTCAGGGCGGCGGACGGCTGGTCGGCGAGGTCTGTCACTTCATCGACTTCATGACGTTCCTCACCGGATCGAGGCCGGTGCGCGTGTATGCGCGCGGCTTGCGGCCGGGCACGCCCGACCAGGAAGACAGCCTCATGGTCACGCTGGAGTTTGGGGACGGATCGGCCGGTTCGATCGCTTATCTGGCCAACGGCGACCGGGCGCTGGCCAAGGAAAGGTTGGAGGTCTTCGGAGCTGGGAGCGTCGCCGTCCTGGACGACTTCCGTCGGCTGGAAATCATCGGCGGCGGCCGCAGGCGGACCTGGACGTCCTGGCTCCGCCAGGACAAGGGGCATCGCGGCCTGTGGCAAGCACTCGTTGACGCCGTGAAGGGAGGCGGGCCGCCGCCGATTCCGTACACTGACATCTTCGCCGTCTCCCAGGCGGCTCTGGACGCCTCGGTCTCCTTGCGCAGCGGGGAACCCACCGAGGTGGTCGCGCCCCTCCCAGGGTAATGACCTCGATTCGACGTTCGCTGAAAGCGGCCGCCGAGCTGGGGCTGGGGCCGCTGGCTTCCTACGGAGCCTATCGTCTTGGCCTTGTCACGGGCCGGCTGCGCCGCCAAACCCCGGATGCGCCCTGGGGGGGATGGACCCTCGAGCGTCTGCTGGACCCCGGCGTACCCACCGCTTCCGCAGCCTACGCACGCTTCCGGGCGGATCGCGCCTATCCCCGGTTCTTCTTCGACCGCGATGGCCCCCGCCTCCACCTTCCATCGAGGGCCCCGCGCCTCACAGCCGACGCAGTCCTGTGGGGGAGGGTGCCTCAGTCGGGAGGGGAAGACCTGAGCCTGGGGTCGCCTTCGCGATCATGGAACATCGTTCAAGGCGAGTCCACGGATCAAGGGGAGGTGCGGGCGGCGCGTCATTGGTCGGCATACGACCTGGGGCGCCTGGGGGTGGACGCGCGCCGCTTGTGGGAGACCAGCCGGTTTGGGTGGGTTCTACCGCTGGCGCGCGGCTATTACGCAACGAATAACCGGCGCTACGCCGAGGGCTTTTGGCGACGATGGGAGTCATGGCGAAGCGAGAACCCTCCCTATCGGGGAGTGCAATGGGCCTCGGCCCAAGAGGCCGCTCTCCGCACCCTGTCGCTGGTCTTCGCTCTTCACGCCTTCGCGCCGGCCTGGGGGAGTCGCCCCGAGAGAATCGCAGCCCTGGTCGAGGCGATCGTGGCCCACGCCGCAAGGATCCCGCCGACCTTGGGTTACGGCCGCGCCCAGGGCAACAACCATCTCTTGAGCGAGGCGGCCGCCCTCTACACGGCCGGTTTGCTCCTGCCGGAAGCGAGACCGTCAGCACGATGGCGTCATGTCGGCCGGTCTCTTTTCATCGAAGGCATTGCGCAGCAGGTGTTTCCCGATGGCGGCTATGTGCAGCACTCGGCCAACTACCACCGCCTGGCGTTGCAGCTCGGCCTGTGGGTGGCACGCCTGGCTGAGCTCAACCATGACCCTCTCCCGGCCGAGACATCCGAGGCGTTGGGCCGCCTGACACTTGCGCTGGGTGTTCTGGTTGACCCGACTAGCGGCCGGCCGGCGCAATTTGGCCCGGACGACAGCAGCGACCTCTTCTCCTTGGATCCGGTTTTCACGGACGACTACCGGTTCACGCTGCAGGCAGCGTCGCGCCAGTTTCATGGATCGCCGCTCTATCCCGCCGGGCCGTGGGACGAACTCTCAGGGTGGCTGGGTCTCGCCCAGGGATCGCGCCGCGCCTCGCCGAAAGCTCAACCGGGGGTGACGATTCCGAGTGCGCTTCCGCAGGCCGGTCTCTTCCGGCTGGGTGGTCGCACATCTTGGGCGCTACTGCGCGCGGCGCAGTTCCGCAGCCGGCCCGGGCATTCCGATCAGCTGCATGTCGATCTGTGGTGGCGCGGCGAAAACGTGGCCCTCGACCCGGGGAGTTACCTCTATCAGGCCCCGGTGCCGTGGGACGGAGGCCTGGCCGAGGCGGAGGTCCACAACACCCTGACGGTG
>Ga0214473_10008593_pt1 | contig 12070 bp, 11 predicted proteins | sample RVTome_7_FD_203509 | JGI IMG/M metagenome (GOLD analysis project Ga0214473, IMG submission 203509) | Soil microbial communities from uranium-contaminated site in the Upper Colorado River Basin, Wyoming, United States - RVT98D197 | ecosystem: Environmental > Terrestrial > Soil > Contaminated >...
TCGGCTCCCAGGTGTAGACCTTCTCCAGCGGCAGGAAGCCGCCGATCGCCAGCGGCTCGGCCTCCGTGTCAGCCGACTGGTAGTAGTCGAAGTACGTGTGGCTGGTGGGCGTCAACACGGCGTCGTGGCCCGCCCGCGCCGATTCGACCGCCGCCTCCACGCCGCGCCACGCCATCACCGTGGCGTTCTCGGCCAGCCCGCCCTCCAGGATCTCATCCCAGCCGATCAGCCGCCGGCCGCGCGCCGTCAGGAAGTGGTCCATCTGCTGGATGAACCAGCTCTGCAGTTCGGCCTCGTCCTCCACCCCGAGCTCGCGCATGCTGGCCTGGACGCGCGGGTTGCTCTCCCACTGCGCCTTGTGCGCCTCGTCGCCGCCGATATGGATCCAGGGTCCCGGAAACAGCTCCAGCACCTCGGCCAGCACGTTCTGCATGAACTGGATGGTGTGCGGCTCCGGATTCAGGATGTACTCGGACACGCCCCAGTGCGTGCGCGGCTCCACCGGCTCGTCCACGGAGCCCAGCTCCGGATACGCCGCCACCACCGCCTGCGAGTGGCCCGGCATCTCGATCTCGGGGATGACCGTGATGAACCTCTCAGCGGCGTAAGCGACGATCGCGCGAATCTCGTCCTGCGTGTAAAAGCCACCGTGCGGCGTCCCGTCAAACTCCACGTCGGGCCCGGTGCGCTCGTGGCCGATGATCGTCTCGCTGCGCCATCCCGCCACCTCGGTGAGCCGCGGGTACCGCTGGATCTGGATGCGCCATCCCTGGTCATCGGTCAGGTGCCAGTGGAAGCGGTTGAGCTTGTGCAGCGCCATCAGGTCCAGGTGCTTGCGCACGTACTCCAACGGCATGAAGTGGCGGGACACGTCCAGGTGCGAGCCGCGCCACGAGAAGCGCGGCGCGTCCTGGATGGACACGGCGGGCAGCGTCCAGGCAACGTCCGGCACCAACGTGGGCTGGAAAATCTCCGTGGGCAGCAACTGGCGCAGCGTCTGGGTGCCGTAGAAGACCCCGGCGGGGGTGCCCGCCGAGATGCGCACGCCGTCAGGGGTCACCGTCAGGCCGTACGCCTCATCGGACTGCGCGTCCGCGGCCGGCCGGTCCTGCCGGAGCTCAATGGTGGGACCGGCGGGCGCCGGGCCGACCACCACCCGCAGCGTGAAGCCGGTGGCCGGGGCGAGCAGGGCGGCCAACTGATGCGCCTGCGCCTCGAGGCTGCCATCGGCGGCGATCGCGGTCTCGCGCGTGATGGTGAACGAGCCGGTGCCGCGTTCCACGCTGGTCGGCAGCGGAATCAGCGACAGCTCCGGCGTCTGCACGGCCGCCAGCGGCGTAGCGCCGCCGCCGGTGGCAAGCAGGAGGAGCCCCGTCAGGAGCCTACCGGGTCTTGTGGCGATCAGTGTTCGCATCGGCCTGTCCTCTCTGTGTACCGCGTGACGCCAGGCTCCCGAGCGATCGTGCCGGCCGCAGACGGAGCAGCAGCTCATCCGTCATCCGGCCGCTCGATCCGGTAAAGGCGCAGGTAGGGGACGTCGAGCTCGTCGGTCCAGACCGTCAGCAGATGCTCCGTGCCGATGGCCTGCAGCTCCCCGGCATCCGCGGGCAGCTCCACCGGACCCAGCCAGCGGCCCTCCGCGTCGAACACGTCGTAGACGGCCGGAGCGTTTGCCTGGCGCGGGTGCGACCAACGACGCGTCCAGACGCCGCCGCTGGCGGCGGGGTAGACGCGCACGATCGCGGGGGCCGAGTCCGGGAAGGTGAGCGCGTCGAAGGATGCGCGTCGGGATGCCACGTCCCTCCCGCCCTCCTCCGCGACCGTGAGGAGCGCCTGGCGTTCGAGGTCGATCAGTTCGGACGTGAGGGGCACGCGCGGGATCCCCGCACGGGCAATGCGTTGCAGCCCCCCGTCCAGCGCATAGGTGCGAAGCTCCGCGATCCCCGGGCCGGCCACATGGATCGCCGGAGGATCCGCACCGAGTGCCTGCGCGTGGATCGGGAAGAACGGGTTGCTGGCGCGCTCCATCTCCTGATGCCCGAGCTCGCCGGTCTGGAGCTCCGCGATCCGGACCACCCGTTCGCCCCAGTCCCTTACCGCCCAGAGCGTCGGGAGGGAGGAGTCGACCTCGGCGACCGGCGGGCGCGGCAGGCCGATCGCTCCACCTTCCGAGAGGACGAAGCTCCCGTCGGCAACGAGTGAGCGGACGCTCGCCGGTGCCCAGCGTGTGAGCCCCCTTGCCTCGAGCTCACCGCCCAGGCTCCGGTCGTCGATGAAACGGCCGTTCAGGGTGAAGCGCGCGTAGTGCCTGCGCCGGCCGTCGAACGCCAGCAAGGTGTCCGGTGGGGTGAACCCCAGCACGGGGGTGACGTTGAACTCGCCAGGACCGCCCCCGCGCCTCCCCATCGTGGCCAGGTGCCGACCGCTCGTGTCGAAGACGCGGATCTCCAGATCGGCGGCGTCCGAAACCACCACCCGCTCATCGACGAACAGCGCCGACCAACCGATGCGGGTGAACTGGTAGGGCGCCTCGCCTTCGAGCGCCCCGATCTGCACGGCCAGCTCGGACGGAATCGTCCATCCCTCACCATCCGCCCAGAGCGGAGCGGCGCTCTCCACGATGCGGATGGTCGCCGAGTCGCGCATCACGAAGGCGCTGGCCAGCGCCGCGTCGTCTGGACCGGCCCCGTCGCACGCCGCCACCGTCAGGGCGTGCAGGACCAAGGCGGCTAAGGCGATCTTCGGACGTCCCTGCATGGCTCCCGCTCCGGTTGTAGGGCGTCTGTTTCGGATAAACCCATCCGTATATTTACGACCGCAGTCCTGACGCATCCAGGAAAATATCTGCATCGACCATCATTGAGCTGAACCAACGACTCGCTCCCGCCAGCGCCCTCACGCCGTGGCGGGCGTTCCTGGTGAGCCGGTTGCCGGTGTCCGGGACTTGAGCAGCCGGCAAGCGTGACGTATACTAAATGTAACTTTGTACGTCAGGTGGCAATGATGGGTGAGAAGCTGACTTTGCGGATGGAAAAGTCCCTGATCAAGCGGGCGAAGGCATTTGCGCGCTCGCAGGGCAAGTCTGTATCCCGCCTCGTTTCCGATTACTTTGCCCTCCTCGATGAACCGGAGGACTCCGAGGCACCGGCAGCCGCACGCCCCGACATGCTTCCGCCGATCACGAAGTCACTCCTGGGCGTACTGCAGGGAGCTTCCCTCGATGAGCAGGACTACCGTGACTACCTGCTGCGGAAGCACGGTTGAGGATCCTCTTCGACACCAACGTCGTGCTCGACGTACTCCTCGACCGGCAGCCGCACGCCAAGTTCGCCACGCAGCTCTTTGCCGACGTCGAAACCCGGAAGTTGGTCGGCCTCATCTGCGGGAACACAATCACGACGGTTCACTACATAGCCCGGAAGACGCTCGGCGAGGCTGGGGCTCGCACTCAGATCGAGCGGCTGCTCGGGCTGTTCGAGGTTGCGTCGGTGACGCGTCCGGTATTGGAGGGCGCGTTATCGGCTGGTATCAAGGACTTCGAGGACGCCGTGGTCCACGAGTCTGCTCGCCTTGCTGATGGCGATGGTATCGTGACGCGCAACACGGCCGACTTCACGGCCGCGTCCTTGAAAGTCTATAGCCCCGGAGAGCTGGTTTCAGCACTGCGCGCGCTCCGGCAGCAACAGGGGCGTGCGGAAGCCGAGGCGGACGACGAGGTGTAGGGTCGGGGCGCATACGGAGCTGGGCATCGACGCCCACGAAGGTGGAATCCTCAGACAGTTCGCTACCCTCGATGCTGCCGTGCGCCTACCCCTGCGGCAACTTCACGTCGACGCACTCCACCTTGCGCGGCTCCTGCATGCCGTTCTCTGGCAGGATCTCCCCCGCGAAGATGTGGCAGGTTTCCAGGAGCAGCTCACCGCGTGCGGTGGCGACCCAACCGGAATCGGTGCTCACCAGCTCGATGTCGATCCCCTCCGTGAGGTCGCGGATGCCCAGTTCCGTCAGGTCGGAGCCGTAGCGGGCGTGCTCCTCGTGAAACGCGTCCTGCGCCTCCAGGACGCGGACGAGATCCGCCTGAATCGAGTCATGGAACGGAGTGGTGATCACGTAGATGACAGGCTCTCCGCGCCGGGCGTGGAACACCCGCCGGACAGGATCCCAGCAGACGATCATCACGGTATGGAGATCTTCCCGCTCCATGTCGATACCCTCACGAGGTCCCTCCACGAAGCGCCCGTCCATAACCAGGTGGGGGTCCTTTCCGCTCGCCATGGGTCCGCACTTCATCGCCGCACCGTCCTCGACCAGCGCCAGGGGTAGTGCGCCGCCCACCGTCATCAGCGCCACCGCGCCGAGTGCCACGATCCGGGTTCTGAAGCCGATCGGATTTCGGGTCATGCCAACTCCCGGTGAAACGATGTCGCGCATTTCCGCATGATGGGAACGTTCCGCTTATCCACTGCACTTTCAGTAATAACGCGCGACCGGCCGGAAATCGCACAGAGCGCCAGCCTGGGCTCTTGCGGGCCACGTCGAGCTCGTCGTAAGGCGAGGAGCTTAGCCGCCCTCCCCCTTTTTCCCGGAGCCTCGAGGGCGTCCACCCTTCAGGCCGTTGCGGCGGGCCGCGCGCGCCTTGGCCACGGTGGAGACGGAACCGGCCCTGCGGGCATGCTCTCGCATCCACACACGGGAGCCGAGGCGGCCAGCCAGGAGACCCGCAACCGTGAAGTGGACGTCGAGAGTTTCCCAGTGCAAGGCGTATCCATCGCCGACGATCTCGATCCTCTCCAGCTCGGCCGGAGGAGCCCCGCGCAATCTCTCCGCTGTGTCCACGGGAAAAGCGAAGAGGCAACGGTCGTGCAACTCGATCTCGATACGGCCGGTCGCACGATCGTAGCGCGCGCTCAAAGCCCGCGGCTCGCCCGGGTCAGCGATCTTAGAGTTGCGCCGTGCTTCCTCGATCTGACGGGACAGCGCCTCGTCGGTCAGCGGCGTCCTGTTACGAGCCATGGTACTCCCTCCACGCGTTGGAGAACGCCTCCTGGTTGCTCTCGACGAATCGTCGGCATGAAAAATAACCCAACATGATGGCTTAAGGCAAGGCGTCGCTCGCTAGCGAATCTGCCTCGGCAGGCGGGCAGTGGAATGGCAGTAGCGGTCATCAGCAGGGGCCTCTGTATTTGGCGGCTGAGCGCCCGGCGGATGCCGCGCGCACGAAGCGCGCGCTCCCTGGACGCCCAGCATATGGAGCCGGAAGACGTCGAGAACCTTGCGTAAATTCGACCGTAGGTTCAATTTTCGACTCATGAGTCGAGTTTCTGCGTCGAGTGGTTCGCGGGCCGCGCCGAATTCCGCCAGCGCCCACGTGCAGGCCAAGCGCGCCCGACGGCGCGAGGAGATCCTGCATGCCGCGCTGGCCGAGGTGCGCGAGGAAGGCTTCCACACCGCCACGCTCGAGGGCATCGCGGAGCGGATCGGCATCCGGAAGGCGGCGCTCTACCACTACTTCCCGGACAAGGACGCCATCCTCTACGCCTGCCACAGGGAGTCGCTGGCGGAGCTGGAGCGGCTCATCGCGGCCTCGCTGGACAGCTGTGCCGGGCCGGCTGAGCGGCTGGCTTTCTTCATCCGGGAGCACGTGCGGGTGATGACCGAGACGCTCGAGGGCTCGCCGCTGGCCTTCGAGGTGCCGGCGCTGTCGGCGGAGCGGCGGGCGGAGATCGTGGCCGGCCGCGACGCATATGAGCGCGTCCTGCGGGACCTCATCGCCGACGGTGTGGCTGCGGGCGCCTTCCGCACAGTGGATCCGAAGGTGGCGGTGTTCGCCATCCTCGGGGCGGTCAACTGGATTGCGCGCTGGTACCGGCCGGATGGGCGCATGACGGGTTCGGAGCTCGGCGAGCAGTTCGCGGACTATCTGCTGGGGGGCCTCTACCGCTGAGTCGGCAGGCATCGAGGGGCCGCGGCGAGCGCGGCCGACCATGTGTGGACGGGAGGGTGGCATGCGGGCACTGCAGTTGACGGCACCGGGCGGGCCGCTGGAATTGCGCGACGTAGCCCGGCCTGAGCCGGGCCCCGGGGAGGTCCTGGTCGAGGTGGCGGGCTGTGGGGTCTGCCATACAGACGTGGGGTTCTGGCGGGAGGGTGTGGCCACGCGCAAGCCGCTCCCGCTCACGCTAGGGCACGAGATCGCCGGCGTGGTGGTGGAAGCAGGCCGCGATGGGGAGCACCTGGTGGGACGGGAGGTCATCGTGCCCGCCGTCATTCCCTGCGGCACCTGCGCCCTGTGCACTTCCGGCCGCGGCAACGCCTGCCGCCGGCAGATCATGCCGGGCAATGACATGGACGGGGGCTTCGCGGACTTCGTGCGGGTGCCGGTGCGCGGCCTGTGCATGGTGGACGAGCGCGGCGGCCTGGAGTTGGCCGAGCTGGCGGTGATCGCCGACGCGGTGACCACCCCCTACCAGGCGGTGGTGCGGAGCGGGCTGGCCGCCGGTGACCTGGCGGTGGTGGTGGGGGTGGGCGGCGTGGGCACCTACGCCGTGCAGATCGCGGCGGCGCTGGGTGCCCGGGTGGTGGCCGTGGATGTGGACGCCACACGTCTGGAAGCGGTCGCGGCGCACGGCGCCCGGCTCACGCTGGACTCCTCCGCGCTGGACTTCAAGGAGCTGCGGGGCCGCGTGAAGGCGGCGGCGGCGGCGTGGGGCTGCCCCGACCACGGCTGGAAGATCTTCGAGTGCTCGGGCCACCCGGCCGGGCAGGAGACCGCCTTCGGGCTGCTCAACCACACGGCCATCCTCATGGTGGTCGGCTTCACGATGGCGCGGGTGAACCTGCGCCTGAGCAACCTCATGGCCTTCGACGCCACGGCGCAGGGCACCTGGGGCTGCCAGCCCGAGCTCTACCCCGCCGCGCTGGAGCTGGTCACCAGCGGCCGCGTGGCCGTCCGCCCCTTCGTTCGTACCTATCCGCTGACCGACGGCGCTGAGGTCCTGCGGGCCGTCGCGGATCACGAGATCGACCGGCGCGCCGTGCTGGTCCCGGCCGCTACCTGAGGAGGCTGCCATGCTGAAGAGCCACACGCTCGTGCCCGAACAGAGCTTCACTGAGATCGGTTACGAGCTCCGCCCCACCCGGGACCCGAACGGCAAGGTGGCCGAGGGTCTCCACAACGCCTGGATCATCCTCGACAACCCCGCGCAGTTCAACAGCTACACCACGGACGCCGTGAAGGAGGTCATCCTGGCCTTCCGGCAGGCCAGCATGGATCGCCGGGTGGTGGCCGTGGTCTTCACGGCCGTGGGCGAGCGCGCCTTCTGCACCGGCGGCAATACCAAGGAGTACGCGGAGTACTACGCGGGCAATCCGCAGGAGTACAAACAGTACATGCGTCTCTTCAATGACATGATCGACGCCATCCTGCGCTGTGACAAACCGGTGATCAACCGGGTGAACGGCATGCGCATAGCCGGCGGGCAGGAGATCGGCATGGCGTGCGACTTCAGCGTGGCGGCGGACACGGCCGTGTTCGGTCAGGCCGGCCCGCGGCACGGCTCGGCACCGGACGGCGGATCCACGGATTTCCTGCCGCTGTACGTGGGTTTCGGGCGCGCCATGGAGAGTGGCGTGTTGTGCGACATGTGGAGCGCCCATCGCGCCCATTTCATTGGCCTGATCAATGAAGTGGAGCCGGTGCTGAAGCTGGACGGGGAGTGGATTCCCAATCCGCTGGTGGTTACCGACCGCTTCCTGGACCCGTTCGGACGCCTGATCTACGGGGACTTCCAAACCGGCGAAGCGGCCGCGGAGGCGCGCCGCACCCTGGCCAGGACGGAGACCGATCTGTCCCGCCTGGACGCGGCGGTGGACCGCCTCTGCACGCGGCTGCTCATGCTCATGCCCGATTGTACCACCAAGACCATCAACAGCCTGCGCAAACACAAGCAGCGGCACTGGGACCTGAACGCCATCACCAACCGGGAGTGGCTCGGCCTGAACATGATGACGGAGGGCAAGGTGGGCTTCCAGGCCTTCAACGACGGTCCCAAGGGCAACCGGGAAGTGGACTTCGTGAAACTCCGTCAGCTGCTGGCGGAGGGCCATCCGTGGAACGAGGAGCTGGAGCGCGCGGTCTCGCCTCAGTACCGGACCGCAGCCGAGTCCGTCCCGGCGGCGGGCGTGTGAGGTCCCGCGCGTGGAGCTGAGCCTGGGCGGGCGGGTGGCGCTCGTGACCGGTGCCGGAGGCGGGATCGGCGGCGCCATCGCGCGGCGGCTCGCCGCGGCGGACGCCGACGTGGTCCTGGTGGACCGCTACAGCTCGAGCCTGGCGGAAGTGGCGGCGGACGTGACGCAGGCCGGGCGCAGGGCGCTCGCCGTGGAAGCGGATGTCCGTGACCTGCAGCGCGCCCGGGAGGTGGTGGCCGAAGCGGTGGCCACGCTCGGCGGTCTGCACAGCCTGGTGTGCGCGGCCGGGGTGGTACGGGACCGGGTGTCGTGGAAGATGGCCGAAGCGGAGTGGGACGAGGTGCTGGACGTCAACCTGAAGGGTTGCTTCGCCTATGCCCGGGCGGCCCTGCCGGCGCTCCGCGAGGCCGGGGGCGGACGGATCGTCAACATTGCCTCCATCAACGGTCTGCGGGGCAAGTTCGGCCAGGCCAACTACGCGGCGTCCAAGGCGGGCATGATTGGCCTCACCAAGTCGCTGGCACGCGAGGCGGGCGCGTTCGGCGTGACGGTGAACGCGGTGGCGCCGGGGCTCGTACGCACCGAGCTCACGCGCACCCTGCCGGCGGAGGTGCTGCGCGCGGCGGCGGCGGAGGCGGTGCTGGCGCGGCCCACGGAGCCGGAGGACGTGGCCAACGCGGTGCTCTTCCTCTGCTCGGACCTGGCCAGCCAGGTGACGGGCGAGGTGATCCGGGTGGACGGCGGCCAGTACATCTAGCGGCGGAGGGTCCATGGTGGAGACAGCGTTCGAGGGAGGGATCGGCCGGCTCACGCTGGCAGACCCACCGCTCAACATCCTGAACCGGGCGGCACTGGCAGAGATGCGGCGGTGCCTCGAGGAGCTTGCCGGGGAGCCCCTGCTGCGTGTGCTGGTCGTGGGCGCGGAGGGCCCCCACTTCTCCGCCGGCGCCGCTGTCCAGGAGCACCTGCCGCCCCACTTCCGCGACATGATTCCGGAGTTCACCGCCACCATCCGCGCTCTGTACGACTTCCCCCTGCCGGTCATTGCCGTCGTGCGTGGCCGGTGCCTGGGCGGCGGCTTTGAGGTGGCGCAGGCCGCGGATGTGGTGGTGGCGGGCCGGAGCGCCGTATTCGGGCTGCCGGAGATCCGCCTGGGCGTCTTCCCTCCCGCCGCCTGCGCGCTGCTGCCCGCCTTCACCGGTGCCGCCCTGGCCGCCGAACTGATCTTCACCGGAGACAACCTGGACGCGGACGCCGCCGCCACCGCTGGGCTCGTGCGCCGCGTGGTGGCGGACGGGGAGGTGGAGGCGCACGCTCTGGAACTGGCCGGCCGCATGGCCCGCCACAGCGGCGCAGTGCTGCGCGCGGCCAAGCGTGCGCTGCGCGGCGCCGCCGCCCGGGACGCGGGCGGCGGCCTGGCTTACGCCGCCACCATCTACATGGACGACCTGATGGCCACGGAGGACGCCCTGGAGGGGCTCACCGCCTTCGTGGAGAAGCGATCTCCGGCCTGGAGCCACCGATGACCTCCGTGCCCGTCTTTCCGGAGTGGCGGGACAAGCCGCTCGACGCCCTGCTCTATGCCTGCCGTGAACTGCTCGAGGATACGGATTTTCCCACCGTCCGGCGCTGGCGCGAGGCCGGTGGCAAGGTGGCCGGCCACTTCCAGGTGTACTTCCCCGAGGAGCTCGTGCACGCGGCGGGGATGCTGCCCTTCCGCGTCCGCGGCGCACCGGTGGAGGCGCTGCAGGCCGACTCGCGCTTCGGCTCTTATCTCTGCTCCATCCTGAAGACCTCCCTGGAGCTGGCGCTGAGCGGCAGGGTGGAGCTGGACATGTTCATCACCCATCCCATCTGCGACGCCGCCCGCAACCTGGCCGGGATCTGGGGCCGGAGCGCCGACTACAAGTGCCAGATCCTCTACCTGCCGCAGAACGCCGCCTCGGCGCACGCCCCCGCTTATCTGCGCGGCGAGTATGCGCGCCTCCTGGGGGACGTGGAGGCCGTGGCGGGTCGCACCGTCAGCAAGGACGATCTGCGCAGTTCGATCGCCGTCTTCAACGAGAACCGGGCACTGCTCCGTGACCTCTACGCCATCAAGCGGGAGACGCCCTGGCTGGCCGCCGCCGACGAGGTCTACATCTTCGTGGCGCTCGGCGGCCTCCTGCCGCGCGAGGAGCACAACGCGCTGCTGCGCCACGCCATCCCGCTGCTGCGCGGCCGCAGCGCCCGCAAGCTGGACCGCATCCGCGTGGTCTTCGAGGGCGGCTTCTGCGAGCAACCGCCGCTGGACCTGATCCGCGCCATCGCCCGCTCCTGCTACGTGGTGGACGATGACCTCCTCATCGGGCTGCGCTGGATCCTGGAGGACGTGGACGCGGGTGGAGATCCGCTCCTGGCGCTGGCCACCGCCTATCTGGAGTCATCCTCCTACAGCCCAGTGCAGCACGACCTGCGCAAGCCCAAGGACACCATGCTGCTGGAACGGATCCGGAACGCGGACGCGAGCGCGGCCATCATCACGGCCGCCAAGATGTGTGAGCCCGGACTGGAGGAGCAGGTCACGTACGTGCGCAGCCTGAACGAGGCCGGCATCCCGTACTTCGTGAGCGAGTTCGAGGAGAACATGACCAGCTTCGACCACCTCGAGATCCAGCTCGAGACGTTCGTCGAGAACCTGATGTTCGACTGACATGCGCACCGCCAAGGAGACCTGCTGATGCCCCATACCGATTCGGCTTCCAAGCTCGTGGGCCGCGGCAATGCCGAGGGCGCGCGCCTGTTCCGGGAATGGTTCGCCGACCTGACGCGGGCGGCGGAGGAGGAGCGCGGCGGGGCCTATGTCTTCGTCATGGGCAGCATGGCCGAGCTGCTGCGCTGCTTCGACTTCCCCATTGTCTTCCCGGAGATCAACTCCCTGCAGACGGCCGTGCGGCACGCCGCGCACGACTATCTGAACGAGGCGGAGGACTACGGCTATTCGCCGGACATCTGCGGCTACGTGAAGGCGGACGTGGCCACCCAGCTGCGCGGCGGCAGGCTGCCCATGGGTCAGATTCCCAAGCCGGCGCTCGCGGTCTACACCAACGCCTGCAACACCTACATCAAATGGGCGGAGATCTGGGAGCGCATGTACGGCACGCCCACGTTCACGCTCGACGTCCCGGGCGGACGCTGCGCCGGCCCGCGCGGCCCGAACGACCCGGAGCTGGTCAACGATCGCCGCTACGTGCTGGCGCAGATCCGGGAGCTCATCCCCGAACTGGAACGCATCAGCGGCGTGGCGTTCGACATCGACCGCCTGCGCGAGCATATGCGCCACGTGAACACCATGAACCGGGGCTGGAAGCGGGTGCTGGAGCTGAACGCGGCGCGTCCCTCCCTCTTCAACGCACTCACCGACGGCACCATCTACCTGGGGGTGTCCAACACCCTGCGCGGTACGCCGGAGGGAGCCCGCTTCTTCGAGGAACTGGTCGAGGAGATGGAGTACAAGCGGGACGCCGGCATCGGCACGTTGACCGAGGAGCAGTACCGACTGCTGTTCGTGGGCGTTCCCTGCTATCCCATCTTCCGGCGCTTCGACGAGCTGTTCAGCGAGTGGGGCGGCACCTTCGTGGCCTCCACCTACCTGTGGTTCGCGTCCGGCGGGGCCAACAGCGGTTACCAGTATGACCTGGACCGGCCGCTGGAGAGCCTGGCCGACGGCCTGCTGCTGGGCGTGCGGGACGCCATGGACAGCATGTTCTTCCAGACGGACGCGCTCATCCAGATGTACGCGGACATGGATGCCGACGGCATTGTCTACCACCCCATCAAGAGTTGCCGCACCGTGTCCACCGGCCTGGCGGACAATCGCCGAGCGGTGATGGCCCGGGCCGAC
>Ga0214473_10008594_pt1 | contig 12068 bp, 13 predicted proteins | sample RVTome_7_FD_203509 | JGI IMG/M metagenome (GOLD analysis project Ga0214473, IMG submission 203509) | Soil microbial communities from uranium-contaminated site in the Upper Colorado River Basin, Wyoming, United States - RVT98D197 | ecosystem: Environmental > Terrestrial > Soil > Contaminated >...
GCTTCCAAGATAGCATATGAACCTTTATTTTTCTCTACCGGTTTTATTTTACCAACATTAACAAAATGACGGTTCGGCAGGATTTTATATGAAGGTTCGTCGGTATGGTTAAAAACATAAAGATTGGCCCAAAACTGCTTCGCAAGTGTTTCAAAGGCTGGGGAGACATATTCATCTCTCAGGTAATTACTCAAATATATGATCGCATTGATGTCAGCTCCATACTTGCCATATTCTGAGTAACCCGGGATCTCTTCCATGGCTCCTCCGTGGAAAGCAATCGCCTTAAATTTTTCCAGTTGAAATTCAAGAAGGCCTGGCAGTTCAGATAGAAATTCCTTACCCGGTTTGGTGGCTTCCTTATGGTGGTTAATCCGCAGGTCGGAAGGATCCTGTAAGAGGATCACCTTTCCCATGACTAATAAGGAAACGATCTCTTCACGGAAGAATGTTTCTCCGATAAGACCACCTAAACAGATTAGCCTGTCAACCGCTTCACTGGAAAGTTGCTCCAAGACCTTTTTCAGAATTTGGAGGTCTCCATGTATACCCGAGAAGACACCTATTCGCTTCCACTTCTCTGTGATAGTAAGAATGTTCATCTCCGCCATTGGCAGTCCCTCTCTCTGATCCAATTCGAGGGCTTTGGCTACCTGGTCAGGGCAAGAAGTGCCTTCGCGACAAGGTATACCCTTAAGCAGAGGTATTAGTTCTTCAATACGTTTTCCTTGAAGGATTTTAGAGATGAGATAAGAGTTTCCTCGGCATCCCCCTCCCAGGAAACTTAACTCCTTGAGAATTCCTCCTTCGATATCTAAGTGAATTTCCTTTGGACAGATCCCTGTCGGTTTAAAACATTTCTTCATCTAGACATTCCATTTCTTTTCCTTTCAAGACTCTTTCAATCGTTGTTCTTAGAAGATGAGGGCCTGGAATCCTTACAAACGCAATTTGTTCATTGATTAAAATAGAAGGAATAGGAGGATTCTTTCCAAATTTTCGTGCAAGTTCCAGATACCTTTCAGCACCCTCTCGCTCCTTTAAAAGAACAACCCGCCATTCTATTCGGTCCACAAAAGAAGGCGCTACCTCCCGCACCGACTTGATGGCATATTCACAGGGGATGCAATGGGGACCCTCTGAGATGACTTCTATTAAAATCTTCTCCTTATGAGGATTAGGAGCTTCGCCATAGGGCTGCGGGGTTTTGTTATGTCGTACCATCTCGGCCCAGCTATGTTGTTGGAATAGCATCCAGGATATGCTGGATATGGGGAAACTTGTCCTTCATATGGGGAAAATGCATCGATTCCATGAACTCCCTCTGGAAGCTTGGATCGACCGCTAGTTCTACGTACTCCACCTGCCGGGCAATGACATTGGCTTCTTCCCGTTTAGCCTTATTGAGCAGAGCAATTCGAGCGCCATCCCCAGCGGCATTTCCTACCGCATAGACATTCTCCATTTCGCAGTCAGGGAACATCCCGATGACCATTGCCGATTCCTTATTAATGTAACTTCCGAAGGCACCTGCCAGTATCACCTTGTCAAGTTTCGTAATCCCTAACCTTTTCATCATCAGCTTGGCTCCTGAATAGAGAGCTCCTTTAGCCAGTTGGACAGCCCGGACATCTTTCACGGCCATTGTAATATCGCGGCCAATGGAGGTTTCATTAGCCCAGGCGATGACGAATTCGGCTACGTTATTTTCCTTTCGGATTCTGGGTGATTTAATATTCATGTTGATGTTGCCATTCTTAAGGATCACACCTGTCCTGAACATTTCTGCCACGGCATCGATGATGCCGGAACCACAGATCCCCTTTGCCTCAGGGTTCTCCAATTCGGTATTCCATTCCTCCTTTCCGATAACCTTAAATTTAACTTCCCGGGTCTCAGGATCGATCTTGATTCTTTCGATGGCCCCTGGGGCTGCCCTCATTCCGAATTTGATATGGGCTCCTTCAAGGGCAGGGCCGGTTGCACAGGAAGAAGAGATTAGTTTTTGGCGATTTCCCAGCACCAATTCCCCATTTGTTCCGATATCGATGACCAGTTCCATGCTGTCCTGGTTATAAGGCTCTTCGGCGATGAGGACACCCACATTGTCTGCGCCCACAAACCCTGCTTCAATGGGGAGGACATGGACATAGGCCCCCTCAGAAATCTTCAATCCTAAATCTCTTGCCTTCACATCAATGGAGTGGTGAAGGGTAGGAGGAAACGGGGCAACACCTATGTGCTCTGGATAGATATTCATGAAAAGGTGATGCATGGCCGTATTCCCAACAAGGGTCATTTCACTAATATCTTCAGGGGAAATTTTCGCTGTGTCGGCGATATTCTGAATAATTTTATTGAGGCCTTCGATAATGGCATGATTCAGTTTTTCTAAACCATCCTCATGCATCATGGCATAAGTGATCCGGGACATCACATCTTCCCCATAAGGAACTTGGGGGTTCATCATGGAATCAACAGCAGCCAGATCCCCTGTGGTAATGTCACACAGGTAGCCAGCAACCGTGGTCGTTCCAATGTCAATAGCCAACCCATAACCCTTTTCCACAAACCCTGGTTCTACTCTTACCACTTCCTTCCCATTCCAAATCGTGACGGTGACATTCCAATTGCCCTGCCGGATCCGGATGGGCATGTCTTTCAGGGCGAAGTAGTCAATATTCAAATTATCCAGCCCATAAGTTTTTTTTAGTTCCTGGGTCAATCGTTCCCAATCTCCCATGGGTTCATGCAGCGAAGGAGGAGGGAGTTCCACATAATACTTTTTAATTGCCGGGTCCAATTTGATTGCCCGTTCTGTGGCTGCCTTTCTGACCACCTGTTTCCCTGCACGGCTTTCTTCAGGGACGAAGATTAAGATGTCTCCATTGATAGCTGTCACGCAGCCTAAGCGGTAGCCCTCGGCCTCCTCCTCAGTCTTGACGAATTTCATCTCTTCCTCAGTCAAGCCGAGAGGAGTCAAATGCTCCATCTTCGATTCAATTCCATAACGTTCAAAGAACCCCTCTTCAATCCTCACCTTGCATTTTCCACATTTCTTTTTCTCTCCACAAACGGCTTCAATGTCCACACCCAATTCCCTGGATGCCTCAAGGATGGTCTTCCCACTTTCGACTTCTCCTCTTCGGCCCGAAGGCTGAAAAATAACCTTATGTTTCATCGGTGATCCCCCCCCCTTCCAATTTGAATCGATCTAATCTTCTTCCTTTTGATACTTGCTCCTCCTCTGAACCCTGGCTCCAGCTCCACAATGGTCCGACTCTCCACGGAGTAAGGCCTGTTTATATGCCTCAACATCGAGAAAAACTCTCTTCGGGTCTATGGGTTCTTTTGGGACCATTGAAAAAAGGGGATATTCGTAACAATGGCTTTCCAGAATTGAGGCTTTCTCGCCCTTGAGGTTTTCATTGATTTGAGTGATCCGCCCAGAGATGGGAGCCTGGATGTTGATCATTGCCTTGTACGTCTCTACAAAAAGCACATCATCTTCTTTCTTCAATAAATTACCAACCTCAACGAGATATTCCAGATAAGTGAACCCGCTCACCAAGATAACCCCAGCATGGGTGACTCCGAATGCCAACTCGCCGTCCTCTCCCAGAGGATGAACCCATAACTCCTGGGGGGGATAATAAAGGAGGTCTTCGCGGAGTTCCACTGTTTGTCCATAAAATCCTTCCAAAATCATCCTGAACTTCCCCCTGAAAGGATTCTGAGGATTTCTACTCTATCTCCTGGCTGGAGAATCTTCTGGCCAAATTCTGATTTCGGGATCATCTTTCTATTGCACGCCACCCAGTAGGGATCGGTCTCCCTTATCCCAAGCCTCTCCAGGAGGTCCTGAAGGATTATGGTTTCTTCTATTTCAATTCGCTTCAGTCCCCCTTCAAAGAGAACCTCAACAAATTTGGCTGTCACACCTGGGTTTCCTTCTGTTCGAATCCCGGCAATGGGTTCATCTCTTTTGGCCTATAAACCCCTGGGGCTATTTTAATATACCCCAAGGCCTCCTCCACATCGACCTCATAATCGCAAAGGGTGAGCCCGAGGGCTTGAACCTTCTGAGGATAATAATGATAGTCTGGACTTTCCCTCATCCCTCTCACAATTCTTGCTGTTTTAAGAGCGACCTCTCTGGCAAGACGTTGCCCCGACTCCTCCAAAACCTTTCTCGCCCTACCGGGATAGAGACCGGTTTCAGCGATGATGTCCGGAATATATATCCTGGCAGCCGGTTTGATCTTAAGCAACCCAAAGAGGCTCGAGCCACACTGGTGGGCACACCCGTCAAGGATGATGGTAGGGCAGGTTTCCACTAATTCAACTTCATCAGGCATGCCTCGAATGAGCCGATGCATGTCAAGAATTTCAACGTCTAATTTGAAGAGTTCTTCCTCAAGAAGATAGCCGGTTTGTCGTGTCACACATGAGACATGTAACCCTATCCCCCCGCACGGATAAATGGCAACCTTTTCGACGCCCATATGGTTCCTAGTCATCCATCCCAAAGCGGAGGCATGGACTTTGGTCGATAGATCGCCGGTTCCACCTGCATGTAATCTAAGGAGTCAACGACCTTATCAGAGAATTTGCAAAGTGTCTGATCGATGACCTTAGCTTTCCTTTTTTCAAAGTTGTAATTTGTTTCTTCCAGCATCCACTGTGCTGCTTTGGCTACGCACCTAGCTACCTCTTGAGCCAATTGGTTTCCAACCGGATCTAAGACCTGACGATTTCTTCCTGGGATCAACCCCGTCTGACTGATAACGTCGGGGATATAGATCCTAACGGCAGGTGGAATTCCAATCAAGGCCATCAGGTTTGACCCGCAGCTCTCGGCATGGCAATCGATCACCACCGTGGGGTTGTTTTCCACCATGAGAATGTCTTCTTCTACACCTCTCAAGAAGGCGGGAACGCACATCAGCATTGTCTTTCCCGGAAGAAGATCCTCATTCACGATGTAGGATGCGATCCGGGCGACGGTTGCTTCGACCTTCTTCATTCCTCCACAAGGGAAGATGCAAATCCGTTTTACAGCCAATCGTTCTCCGCCTTATTTCCCCAACTGAAAGAGGGTCAGGGAGTGGCCCCCAGTTGCTGTTTAGCATGCATCTCTCGGAGCCTTGATATCATTTTGATAGCCTCCTGGACAGCATTGCCGGCGTTTTCTGCATAGCCATCGGCCCCGAAGATATCCGCAATCTCTTTGGTCAGAGGGGCTCCACCCACCATGATTGCCACATCTGGATTACGCTCCTTGATCAGCTTGATGACTTTTTTCATACCCATCATCGTGGTTGTCATCATCGCTGATAAAGCAATGATATTAGAGTCAGTCTTGACCTGCTCTTCTGCGAACTTCTCTAAGGGTACATCGGCCCCCAGATCATGGACCGTGAAACCAGCCACGTCGAACATCATCTTCACCAAGTTTTTTCCGATATCGTGGACATCGCCCTGAACGACTCCAATCACCACTTGCCCCTTGACTCTTTCCTTGATTTCTTTGGCCTTGAGAAGAGGACGGAGGATATCGAGCCCTGCATAAAGGGCATCCGCACACATCAAGATTTCGGGGACGAAGTACTCCTGTTTTTCATAGAGGTCTCCCACAATCTCCATGCCAGCAGCCAACCCATTCATGATGGCATCAAAAGGGTCGAGCCCAACCTCGACCGCCTCATTGGCTGCATCAATCACCTTTTGCTCTTCGAAATAAACAACCCCATCGCTTAACCGTTTTAAAATATCAGCTCTTTTAGCTTCATCTACCATGTTCATCTCTCCTTCTTCTTTTTTGATCCATATTCTCTGGTTGTATTAACCATGGCCTTTATATTCTCCGTTGGAGTTCCGGGCCAGATGTCACATCCTGGCCACACCGCATCCACTCCCCCGTCGATGGCCGTCATGACCATCTTAGCTACATCTTCAGGGGTTCCCTGCACCATCACTTTATAAGTTTCCAGGTTTCCAAAGAGAAGGTTTTTGGGAGGGGGGCCGATCTTCTGCCTCGACATGGCAACATTATTTTGGTGTTCCACACTGACGGCATCATAGCCGCACTCATGCATGAAATGGACAATTTCATTGGTCTTGCCACAGATGTGAAGGACAATAGGCGATCCAATTTCTTCCCTCATTTTAATCATAAATGGCTGGATCATCGATTTCCAGAGCCTTGGGCTGAGGAGATCCACAGGTGTTCCCATCTCCCGCACCGTGATAAAGTCTGCACCGGCCTTCTTATAGAGTTTGGCCTCGGTGATAAGAAGATCCCTGAGAGGCGTAAGGAACTGAACGACCTCGTTGGGCTTTTTAAATGTGTCCTTGAGGAGCTTATTCAGGTCTGTCACTTGGCCCGCCAGAGTGAAAGGCCCGAGCACCCAAGACCCCACAGCCACCCCGTTTCCAATCTCTTTCTTCAGGATACGAATGGCTTCCATGACGATGGGAAAGCGACCTGCGTTTTCCGGATTCGAAGGTAATTTGATGTCCTCAAAAGATTTGATATGTTTTTCTGGAATGGAAGGATAGAGGATATCTTCAGTCTGGTAGTATTGGACTTTGCTCCCCATGGCTTCAGCAGCGATATTGAAATCGAAGGGGACGATGGCACAGTCGTAGCCGAATAATTCTGGTGTTGCTTTAGCAGCCAAAGCCATCTTCCTGGCATCTTGATGAACCTCATTGAATTGAAGCCCATACTTCGTCAAACCATCCATCAAAATATTGCCCATGCCGCTGAAACAGGGGATGTAATCGACCTCTTCATGTTTCAGCAACTTAAGTACTTTCTCTCTCGAACTTAATCCATTTCCCCCCATAGCGCCAACCCTCCTTTCTATTATTTGTGGATAATATTTGTAAGCTGGGCAGTGAATTCAGGGAAAAGTTTATTTAAAGGATAAGACCCATCCTTGGGAAGTTCCTTGGTTTCACTAAAAACCAGTATTCCCAGAATAGCATTTGCGGTGGCCACAGCCGGGAAGACCCATGGAGCTCCTGCGATGGGGCCGTAGAAGATGAAGTCACTCCAGAGAATAGAAGAGATGGCATGGGTGGCAGCATCCAGTCCGATAAAGCCCTCTTTTCCCCACATCTCTTTGGCCTGCTTCCACATATAGGTTCCGTTTGCTGAGGCGCACCCTGCTGGTAATCCAAATTGTTCTTTCACCATGTAGTTGGCCTGAAGGCACATGGCAGTGGCTGGAAGGTTCATGACAGAGGTATCAACTAAGATATTTTCAATTCCTGCCCCTTCAATGCACTCGAGCAGGCTTTTCAAAGACTTAACCCTGCCCGTTGGCATCTGATCCTCTTGGTCGAATACGACCATGACCACATGCTTGACACCCAATTTTTTTATTTCTGCAATCTCACTTTTTAAATCTGTACTCCAGGGAGTGATACTGTTGTAAAGAAGTCGGTCCATCAATCCCAATTCAGCAACATATCGCGTGGCTTCCAACCGAGGGTTAAGCATCCACATATCGATTGCAAAGGGCATATCCGTGACGGAGATGAAGAAGTCGATATAGGCTTTCATCTCATCCCCTGAATTGGCTACCATGCTGACGATGGCCGGGATACCGGTCTCCCTGGAAAGTCTCTCTTGATTTAGAATCGCCTCTTTCGCACCCTTCTTATCAAACTTCTTCTCCTTTCGACTCTCTACTAACTTATCCCCCTTCTGAAAGAGGGAGGCCAGGAGAAGAGTGGGGTTTTCGCCCGGTTGCCCCCCTATTTTGATCTGTCCAATCTGACAAACCTTCTGTTCTCTTGAAAATCGAAACATGTTTACCCCCTTATCCGAAGACAGGCGGAGGGACCCCAGTCCCCCCGCCCCAGCCCCTTTTAAACCTGAATCGATTTTTGGTATTCTTTCCAGAGGACATCTGCAATCTCCTTGGGCGCCCTCTTGGCCAGCTCTTGTATCAATTCCTCGTAGGTTGGGATGATGCTCTCGAAGACCAGTTCTTTATTGATACAAATGGTAGGAAGCACCCTCCCCTTCAATTCCAAGAACTTCCCAATGCCCTCCTTCCCTTTGATGTTCCATTCTTTATATTCGATCATGCCCTGGATGTGCTTGGGAAGGGCAGACACCGCTTCCAGCATATACTGGCAGGCGGCGCATTGGTAACTGTCTAAAGTCAGCACATCGACGACTATTTTATCAGCCATAACTCTCCCTCCTTTCCTTTAGAATATAACCCTTGCGAAATGACATCTTTTATCTCATGCGAGGGATATAAAACCTTTCGGAACCGTCATGGGGTACTTTGCATAGAATTGCTCATACCACGCTTTCGCCTCAAGAGCTTTATCCACGTTCTCAACTGGAACGTCATATGGCATGTCTCAGCCAGGTGCAAAGGTATATCCCGTCAGCCCCCCTGCAGCCAGACTCACAATGGCATCTTCCTTGGGGTTGACGATTCCCAGGGAAAGGGCCAAAGTAAGTTTGAGGTTTCCGCCGAACCCCTTGCCATATTTTAGGGCTAAATCCCGCACATAGTTCAAGTTGAGTTGCTCATCAATGGCAAATCCATGAGTTCCTACCTGACATACTTCCTCAAGCACTTTGGTTGCATCCCCGCAGATGAAGAAGCTCGAAGTAAGGCCTGCATCATGAATCACTTTGATGGCCTCCTGGCATGCCGGCGTGACAAACTCTCTGAAGGTTTCAGGTTTGATCTGAGAGGCCACAGGATCAACAATAGCAATGATTTCGCATCCGATATCACGGTAGATTCTTGCCGATTCTGCTCCCACCCTCCCTGCAAAATCGATGATCTCTTTGGCAAGGGGTTTATTCTTATAAATATCGGTAAAGATCTTCACTCCCCGGAGATGTGAGGCCAATGTGAGGGGACCGCAGAAGAGCCCCATTAGAACCCAATCACCCTTTTTGGCCATCACTTTCTTGCCAGCCTCCACGATGACAGGCCATCGGCCATCATTGGCTTTTGGGATCTTTAGGTTCGCTTCTTTCAAAGACTTGTCCTTCAATGGATGGCCAACGACGCTTGGTGGGTTGTCTGGGACCCACTTCGCTTCACATCCCATAGACATAGCCTCTACATTTAGATCAAAAACCAGCGGGACGCCATCTGCCTTGTATCGTTCGGCCGCATACAAAACCCCTTTGGCAATCAGATTAGGATCCTGGAAGAATTTGTCCGCCTTCTCGCCGATGAGATAGGCGGCGTGAACACCTGCATAGGGAACCCAGGGAGCTCTTTCAGTGCGCTTTCCCCGATACGCATCAATCAACAATTGTTTGGCCATTAAATTCCCTCCCTTCTTTAATATTCCCTTGAAGAATTGACCCTTCTTCTTAGGGTCTGTTTACCCCAACCCTCCTGACCCAGCCTCCTTATTCTGGGAGTCTTTTTTGGATTGAGCATATGGTTGCCCCTTCTCACTAAAATAATGGTTGAAATAAATACATTGTTGGCAGGGAATATCAGAAAATTTTCCCTTTCCCCTGCGCCAACAGGGATAGTCGCTATGGAGGAAGACGTCACAATTTTCTCGAATTTCAATCGGGCAACCTTTGATCATCCAGCAGGGAGCAAGAGCTAAGACTGAACTGAGGCTCTTCAGACTATACCCATCCTGATGTACCAGCCTCATGATGCAGATAACCCACTGGATATCATTCCCGGCATATAACCTTCGATTATTCTTCGGGTTTCGGAAAGGTTTTAATAGGTTTAATTTTTCATATTTTAGGAGTGTTCTTGGATGGATTTTCAGAATTTTGGAAACCTCACTAATCAGGTAAATCGGGTCAATACCAGGTTCAAAATTATTTTTCTCGTTCAAGGACCTACCTCGACTGAATGAGGAATTTGGCTTTAAAAATCAACTCATTGCTGATTCCAAAATAGATAGGTTTTTTTCTTCCCTTTTCAGAGGGAGGATGAAAAATCAAAATAATTTGAATACTTAGATGTGCTTTGAAATAATAATTACAGCGATATGGTCCCCAACCTTTTTACGTTGTTTGGCTAATACAAAGATACGTTATGAAACCTTATACAAAATTATATAAAGTTGTCAAGGAGAAAGAATTCACATAAAAAATCTTTAAACACATGAGTGGAATGGCGAATATTTAGGATAAGATAAGAGAGCTGATAAGAAGATTTAAAATTCTTTTTGGGATCACTTGGATAGGATAGTCTCAATGCTTGAGATCATAATATCTTTTTTTTGTTTAGATGCCTTATAAAAGTCGCACTCCGTGCACAAAATTCTATCTACGCATGGTTTACAAACTGCCCCTATTATCTCCCAACATGGTTTAGATTGGTTATAGTAGGCTTGGCACTGTTTTCGTGTTTCCTCGGGACATCGCTTGACCACCCAGCAGGGGGTAAGAGAGAGGACATAATTCAAACTTTTTAGGTTGAATCCATCTTCATGAACTAGCTTGGCAATACAAGTGATCCACTTAACATCGTTATTAGAATAGAGGCGTCGATTGTTTTTGGGATTCCGAAACGGTTTGATCAAACCAAGTTTTTCATATTTCATTAAGGTACGCGTGTGTATCTTAAGCATTTTGGAGACAGAGGTGATTGAATGGATGGGTTCATTCCCTGAAGCAAGGGCCTTCACCTTGTCTTTGATAATTTTGAGGAAGATATACATTTTATGCATTATAGTAAATACTGAGCAGCATGTCTACATGATCGATCAGGCTGAAAGGAGTCTCATATGGAGATCGCGAAGTCTTTATCCCTATTTATTTTGGCTGGCCTTTGCGAAATTGGGGGAGGTTACCTTGTCTGGATTTGGCTCAGATACGAAAAGAGTGTCTTCTTTGGCGTGCTGGGTGGGATCGTTCTCATCATTTACGGAGTCGTTCCCACATTCCAGCCAACCCATTTTGGGAGAGTCTACGCAGCGTACGGAGGTGTCTTCATTATTCTTTCGATGCTATGGGGGTGGTTCATTGATGGAAGGGCTCCCGACCTTTTCGATATCGTCGGCGGAGGAGTGTGCTTGATAGGTGTCTTAATCATCATGTATTGGCCAAGGCCATGACTTATTTTGCATACCTCAACCGGGCCCCCCCTAAGGGGTGGGAACTCAAGCGTGAGCAATTAGTTTTTTCTTGGCCTGTAGACAATGCCTGTGATCTTATCTTTTCTGAAATCAAAAAGGACTTTGGATTCCGGTCTGTTTTTCAGTGTAACGATTGGTTCTTCAATCACCTTTCCGATGACAGTGGTAGTAATTTCCCTCTCCTGAAAGAGCGAAATGACTGCTTTGGAATTTTTTGGAGAAACAGGTAGCACAAATCCAAAACTCTGAAAACAGACCAGCCAATCGGACAATTCGATCTCAACGGGTCTGGGGATGGAGTCAAGCTCAATGAGTGCTCCCTTGCCGGAGTTTTCCATCATAATGGAGACAGTTCCTAAGATACCTGCATTGCTCACATCCTTGGCGGCTTCAGCCAATTCCTTTTCAGCGACGAGGGGTAAAGACTCCAGACGATGAAGCAGCTCTTCGGGAGTCTTTCCGGAATTTGCATCCCAGCTCACTACAGAACGACAACCTTTATCGCCTTTGAGGTCTACGGCAAGGATGATATCATCTCCTGCCTTTGCCAAATGACTCCTGAGCAACTTGTTGGCATATCCCAGGATCGCAACAGATAGAGAAGGAGAATCCCCCGGAGCATCAGGATGCAAATGTCCACCCACCATGGGGACTCTCAGTTTTTCACAACCCTTTCTTATCCCATCCACCACTTGAGCCCGGTGATTTTCATCCCCGCTTGCTAGCACATTCACCATGGCCAAGGGTCTTCCACCCATGGAATAGATATCGTTCACCGTAACCATCACTGATGCTTTTCCTGCTGCATAGGGCTCATTGATGAGCAATCTGGTCATGATCCCGTCGGCTGCGAGAAGCAGGAAACCTTCTTTCCAAGGGATGGCAGCGGCATCATCACCAAAATTGGGTAACTGTGGCCCTGGCTGACCATGTAAAACCAGTTTATCAAAAACCCCTTCAAT
>Ga0214473_10008595_pt1 | contig 12068 bp, 11 predicted proteins | sample RVTome_7_FD_203509 | JGI IMG/M metagenome (GOLD analysis project Ga0214473, IMG submission 203509) | Soil microbial communities from uranium-contaminated site in the Upper Colorado River Basin, Wyoming, United States - RVT98D197 | ecosystem: Environmental > Terrestrial > Soil > Contaminated >...
TCAAGAACTCCCTTGGTCAAAACTTCATCTATTGCCCGAGCGACAGCGAAGGGTGAAGAAGAGGATTTATCCTCTTTGCCTGCCCGAGCGTCAGCGAAGGGCGGAGAATAGGATTTATCCTCTTTGATTTTTTTAGGCTCGGTTTCTATTTTCATCATTTTTAATTTATCATCTTTTAATTAAAAAAACAATTGCTCAAGGCTCAAAAAGATGCTATGATAATCCCTAGTTAGAAATATGGCAGGGAGAAAATATTACAGAAAAATTTATCAAAGAGATAAAAACAAGGCGGCCGTTTTTTTTATTTTGAAACTGTTGGGTTTTGGATTTTTATTTTTGATTTTTGGCATTTTTGCTTTGTTTGTTTATTATGCCAAAGACCTTCCCCGGCCAGAAAAATTTACCGAGAGAGCTCTGACCGAATCAACCAAAATTTATGACCGTTCGGGAAAAACTATTTTGTATGAAATCTACGGTGAAGAAAAAAGAACCTGGGTGTCTTTAGATAAAATCCCGGAGCATTTAAAAAAATCCGTGATTGCGACCGAAGACGCCAATTTTTATCGTCATTTCGGAGTTGATTTTCAGGGAATAACCAGGGCGGTTTTGGCTGATTTAAAAATCAAAAAATTTACTTATGGCGGCTCCACCATTCCTCAACAGCTGATTCGTTCCACTTATCTATCTCTGCAAAAAACCGCCGAGAGAAAGGTCAGGGAAATTATTTTAACTTTGGAATTAGACCGGAGATACTCCAAAGACCAAATTTTAGAGTGGTATTTAAATCAGATTCCTTTCGGCCGAAATGCTTACGGAGCAGAAGCCGCTTCTCAGGCTTATTTTGGAAAATCAGTTCCAGATATTTCTTTATCGGAAGCAGCTATTTTAACAGCTCTTATCAAGGCCCCCAGTTATTACTCAACCGAAGAGCATCTGGACGAGTTATTTCTTAGAAAAAACTATGTTTTAGACAGAATGGCCAGCGAAGGTTTTATAAAAAAAGATGAAGCTGAAACTGCCAAAAATGAGGCGATAAAATTTGTCAAATCTTCTCAGCCGATTCAGGCGCCTCATTTTGTCATGTACGTCAAAGATTATTTAATCCAGAAATACGGGGAAGATTCTTTAAAACAAAAAGGGTTGAAGGTCTATACTTCTTTAGACTGGGAGCTTCAACAGTCGGCAGAAAAAGCAGTTAAAGAGGGGGCGGAAATAAACAAAAGCTACCATGCTTATAACGCGGCTTTGGTGGCGATTGATCCTAAAACCGGCGAGATTTTAGCGATGGTTGGTTCAAAAGATTGGTTTAGCGACCCTTTCCCTGAAGGGTGCGAATTAACCCCGGAAATAGACTGTCTGTTTGAACCATATCCTAACGTAGCCCTGAGAGGCAGGCAGCCGGGTTCTGCTTTCAAGCCCTTTGTTTATGCCACGGCTTTTAAAAATGGTTATGACGATAAATATATCGTGATTGACGAACAAACCAATTTCGGCATCTGGGGAGGGGAATCTTATATACCGCAGAATTATGACGGCAGATTCAGGGGGCCGGTCACCTTAAGACAATCTTTGGCTCAATCCTTGAACGTTCCCTCGGTTAAGGTATTGGCTTATTTGGCCGGTTTAAACAGCAGCATCCAAACAGCTAAAGATTTTGGCATTACCACCTTAACCAATTCTGCTTCGTTCTATGGCTTGGCCATTGTTTTGGGCGGGGGAGAGGTAAAACTTTTGGATATGGTTTCCGGTTATGGAGTCTTTGCCACCGAAGGATTGGCTGTACCGCCGGTCGCCATTTTAAAAATTGAGGATTCAAAAGGAGATATTATTGAACAAAACAAAAAAAACCCACGCCGGGTTTTAGACAAAGGGCCTGCCACGTTAATCAATGATATCCTCTCAGACAATGAGGCAAGAACGCCTATCTTTGGCCCAAGTTCGCCAATGTATTTTAAAGACTATCAGGTAGCGGCTAAAACCGGAACCACCCAAAGTTACAGGGACGGCTGGATTATCGGCTATACTCCATCACTCGTGGCCGGCGTCTGGGCAGGCAATAACGATAACTCATCAATGTGGAAGGAGCCTGGAGTTGTAGTAGCCGGCCCCATTTGGCGGGCTTTTATGGAAAAAGTCTTACCAAAATTCCCCAAGGAAACTTTTAATAAACCTGTTCTTTCTAATAAGTAAGGTTAAAGAATTATTTTTCTTTTAAAAACTTCTTCACTTGTTCCAGAATTTCTTTTGGAGTGTACTGAGTTTTAATTAAATAGGCCTTCACCCCTAATTCAAAGGCTTCTTTTTTTGTTCTTGATTCGTCATAGTTGGAAAAAGCCACCACCGGAATTTCAGAAACAGAATTTGTCTCTTTCATTTTTTTTAAAAATGAGATGCCGTTTTCCTTTGGCAGCAAAATGTCCAACAATATCAAATCCGGCTTATTGGTTTTCAAATAATCAACCGCCTCTTCGGAAGAAAAAGCCAAGTCGGTTTCAAAACCCTCTTCGTCAAACTTATCTTTATACATTTCCGCCAACATTTTTTCGTCCTCAATTATCAAAATTTTCTTCATAATAAGTGGTCGAAGAGGAATTCGTCCCCTTCTTCACCTTCACTCCCATAAAAGGAAGTTCGGTTTTTGATTAAAAGAATCTTGAACGGGGCGAAGAGGACGAAGTCCTCTTCTTCGTCTCACTTCGCTCGCCAAGTGAAAGATCCTTGCTATTAAAATTCTCGGCATAATGGTTAAATTTCAGACCTTATTTAATTCTAATAGATTAAGATTTTCCGTCAACAAGGTAAAAACGCCGTCCGCCTCGCCCGCCTAAATTTCAAAGAAATTTAGGCGAAGCTTGACAATTTTTATTAAAAATGAAATAATTATTTTTCTGACACGTATTAAACTATGGAGGCCGTTTAGCTCTTTACCATAAAAAAGCCTATCTTAGGCAAAAACAAGCAGGGAAAATTCAAAAAACAAGGAGGCGTTATGCCAAAAGAGCGTTATAGGGAAGGCGTCAGGTTGAAGTATTTTATGGATAAAAAAATCTATCGGGTAAAAACAAGAGGTTCCTCTATGACAATACTGGAAGATGAAGAAGGATGTGAACTCATCGTTAGAGGAGACAGTTATTTGAAGTTGTTTTTCCAGCCAGTCTGAATTAAAAAATTCCCCTGCTTTTCGGCCCTTTTCTTTATTTAAAGGGCTTTCTTTTTTGCCCGCCCCCGCGGATTCGGACAAACAAAAAAGGGACGTTTCTAATAGCGTCCCTTTTTAAGATAAAATTCGACCGTAAAAGAGGCATTTAATACTTGCAATAATGTTGCGGTGTGGCAGAAACGATATATTTTACCGCCTCTTCTATGGCGATTCTAATCGCCTTTTCCATCGGTGTCTTGGCATACATCCCTAAGCCGCCGCTTAGCGGAAAAGTATTACCTCCAGTGCTAATCCCGAAATCTTTCGCTTCGCCCTCTACTCGAGTGGCCGCGAGCACCTCTGATGTGGAAGTATCTAAAATCCGGATATCCATTGCTAAACTAGATTTTCTTAAACTAACTCCAATGTTGCTTCTTCCGAAGGGAAGCCGCATTCCGACGTTCCCGCCAATTCCTGATGTCCCAGGATCCCATCCCGTTACAGCCCCAGTGATAAGCAAATCAGCTCCTTTTATTTGCCCTCGCTTTATTCCGCTTTGTTTCTCGGTATAACCTTTCTCAGTCAGAGCGACTTCTTCTTGAATAGCCGCTAATTGCTGCCTCTCCAAAACTCTGTATCGGCCGCTCTGCACCAATACCGTTGACAGCATATCGCGCAATCCGCTCATACAGCTGGATTGATGTTCAACGACAATTGGCTGATCACCCACCCCTCGGATCGTGGTTGTGCCACCTCTACCGCCGACCTTCCATTCAAAACTACCTACTGCTACCCTAGCTTTCAACCCCGTATAAGGTGGAAGCTGCTTAGATGGAGCAACACCAGTGTCTACCCTAGCTGTTGGCTGGGTAATTCTTTCCCCAACCGCACAACTAATAAAAAATATCGCGATAGCCAATGCAAGAAAAAATAAAAAAATCTTCCTTTTCATTCCAAACACCTCCTTTTCTGTTATACGTTATAGTATCAATTAAAGCCTCTAATCTCTTTTCTCGCCTCCTTTCATTAAGTAAGTATTTTATTTTTAAAACTAAGAAAAATTCTTAGCTTGCTAATCCAAGAATACCACTTTCTCAAAAAATGTCAAATTTTTTATAAACAGGTTATCCAATAGGCAATTCCACATGAAAAGTACTCCCTTTGCCTTTGCCTGCAGATTCTACCCAGATTTTGGCGTGATGAAGCTCCAAGAATTTCTTGGCAACATATAATCCCAAACCGGCTCCTTCAACGAAATGAGCAATGCCGGCTGAGCCTCTGGTAAATCCTCCAAAAGCAGCTCTCTGTTCTTCGGCAGTTAGCCCCTCGCCCGTGTCTTTTACCGAGATTCTGGCGACAGAATTAACTTTTTCCACTTTTATCTCAATTTCTCCTTTTTGAGTGTACCTGATGGCATTATCAATCAGATTTAAAATAGCTTGCCGAAATTTCAAAGAGTCTAATTCAATTTTCGGCAAAGAATATTTTGGTTTTTCGAAAACGAATCTTAATCCTTTTTTGTCCGCCCCAATCTTCATTTCTTCATAACAAGATTGAAGTAAGTCTTCAATTTGGGTCGACTCTTTTTCCAATTCCATCTTGCCCATTTCAATCTTGGAAATATCCAAAAGGTCATTAACAATTTTGATTAGCCTTTCGTTTGATTCAAAAACATTTTTCAGTTTTCCTCTGGCTTTTTCCGGAATCTTGCCGTAAGAACCGTCAACCAGCATTGAGATATATCCTTTAATTGCGGACAATGGCGTGCGCAATTGATGCGAAGCCATTGAGACAAACTCCGACTTCGCCACATCCAAAACTTTTAAGTCCTCGTAGGCTTTCTGAAGTTCCAAGGTTATCTGCTCTAATCTTTTTCTTGAATTAATTTCTTTTATAACGCTACGAATAAGCATCATGCTGAAAAAAGAAATTGCAATGAACAAAAAAAGGCTAAGTATAAATTGGCCTACTGATTTAGCTATAAATATATTAACTAAAAACGCCAAAGACACTAAAATGCTGAATGTTTCAGTGGCAATGATTTGGATGTTCATCAAGTGGTGTTTCAAAATCGCATAGGCAATAAATACAGCCATTATTATTGAAAGGACTTGCCCCAACCAATTGAAATAGAAAATTCCGAAGGTTGGCAAGGATAAGTTTGTGATCATTCCTAGAATTGACGCCAAAAAAGTGCCCAAAAAAACATAAGTAATCTGGGCTCTAATAATACCCTTGCTATCATGCCTTTTTTTTAATAAATTTACATATGCCCAAATAAAAAATCCGGAGATAAAAAAGACATAGCTATAATATAACCACCCAAAAATAATAGTCTTTTCTTTGTCCGGATTAAAAATAACATTTTTTACTATGGCTCCAGTAAACAAAACGAAGAAGAGCATCAGCAGACATACGGGGATGATCGTCATTAATAATTTTTTAGTGGGCCATGATTTTTCTTCTGGAAAAATATAAGTAAAATATAAAAAGCTGCCGACAATAAAGACTGGGGCAGCATATAAAATCTTACACCAAAAAATAGATTCTTCTACCGTGAGGGCCAACCTATAGAGAACCATCCCAATAGACCAGAAAAAAACCGTAAAAGCTAGGAAAGTATAAATTTTATTAACTATTTTCTTCCTACCTTTTAAGAAAATGAGGACGCCCAAAAACAGATTTACCCCGGCAGAGATTAAAATGATGATATTTTTTAAGTCCATGTGCTCTTTAATTTTTATAGTATATCAATAATCTGAGCAAAATTAAAGGGGTTTCTGCGTGTTTTTTGCAAAAACCCCTTTTTAACTTACAAGATGAGCAAAGAATCCTAACTCCTTTGCCCTTTTGTTAAATTCCTGCTGAGAAGACCCGTTGAACTGGCCAGTGGCAGCAGAATAAATTGCCTCCACGGCGCAGCCCGGAATCCATTCAGCTCGATAGCCGGGAAGATGAGGATAAAATTTAACTCCGTCTAACCCCACAGCGACCTTGTAAAAATTTACACCGATTGGCCTCTGTGTAATTTTAGGATGTGTATCGTCGATAACGATCGCTCCCGTCTTTAGATCAGACGTGTACGGAGCAAAATCGGATCCTCGAGGAGTTAACACTATAACCATATCTGCTTCTTTTAGAAATGGCCTGCTCTCTTGCGGCAGAAAAATACCTTTCCGGTTAATCTGAATGTCAACACCCACGATATTGTGCCCAAGTTCTTTGAGTGAAGACAGAAGCAAGTCGCCAACATATCCTACTCCTATCAGGATAATTCTGAATTTTCCAGGCTCTAAATTATGTTTCTTCACAACCTCAGAAACAGTTTCCATTATGCAGAACACTGTTCCTTTGTTCCCTCTAACAAATGGTTTTTCTAAAGATAGGTTATGACGTGAAAGCATTCCTGGAACTTGTCCGGCGATGGCAATAGATTTCGCACCAACAATATTTCTTATCCATTTCAGTCGCCACATCACTTTTTTGCATACGTCCTTACGGAGAAAGAATTCTTTTACCGTGTTCGGGACTACGAGGATCAAACCTCGACCTCCTACGCTCTCGGATATAATTCCTCCAATAGCTGGCTTTTTAGAAAATAACCAGCTCTTCGCCAGTCGTCGTGGGCAATACCCGTCAAGATCGCTATCTGTCCCCGGATAAACTAAGAATAGATAGTTAAATGGCTTGAAAATTCTAGCTAATCCCAGGACGATCCAGATAGGCCAACGCATAATCAAACTAATCACAATGAAAGCTGTCTTCCTTAAAACAGAAACATACTGACGAGTGGAACGAAATGCTCTTGTGTCTACCTTGGGGATTCTCGCGACATAAACATCTTCCGTCATCGGCCCTAATACCATAATCTTTCACCTCCTTTCTGGTTTTTATTTTGGTTTTCAGTTAATAGGTCCTTCCTTGAAGAACCTTCTCGGACCAGAAACGAATCCGCAAAATTGGCAAAAAATTAATACAGATGATAGGTACATCGCACACCACGCCAGTCGCAACATTTTTGCAATCTTTTTCATACTCTTCCTCCTTTCCATATGAATTTTTTAAATGCTGAAAAATTTCAGCGCTGATTTTAATATAGACTAGTCAAAACTTTTTGTCAAGAGTGGCTGACAAAAATCGCCATTTTGGGCGATTTTCCTCAATTTTTAGGTTAAAATCTAAGATATCAGTTGTAAAGCATTCCCCGACAGAAATAAAAAAAGTAACTTTTTTAATCACTGCAATAAATTATATTCTTATATTCTTCTTAAAATTTTTGATCATCGGATTTGTTTTTGGCCTGGTGTAGCCTATTTTTTTATAGAATTTCACTGCCTTATCGCTTGAATTTAGAAAAACATACTTTGCCCCTTGTTTTTTTAACCTTTTTTCAACTTCTTCCATCAAAAGCTTTCCAACTCCATAATTACGGAACTTTCGATCAACTGCTAAATCAAAGAGTAAGCAATAATAACCATCAAAAATTGCTCTTACAGCACCAACCACGTCCCTTTCTTTAGTTTTACAAACTAAAAATACCCTACTTATTTTTTGAGCTTTTTCTAGGTCAGATATATTCCGTTTGAAATCTAAATTACACTTTTTGAGAAGATTAAGTATATTTGGGAGATCTTTTCTGGTTACATTAGAAATTTTGTACATAATTTAAAATAAAAAGGGGGCAGAAATCTTAATGATAACTGCCCCTTATTTCCGTGCTCCAGCAAGGAATGAAATTCTGCCAATTCAAACCCAGCGGCCTTAAAAGCTGATTAAATTTTTTGTCTCTGCCTTTAAACCCTTTCACAAAAGTATATCACCAGTCAAAAAATATTGCCTTTATCATCTTTCTCATTTTAGCTTAACTTCATTTTTTCTTCAATTTTTGATATGATGAAAAGATGGTAACTCCTCCAATAGAATTAGAATTAAGAAAATTAGGATTAACAGAAAAAGAGGTCAGGGTTTATTTGGCCGGTTTGGAATTGGGGCCGAGTTCGGTTAAAAAAATCGCTGAAATGGCGAAAATTACGAGACCGACCGCTTATGAAATTATTAAGGGCTTGGAGAAAAAAGGATTATTTGCCGAAACCCCGAAAGGAAAAAAGCAAAAAGAAAAAAGATTATTTGCCGTTCAGTCTCCGGAGAGAATTTTAGGCATCTTAAGAACTCAAAAAAGAGAAGTTGAAGAAAAAGAAAGGGAGTTTATCAGAATAATTTCTACTTTGCGCTCAAAATATTATCTGAAGAATCAATCAGAAATCAGGGCATATGAAGACAAAGAAGGATTAAAGGCCCTGATTAATGATTTTTCCCAAAGTCAAACCAATGAAATTTTATTTGTAACCAACAGGCCGCAATCTTTTAAACCATGGCAAAAAAAACTCCCGGAAATTAAAAAAAGACTGGGCCGTTTAAAATTAAAAGAAATTAAAAACAAAAAAGATTTTCCCGGAGCCCTAATCCTTTATGACAAACTTATCTATCTTCCCTCTTTTAGAAAACCCTTGGCGCTGGTAATTGAAAACAAAGAAATTGTAAAAATGGTGAAAAGCTTAATCAACTCGCTTTGATGGGCATCGCCACATATAGGTAACTCTGGTCGCCGACAGGCTTTAAAACTGCAGGGCCTTCTTCTTTGCTCAGCTCAAAAATCACTTCCGAACTTTTGACGTTCAAAAGTCCATCGGTTAAGAATCGATGGTTAAAAGAAATTTCCAAAGGCTCTCCTTTTACCTTCCCTGCCAAGAATGAACGATGCTCGCCGATGTCCGAATTCTGACTGAAAATTTCTATACCTGATTTTTTAACATCAACCTTAAATTTTATTTCGCTTATTTTGCCGCTGAAAAGAGCGGCTATTTTTATTTGATTTAAAAACTCGCTCCGGCTGAGAATAATCTGCGTTTCGCATTTTTTTGGAATAATTTCCTGATAGCCAGGGTATTCTCCTTCAATCAGCCGAGATACAAGTTGGATTTGAGGATGAGATGTCTCTGCCATTTGACTCTCAAGAAGAATTTGGTTTGGCGAAAAATAAATTTTGATTTTCCCCTGTTTTTCGCCGAAAATGTTAATTATTTCTCTGGCCGTTTTTTGAGGAAGAATAAAAGAGATTTCTTTATCAAAAGATTTTGAAGCGCTGCCTATTTTTTCAAGAAAAAATGTTTTTTCTCCAAGCCTGAAAGAATCGGTGGCCGCTATTTTAATAACATTTTTAAAAAAACTAAAATATATCCCGGAAATTTCAGGACGCGCCTGTGAAATTACGGCAATGTCTGTTACCTGTTCTAATCCTTGGCAAAAAACAGCAGAATCCAGCTCAATATAGTCTTCTTTTGAAACTTCAGGAATAATAGGAAATTCTTCAGAGGAAATCCCTTTAATTTGAGTTTTGAAACCGTCACACTCAATCGTTAAAAAACTGCCCTCTATTTGAAGACTTATTTGTTTTTTAGGCAAAAGAGAGGAAAGTCCGGAAAGAAGGGAAACAGGAATAGCGATTTCTCCTTTTTTCTCAACTTTAGCCAGTGTCCACCAATTTATTCCTATTTCCAAATTGGTTGCCACCAAATTAAGGAAATTTTTATCCGCCCTTATTAAAACATTATTTAAAACAGGTAAAGAAAGAGACTTTGACACAATTCTTTCAATTATACTTAATCCTTCTTTTAATTTTTCTTGTAAGATTAACAATTTCATAATTTAATTAATTTATATATATTATTATTGTTATTAAGGAGTGTGGATTTAAATTTTTTAAGGAAAAACAAGAAAAAATGAAAAAGGAAAAAGTTGAGGATTTTTTGTGGATAAAAAAAGTGTTTTTTTTAAGAAAATCTTGTTCAGTGTTCTCTCAACTCTTTGTCCCCTAATGGCGAAGAGGATAAATCCTCTTCTTTCCCCTTCGCTTACCGAGCTTCCAGAGGAGGCGAAGGTGAAGATGAGGACGAAATCCTCATCGCCCGCTCGGGTAATCGATGAGCTTCGCTCATCTTCACCCTTCGCTGCGGCTCGGGTAAATGAACAAGAGGTTAAAGGCTATAAATCCTTTGTTTTATTAAAACAATTTCTTCCCGCAATTTCTCGTTTACTTGCAGTTCTTTGGTAATCTTTTCGCAGGAATGAATAGCGGTGGTATGGTCTTTTCCTTGAAATTTTCTACCAATGAAAGGGTAAGAGCTTTTTAATTCTTCACGCAATAAATACATTGCTATCTGCCGGGGGTAGACTATTTCTTTTTTGCGAGAAGCAGTCAAGACCTCTCTTTCTTTCAAGTCGTAAAATTCAGCCACGACCTGGATTATTTTTTTGGGACTTGTTACTTTTGGCGGAGAAAAGGTTATGGATTTGAGCAGATTTTTGGCCGTTTCCAGATCCGTTGGGCGGCTGTCTATCTTTTGGTGAGCGACTAATCTGTTTAGCGCCCCTTCCAGTTCTCTGATATTTCTCTGGATATTAGAAGCAATATAATGAAGAATGTCGTCTGGAATTTCTATGGCTCTTTCTCTGGATTTGGTTTTCAAAATCGCCACTCTGGTTTCAAAATCAGGAACACCGATATCAGCAATCATTCCTCCTTCAAACCTTGACCTCAGTCTTTCGGCGAGGGCAGGAATAGTTTTTGGCGGCCGATCAGAAGAAAGAATGATTTGCTTGTTTTTTTCGTAAAGAGCATTGAAGGTGTGAAAAAATTCTTCTTGAGTCTTCTCTTTGCCGGCTAAAAACTGGATGTCATCAATAATTAAAACATCAATCTGGCGATACTGAGACTTGAACGCTTCCATTTCATGGTTTCTTATTGAAGTGATGACGCCTGAAATAAATTTTTCAGCCGGGATATATCTTACTTTCTTTTCGGAAAAATTTTTAATAACATCGTTTCCTATGGCTTGCAAAAGGTGAGTTTTGCCCAAACCCACTCCGCCGTAAACAAATAAAGGATTATAAACAGAGCCAGGATTTATAGAGACAGCTTGAGCCGCGGCATGGGGCAGTTCATTAAAGGGCCCTACAACGAAATTTTCAAAAGTGTAACGAGGGTTAAGGTTGGTTTCTTTGCTAATCTTGAATTCCGGAAATTCAAGTTGATCAACGACGGGCAAGGGAATTTTTTCTCTCTTTAAAATTTTTAAATCTTGTTTGCCAAGAATATACCTCACATCTTTTATTTCATCGTTCAGGCCGCGCAGAATTTTAAAAATATTTTTATTATATTTTTGTTCTAACCATTCTTTGGCAAAAGAATTAGGGACAGAAACTACAGCCTCCCCTTCTTTTAAATTGACAATGCAGGTGTTTTTAAACCAGGTAGCGAAGTTGGCTGGCGAAATATCCAATTGAATCTGGGCGAGAACTGCCCGCCAGAGTTCCTCTGTTGTCATAATCTAAAAATATATTAAGAATTCTATCGGGGAAGAGACCTTTTCCTCAATACTATATTATACTCAAGGCCAAGGCAATGTAAACTGGCGACAAGTCCCAGTTTTTGTTAATAAGTTGGGGACAAGTTGTGGAATTCCTTGACAATACAGCAGTTGACTCGCCCCTCAAACAGGATCTGGCAATTGACTTTTTAAAAATTTTTAAATACAATCAAAACCAGAATGTCTATTACTTACCAGCCAAAGAAAAAAAAGAGAAAACGTAGCCATGGATTTATAAAGAGACAAAGAACCAAAGGAGGGAGGAGGGTTTTAGTTAAAAGAAGAAGAAAAAAACGATGGAAATTAACCGTCTAATCTATGTCAAAGAAGACAAATCTTCTTTTCCGCCTTCGTTTTTATAAATAAAAACTCGGTATGTTATTAAAAGTAAATCGTTTGACAAGAAAGAATGACTTTGGAGCGGTTTTTAAAAAGGGAAAGGGGTTTAAAGAAGATTTTTTAATTTTAAGGTTTGTCTCCAACAAGTCTGAAGAGTGTCGTTT
>Ga0214473_10008596_pt1 | contig 12068 bp, 8 predicted proteins | sample RVTome_7_FD_203509 | JGI IMG/M metagenome (GOLD analysis project Ga0214473, IMG submission 203509) | Soil microbial communities from uranium-contaminated site in the Upper Colorado River Basin, Wyoming, United States - RVT98D197 | ecosystem: Environmental > Terrestrial > Soil > Contaminated >...
GGGCTCGCTCTCGGAGTCGCGATACTCGAAGCCGAGGGACAGGGCGTCTCGGGTGAGAACCCGAGGCCCGACCCCGACGACGTCCTTGACGAGATCGCGACGTCCATCGGCACGCGGCTCCCCGAGGAAGTAACGCACCTCGCGGAGGCCGAGGACCCTCGCGCCCAGGTTGGGCGAGTACGAACCGCGGAAACCGGCATCGCTTTCGACAAGCGGGCTCAGGGCGACCGAGCTTCCCGCGGATCGCACGACGACCGCGGCTTCGCCCCCACCCATCCAGTTCGTCAGGAGGACGTGCGCTCCCTTGTCGAACTCCGCGTTGGGGTCGATGGCAACGTCCTCTCCCGCTTCGAGCTCGGTTCGGAGCGGGCTCGCCGTCAGGTCGGGGTTCGAGCGAAGCGTCAGGGCCTCGCGCGTCACTTCCGAGCCCGCGTAACGTGGAACGACCGCGGAGGGGCCCTCCCCCAATCCCTGTCCTACCAGGGAAAGCTCGTACGTGATGTCGTCTAGAGCGAGCGCGGCTGCCGAGGAGCTGACAGCGAGCTCGCTCTCTCTCTCGTAGATCCGCGCCACGTGGCCCATGGTCTGGGCCACGAGCGCCATCACCACCAGGGTGATGGCTAGCGCGAGAAGGACCTCGAGAAGACTGAAGCCAGGAGCTCCGCCCCTTGCGAACCGCGAGCGTACCGCCACCGGGTCGATCGTGGCAGATCGCGAGGCCGGGCACCAGCGCGAAAGTCAGCAGGGTGCGGAAAAACTCAGCCCGCACCCTGCGCGAGCGGAGCGAGCTCGGCCGGGAGGAAGCGGTTGCGCCGAAGGCGCGAACCGCGGGGATCCGGCCGTCCTCCCCGAGCGCAGCCATGAGCCCGAGCGAAGGGCGAGCGCCAGCGAGTCCCGCAGCGAGAGCGCCGGGGGTGGGGCCCCGGCGCACTGAGATTGGAGCGAGGGGAGCGAGCCGAGCGAAGAGCGAGGCGAGCACTCTCTAAAGTGTCGCGAGCTTCCTTTTCGCTTCCGGGTAGGCGAGAGCCCTCTCGATGCCGTTGGCGGTCGAGGCTACCACTTCCTCGTAGGTCTTCCGAGCCGTCTCCTTCTCTCCTTTGCGCTCGTAGGCGCGCGCGAGAAGGAGCCGATGGAAGGGATCCTGCGGGTTGGATTTCTCCAGGTGCTCGACGGCCTCCTCGATCTCGCCCCGCTCGAGCTTCAAGTAGCCCGCGAGATAGTGATAGGCGGGAAGGTACTGCGCTGCCGCTTCCCCTCCTTCCTCGATCATCTTTCGCACATTCTCCGCTTCCGTCCAAGCTTCCTGGTGCTTGCCCATCTTGGCGAGCGTTCGGCACTTTCCGTGGAGGAGACGCCCATACCAGACCTGTTTCTGGTCTTCGGGAAGGGTCGAGCCGGGGACGCTTTCGTACCCCTTCTCATAAGCCTTCATCGCTTCCGCCGTGTTGCCGTTCTCGAGGTAGATGCGCGCGATGGAGTTCCAGATGAAGACGTCGGGGAAACCCTGACTCGCGCCGCTCTCTCGATATGCGGCGAGGTATTTTCCAAGAGCATCGACCGCCGGCTCGGGATGACCTTCATAGAGGTAGCTGAAGGCGACGCCATAACGAATGAGGAACGGGAGCGATTCCTTGGGAAGCTCGCGCTCGATGGACTCGAAGGTGGCGCGCGCCTCCGCATACTTCTCGTGCAGAAGGTCGTCGTTCGCGATGAAAGAACGCGCCCGGGCGCTCGGAGGGCCGACGGCGAGAGCTTTCTCGAATGTGGCCCTCGCTTTGGCGCTGTCGTTCGAGCCCTGATAGAGCTGGCCGAGGAGCATGTACGTCAGCCGCTCTCCCGGGTAGTCGGCCGCGACCTTCTCGAGAAGGGGGATGCCGTCGGCGAAATTGGCTCCCTGGTTCGCGCGGACCACCGCCATGGCCTCGATGAAGCGCCGCTCTCCCTCGGAGGCGTTCTTCGCGAGCTCGACCGCCTTGTCCAGATGCGCCTGGCCCTCGTTCGGCGGCGCAACCGCCGAGAGGTAGTACTCCCCCATGGCGAATTTGGGATCGGCGGCGACGATCTTCCGCGCGATTTCGGCCAGGTGCGGTCCCGCCTCGAAGTTCTCGATGCGGGCCTGCAGATCGGCGAGCAGGCTCTTGGCCTCGGCCGACTCGGTCGTCCATTCGAACCTCCTCTCGGCCGCGAGGCCGAGATGCGCGCACAGGAGAAACGAAGTCACGGTGGCGATGCCACGACGTCGATTCATAGAATTGACTCCTCGATTCAAGAGATTGAAGGTTAGCGTTTTCCGAGCCCTGGAAGGTGTACGTGGTGAAGCCGCGATGAGTTTCGTAACATGCCGGCTCGAGATGCGATTTATCGCGGCTCTGCTCCTCTTCACCGGATGCGCCCCAGCGGGGGCGCCGACCGCGATTCGCGTCGGCACCGACGTCGATGCCTTTTCTCTAGATCCTCGCCTGATGCGCGATACCACGTCTTACCGCGTCGTCGATCTGGTCTACGACGGACTGATCCGCCTCGATCGGGACTTGACGCCCCTCCCCGCGCTCGCGACCTCCTGGGAGAGCCCCGAGCCGACTCGGTGGGTACTCCACCTCCGCGAAGACGTCCGATTCCATGACGGGAGCGTGCTCACGTCCGAGGACGTCGTCCATACCCTCGAGACCCTCCTCGATCCCGGCTTCGGCGCCCCCCTTCGCTCTCTCTACGAGCCCATTACCCGGGTAGAGGCCATCGACGCGCATACCGTGGTCATCCACCTCGAGAAGCCCTATGCGCCTCTCCTCAGCTACCTCGACGTCGGCATCGTGCCGCGCGAAGCGCACAATCTTGAGAGGCTCGGAAGGCTCGGGAGTCGTCCCATCGGAACCGGACCCTACCGACTGAAACGCTGGGATCGAGGGAGCAAGATTCTGCTCGAAGCCAACCGGGACTATTGGGGCGGCCCCCCGAAAACTGACGAGATCGAAATCGTGGTCGTTCCCGACAACACCGCCCGCGCGCAGGCGTTCGAGGCGGGCGACCTCGACCTCATTCAGTCTCCACTCTCGCCCCAGGACATCCGTCGTCTCTCCGCCGATCCGCGGTTCAAAGGACATCTCGAGAGCGGCCCCGCAATCACCTACTTCAACTTCAATACCTCGAGGCCCCCTCTCGACGAGCCGGGAGTTCGCCGCGCGATCGCCATGCTCATCGACCAGGAGACGATCCTGAACCGCATCTATGAAGGAAGCGACGAGAGGGCGCGCTCGGTGCTCCTCCCCTCTTCCTGGGCGTTTTCGCCCGACGTTACGCAGCCGGCGTACGATCCCGAGGGTGCGGAGGCGCTCCTCGACGAGCTGGGCTTCCGGGACCTGGACGGCGACGGCGTCCGCGAGCGCGGAGAGCAGGAGCTCGCATTCGAGCTCGGGACGCACGGCGAGGACGTGAATCGCGTGCAGACCGTCGAGTACCTCCAGAACCAGCTGAAGACCCACGGAGTCGACGTCCGGTTGCGCGTCACCGACTGGCCCAGCTTCTCCATGCGGCGCGACGCTTCCGACTACGACGTCATTCTTCTCGGCTGGACGCAGCTCGTCGATCCCGACAGGGGGCTCTACGATCAGTTCCACTCCGATGGAGGCCTCAACTGGGGGCGCTACCGTAACCCGAAGGTCGACGAGCTGCTGGAGAAGGGTCGCGCGACGCTCGACCGAAGCGAACGGGCGTCGATCTATCGAGAGGCCGCCGCCATCCTCGCCGCCGAGGTTCCTTACTACGTCCTCTCCTATCAGGGCTATCACGTGTTCCACTCCCCGCGCGTCGAAGGATTCGAGGCGGACCCTCGAGGCATGCTTCGGGGCCTCCACGACTGAGCGTGTTACGCTACATCGTTCGGCGGCTGATCGTCTTCGTTATCACGCTCCTCGGAGTGGCCGTCGTCGTCTCCGCGCTCCTGCGACTCGTGCCCGGAGACCCCGCTGTGGTATTTCTCGGGGAGAACGCGACGCCCGAGAACGTGGCCGCGCTGCGGCGCGTGCTCGGGCTCGACCTCCCCTGGCCGGTGCAGCTCGCGCGCTACCTCGAAGGCGTCCCGACGGGCAACCTCGGCGTGTCTCTGTTCCAAAGGGCGCCGGTCTCGGAGCTCATCGCGGAGAGACTCCCGGCGACTCTGGAGCTCGCGCTCGCAGCGCTCCTGTTCGGAGTGGCGTTCGGCTTCGTCCTGGGCGTGATCTCCGCCTTGAAGCGGGGCTCGCTCACGGATCTCGCGGTCATGGTCTTCGCCCAGCTCGGAGTCTCAGTTCCGGTGTTCTGGCTCGGAATTCTGCTCTCGGCGCTCTTCGCCGTACATTGGGGCTTGTTTCCGGCCGTGGGCAGGGGCTCCCTCGGGCATCTCGTCCTTCCGGCCCTCACCCTGGGCCTCGGGCTTGCTTCCATCGCGAGCCGCCTCGTACGGGCGTCTCTTCTCGATACGCTTCACGAAGTCTACGTGCGCGGCGCCCGCGCGCGGGGTCTTCCCGACTGGAGGGTCATCGCCCATGCCCTCCGAAACGCGCTCCTTCCGGTGGTGAGCGTTCTCGGGGTCAGATTCGGAACGCTTCTCGGAGGCTCGGTTCTGACGGAGAGCGTCTTCGGCTGGCCCGGACTCGGGACGCTCGCGGTGAACGCGATCTCGCAGCGTGATTTTCCACTGGTCCAGGGAATCGTCCTCATTTTCGCGACAATCTTCCTTGCCCTCCATCTCGCCGTAGACCTCGTCTACGGAGTGCTGGATCCTCGAATCAGGATCGAAGCCGGAGGTGGCCCATCCGCAGCCGAATGAGCCAACTGAGATTGAGACCTCCGCTCGCCGCGGGCAGCCTCCTGGTCGTCCTGGTGGTCACTGTCTCGACTTTCGCCCCCTGGCTCACACGCCACTCGCCCGAGCAAATGGACATGGAAGCGCGGCTCTCGGGCCCCTCGGCCTCGCACTGGCTTGGAACCGACAACTTCGGACGCGACCTCTGGGCGCGAATCGCCTTCGGATCGAGAATCTCTCTCACCATCGCCCTCTCTTCCGTCGCGGCAGCGCTCCTCCTTGGAACTCTGGTGGGACTCGCTTCCGGATACTTCGGAGGGCTCCTCGATCTCCTGCTCATGCGGATCGTCGATCTGTTCCTCGCTTTTCCCCCCTTCATCCTCGCTCTCGCGCTGGTGGCGGTTCTCGGCCCCGGCGTTTCGAGCGTCACCCTGGCTCTCACCGCCATCTTCTGGACGGAGTACGCGCGCCTCGTTCGAGCGATCACTCTCTCCGAGTCCCGCCGCGACTACGTGACCGCGGCGAGGTCTCTCGGCGCGACCCACGCGAACGTCTTATTCCGCCAGATCCTCCCCCGCGCCTTCGGGCCGCTCGCCGTCCTCGCGACCCTTGGCATTGGAACGGCGATCGTCGCCGAGTCCGGTTTGAGCTTTCTCGGTTTCGGCGTCGAGCCGCCCGCGCCCACCTGGGGCTGGACTCTCGCCTACGGGATGCGCTACTTAAGGAGCCACATGTGGCTTTCGACGGCGCCGGGCCTCGCGATTCTGGTGACCGTTCTCGGATTCAATCTTTTCGGAGATGGCCTTCGGGATCGCCTCGATCCCCGAGGTCTGGTGCGCAGCTCATGACGAGGCTGGCTTTGTCCGCATAGTGTCCAGCGCTGAGCCGCGGCGCTCTTGATCACAGGCGCGCCGATCGCTCCAGCGCCTTGTCAGCTGGCTTTTTGAAGAGCGAGAATCTTCTTCCTTATAGCTTGCGGAAAGTCGACGAAAGCGAACTGAGCTTTGTCGAAAAGGTAATCGTCCCCGCTCTCGTCGACGATTCGCACGAGATCGTCCTTGGCTGCTCGCGCATCCGGCAGAATTCGATAAACCTTGCCAAGAATCAGCGAGGCTTCGTTCCCAGCATTCTCGAGGCACAACGCAAACTGTTTTGCCGGGCGTTTCATGGCTTGTCCAAGTAATCCTTGATCTAGCGGACGTCCATTGGACGGGAACAGAATCGACGCGCGGAACCTCGCGGATGGTTCGGTGGCGCCCCTCGCGGGTTTGTGCTTCGCGCAAACGTGCAACCCGGGCAAGAGCGTGTCCGATCTCTTTGGGTGGGGTTCAACTCGCTCTTTGTTTGATCTGATGAATCCGCTGATGGGAGAGCCCCAGCAAGTCGGCCTGGTCACGCGTACTCAGGTTCAGGCGCTCGCTGAGCTGGTTGATGGCCTTCTCGAGTGCGCCAGCACTTCTTTTTTGAAGCCTCGCTGCGGTGCGCCGACATTCAGCGACCTTCCTAATTGTTTGCTGAACGTCCTTGGGTAGCAATATATGATCGCGAATTTCGACGCTCTCGGCATCCTCTATGAAAAGGCCCATAGCCTCCCGGACACGGCGCCTTGCCTCGTCGAGAGTTCGCCCTTGCGTGTGGCAGCCACGGAGTTTGGGAACGGTGGCCACCCACCATCCCCCTTCGTCTCGTTCATACCGAACAGTAAAGCGTCTCATTCTTTCAACCACTTCTTCCCGAGGCACGGCTCAAGGTCGCGCTCGATACTTCGCAGCAGCCCAGGGCCGAGTTCCTCGCCTTTGTGAATCGGAATCGTCGTCGAGCACCTCCCGCATCGAACTCTGACGTGGGAGCCTCGCTGCCGAGCGACCTCACAGCCAAGCTTTCGCAGCTTTCGTAAGAGGTCGTTCCCCTTCACCTTGAAATTATACCTCAAGGAACCAGAATCTGTCTAGTGCCATAGACACGCTGGCGCATGACATCTATATAAGGACCGTGACCCATCTCGAGGTCGATTGGGACGTGAACCGCGTGTCCCCGCGCGTCATGGTAGCGGGGGAGCAGGTCGACCGCTTCCTGGGGGCGGTCGAAGAGGTCGCGAAAGAAGCCAAGGCGTAACCGCCACTCGACCTCATAGATCGCGGCAACACCCATCGCGTTTCCCGGGCGTGTCTTGACCACTCACCGGAGCGCCGGAGGGTGGCGTTCGATCACAGGCGAAGGAATCTCACGCGTCGAGCGAACACGCGTTCGCGGCCTTCGAGTGATATTTTGAAGTTCTTGGCACGGCGCACGGGGACGCGCTGTTTCAGCCTCCAGGTGTACTGGGTCGCGGTGAGCACGCCGAGCGCCGACTCATGCAGTTCACCAGGTCAGCACGTGCTTCCAGCCCGGGAACGGTCCGATCTCCACTTTCCAGTTGGCGGCCGACGACGGATCCCGGACGACACGCAGGTTGGTGAGGGAACGCAGCTTCGCGAGGAGCTCGTCGTGAGGTTGCGGCCACTACCTCGTTCGAGCCCGTCTCGAGGTTCCATCGGCGGAGCCCGCCATCACCGGCCGTGTAGAGTGTGGATTCGTCCGCGAAGTCCAGGCTCTCGATTCCCCGCTCGTACCCCGTCGCGCTCTCCTCGCTTCCGATGCCCTGACTTGCCGGCAGTTCGAAGCGCCGCAGCTCGCCAGTCTCGAGATCCCACACCCGCAGCGTCTTTTCGCCTCCACCGTACCAGAACGCCGTGGCGCCCCGGCGTCCGCTCGGTGAGACCGCGGCCGCATTGAGCATCGTGTCCTCAGAGAACCCTTCAAGTTTTCGTGGTGCCGAGCCATCGAGCGGCGAGACCCAGACGCGATCCTGGTTCGCCGCGACGAACAGGTAGCGGCCCATTGGGTCGAACGCGAAGGATGTCACTGGATCGGATGCCTCGGGCTCGGGAACTTCCAACGACCTCACCTCGCTCGCACTGCTTCCTGGGAGAGGCCAAAGGCGCAGCCGTCCATCGCCCCAGTTCGTGGCGAGCCACTTTCCGTCCGGGCTGAAGGCCAGTGGTCGAATAATATTCGTGTAGCCTTCCACCACGGTTGGATAGGTCTTCCCGAGAGGCCAGAAGGTCAGCCGCCTGAAACTGTGGGTTGAGCGCACGACCCAGTCGCCCATTGGGTGATAGGTCCCCCCGGCGCCGTACCAGGATGCGCTGCGCCGAAGCGTAAGGGGCCGGGCTGCTTTCCAAGCGCTGACGTCCCAGAGACGGACACCCGGGTCCTCTCTCGCAGTGTCGCCTAGCCACCGGCCGGAGGGATCGGGCCGCATCCCGTACGATGCCGTGTCCGGCTTTGGAATCTCAACTTCCCGAGCCGGGCCCTCAGGCGGATACGACCAAACGTGGGTCTCCCCGGATCGGTCGGCCAAGGCCAGCCAATCCATCGAGAGCCAAAAATCCTCGAGCTCCGCCCCAAGCCGGGCGAAGAGGCGGTCCGGTCCTGAGCCGACCGGAAGTGGCCGGGAGAACAGGTTGCGATCCTTCGCATAAAGCCAGCTCCTGCCGTCGGGCTCGAAGAAGGACGTTGAGGTTCCGAGTTTCCCCCAGTTGACGCGGCCCAGGGCGACGGGCTCGCCGGCCGGAAGCGCCCACGAGCGCAGGAGAGCGTCACCGCTCTTCCCGGCAGGGCCGCTTTCGCGCGTTTCGGCGAGAAGGCGCTCGGGCCCTACCTGCCAGGAGCTGATACCGCCGAAGTCGATCGCCCGAACGCGTTTTCCATCGGGAAGGGACCAAAGGTGCGCGCGGGTCGCAAGCATGCAACACGGTCCGGTTACCAGCATGGTGTTCGAAGCCCACAGGGCGACGTTGGAGCCGCGCGGACTCGTCTCGTGGCCCGGGAGCACGATGGGGCCTTTGCCGTCCTCATACCAGACCAGAGCGTCCGTTGTGTGTCCCGCGGTGGCAAGCCATTTCCCATCCGGGCTGAAGGCGGGAGCTCGCACGGCTTCCGAGTCCGCGGCCAGCTCGAACGCGGGCGGCGCCTCCCAGAGGACCTTCATCGCGAAGACGCGCGCCTCTTCGGTATCGGCCTCTTCGAGGCTCGCGATGGTGAAGGCGAGGGCTTCCGTCGGGTCTTCCTGGAGCCTGAGCTCGGCGAGCGCGAGGAGCTTCGACGCCTCCGCTCGATCGCGCGCATTCACCGCCTGCTGGCGGGAGATTCCGATCGCGATCGCGACAGCGGTAATCAGAAGAAATGCCGCGCTGGCGATGAGGCGTATCCAGCGCTTCTTCTTCCGCGCCTTCTCCTCCATGGAGCGGGCGAAGTCCCCCTCGAGCGCGGTGAGGCTTCCAGGATACCGATCCCGCCAGAGCTCGAACTCGTCGAACGCGGTCCCCGACCACAGCAGATCCGGAGGCCGCCCCTTCTCTTCCCAAAGGTGCGCCGCCTGTTTGAGCTGATCGCGGAGGACGGCTCCTTCTTCATCCTGCGCCTGCCAGCGCACGAGCCGCGGCCAGGCTTTCAGGAGCGACTCGTGCACGATCTCGACCTGGTGAGCGCCCGATTGTCCCTCGGCCCCCTCCACTTCGTAGGACGTCAGAAGACGCGCGTCGATGAGCTCCCTCAGAGCGGCCTCGGCGGTGCTTCGGTCCGGACAGGCCGAGAGAACCTCCTCCCACTCCGCGACCGCCCGCGTCCCGAGGGATGTCACCAGGTTGCGAAAGATTTCCCGCACGACTGCCTGACGCTCGCTTCCGATCTGGTCGAGCGTCGCTTCCGCGTGCTGCGCGAGCGCCCCGGCAACCCCACCGATCTCCTGGTACGCCTCGCGCGTGAGGACCTTCTTCTCCCGGTCACGCCTCTCCCACACGCGCGACACCGCGAAGGCGAGCAAAGGCAGAGCCGCCCGCGCGCTCGCAACCGACGAGAGCATCTCCTCCACCAGCCCCTCGTCCTCGAACCGGTACCCCCGCTTTTGCGCCGGCTCGACGAGGGCGCGCTTCAGTCCTTCCCGGCTCAGAGCGGGGAGAGGCGTCAGCTCGAGGAAGATGGGCGCGAGCGGCTCCTGCTCCGCGCACCGGATGAGGAAATCGTCCCGCATCGAGAGCAGCACGTGCACACCGCCCTCATGCGCGATACGACCCAGGAGCGCAGCGAAACGAGCCTGGACCTCCGGCGGGCTCAGCGTGAAGAGCTCCTCGAATTGATCCACCACCAGGAGCGCGTCCCCGTGGTCCTTGCGCCAGAGGCTCACGAGCTCGAATGCCGTCTGCGGATCGTCGAAGCCCACGAGCTTCCAGAGCGCCTCGGGATCTCTCGAAAGCTCCGGCGCCAGCGCCTGTCCCAGTCCTCGCAGAGGCGCCGGGCCCGGCGTCGAGACGATCGCTCCCCACGCTTCGGGCCGCGACGCCACGACTCCGGCGCGCGCGAACGAGGTCTTCCCCGCACCCGAGGGTCCGATCACCGCGAGCATGCGTTTTCCTTGAAGACGCTTCCAGAGTGCTCCGACCTCCGCCTCCCGGCCGAAGAAGAACGCGGCGTCCCTCTCGGTAAAGGAAGAAAGCCCCGGGTACGGGCTCTGTTCTTCCACGTCCTCGAGCGCGGCCGATCCCGCCGGCGCCGAAATAACCGTTTCGAGGGCCACCGCGAGATCGTGCGCGGAGGAGAAGCGATCCGCCCGCGACTTCTCGAGGCACCGCCGCACGATCCTCGCGAGAGGCGCCGGCACACTCCGTCCGAGCGACGCCAGATCCGGAGGCGTCTCCTCGAGGACCGCGCTCAGAGTCGCGACGGTCGTGTCGCGCCGGAAAGGGTGCTTTCCCGCAAGCACCTCGTAGAGGACCACCCCCAAGGAGAAGATGTCGGAGAGATGGTCCACCGGAAGACCCTTCACCTGCTCGGGCGACATGTAGCCGAGCGTGCCCAGGAGCTGCCCGGGACGGGTCGGAACCGCTGCCGTCGTCTCTTCACTATTCACCTCCTTGCGGGAGGCGAGCCGGGCGAGGCCGAAGTCGAGGATCTTCACGCGCCCATCGGCCGAGACGAAGAGGTTCTCGGGCTTGAGGTCGCGGTGGATGATCCCCTTCCCGTGCGCGGCCTCGAGGCCGCGCGCGATCTGAACGGCGAAGGCGAGAATCTGCCGCTCGGTGGGAGAGCGGCGGAAGACGAGCTCGCGCAGCGTCTCGCCCTCGAGGAGCTCCGAGACCACATAGCGCGTCCCCTCGTGGGTCCCCACGTCATGGATGGTCAGGATATTGGGGTGGTTGAGGGCGGCGAGGGCGCGCGCCTCACGCTCGAACCGCTGGATCCGGTCGGGGTCGCCCGCCACATCCTCGGGCAGGATTTTCACCGCGACATCCCGTCCGAGACGGGGGTCTCTGGCGCGGTACACGGCGCCCATGCCTCCGGTCCTCAGCAAGCCGAGGATCTCGTAGGGGCCGAGACTTGTTCCCTCCGATAAGGGCATGGGACGAACCGCCTGGGAATGAACCTCGCGGGATTGTATTCGCGATGGAAACGTGGCTCAAACGGATTCCAGAAACGCCGGTGAACCCGTCTGGCACAGGACGGGTGGAGTCTGTAGAATCGGCGCAGGTGACCGAGAAGCCAGGGATCCTCCTCCTTGCGGCGCGCATCGACGAGACGGAGCTTGCGCGGCTCGTCGACCTCTACTTTCGGGATATGGTGAAATATGTCGTCGACGTCAGACGAAGTATCGTCGCCGTTGGCGGTGAGCTCCACGCCGACGGAGAGCGTTTGCTCCTGGAGGCGGGCAGCCGGCAGCAGGATCTGTGGGGCGCGAACTATTACCCCGGGCTCGGGCCGGAGCGCTGCATCGAATACACCGCGCTGATCAATATTCGCCCGTCGCAGGGGAACCTCAGCATGGAGATCCAGGACGCGCATACGAAGGATTTGATACGGAAGATCACTAACGATCTGATCGGAAGCGGGGAGACACTTTGATGACCCAGCACGCGGGGCTTACCGAAGAAAAATGGGCAACGTTCACGCTCGATCAGCAGGTCCTCATGATCGCCAACGAGATGAATCGCGCGTCGGCGCTGGTCGCCTCCGCGGATTCGAGTCGGGCGCGAAACTGCTACGAGCGCGTGCTTCACCTGACCGACCTGACGGTCCGAACCCAGACCAGGAGCACACTCAGAGGCGAGCTCTTGCGCTGGAGGGATCTGGTGGCCGAGCTCTACCTGTCCGACACGGTTCGTCCCGACGAGCATCGACGCGCGTTTCGGTGTCTCCTGCAGTTCACTCCCGAGGTGTCGCGACAGATTCCCTTCCTGGCCGGCCCCGCGCG
>Ga0214473_10008597_pt1 | contig 12068 bp, 5 predicted proteins | sample RVTome_7_FD_203509 | JGI IMG/M metagenome (GOLD analysis project Ga0214473, IMG submission 203509) | Soil microbial communities from uranium-contaminated site in the Upper Colorado River Basin, Wyoming, United States - RVT98D197 | ecosystem: Environmental > Terrestrial > Soil > Contaminated >...
CAGTTCAGGAAAAAACCGGGGAACATTATCCGGGGGGATAATCTCAAATGTGCAGCCTTCGCCTTGAATTTTGTTGTGTGAAGAGCGCAGGCCTTTGCGGTGTGTGCCTTCAAGTGAAAAAGACGGCAGCGGAACACGTGCTTCTTCACCAAGTTTAAGGAATGTCATTCCGAGGTCGAGGTACAAATCGAGGTGCAAGGTTTCAATCTGATAAAAAACGGGCCAGCCGCCATACTGGTCACAAAGTTCGCGAAATGACCATAACAACTGTTCCCACTGTTCTTCCGGTCCGACAGGGTCTCCCATTGCCACCCAGCTTCGCCCTTCGATGCCGTACATGACGAATGCATCCTGTTTTTCACTGAACAGGAATTTTTTATCACCGAGCAAAGCAAGCCACGCATAGGTTTTTTTCGAATTTCCAACAATGCTCCGGACTTTTTCCAAATCACCGGCATCGGGAATTGCGGGTTTCGGTTTCGCCGGTACAAACAATTTTGCCAGGGCAAACAAAAAAATGATAATTACAGCTCCTGCGGTAGCGCGAAGGAATCTTGGGGCGTCATCGTTTAAAGTAAACCGCCACCACAACTCGTTGGAATAATCAACGTGCTTGTAGGAAAAAAATCCTATCCAGATGGAGCAGAGCAGAACAACGGTAATCAGGATAATCCACGCGGGTGTGAACCGCTCACTGGTGATGGATGCTTTTATATAAAACTGTCGTCTGCAAGGCAGCAGCGCCATAAGCATAACGGCCAAAATGATTGTTTCCTCATAATCAAGGCCTCTTAAGAGCGTAAAAACAATACCTGCTGTAAGAAGTATAATCGTGAAATGATAAGCGGCATCGAGCCGTTTTTGCAAACCTCGCGCCAGAATGAGCAAACCTGCGCCAACGAGGCTGCCTAAGAAGTGGGATAGCTCTATAGCTGGAAGCGGCAAAACATCTCTTAGCCAGGCCAAACGTCCGTGGGCGGTGGGCAGCGCTCCGGAAAAAAGCAGAATTGCGCCGGCGACAAAACTCGTAAACGCCAGCACGTGCGGCACAAGGACCGAACTCCATCTGCCGACGACTGCACCAACTTGTGCCAAAGCTTCTTTTTTTGACAAGACCTCATAGACAGCAAGAATAATCGAGGCGACGCCTAAAGGAATAATGTAGTAAATAAGGCGATAAAGCAAAAGTGAACTCATTACGGCTGATGGCTCCGCAAACTCTGAAAGCAGGAGCAAAATGATTGTCTCGAAAACACCGAGACCGCCGGGGATATAGCTTAGAAGGCCTGCAGCCTGCGCAAGGAGAAATATTACAACGAATTTAAAAAACGTTATTTGTATGGTATTTGGCAGCAAGACGTAAAGTACGCTGCTGGCCAAAAGCCAATCGAGGGAGGAAATTCCAATCTGGCCAAGCGAAAGAGGCAGCGATGGAACTGGAAGTTCCCAGCCGCCAAACCTCAGCGGTTGTCTGCGTAAAAGATTGAACAAGATGTAGGCAGCAACAATAGCGATAAAAATTACACCGAGCGGCAATACGGAAACGAACGGTATATGCAGAGCGGTGGGTATGTCCTGCCTGGCCAGTACGAACGCTATCCCGCTGATTGTCAGGAAACCAAGCCAAAAGGTAATGCTGCAGAAAATAACCAGTTTTGCGACTTCAGTTGCGGAAATTCCGAAAGAAGAGTAAATACGATATCGCGCGGCGCTTCCGCCGACAATGGTGGCATTATGACTGAAGACATAACCGATAAAAGAGGCCATCGCGATTCTGCGATATTCGAGGGGACGCTGGATATAACGTAGTGCCAGTATATCATAAACCGTCAGCACCAAATAATCGCAAATCGTCAAGACAGCAGCAAAGATTAGAACTTTAAAAGGCACCTGCAGCAACTGCTGCACGATATCATGATAGTGATATTTTCTAAGTTTGATATGGATGACAAATATGGCGGCCCCGAAAAGAACCGCGCTTATGATAAAGCCGATGCTTTGCCACAATTTTTTGTTCATACCATATTTATTCCCAACCGGAAACACCGGAAATTCCGGTCTTTAGAACTTAACTTTTTTATAAAAGAACCTCTTAATCAGTTCGGCTGAAATAATGTATAGTGTAATAACAGCGAATAAAAAAACCAAGAAGGTTATCGGAAGTGTCTCAAAACCGAATAATCCTGCAACAGGGCTTATTGGTAAAAGCAATGCGATGACGACAATTGTCATCGTAGCAACGAATAGGTATTTACCTGGCGCACTTTTAATAAAAGGTCTACGCGTACGAACAACCAGAACAATCAATGCAGCTGAAATAACAGACTCGAGAAACCATCCGGTTCTGAGTTGTTCCTTACTGGCGTGAAGCAGCAATAAAAAGGCTGCAAAAGTAACAAAGTCAAAAACAGAGCTGAGCAGACCAAATACCACCATGAACCTGCGAATAAATTTTATATCCCATTTATGGGGCTTTTCAGTTAATTCCGAGTCAATACTGTCGGTCGCAATAGCCATCTCGGGTAAGTCCGTCAGCAAGTTAACAAGCAAAATCTGCTTTGGAAGCAGCGGCAAAAACGGCAGAAAAAGTGAGGCTCCTGCCATACTAAACATATTCCCGAAATTGGCGCTGGTCGCCATAAACACATACTTGAGAGTATTGGCGAAAGTAGCTCTGCCCTCTTTAACACCTTCCAGAAGAACAGCAAGGTCTTTATCAAGTAATACAAAGTCAGCCGCTTCTTTTGCTACATCAACGGCACTATCTACGGAAATACTGACATCAGCCGCATGCAATGCCGAAGCATCGTTTATACCATCCCCCATAAAACCTGTGATATTACCTGATTTTCTGATCGCTAAAACGATTCGCTCTTTCTGGTTTGGCTCAACTTCCGCAAAGATATCTACCTGATTCACTTGCTGTATGATGGCATCATCACTAATTTGGCGAAGGTCTGACCCTGTGAGTATGTTCGGTTTCTGCAACCCTATTTGCTGACCTATATAGGCTGCCACATGCTTGTTGTCTCCCGTAATTACTTTTAGTGAAACGCCAAGCTGCTTTAACTTTTCTATAGTCTCGGCAAGCCCCTGTTTGACAGGGTCAAAGAAAGTAAGCATGCCCAAAAATGTCATATCAGTCTCGTCTTGCCTGTCTATCTGTGACTTATCACTAAAATTCCGGTATGCTATTGCCAATACACGGAATCCTTTGTCGCTAAGTTCTTCAAAATGTTTAAGTATTCTTTCTTTGAAGGATTGTATATCTGCTTTAGAACCGTCAGCAAGTTCAGCTTTTGTGCATATATCCAGGACATTAACTACCAGACCTTTGGTAATGACTATATTCTTTTTGTCTTCAGAAGATACCAGTACGCTTAATCGCTTACGAATAAAGTCATATGGTACTTCGTCCAGTTTCTGAAAATCTTCGATTTGAAACTGTTTATATTTGCGAATGGCTTCATCCATCGGGGTTGTGAAGCCTTTTTCAAAAAAGGAATTCAGATATGAATATAAAAGTATTTTTTCATTTTTATCCCCATCGGCATCCATAAATGAATCCAATGTTACAAGCCCTTCGGTCAGAGTACCTGTTTTGTCGCAGCAAAGCACATTCATACTGCCGAAGTTCTCAATTGAAGCAAGACGTTTGACGATTACTTTTTTCTGTGACATTCGTCTTGCGCCATGGGCAAGATTTACACTTACAATCGCCGGCAGCAGTTGTGGTGTCAGGCCCACCGCAAGAGCAAGAGAAAAAAGAAAGGCATCCAAAACATGTCTTTCTAAATATACATTCACAGCAAAAATCGCAATGACCAGTAGTAATGTAACCTCCATCAAAAAATATCCGAATCGTCTTAGCCCGTGTTCAAATTCTGTTTCTGGGGGCTTTAGTTTCAGTCGTTCGGAAATTCGTCCAAATTCAGTCTCTTTTCCTGTTCGGATGACCAGGGCCTTTGTAGTACCGCTGACGACATAGGTGCCCATGAAAAGAGAATTTTTACGTTGAGCCAAAGGTGTCTGGGGCGGCAGAATTACACATGTTTTTTCTACAGGGTATGTTTCTCCCGTCAAAGTCGCCTCATTGATGAACAGGTCTTTCGATTCCAAGATAAAGCAGTCTGCCGGTATATTCGCTCCAGCAGAGAGGATAACTATGTCACCCGGGACAATTTCGCTGGTAGCAATTTCTTCTTGCTGGCCGTCTCTAAGTACTGTTGTCTTTGTCTTCACGATGGCCAGCAGTTTGTCGATAGAGTTAGCTGCTCGGCGTTCCTGCCAAAAACCAAGCAGTCCGCTAACGAAAACGATACCGAGTATAAGTAACGCATCTGTCGGGTCGCGCAGAGAGAATGACAATATAGCCGCAAAAATAAGAATAAGAATAATTGGACTTTTATACTGTGACAACAAGAGCATTATCGCGTTCAAACGCTTTCTCGGTTTGAGAAGATTTTCTCCGTGTTCGGCAAGACGGCGGCCTGCTTCACGGGAAGTAAGACCGGTGGGCGACGTCCGCAGATGTTCCAGCAATTCGTCAGCCGGAATACTCCAGAATGTCTCTATCTGCTGTTTCATACAATAATTAACCGGGCTATAATTTAAGTTTGCGCAGGCGCAGCGAGTTTGCGATAACCGAGACGGAACTGAAGGTCATAGCGGCAGCAGCTATCATCGGACTAAGCAGCAGGCCAAAGAAGGGATATAAAATGCCTGCTGCAATGGGGACACCGAGACTGTTATAAATAAATGCAAAGAATAGATTCTGGCGAATGTTTCGCATTACGGCCCTGCTGAGACGGCGAGCACTTACAATTCCGCGAAGGTCGCCTTTAACAAGCGTAATATCGGCGCTTTCCATAGCGATATCGGTCCCGGTACCCATCGCAATTCCGACATCGGCACGCGCCAGAGCGGGTGCGTCATTTATTCCATCACCTGCCATCGCAACACAAAATCCCTGCCGCTGCAGGTCTTCTACAATTTCTTTTTTCTGTTGCGGCAAAATTTCGGCTTGAACTTTATCGATGCCGAGTTTGCGGCCTACAGCCTGAGCGGTAACAGGATTGTCGCCGGTGAGCATAACTATATGCAACCCTTCCTTATGAAGCTGTTGAATCACCGCTGGTGTACTTTCTTTAATTGGGTCAGCAACACCGAGAACCGCAATCAAGTGGTTATCGACGGCAATGAACAAAGGAATTTGTCCTTCGGACTGGATGCTTTGTGCGTATTCAAAAAGTTCATTATTCCGAATATTTAATTCATCAAGAAGTGCGCGATTACCGACGGCAACTTTGTGATTATCAATCTGGCCAACAATACCTCTGCCAGTTAAAGATTGAAAGTTATTTACGGAACTTAATTTTATTTTTCGAATGGATGCAGCGTTTAGTATCGCTGCCGCTAATGGATGTTCACTGGCCTGTTCGAGACTCGCTGCCAATCGGATAACTTCAAATTCGTCAAAATTATTTGCTGTCCTAATTGTAATCAGCTTTGGTTTGCCTTCGGTAACAGTGCCGGTCTTATCTACCACGAGCGTATCGACCTTTTCCATTTTTTCGAGGGCCTGGGCATTTTTAATCAGAACTCCCGCCTGCGCTCCGCGGCCTGTGCCGACCATAACAGCCATCGGGGTAGCCAAGCCCAACGCACAAGGGCAGGCAATAATTAAAACCGCAACTACATTTATAACGGCATAGGCAAACGCAGGCTGCGGGCCGAAAATAGACCAGACAATAAAAGTTATAACAGCAATCAGAACAACCGCGGGGACAAACCACGAGGCAACAACATCAGCGAGACGTTGTATTGGCGCCCTGCTGCGCTGAGCTTCACTGACCATACGGACTATCTGAGCTAAAAGCGTATCTGCCCCGACACGCTCGGCAAGCATTATAAATGAACCTGTCCCGTTAACCGTGCCGCCGGTGATGTGGTCACCTTTGGATTTTTCCACTGGAATCGGTTCACCCGTGACCATCGATTCGTCGATGGAACTGCTACCTCCGAGAACAATCCCATCAACGGGTATTCTTTCACCGGGCCTGACTCGCAACTTGTCTTGAGGTTTAACCGATTCGAGAGGAATTTCTTTTTCTGCACCGTCGTCGAGTATCAGGCGGGCGGTTTTTGGCGCAAGGCTAAGCAAAGCGCGTATTGCACTGCTTGTTTTTCTTCGGGCTCGCAGTTCAAGTACCTGGCCGAGCAATACAAGTGTGGTTATAACAGAAGCAGCCTCGAAATAAACACCGATGCCGCCGTGTTCGTCACGGAACGACGCTGGGAAGATGCCGGGTACAATCGCGGCAACCAAGCTATAGACGTATGCAACGCCTATACCAATAGAAATCAGCGTAAACATATTCAGCTTGCGATTAACGATTGAGCGCCAGCCTCGTACAAAAAGCGGCCAGCCTCCCCATAGTACGACGGGAGTGGAAAAAACAAGTTCAATCCAGATAAAAACCTCACGCCCGACTTTCAGCATCGCGAGCAGCGAAGGGAACATACCCGACATTGCGATAAGAAATACAGGCAAGGTAAGGATAGCACTGATTATCAATCGGCGAGTCATTACTCCTAATTCAATGTCGGCCTGCTGGTCGGGCAATGCGATGCGCGGTTCCAAATCCATTCCGCAAATCGGACAATCGCCGGGGGTTTGCTGAATAACTTCGGGGTGCATCGGGCATGTATAGTCCTGCGCAAATGTTTTTTCCAACTGTCTGGCAGTTACATGCGGTTTCACATACAGTTCGGGGGCATCCTGGAATTTTGTCAGGCAGGAATTGCTGCAGAAAAAATATTTCCGGCCTTGATATTCTGTTTGGAACTTTGAGGTATCCGGATTCACGAGCATTCCGCATACCGCGTCTTTCGCATAATTCGCCATATCCGTGTGATTTTGAAAGCTCTCAGAATTCATACAAACTGCCCCTTTATTTCGCATATGTACAATTATTATAGAGTGGGCAGTTAATATCTCAAGGCAAAAACTGCGCGCAGCGGCAGATGAGGGATAAAAGAAAAATTAAGAATGCGGAACTTTTACGGCGGTTAAAGTTCTCTGACGTCTTCCTTGAAGGTGACACTGAGGACTTCTTCCGCGGTGGTCAGGCCGTTCAATACCCCGCTTACACCGCTTTCGAGCAAGCCGCCGTAACCTTTTTGACGCGACAATGCTCTCAGTTGTGCTTCGTTGGCGCCGGCTGTGACTTTTTCGCGCATGTCGTTATCGAGGACAAAAAATTCAAAGATGGGGAGTCTCCCTTTATAGCCTGTTCCACCGCAGGATTTGCAGCCTGTGCCGTGGTAAAAAATGTGGTCTTTTACCTGCTGCGGGTCTAATTTAAGACTTCGCAGAACTTTTTCGTTGAGCGTTACGGGTTTTTTGCAGTACTCACAGATTCTTCTTACTAACCGCTGGGCGACAATAAGGTTCAGGGTGGAAGCGAGCAGGTATGGTTCGATGCCCATATAGATGAATCTGCTCACGGCGCTTGGCGCATCGTTGGTGTGGAACGTACTCAGCACAAGATGGCCTGTCAGAGACGCTTTTATCGCGACTTCGACGGTTTCCTTGTCCCTGATTTCACCGACGAGGATTATGTCAGGGTCCTGCCGCATAATGGCCCGTAGCGAGGAGGCGAAATCAAGTTCGATTTCCGGTTTGACCTGAATCTGATTAATTCCTTTGAGACGATATTCGACAGGGTCTTCGACAGTGGTAATATTTTTCGTCGGGTCTTTGAGATAATTAAGTACGGCGTACAAAGTTGTGGTTTTGCCGCTGCCGGTAGGCCCGGTAACAACAATAATGCCATGCGGTTGCTCAAGTATGGTTTTGAATTCGGTCAGAATTTTCGGTTCGAAACCGAGCTTATCGATGTTGTGTGTAACGGCTGACGGGTCAAGAATTCTCATCACAACTTTTTCGCCGTATATGGTAGGAAGCACCGAAACCCGAACGTCAATGTCCCTTTCCGCGGCCTTTATCCTGAAACGCCCGTCCTGAGGCAGGCGGCGTTCAGCGACATCCATCTTCGACAGAATTTTTACTCTGGTCACGACGGCCGCCTGCATTTTTCTGGCAGGCGGGACCATATCGCGGAGGATACCGTCAATCCGCATACGAATCGACATCGAGTTTTCCTGCGGTTCGATATGAATGTCGCTCGCTCCGCTTTTGACAGCCTGGCTCAGCAGCAGGTCCACGAAACGAATTACCGGCGCATCGGTCGCATCGATGTTCTCACCGATATTTGCCTCAATCAAATCCTTTTCGGCCGTTTCGATTATATCCGGTTCGTTATCGCCCTCGTTTACGAGGTCGCGAAGTTTTTGCTCCTCCACATCAGAACCGTGATAAATAACCTGGATGGCGTTGCGGATTTGCGAAGGCGAACTGAGGACGACTTTTACCTGTCGCTTGATTTTCAACACTATGGTGTCTATCGCGACGACATTGAGGGGGTCGGCCATCGCTACTACTACTTTATCGTTCGCTTGTCCGATAGCCACGAGGCAAAAACGCTTCGCGACCGATTCGGGCAACTGACGCGACAGTGCCATATCAACCTTTGAGAAATCATCCAGACGCGTAAATTCCAGCGAGAGATGTTCCGCAAGAGCGATAGTGACATCCTCTTCAGACAATATTTTCATTTTCAGCAGCACGTCGCCGAGACGGTCGTCGTTTTTCTGCTGTTCGCTTAGTGCGCAGGCGAGTTCTTCCTTGCTTAGAAGCCCTTTTGATAAAAGAAGCTGACCGAAATGACGGTCTACTTTGTCTCTGGAAGTCGCAGAGGCGGTTTGTGCAGGGGCCATTTAAATATCCTCTCGATTATTTTAATTAAAGTTCCTTCCCCAACAATCGTACAACTGGTTTATTAAAAGTATAAGAAAGAAATCAGCAGGAGCAAAAATCTTCAAACAATAAAAGAGAAAAGTCCGATAAAATCAGCGGCTCGTTCAAAAAAAATTACCAAGCGATGATTGACGCTTGCAAAAGGGCTTTTTATTTGATAAAATTCACAGCCTTTAATATCTTAGGCCTTAGGAATAATTTGTCTGTGAGGAGTAAAATGGCAAGCAAGAACAGAGATATTGACGTTATAGCCGCCGGGCATTTGTGCCTCGACCTTATACCTGCGTTTACACTAAAGGATAAGGCCGATAGCATTACCTCGGTGCTGATTCCCGGCAAGATGATTAATATGGGTAATTGCGTCGTCGTCGGCGGCGGGCCCGTTACCAACGCAGGTGTGTCCATCAAGAGGCTCGGTACGAAGGTCGAGCTGATGGGAAAAATGGGCGACGATGATTTCGGCAAGCTGATTATGCGATGGTATAATGAGCACGAAGGTCATTTCGAAGGCCTGGAGATGGTATCGGGTGAATCAACATCGTACACCGTCGCCATCTGCATTCCGGGTATCGACAGGTTTTATCTGCATCATTGCGGGGCGAACGACACGTTCGGATATGACGATGTCAATTTCGATATAGTCAAACGTTCCAAACTATTCCTGTTCGGTTACCCGCCGTGGATGAAAAAGATTTACAGAAACAACGGCGCGGAACTGACCGCAATTTTGAAAAAGGTAAAGGCTCTTGGCTCAACAACAGCTTTGGATTTGTCGCTGCCCGATACCGAAAGCGAAGCGGGCCGGCAGAACTGGAAATCGATTCTGACGGACTGGATTCCGCTGTCGGATATTATGGCGCCAAGTGCCGAGGAGATTTTCTACTTCCTCGAAAAAGATAAATTCCTGCAGAAGAAGAAAAAATTAGGACCCAAGGACAGCGTCCTCGAACATCTAAGCGCCGCAGAAATTTCAGCGGTAGCCAAAAAGATGCTGGATATGGGTTGTGCTGTGGCGATGGTCAAGTGCGGCCATCACGGCTTGTGCGTCAGAACATCGGGAGCGGAACGGCTGAAAAAATTCGGCGCGGCAATGTGCAGCGACATCGAGAACTGGGCGGATAGAGAACTTTGGTTCCCGGTTTACCAGGAAGAAAAATTTGTAGGCGCATTAGGCAGCGGTGATTCGGCAATCGCCGGATTCTTGTCGGCGTTTGTACGCTGTCACACGATTGAATCGTGTCTGCGGTACGCCAACGCAGCGGGCAGTATGAATGTTACTGTGCCGGATGGTTTGACGTGGAACAAGGGCTTCGACGATTTGACGAAAAGAATCAACGCCGGTTGGAAAACCAAACCGATGACAATTAACGAAAAAGGCTGGAAACAGGAGCGCGAATTCTGGGTCGGGCCTAACAATAAAGGCAAATGGGAGACGAAGAAATGAGTAAACTTAGGCCATTGACGCTGGATTTGGCGGAAAACGCACGGTACAGCCTGCATTTTTTGTCGCATAACCTCGACCCGGAGTATAAATGGTACACCTGCCATAAGACGTTTTATGACGCCGACCTGCCTTACCATCAGCACACATTGTGGGACCACTGCGAGACGCCGGGACGATACTTATACGGAATTGTCTTCGCACGACAGCTTGTCGGGCCGGATGAAATAAAAGACACCGAGAAGAAAATAAAAAGAAATGTGTACAGGCAGTTCGATTGCGGTGATGGCCTGTGCCATCGTCCGCCGCTGCGGTATTTCGGACCATATCCGGAATTTCCACCAAAGGACGCCATACCCGTCAAACACGACGCCGATATGTGGGACAACCGCTCGGTGCTGATGGGACTTTTTCTTACCGGTTACACCGAAGGCGATAAAAAGGCGATGCAATATGCCAAGGGTATGGTAAAAGCATTTAAGAAGGTTTCAATTCGGCGAGGTGATGAGGTATATCTGACTACGGACTGGATTAAACCGGGATTCAAGCCTTCGAAGAAGGATGCGCCGCTCGGAGGCGAACATCTTTACGGCTGGATTACCCCCCTGTTCAATTTCTACAAGTTGACCGGTGACAAAGAAGCACTGGCTCTTGCCAAAGGCGTTTGCAATTTCACAGTTCGCCATCCGGAACTGGATGACTGGGGAATTTTCAAAAAGAAGGTAAATATCCATTCGATACTGTTTTGTTTGGCAGGCATTTTGCGCGTTGCCACACATACTGGAAATAAAAAGCACATTGTGTGGTGCAAAAAGATGTATGACAGCATCGTCAAACACTGGGGAACGAGTTTCGGCTGGGTCGCGGAGCATCAGAATGATTCCAGATTAGACTGGCCGGGCGCAAGACAATCCGGCGAAACATGCACGACAGCCGATTTTATCGACACCGCGATAAGACTTGCCCTGGCAGGCTTCCCGCAGTATTGGAACCACGCGGAAAGATACGTTCGCAACTACCTGCAGGAAGCGCAACTGAAGGACACATCATGGATGAAGCCGGGTGTTAAGAAAAAACGCAGTCACAGGAAATTCGTTTACGGTGATATTCCGGATATGGTCAAGGGCTGCTACGTAGGCTGGGGCGCTCCGAATGATTTTGTAAATCCGCACGCTCGAAAAAGCGGCTTATACGCCCTGCAGCACTGCTGTGGACCGCACGGCGCGATGGCAAATTTCCTCGTCTGGCACCACATTATCACAAAGAATAATAAGGGCCTTTCGGTGAATTTCGCAATCAGCAGGGACAGCAAATGGGCGACCGTCGATTCCTATCAGCCTTACCAGGGCAGAGTCAATGTTACAATGAAGGTCGATGATAATTTGCAGATTCGCGTTCCGGACTGGGTGCAGAAAAACAAGGTCAAGTTGAACATCGACGGTGTCGCGAAAAAAGCTGTCATCGGCAAAGATAATTTCGTCAAGGTCGGCAAGGTAAAGGCAGGCGCAAAAGTCAGTGTACAGTATCCGCTGCGAAAGATGAAACTGACCGAGAAATTCTGCGGTTGGAAGTTCACTACCGAATGGCGAGGCGACACGGTGATTTCTATAGACCCACCCGGCAAACGTGCGCCGTTCTTTAAGCGCAAACACCTAAAGACCGACAAATGCCCAATGGGCGAAATCGAGAGATACTACCCGGAAAACGAGCTTGATTGGTGATTTTAAGGTGATGTTTCTTCGAGCC
>Ga0214473_10008598_pt1 | contig 12067 bp, 5 predicted proteins | sample RVTome_7_FD_203509 | JGI IMG/M metagenome (GOLD analysis project Ga0214473, IMG submission 203509) | Soil microbial communities from uranium-contaminated site in the Upper Colorado River Basin, Wyoming, United States - RVT98D197 | ecosystem: Environmental > Terrestrial > Soil > Contaminated >...
TCCTCGCCGTAGTCGAGCTGGGTGAAGCTGATGCCGACCGCGTTGTCGCCGTCCAGGTTCAGCATCACCCCGGCCCAGCGGAACCTCGTATCGGCAAGCCACTCGGTATTGACGAAGGAGATCTGGTTGCGGGACGTGTGTGCCACGGATCCCGGATTCCAGTAGAGGGACGAGACGTCCCCTGTGGATGCCACGTAGGCGCTCCCCATCGCAATGGCGCGTGCCCCCACGGAGATCCCGAGAAACTGTGCTGCCGTCGTTCCGACCTTCGACTGGCCGGGCGCGCCGGCAACGGCACACAGGAGGCCCAGCGCCACGACGGGTACCGTGCCCGCCCACCGTTGTCGTAATGTCCTCATGGTCGTCGTCACTTTATGATCGCGATTTTGCCGGTTTTGTTCCCCGCCGGCGATTCAAGGACGTAGAAGTAGATGCCGAACGCGATGTCGAGATTTTCTTTCGTTTTCAGATTCCACGACACCGTTCCGTCCTCGATGTTGCCGTCGTGTTGCAGCGTCATCACGTGGTCCCCGCGCGCGGTGAAGATGTTGATCACCGCGCGGGCCGGCACGTGGATAAAGTCGATCTTCCTCTGCCCCCTCCCGCTCGTGATGCCCGGGTTCAACGGAAGCTCGAACTCGGATGCCGTGACATACGGATTGGGGACCACTTTGACGCGGAGGAGTTCCGCGACGGCGTTGCCGGTGACCACCGTGGGCGCGCTCGTGGCGAATTCAAACGCGTCGCCCCGGCGGAACGGCTTGTTCGTGCGGAGGAGCAGCCGGTCCCCGGTGGTGAGCTGGTAGACCGTGTCCACCGGATCCCCCTGCTTCGCATTGAACGCCACATCCCAGGTGTAGCTGATGCCCCCCAGCGGGTCACTCTCGATGAAGACAAGTTCGTCCGTCGGCGAGAGCACGCCGTTGCCGTCAAGGTCCGCAAAGAGAAACTTGATGTAGACACTGTCCGTTTCGTTGAAGATGCGGAAATTCACCGGGATGGAGAACGGGTAGAGCAGGGGATCCGCGTACGTCGTATCAACAATGGTGTTCGAAAACTCGATCCTGTAGTTTGCCGGCCGCCGGTATCCCCTGAAGAACCTGATGGGCGGGCCGGGGTCAGTGGTAAAGAACGGTGAGTACGAGTAGACATAGGCGTTCTTGCCGACCCAGCGGGAGAGCGTGTCGTTCAACGTCACGTTCCAGTCGTTCTGGAACACCAGTTGAATCCCGTCGAAGTTGTCCGCATCCCTGCTGTCAGTGTGGTACGGAGTGCCCTGGACGTACGGGCTGCGATAGACGGGGTGGTACTGGTAACTGATCGTGTACACGCCGTTGGGAGGAGTCCCGGCCGTCACTCTCCGGATGTTCCCCGCGGCATAGTCGACCCTGTACTGCGACGCGGGCACCACGACGCCCTGTGCGTCGCGCACCACCACGCTGGACGGTTCGAGGTTCTTTTTCTGCAGGACGACGATCGCCGTGTCCTGCACGTTTCCAGTTTCAGAATACGTTGTGAGGTCCAGGACCGAATAGCTGGTCGTTTTACGGTCCCACCGGGTGGTATCGGTGGAGTACCTCACCACGTTGCCAAAAACATCTGCGCTGTCGATCTGGGAATCGAGAAACTCCACCCGGTACCGCCGGTCGCCGACCTCCTTTGGATCGAACACTTTATAATAAGCGGCTCCCGTTCCATATGTCGTGGCATGTGTCAGGGCCACGCCGTCGGGGGGAGGTTGATACCCTGCGGTTTTGGCATTGGGGACCACCACGACGACGTTCACATCGTGGACGATCTCGCCATTCGGCTGGATGGAGATGAACTTCGTGTTTTCCGCAGGGAAGATCCCGATCGAGGGATCGCCCCGCGTGTACGCAACGATGGCATAAAAATAGCGGCGGCCGTTGTCGACGTTCAGGTCCGTGTACGTATGCTGGAGCCCGTTATCGCTTCCGAGAAGGAACGAGTAGCCCGACGATGCCTGGTACAGATCGGGGGGCGGCTGGAAGATGCCGGTGATACCGTTGATGAGATCGAACTGTGCGAGCGGACGGTAGCCCTGCGGTGAACCGGTGCCGTCGGTGATCGTGAAGATATCGCTGAAATCCGGGTCGGTGGATTTGTAAATCTTGTACCCTTCGAATGTCCGCGTCCGGAGCACGGGATCGATCCAGACTTCGGATTTCCGGTCCCAGGAGAGGGTCACTTCCTGATCTCCTGTCGCGGCGGTCAACGTGGGTTTGTCAGGCGGCTGAGGGAACTGGTAGTTCGCGTCATAGATCTTCTGGACGGTCTGCTTGTTCTTCAGCAGGTCCTTCAGGTCGGCTTCGAGTCCGCCTCCCAATCCGCCGCCATAGACGAGGGCGAGCGAGAACCGTTCCGTCTTCTTCGCAAGGAGGGGGAAAAACCCCGAGCCGTAGAAGAAGTCGCCGTCCTCGCCGGTGACCGGGCGGTTGTTCACAATGGATGCCGGGACATCGAAAAACCCGGGTGCGAGATTGCTCCAGAGGTACTCGTCGTCCCCGAGGCGCACCTGGTTGGCGGGCGTGAAATAGAAGAAACTCGTGAGGCCGATCTGGTCGGACTCACGGACGTCGGTCTTGTCGATGTGAGGTTCGCCGGGGAGTCCGGTGTCGTTGCCGGTGAGATCGAATCCCGATGTCGGCTGGCCGTCGTCTTCGCCGACGTCGTGGGTACCCGAGACTCCGTCACGACCCACGTCGTCATAGGCGACATTCCAGTCGATGTTATTGTCGAGGCCGTCATCGCGCCGTTCGTCCAGCATGCTGAGAGGATTCGTCCCGAGCCCCGCGCGATAGTCTGCGTGGCGAAGCTCGCGCAGCTGGTCGAGGAGCACCACGCCGGTGCGGGTGCGCTTGACCTGCCGGTAATGCACAAAGTAGTTTTCGTCGATCAGGCCGTTGAAATTGTTGTCAATCCCGTCGAGCGCGTTGGGGTTCACCCGTTGCAGGGTGTCGCCGGGGAGCGTGACGAGATTCCCTTCCGCGAGCCGCGTGCGTCCGGGGTACACCCACATCGAATCCTCAAGTCCGCGCGTCCATATCCGGAGCGAGTCGACATTCGGGACCGTGTAGAGCGATCTGCTGTAATCCTGATTGACGATGACGATCCTGCTCCCGGGTGTGAGGGTCACCGAGTCAAAATCGGCCGCGGTGAATTTCGGGGCGGAAATCCCGAAGGCCGACGAGTCGGCATCGCCGTCGTTGTCGATGCCGTCGAAGGGATTGCCCGGGCTTTCCAAAAAGGCGTAGCCCACGAGCCCGGTGCCGCCCACCCAGAGGGGGTTGGCCATACGCTGCCCCCGGATGGCCTTGTAATCGCCGGTAAACGTTATGTTTTCCCGCACGTCATAAAACGAGAAGTCGTCGGAGTATTCCCGGTAGTCCTCGGAGGAGGTGACTCCCACATACGTGCCGACGAGCATCCCGAAGACCGCCTTGTCGTAGTCGGTGGTACCGGTGTTCGTGATTTCGTAGAGCCAGAAGATATTGTCCTTCGCCAGGAACTGTGCCCACTGCATGCCCCGGACGCGCACCTCCAGTGCGAGCCCGTTGCGCGACGGGTTCTGGCTGTCGGGCTTGAAGGCAATCCCGTTGCCGCCGATCCGGTTGTTCTGGGTGAAGTTGAAGCGCCTGTCGTTGTTGTCGTCCATGACAAAGTACGTTTCCTGGTCGGCATTGATCTTCTTTCCGAAGTATCCGTTCCAGGACCCGCGCCATCCGGGATCGGTGGCGTCTCGTTCCTTGTCGGGCCAGAAGGGGGGCCAGGAATTCCTATTGGTGCTTTGCGCGACCTTATCCTGGTTCGCGTTGAAGTAGCCTCCCACCGGCTCGAACGTCCAGAATTCGCTCGACTGCGGATCGACGTCCTGCGAAGCCGCCGGCCGCGTGGTCGGGTAGAAGGGGCAGGTCACCACGGAGTGGAAGACCGTCGAGTTCATCCGCACCTCGGCGCCGACGAGCGGGCTGACGTCGCCGAGGTACCCGTTGTTGTCGCTCCGCCAGGCGCCGCGGCGCCCTTCGGAGCCGGGCTGGCCGATGATGCCCCAGTTGCCGAACACCGTACGCACCTGGTTGCCGTTCATGATGGCGGTCCGCGTGTGTTCCCTGCCGCTCTGTCCGAGCGCGACGGTGGTCGCGCAGAGCAGGAGCGAAAGGAATGTGGTCCGTGTAGTCGTTGTCGTGCGAGCCATTTAAAACTCCAGGTTCAATCCGAATTCGATGCGGCGCGGTTCAGAGTACTGGTTCGGGTTCTGGTACCATTGATCGAGCGAGTTGACGTACTCGGGCGGATTCGATGCGCGCGCCCGCGCCTCATCGATGGTGAAGCCCGCCCGACCCGTGTCGTCGTACACGCGTAGCTCGTTGCGAATGTCGAACACGTTAAACACGCGCGCGAACGCGACGACATTCAGGCTGGCGACAGTGAACTCAACGTACCCCCTGAGATCAACGTTGAAGAACCCCGGCTTCGTCTGGCTGTTGGTCAGGAGCGCGGTAATGTCGGTGGTTCGTCGCGGGGAATACGGCGAGCCGCTTCCGTACTGCACGATGGAACTTGCGCCCCAGGACGCGGCCGCGTAGGTCACCGTTGCGTTGAGCGTGTGCCGCTGATCCCAGCCGAGCGGGTTGAGCTGGATTTCGGGCTGCGCACCTCCGGCGACGGCATTGCGGGCCTCCTGCGGATCCGAAGCGCTTCCCCTCGCCACCTGGAACGTGTAGTCGACGGTGGCCGAGAGACCGCCCGAAAACCTCTTGTTGACGGTCAGGACGATCCCCTTGACGAATCCGAAATCGCTGTTCGTATACCTGCTGTATTCCGCCGAACCGCCGAAGACGACGATCTGATCCCCGAACGTCCCGGCCAGGCCGCGGATATCGCGGAGGTACGCGGTGAGGTCTATGGAGATGTCGTCGGTGAGCTGCTGCTGGAGCCCGAGTTCGCCGTTGATAGTCTCTTCCGGCTCGAGGTCCGCGTTCCCCACGACGCCGGACGTCCCCGGGCCGATCTTGAAGTCGGGGTTCTCATACAGCCGCTCCAGCCGGGGAATCTGGAAGAAGTGGCCGTAGGAGAAATGCACGATCCCCCGGTCGGTGATCGGGAACGAGAAGCCGAGGCGCGGGCTGAACTGCGATTTCGCGCGCGCCTTCGTGTACCAGTACGCCTGCCGGTCAGCCACGGACTTGGTCGCCTCTCCCGGGTCCTGCGCCCCGTTGCCGTTGGCGTCGAAGAACCGGTTGGACGGCTTGATGGGCGAGTAGATATTGGGGTCCGTGGGATCGCTCAACACGACGCCGTCGGGCTCGAAGTAATCAAAGCGGATGCCGATATTGACGATGAGGTCCTTGAACTCGAGCTTGTCCTGGATGTAGGCGGAATATTCCGACGGGCGGTGGAGGTAGTAGTCGTGATCGAACGAGGAAATCTCCGGAATCCTCGTGAAGATGTGGGGATTGTCCCTTGCCAGGTTGATGTCCGACTGTTCGAGGACGGGCTGCAGGTTGATGTTCTCGTACTTCGCCGTGTGGCGCCGGACTTCCACGCCAGCCTTGATCAGATTCGTGGCATTGATCTGGCTCGTCAGGTCGAATTTCCCGAGATAGGTCTCCGTCGAGCGGAAATTGCGGTTCATGTCGGTCCCGCCCGTAAAGAAACTCCAGGCGGTCGGCGTGAGGAACAGCTTCGGATGCACATAGCGCGCATCGTGGGGATCCTCGTAGAGGTAGTATTTGTGCTTCTTCAGAAAATACGAACCCCCGATGGTGTAGAACGAATTCGAGCTGAGCGTGTGAGAAAACTGCATGATCAGGGTGTTGCTCCGGTTCCGGTCGTCGCCGAACCCGTCGGGGTTGTAGTAGTAGTTGCGGTGGCCGCCGAAATCGCGGGATTTGGTGTAGTCGTAAATGTAGTTGGCGGTCAGTTTCATCACGGGAGAGATCCGCAGCGAGAGCTTTGCCTGTCCGTAGGCCCGCTCGCTGGAGCTCATGGGGACGATGGTGCTGTCCCCGCGGCCGGCGGCGTTGCGGTAGAGGATGAACCTCCCGGTGCTGTCGGTATAGGAGATGTTGTCGGGAGTAAATCGCCGGATGCCGTTGAGCGACCCGTCAAAATAGATGTACCGCCCGTTGACGAAGAAGGTCAGGACTTCCCCGAGGAGGGGGCCGCTCAGGCTTCCTTCGATGTTCCTGATGCCGGTCGGATTGAAGCTTTTGGACGGAAAGAGCGCCTTGTCGGACACGGCATAATCCCCGCCGTACAGTCCGAGGCTCCCGTTGAACTTCGCTCCGCCCTCCTTCGTGGCGATGTTCACGATGCCCGACATGGCCTGTCCGTATTCGGCATTGAACGCGCCGGAAATAAGTTGGAGCTCCTGCACGAGGCTTTTGTTCACCTCCACGACCTGGGACCCGTTGAAAGCGTCGGTGACCGGGACGCCGTCGATCCAGTAGGCGACTTCGCCGGAGCGGCCGCCGCGGACTTTCCCGTCGACGACGCCGGCCTGCAGCGAAAGCACCTGGCTCACCTCCGTCACCGGGAGCGCCGCGATCTGCTCACCCCCGACGATAGCGGTCGAGGCCGTAAGGTCCTTCTGGACCAGCGGCCGCTGGGCGGTGATGACGATCTCTTCCCCCACCTCGAGGACCGTGGACGACAGGTCGAAATTCATCGTGGTGGTCAGATCGATCGACACGCTCAGGCCGGCGATGGTTTTCTTGTTGTAGCCGACGGCGGAGGCGACGAGGGTGTACTTACCCGGAGGGACATTGAGGATGACGTAATATCCGTCAAGGTTAGTTGCGGCGCCCATGGAAGTCCCCTCGATGACGACATTCGCGCCGATCAGGGCTTCGCGGGTCTGGCTGTCCTTGACCTCTCCGGTGATCTTGCCCGTATTCCCTGCACGTGCAACCGAAGCGCACACAAGGAGTGCAAGCACGATGCTGGAGCAAAGCGATCTCATGACTCCTCGACTGGTCTGTGAGTGGGACAAATGCCCGCGCGTGCTATCCTGCGTCGCGGGCCGATCCTTCGAGTTCAATGTGTCCCGCCTGGGCGATTGCGCGCTCCGCGGGCGGGACGGCACCGCAGGAGCGACGGATGATAAGTCGCGGAAGAAACTCATCCACCGCCGGCGGAGCGGCGGGGTTCTTGATGCGCGCGTAGAGACGGTCCAGGGCGAGCGTCCCCATGTCGTACATCGGCTGGCGCATGGTGGTCAGCTGCGCATGCTGTGCGAGCTCGATGTCGTCGAAACTCACGATGGCAAGGTCTTCGGGAACGCGCACGCCGAGTTCCGCCGCCGTGTCGAGGGCGCCCAGGGCCTGCACGTCGCTTGCCACGAAGACGGCGGTCACATGGTCTTCCCCCGCGTTCTTCCTGATCAGCTCTTCCATCGAAGCCCTGCCGGCGTCGCGGTTGTATCCGTCCTGCCGGCCGATCCCCGAAACGAACACGCGGTCGGATTTGAACGGGATGTCCGCCTCCTCGAGCGCCAGGCGGTAGCCGTCCATCCGCTCGCGCGCGGGGAGCGTTTCCAGGCTGGCGTTGATCATGGCGATGTTGCGGTGCCCGAGGCCGATCAGGTGGCGGACTGCCTCGGTGGCGCCTTCCCGGTTCTTGACACGGATGGAATCAAATGCCGGATGATACGCGTCCACGAGCACCAGCGGTAGGTTGAGCTGCTGGAATTTCTGCACGTACGATTCGGGGAACTTCATCGAGAAGTACATCACCCCGTCCACGTGGCCGCGGTGGAGGGAACGGCGAAGGTAATATTCCGCCTGCGACGGATTGTTCACGCCGTACAGGATCAGGTCGAACCCGAGCTCGCTCGCCTTGTCCTGCACTCCCTGGAGCACCTGGATGAAAAAGTAGTTGGTGAAGTACGGGATGATGGCGGAGATCGTGTTGGTCTTGCGCGAGGCAAGCCGCTGGGCGTAGGCGTGCGGCTGGTAGCTGAGCCGCTTGACCACCGCAAGGACCTTCGCGCGGGTCTGCGGGGAAACGCTCGGGTGGTTATTCAGACACCGGGAAACAGTGCCGATGCCGACGCCGGCCTCGCGGGCCAGGTCGTAGATGGTTACCGCCATGAAGGGAAGTCTTATGCCTTAAGTTGGGGTGCGGGAAGAACAGGTGGAAGCGCTTCCATAAGATGCCTGAATAAAGTCACAATGTCAAGGGGGGGAGTAATTTTCCGGCCGCGGGGAGGGGCGCGCCCGCCTTGTATTTTACCAATATGCTCTCTATATTTTGCCGCCCGGAGGCAGACTGTCTTCCGCCCGTTCCACCTCCTCCTATCCGCTCAGACCCCCATGGCCGAAGTAAAACTCGATCGCGTTTCCAAGGTATATGACGGTAAAGTTACGGCAGTGCGCGATGTGGAAGTCACCATCCGGGACAAGGAATTCGTGGTCCTGGTCGGGCCGTCCGGCTGCGGCAAATCGACGGTCCTGCGCATGATCGCCGGCCTCGAAGAAATCTCCACCGGCTCGATCAGCATCGACGGGAAAGTCGTCAACGACGTCGCGCCCAAGGACCGGGACATTGCGATGGTCTTTCAGAACTACGCGCTCTATCCCCACATGACCGTCTATGAAAACCTCGCGTTCGGGCTGAAACTCCGGAAGTATCCGAAGCCCGAAATCGCGAGCCGCGTGCAACACGCCGCGGACATCCTCGGGATCGCGGGATATCTCGACCGCAAACCCAAAGCCCTCTCGGGCGGCCAGCGCCAGCGGGTCGCCCTCGGGCGGGCCATCGTCCGGCAGCCGAAGGTATTCCTGTTCGATGAGCCGCTCAGCAACCTGGACGCGAACCTGCGCGTCCAGATGAGGACCGAAATCTCCCGCCTGCACCACCAGCTCCACACGACGATGATCTACGTGACCCATGACCAGATCGAAGCCATGTCCATGGGCGACCGGATCGTCGTGATGCGCGACGGGATCGTGCAGCAGGTCGATACGCCCCTGACCATCTATCACAAACCGGTCAACAAGTTCGTCGCGGGATTCATCGGCAGCCCCACCATGAATTTCATGAACGGCGTGCTCACGGGCGACGGCTCCGGATCGTTCAGGCAGGACGCATCGTCGTTTACGCTGGCACTCCCGGGCGCTCCGGTTGCCAGGCCCGGGGGGAGCGGCGACGGGCGGGTCATCCTCGGCATCCGGCCCGAACACATCCATGCGCACAGACCTTCGGGCATCACCACCCTGGCGCCGTTCACCGCGCAGATAGAAGTCGTGGAGCCCGTCGGCAACGAGATTTTCATCTACTTCTCCACCGGCGGCGGAACCCACTACGTGGCGCGCATCGCAAGCGACAGGCCGCCGGCCGTCGGACAGGCATGCGAACTTCTGGTCGACACCTCGAAACTTCACTTTTTCGACCCCTCCAGCGAACAGAGCCTCTGAGATCGCGCGCCGCTCACGGCAAGAGTGATTTCGTGAACACGATGAAGTCCGGCTGCACAGCACTCCTCGTCTTCCTGTGCGCCGCGCATCCCCTCTTCGCGCAATGGCGCTCCGCCCCTGCAGTCGACAGCCTTTCCCGTTCCGGCCCCGCCGGGGTGACGTTCAGGGCCGGTGAGGCCGCGATGACCGTCACCGTCCTGGCCGACGATCTGATGCGCATCCGGTTCACACACGGGACGGGACTCCCCCCCGACCGGTCCCGGGCCGTGGTCGCCGCGGCCTGGCCCACGGTGCAGGCCGTCATGAACGACGCGCCTGATGCATTTACGATCACGACCTCCGCCCTGACGCTCAGGGTGGCCAAGAACCCCCTCCGCCTTTCGTTCCGTGACCCTGCAGGCGCCATCATCAGCGAAGATGCCCCGGCAAAGGGGATGAGCTGGTCCGGTTCGGAAGTCAGGGTCTGGAAGACCATGCCCGGCGATGAGCGGTACTACGGATTCGGCGAGAAGGCCGGCAGCTTCGAGCGGGGAAACCTCCACATGACCATGTGGAACAGCGACATCCCTGCCTACTCGGCCCAGACCGATCCGCTGTATCAGACCATTCCGTTTTTCTACGGGATGCGGAACGGCAGGGCCTACGGGATCTTCCTGGACAACACCTATCGCACCTCGTTTGACATGGGGAAAGAGGCGCGCGACCAGTACTCCTTCGGCGCCGAAGACGGCGTACTGGATTACTATTTTTTCTACGGGCCGGCACCGCGCACCATCCTCGGGCGATTCACGCAGCTCGTCGGACGCATGCCGCTCCCGCCGCGCTGGTCTCTTGGCTACCAGCAGTGCCGCTGGAGCTACACGCCCGACAGCCGCGTCCGGGAAATCGCGTCCGGCTTCCGCTCGCGCAGGATCCCGTGCGATGTCATCTACCTGGACATCGACTACATGGACGGGTACCGTATTTTCACATGGCATCCGAAATCATTTCCCGATCCGGAAGGCCTTCTCCGTGAGCTGAAAGGGATGGGATTCACAACCGCGGTCATCGTGGATCCGGGCATCAAAGTCGACACGGCATACGCGGCCTACCGCTCCGGCCTCGCCGGCGGCCATTTCCTCCGGTATCCTGACGGATCGCTCTTTACAGGCAAGGTCTGGCCCGGGGTCTGCGCGTTTCCGGATTTCACCGCTCCGGCCGCCCGCAGGTGGTGGGGCGATCAGTTTGCCGGGCTCGCCGCGGCCGGCGTCCGCGGCTGGTGGAATGACATGAACGAGCCCTCCGTGTTCGACGTTCCCGGAAAAACAGTCGATCTCGGCGTGCTGCACGATGATGAGGGGCTGAAGACCACCCACGCGAAGAACCACAACATCTACGGCATGGAGATGACGCGTGCGACGTACGAGGGAGCACGCCGGCTGCTCCCGGCCGAGCGTCCGTTTGTCCTGACCCGGGCGTCATACGCAGGGGGCTGGCGCTACTCGGCAGCCTGGACGGGCGACAATGTCTCGAGCTGGGAACATCTTTCGATGGCACTGGCGATGTGCCTGAACCTCGGGATCTCCGGCCAGCCGTTCGTCGGGGCGGACATCGGCGGATTCATCGGCCATCCTTCCGGCGAGCTGTTCGCGCGATGGCTTCAGTTAGGCGTGCTCACTCCCCTCATGCGGTCACACTCGGTGATCAATGAGAAGAACAAGGAACCGTGGGAATACGGATCTGCGTTTACCGACATCAACAGGGAGACAATCAACCTGCGCTACCGCCTCCTCCCCTACATCTACACCGTCATGTCCGCCTCATCCCTCTCGGGCCTGCCGGCCATGCGCCCGATGGTGTTCGAGCATCCCGGCGACGCGCGATTCACCTCGACGGCCGGGCAGTTCATGTTTGGCGACGACATGCTTGCAGCGCCTGTTCTTGCCGAGGGGGAGACCACCAAGACGGTGGAACTCCCGCACGGACGCTGGCATGATTTCTGGACAGGGAAGGCGATGAACGGCGGAGCGACCTACACTGTCCCGGCGCCGATCGGGCATCTTCCGCTCTTCGTCCCTGCCGGCGCGACCATCCCCATGCAGCAGATCGTCCAGCACACCGGCGAAGCCCCGATCAACCCGTTGACGCTCCGCACATTCCCCTCGCATGACGGGAAGGCGTATATTTCGCACTATTACGAAGATGACGGGTCGTCATTCGCCTACGTCGACGGGGTTTCCTTCCGTCGCACCTTCACGGCACGATCGGTGCCGGGGCAGGTTGTTTTGAGCCTGTCCGGCGTCGAGGGGTCCTATGTGCCTCCCGGGAGGGGCGTAGCGGTTCAATTTGTCGATTTTGGAGCAGATCCCCCGTCGCGCGTCACTTTGAACGGCATGAGAGTCGCAAAGGCCGCACGCGGGAGCGGATCGATTGACGGGTCCGGATGGGAATTTGACGCCCCGGCCCGGACGGTGATCGTCCGCGTCCCGGACAGCAGGGGCCCCATGGAGCTCGCCCTCAGCAGGTGATACCCGTCGCGCGGGGGCGGAATGTGTGCCCGGACACTTTGAAATTCTCCTTCCGAAGTAATATATTCCGCTGGGGCACGCTCGACCTTTAAGATCAGCCGTACACGGGCCGGGACGGAA
>Ga0214473_10008600_pt1 | contig 12066 bp, 10 predicted proteins | sample RVTome_7_FD_203509 | JGI IMG/M metagenome (GOLD analysis project Ga0214473, IMG submission 203509) | Soil microbial communities from uranium-contaminated site in the Upper Colorado River Basin, Wyoming, United States - RVT98D197 | ecosystem: Environmental > Terrestrial > Soil > Contaminated >...
AATAACACCAATCCAAACACTGCCCTCGCCATCTTTTTAGGCACTTAATTCCAGTTTCGTCTCTTTTAAAGACGTTGACGGCTACATTAAACCGTCCATCTTCATTATTCAGATATTCTCTGCCCTTCGGGAATCTGTGCTCAACGGCCAGCATTGACCCGTTCCCTATTTCATCGGCTATTACATCCGGCGATGAGAAGAAATACTCGTCAGCATCCAAATAAACAACGTACTTTACCCCTTTATCGTGCTTAAAGATATATAAAGGCCAAGACGGAGTTGTTGTCCAAATATATTCAACCTTATTTCTTGTTGGTTTAACCGCCAAAAGCTGTCTGTCTTCAAATTCTTCTAAGGGAACTACAGTAACGCCTTTAAGTTTCATCTTTTTAAGGATACTTTCTGTATATTTATCGAAAGCCAAAATCCAAAGCTTGGTATCAGGATTATGTCTAATTAATGAGGCATGAAGGGCTAAACCTTTAAGTAAAAAATTTTTGTCGAAATAGGTGCAATATACTATTTTGTCTTGTATCATATTGATTATGCGATATAAATTTTAGTTTATGCCGGAAAAAATTACAACCCAGCAAAATTTAATAGTTATTACACCGAAAACCAACCCCTTCGATATTAATTGGAAGGAAATTTGGGAGAGTAGGGACCTCTTCTACTTTCTGACCTGGCGTGATATCAAAATTAGATACAAGCAAACGGTACTCGGAATTTTATGGATGATTCTTCAGCCTTTAATTTCAATGATTTTATTTACAATAATCTTTGGAAATTTTGCTAGTATTCCATCCGATAATATTCCCTATCCGGTTTTCGTATTTATTGGACTTTTGTTTTGGCAGTTTTTTTCAGCAACTTTAAATAGCACTGCCGGTAGCTTAATATCAAATGAAAACATAATTAAAAAGGTTTACTTTCCAAGGATTATGGCCCCAATCTCTTCAACTTTTGCTCACATTGTGGATTTATTCCCAACCTTAGTAATTTTAATCGGTCTCTTAGCATACTACAAAGTTGCCCCATCCCTGCAAACAATAATTCTTATGCCTCTTCTTTTGCTACTGATATTAATTACATCCCTCGGTGCGGGAATGTTTTTAGCACCTATTAATGCCAAGTTTAGGGATGTTAGATATATACTGCCCTTTTTCATTCAGCTCGGGATGTTCGCAACCCCGGTTATATACCCAACCAGTATGTTTGGGGGAAATTCGGCCTTAATAAGAATTTTTAATCCTGTTGCAGAAGCCATTGAAGTTTCCCGATCGGCATTTTTTAATACCCGGGTTATGGATTGGAGAATTCTTATTTGCTCATTTGGCTTTGCTTCGCTTTTACTTTTTATCGGATTTTATTATTTCAGAAAGCAGGAAGATAAATTTGTAGACATACTTTAATGAAGCAAAACGTAATAAGTGTAGAAAACTTAAGTAAAGAATATAATTTGGATTTCTTGTATGAATATTATACTCTTCGTGATTTGATTAAAGAGGCTCCAACACTGCTTGCTAAAAAATTAAGCAAAAAAGAAAAAAAACAAAGGTTTTGGGCCTTAAAAAACGTCTCTTTTACAGTTAAAAAGGGTGAGGTTCTGGGAATCATAGGCAGAAACGGAGCCGGCAAATCTACGCTTCTAAAAATTCTAGCTAGGATTGTCTCGCCTACTTCGGGGAAAGTTATCCTTCGAGGAAAAGTGGCCAGCATGCTTGAAGTAGGTACCGGTTTTCATCAAGAACTAACAGGCAGGGAAAACATTTACCTTAACGGGGCAATTCTCGGAATGAAACGGGCGGAAATTAATAAAAAATTCAAAGATATTGTGGAATTTTCGGAGATAGGAAAGTTTTTGGACACTCCAGTTAAAAAATACTCCAGCGGGATGCAGGTTCGTCTTGCTTTTTCTGTTGCAGCCCACCTTGACCCGGAAATCCTCCTTTTAGACGAAGTTTTAGCAGTGGGTGATATGTCTTTTCAGAGAAAATCTCTCAGAAAGATGAATTCTATCGCCAGAGATGAAGGCAAAACTGTAATTTTTGTGAGCCATAATATGACCGCTGTCGATTCACTATGCAGCAGGGTTGCACTTTTAGAGGAAGGTGAACTTGTTTCTTTAGGTAAAACAAGAGCGACTATTTCAAAATATATAAAAGATTTTGTCGTTGACGAGAAAGTGCAAGACCTTAAAAACATTTCCCGAGCAGGAAACTCCAAATTGATAATTACCGACTTTTGGATGGAAGATAATTTCGGTAAAAGAACCAGTAAAGTTCGAACGGGAAGCAATTGTAAATTTATTTTTAAATTCATGTGCCCATCTGGATACAGCCAAAAAAATGTTGACTTTGGATTTTCAGTTAAATCCGAGGCAGACCAACCCCTTTTCCTGCACTATTTATCCTTCACCAACCAACAACTTAAAAAATGCCCTCCCAAAGGTATTTTTTCCCTTAGCATAGATAAATTCCCACTAACTATTGGCCAATACAAAGTAGGTTTCAGGGCGTTAGTAGACGGGAAAGAGGCTGATTACGTACCTTACGCCTCCGATTTCGACGTAATTGAAGGAGATTTTTATAATACGGGGACTCCCATTAACCAAACCCATAGTCCATTCTATGTTCCAGGAAGTTGGAGTATAGAAAGCAAATGATAACAAAAGGCTTCAAAAGCTGGAAAAAGCAGCTGTTTATGGTCAAAGACATTGAGGGGCTTTTGGTTCCCGGGCAGGAAAAGGCCTTTATGATAATTGCGTCTAAACTTCCAAAAAATGCCGTGGTTGTTGAAATAGGCAGCTTCAAAGGAAAATCAACCTCGTGCATAGCCTTAGGCTCTCCGAAAGATACAAAAATTTATGTAATAGACACCTTCGAGGGAAATCAGAAAGATTTTTCCGAAGGCGTGCAATTTTTAGGCGGTAACTTTTACAACGAATTTGATAGCAACTTAAAAAAAATTGGCGAGAGAAGAAAGATAACTGCGATTAAAGGTCATTCACAAACGGTAGGGAAAAAATGGAACAAAAAAATTGATTTTTTGTTTATAGACGGATCGCATATTTATGAGGACGTTAAACGTGATGTTGAAATGTTCTACCCATGGTTAAAACCGGGTGGTATCATAGCACTTCATGATGTACATAGAAATTTTCCTGGAGTTCTAAAAGTTTGGAATCAAGAAGTAAAAAATAAACTATTGGCTTCGGTAAACATCCACACACTATTTTTTGGCATCAAACCTAATAAGGGGCTTACCCAAAAAAAGACGACAAATGAGCTAAAAAAACTTTTCGAAGAGATAACCACAAACAAAGTCTTCGTTGTTATCCCTGTGCACAATAGAATTGAAGCTACAATACCCTGCTTGGTTTCGCTGGCAAAACAAACATACAGTAACTTTGAAGTAATCGTCGTTGACGACGGTTCCGTCGACGATACTTCTAGAACCACTAAAAAACGCTTTCCTTCCGTAAAAATAATTAAGGGACCGGGTAATTGGTGGTGGACAAGGTCTATGTATGAGGGAGTGCAATACGCGCTTGAAAACGGCGAGAAAACCGATTACGTGCTTACAATGAATAACGACTGCTACTTTAACCCTAATTACTTAAAAAATATAGTAGAGGGCAATAAAAAATTTCCCGGGTCGATTACTGGCTCATTAATAGTTAGCGCTGAAAACCCCAAAAAAGTAATTGACGCAGGAATCCTAATCAATTGGAAGACCGCAACAATTTTCGGAGTTACCGAAAAAGTCTCAGACAATCTGAAGTTTTTTACCGACAGAGAGGCTATCTTTGACTTTGACACGCTTCCTGGTAAAGGAACCTTGGTTCCTTTTGAAGTATTTGAAAAAATAGGCAACTTCAACTTCAGAATGTTACCTCATTATATCGGCGATTATGAGTTTTTCTGCAGAGCAAAACGGCGAGGCTTTAAGCTCACTATTACTAGTAAAGCTAGACTCTATAATTTTATAAGGCTTACGGGAACAGCACACTATCCCGAGCCCAAGGCGAGCTATAAACAAGCTTTTGGAATTCTTTTCGGCAGAAAATCAAAACTTAATATTATAGACCACGTTAGCTTTCTTCTTTTATGCTGCCCAAGAAAATACCTTTTTATAAATCTAAAGCAAGTCTTCCACAAGCTTATAAATTATTCACTCATGGTATTTCCCCTTTACTATCTAAAAGTGTTTATGGATATCTACCGAAAAACCAAATATAGGAGCAGGCTCTTTATGCATAACCTACCAATTTATATATATCAAAATGGAACGATTTACAAAATCCGTTTAGCTATCCACAATTTACCGATTTATTTCAAAGGCCTTTGGAAAAAACTGGTACACCAAGGATAATCATTTAAATGCGCCCTTCCTTAAAAATCATGTACACAACATTCTAATAGTAATTAGATAAAAACCACACATATCAAAAAATATTACTTATGCTTCATAATTTACCCTTTTATCTAAAGCGAAACAAAGTCGGAATTTTCTTGGAAAAAAGAAAAAAGTTACTAAAAAAAAATAAACTTCACTCCCAGTTAGCAATAACATTAGTAATCTTCTTTTTCCTCTTCCAAACCGTTAAATACTTCAACCAGTCGGGGTTTTTAGTAGGTGATCTAGGGAGAGAGCTTTATAGTCCTCTAAGAATTCTTCAAGGACAAAAAGTATATAAAGACTTTTTGTGGCTCTATGGACCTTTTTCGTTGTGGCTAAATGCTTTGGTTTATAAGTTTTTGGGGATAAGCATTTCCAGCTTATATTATCTAAGCCTGGTTTTAAGTTTTCTAATTGGAGTAATTACGTTTAAGATTGCTCAAAAATTAACCGGAACACTTCTTGCCACTTTGATCACAATCCTCTTTATTAAAATTTCCATGTTTGGTTTTACCTGGCAGTCCTTAATATTACCAGGTAAATTCTCCCTTTTGTGGGCACTTTTATTTTCCCTCTTAATTATTTCCAATTTAATCAATCTCAAAAAAGAAAATCTAAATTTCTGGTTGATAGGAGTTCTGCTTGGCTTGACAACTATTACAAAAATTGACTATGCCTTTGCTACATTAGTATTGGTATCAATATATTTTATCGTCAATATAAACTTAATAAAAATTAAAAACATATCAAAAATCTTGGCTGGCTCTGGAATGATAATCGGCTCTTCAATTTTTTATCTAACGTTTAGCCAAAAAATTCCTCCTTCTACAATTTTAGAGAATATACTACCTGCCTACGCGTCCAGTTTCTGGTTTTATAACAGGCCCTTTTACGATTCAGGTGTCTTTTTCTCAAGTCTCCTGATTACTCTCATCTCAATTTTCATAATTTATCTGTTACTTACAAAAAGGCTGTTTGGAAAAATCATTAATCCCTTTCTAAAAATAACCATACTATCCATCTTAATATATTTATCAGCCAAATTGGACCATCGTTTATTTACCTATTCTTTTTTTAACTCTTACTTTGTCTTACTGCTTCTAATCACTGCTGTTTACTATTTAAAAACCAAAAGCCAGAATCATATCAAGCTCCCAATGCTTTATCTACTATTATTTCTGGCATCACTTAACATAAGGAGTAAATTTGCGGTTTCTTCATTTGACGTGGGACTATTGTTAACAGGGGTTGTTTCGGGGGTTTTATTAATAATCGGCCCAAAATCAAAAACTCTGATATCACTAGCCTTAATATATCTTCTCTTTATTCAATCAAATTATTTACACAATATTCAGTACGCAGATAAAACCATTGTGTTTGAAAATAACAGAGGAAAGGTCAAAGTTGAACCCTCGCCTGGCGGAATCTTAATAGACACGATAAACTACTTAAACAGATCAGACTCAAAAACCATAGCTGCCTTTCCGATGGAATCGTCTATCTCTTTTTTTACCGGAAAAACCAACAGCCTTTCCTCAGATCAATATCCCAACGGCATAATACCTCCAAATAAACAATACTTAGTAGTCGAGGAATTGGAAAAGAATTTGCCGGACTATATTACTATCTCCAACTACGAATTTCTCGGCTATTTTGGAAAGGATTACAACCAAACCATCTACAGCTGGATATTAGAAAACTACAAAGTTGAAAAAGTGTTTGGGTGTGATAGGCCTTATAACTCCCGCGCGGTCTGCTCCGGTTATGGTATTTTGCTATACTCCAGAAAGAATCTATGAGATATAAAAAAAATTATGATGTAGTAATAATCGGAGGAGGTTTTTATGGATGTGTTATTGCCCTTCATGCTAAAAAGTATTTCGATAAAATCCTACTAATTGAGAAAGAAAAAGATCTTTTACAAAGAGCTTCGTTTGCCAACCAAGCAAGAATTCATAACGGTTACCACTATCCCAGAAGTTTTTTAACTGCCCAAAGGTCAAATATAAACTTTCCAAGATTTATTAAAGATTTCAAAAAAGCAATATATAAAGACTTTGAAAAAATATATGCTGTTTCAAAAGTTGGTTCAAAAGTAAATGCGAACCAATTCATAAAGTTTTGTAGAGAAATAAATGTCCCTCTCAAGCCGGCAAGTGAAAAACTCAAAAAATACTTTAATCAATTTCTCATCGAAAGCGTCTTTTTAGCTAAAGAGTATGTGTTTAATGCTGAAGAGCTAAAAAAATTATTACTTAACAAACTCTCAGAGTCTGGAGTTGAAATACTTTTAGAAGCTGAGGTCTTAAAAGTATCTCAACACAAATCAGACAAATTAATTCTTGCTCTTAAAAATGGCAAAAGTATCACCTCGAAGATGGCCTTCAATTGTACATATTCCCAGATTAATACGCTTTTGAAAAACTCTAATCTCCCAGTTATCGACCTTAAGCACGAAATAACAGAAATGGGGTTAATTAAGGTCCCGGAAGAATTTCAAAAAAAAGGTATTACAGTTATGGACGGACCGTTTTTTTCCATTATGCCTTTTCCCCCTAGAAAATTACACACAATAAGCCACGTTCGTTTTACTCCACATCTTCGTTGGCTTGACAAGTCAAACTATGCAAATCCACATCGAAAACTTGAAAGTCTAATTTTAAAAACTAAATATCCGTTTATGATCAGAGACGCCTCAAGATATATTCCTATACTGACAAAGTGCCAGTATGTCGAGTCAATTTATGAAGTCAAAACAGTGCTTCCTCAGAACGAAGTGGACGACGGAAGACCAATACTCTTTAAAAAGGACTATGGTTACAAAAACTTTTTCATAGTCATGGGAGGAAAAATAGACAATATCTACGATATTTTAGAGGCTACTCATTCTGAAAAGATCTGGGGTTAAAAAAACCAAGTGCTGCTTTAAATAAAGTTAATAACAACTCAAGCTCTCCTTTTAGCCCACGAATTTTGGTCGGCTCAGGCCCCTTTTTAGGATAACGTCTGGTTATCGGAACTTCCTTAGTTCTAAATCCAAGCCTTGGGGCCCTAGCGGTGATATAAGCTAGAAGTCTATAGGAAGTAAATATTTTCCTGAATATCATAAGCCTCTGGTCTTTTAATAGTTTGCTACTGTACCCCCTAAACCCCGGTGTTGTGTCTGTAAAGAAAAAACCTGAAGACAAACTCAAGAGAGGAGCATGCACAAATCTTATGGCAAGATATCTTGCAAGGGGGGTATTGATTCCCCTCCCCTTTTTCATAAATCTTGATCCCTGAAGATAATCGTAGCCCCTTTTCAAAAGGGTGACAAATAAGGGTATTGCTTTGGGGTCATCTTTTCCATTACCGTCAATGGTAACAACACCCTTATATCCTCTTTTAAGAGCAAAAAAATATCCCATTCGAAGCTGCGAACTTAATCTTCCTTCCTCTTTTATAATTAGAAGTGACGAAACATTGTTATTTCTAAGAAAAACCTTATTAACAGAGCCGTCAGTACTACCGCCATCCAAAACCAATATATCAACTAGGCCTGAGTAACCGGTAAGCTTCTTTATAAATTTTTTAAATCTTTCCCCTTCGTTGATTACAGGTACACACAAACAATACTCGCACTTTTTAGGCAAAAAATTGTAAGCTTTATATTTAGGAATATCCACAAATTTTATGAGTAGACGCCTTTAACAAACTGCAGAGACCTTTCAAGTTGTAAAATGTTGCTGCCTTTATCAGCACCAATCATTTCTACCCCAATCCAACCCGACCACCCTCCATCCTTTAGGGCTCCTGCCACCCGTTTATGAATAGTCTTTCCAGAAAGGCCGACTTGCTTCAAACTTGGTTCACTTATATGTACATGGCCAGCGTAAGGCAGGGCCGCTTTTATGACCTTTTGTATATCCTCTTTAGACTGAAATAGAGTAGAAGTGTCAAGATTTAAATATAACCCAGCTGTATTTACCTCTCTCACCAAATCTACTGCTTGTTTGTGATTCACTATAAAGTTGCAGCCACTTTTAGGGTGATTAGGTTCTATACAAAAAGCTATTCCACAGTCAAAAGAATATTTTCCTAACTTCGCGAAAAAACCAATCGATGTTTCCCACGCCTCTTTGTAACTCATATCGTTCCCAACAGCTCTGTTTTTTGGAGATCCAAAAACAAGTGCACGTACCCCAATTTTTGCACCCAAGTATATAACCCTATACAAATATTCAAGCATTTCTCTTCTCTTTTTAGCCTCACCGAATATTTGTAAGTCCTGCCTGCCATAAAGAAGAGACTGCATTGCCACAATTTTTATCCCTCTCTCCCCCCAAAATTTAACCGCTCTTTTTATTTGACTGTCGCTAACTACGGTCAAATCTGGCCAGTATTTTGTTGGTGCAATATCCACCCCACCAACCCTATTTTCTTTTAATGTCTCTCTTGCTTCGACCTCTTCTTCCGTTCTCCAGGCTATATTCGAAACCGTTAGATCAGGTCTATAAATTTTGGTCATAGTTTTTTATAAATTTTTTTAATTTTTTATATATCTCCCTTTTACTATATAAGTATCCCTTGTTTGACGAAAAATAGGATGAGTGTTTACTTCTCAGGTCATAATTCACAGGGTTCTTTTGTGTAACATTGAAGAAATTTATTTTAAAACAATTTCTGGCAACTTCAGATGCACGAACAGGCTCTGTGGCAAAATTAATAAGGTGTATATTTTTACTTAAAACAACTTCTATATCCTTCCATATGTCTTCCAGTGAGTAATACTGAAATCTACTGTCCTTATGTGTATAGTCTAAGGCGTGGTCATTAAGAAGATCATAGATAAAGTTTTTCTTGAGGCCCTTACCAAACAAACCTGATAAACGGATTATAAAGCTTTCAAAAAAATTTCTCGTGACGAATTTTTCAAGAAGATACCTGTGTTTGCCATACGGCTGCAAGAGGCTTTCGTCAATCTTAGAATCTTCGTCCACCTTATTGGGATTAGGGTATACATCGGCTGTGGAAATCAAAATAAATTTTTTAGCCTTTGATTTAGACAAGCAGGAGATAAGCATATTTATATTGTCCAAATCTCTCTTGGGTTGTTCATTGGCTTTCCACTTTTCTGCAGGAGCCCCCGCGCACACCAACAGATCATAACTTTTACCTTTTATAGTTCTTATATTTGAGGAGTTATAAAGGTCTGTAAACTTTTTCTGCAACAAAATATTTCCCCCCACAAAACCTGAATATCCAATTAAAGCAGTTTGCATCTTTAATTAACTACATTTATTTCTTTGCGTTTATCTTTACCTGTAACTCCAGAACTAACTGAATCACTTCTGATAAAATACAAGGGTTCGTCCTTCGACTCGGACAAAATTCTCCCCACATATTCAGAAAGCAGGGTGAGTATTACAAAAAGAATCAAGAAAAGCGATCCACTAACAACAGATGTTGTAATCCAGCCCTCTATTATTTGTTCTTTTACCAAAGAAACAATAAAAACATAGACTAGGAAGGACAAACTTAAAAAACTTGCAGTAAGGCCTAGAAGGCTCGCCAGCCTAAGCGGAAAGTTTGAATTCGAAATTAAAATATCAAATGCAACTAAAATAATGTTCCAGGGTGACTGCTGTCTTACCCGCGCACCCTTTCTTAAAGTAAAATAGTAATTTAGAGTTTTTAAGCCAACCAGCGTATCCGAGTATCTTATGAATCTTTTTTTATTCCTAATCGTTACAATAGCATTCACTGCAGTCCTACTTAATATACCGCTAAAATCACGTTCTGGTCTGAAATCCACACCCAAAACGCGTTTAAATAAATGGCTAAAGATCCTTATTACGCCAGAAGTGACCACTTGTTTTTTTCTTCTTTCCCTAAATTTGGCCATTACCACATCGTACCCTTCTAAAGCTACCGAATAGAGCTTGTTAATTATAGAGGGGGAGTACATGTCAAGGTTAATAATAACCACGTAGTCGCCAATGGCATTTTCTAAAGCTGCAGCATAAACAATCTCCAAGCTATACTTTTTAGACAGCGCTAATATTCTCACATTTGTGAGTCTCTCTTGAAGTTTAAGTAAATTATTTGAAATCCCATCTCTACCGGTGTGGTTATCTACTATCAACAGCTCAAAGTCTTCAAAAGCTCCAGATATTACTCTGTGAACGTCCTCTATCAACAAAGTGGTCCTGTTTACTCTGTCCAGGGGAACCACTACGGTCAATAGAGTGTCTTTAATTAATTTAATTTTGGCCATATAATTTAGCTGTAGTTTATACTTTCAAAGTATGTTGTGTAAAATATGCAACAACAGATTAACCGCCTTTTATCGGGGAATGTTTGACAATCGGCATGGTTACACCGGAAAATTTGATCTCTTAAGATGTAGCCTCTGCAGCTTCATACAAACTTATCCCCAAATTTCATCGAAAAGACTTTCCAATATCTACACCAAGTATTATCCCAAAAGAGACGCAAACATTAAAGAAATAGTCCAAAATTCAAAAACAATTCCTTCTCAAAAAGAAATCAAGAGCAATGGCTGGGAAACAACATGTCATTTCCAAACTAAAAGGGGGCAAAAAGTTTTGGATGTCGGTTGCGGAACCTGCCAATCCCTGTTGGAAATAAAAAGGTTGGGCGGTGAAGCCTGGGGAATCGAAGTTGATAAAAATTCCCAAAAAGTCGCCAAAAAACTGAAATTAAAATTTCATCTCGGAACAATTCACAATTGCAAATTTCCCAAAAAGTATTTCGATTTAATAACCGCCTCACAAGTGATTGAGCATGAACCTAACCCGTTAAAGTTTTTGCAGGAATGTAAAAAACTTCTCAAACCGGGCGGGAAGATAATCCTAAGCTTTCCTAATACAGAAGCGTTTTTCCGAAAACTCTGGGGCAGGAATTGGCTTCACTGGCATGTTCCGTATCACCTTAATCATTTTAATAAAAAATCTTTTGGGATATTAACTAAAAATGCGGGCTTAAAAACAGAATCCTTAAAAACTGTAACGCCCAATCTTTGGACAATACTTCAAATAAGATCGGTTCTGAATAGTCCCAAAGTAGGGCTAAGAGATCCAATGTGGGACGGTCAAAAAGCTGCAGGGGATGACAAAAAAATTGCAGTATTTATACCAAAAATAAATAATTTGTTATTCATCAATGGAATCCTGGATAAATTTGGAAAGGGAGAAAGTTTTGTTATTATACTTACTGATAATTGATATAGATTTATTTTTATTAACCACAAAAATCTTACTTAAAAAATGTTCCTTCTCCGCCTTGCTATATTGACAACCAAATTCGTTGCTGTGAAAATTAAAAAATAGTATGAGCCAAAAGGGAAAGAAGTTTTTACTAATATCAGCCCTCACTTTATTCTGGATTATTATATCAATTAACTCTTATGGAACTGGCGACGTCAAACTTTGGCTCTCATGGGCAAGACAATTTAATGAAAGTGGATTTTGGGAAAACTTTTACGAGCTTTCGGATATTCCACTTTTAACTACGATGTTTGTTCATTTAAGTGGATATTTAACTAAAATAATTTATGGCACAATAAATGAATCTTCTTTCCCCGATGTCCTGAAAATTTTACAGATCCCGTTTTTATTAATCATCGTTAAATTCTCTCTATCGTTCCTCAAAAAAAGCAAAAGA
>Ga0214473_10008601_pt1 | contig 12066 bp, 6 predicted proteins | sample RVTome_7_FD_203509 | JGI IMG/M metagenome (GOLD analysis project Ga0214473, IMG submission 203509) | Soil microbial communities from uranium-contaminated site in the Upper Colorado River Basin, Wyoming, United States - RVT98D197 | ecosystem: Environmental > Terrestrial > Soil > Contaminated >...
TCGATTAATTGAGCTTGGCACTAAACCAATCGTAATCGAGCGGGGAAAAGATGTACGTGAAAGAAGACGAGACTTAAGATCGCTTCAGCAAGATCAAATTGTAAATCCAAATTCCAATTATTGTTTTGGAGAAGGTGGGGCAGGCACTTACAGTGATGGAAAGTTGTACACTCGTTCTACCAAAAGAGGAGATGTTAGAAAAATTCTCCAAGTGTTCGTACAGCATGGAGCAAAAGAAGATATTTTAATTGATACACATCCGCATATCGGATCTAACAAATTGCCCCCAATCGTTCAATCGGTTCGGGAAACAATAATTAGCAATGGTGGTGAAGTTCACTTTAATTCTTTAGTTACTGATCTAATAATCAAAGGTGGGAAAATATTAGGAGTAGTTGTAAATCAAGATAAAGAAATTTTAGGTGATTGTGTAATTCTTGCAACAGGACATTCAGCGCGAGATATTTTTTATTTGCTTCATAAAAAAAATATTAAAATTGAACCGAAAGCTTTTGCGATGGGGGTGAGAATAGAACATCCTCAAGCTTTAATAAATGAAATTCAATATCACACAAAAAAGAAAAATGTGTTTCTGCCTTCTGCGAGTTACAGCTTAAGTATTCAAGTTGATGGAAGGGGAGTGTATTCGTTTTGTATGTGTCCGGGAGGAATAATCATTCCAGCTTCTACATCCCCAGGAGAAATTGTAGTCAATGGAATGTCGCTTTCGAGAAGAAATTCTCCATTTGCTAACTCAGGTTTAGTAGTTGCGGTGAATGCAAATGATTGGCAGCAATATGATTCTGAAGGTCCATTTGCCGGATTGAAATTTCAGCAGGATTTTGAAAGACAGACTTTTGAATGGGCAAATAAAACTCAAACTGCTCCAGCTCAACGAATCACGGATTTTGTAAAGGGAAAGGACTCACAAAATTTACCGCGGGCTTCTTACATTCCGGGATTAACGCCATCACCGCTTCATCGGCTTCTTCCTCCGATAATTCGGAAAACTCTGCAAAAGGCATTACTAATTTTTGACAGAAGAATGAAAGGATACTTAACAGAGGAGGCAATAATTGTTGCAGCCGAAAGCCGAACGAGTAGTCCAATTAGAGTTATTAGAGATAAAGAAACATATATGCATCCCCAGGTTGAAGGATTATTCCCATGCGGTGAAGGTGCTGGTTATGCCGGAGGAATAGTATCTTCGGCTTTAGATGGCGAAAACGTTGCTGAAGCGGTTGTACGTTATCTAAAAGTTTCCTAAAAATTTTATCTAACTCCGCCTTCATCCTCCCCTTTAGCAAAGGGGAGGAACGAGGTGGGGTTTGGTGTTACTATCTTATAAGAATCATTTTCTTTGTTTCCACAAAAGAACCAACACTCAATTGATAGAAATAAACTCCGCTCGGAAGAGTGGATGCGTTAAAATCAACCTTGTAATCTCCAGCTGGTCTATATTCGTTTACAAGATTTGCTACTATATTTCCTAGTAAATCATAAATCTTCAATGTTTGCCAACTGTTGACTGGAGACTGCCAGCTAATTTTTGTTGTTGGATTAAACGGATTCGGATAATTCTGCTTAAGTGTGAATTCATCAACCGATCTCACATCAACTTCTATTACATTCGAGTATTCAAATGTTCCGTTAAAATCTAATTGCTTGAGCCGGTAATAATATTTTCCAGCATCGAGAAGCTTATCAACGAATGAATATTGATTTGGAGAAGTAGTTGTACCGTGCCCTTTAACAGAACCAATAGTAACAAAATTATTTGCTCTAAATTTTCTCTGCACTTCAAATCCCTGGTTATTTAGCTCAGTAGCGGTTGTCCAGTTTAATGTTACATCTGTACTGTTTAATATTGCTGTAAAAGATGTGAGTTCTACTGGTACAACAATATCTGCCATTGCCAGACCAATACCGGTTGGCGATACACCATAATCATAGTACATAAAATATTTGTTGTCAAATAATGCAACTGCTGGCTTTTCAAATAAATCATATGCAAGCGGATCCTGCGATGGAACAAAGATCGGATTATTCAAATCATCTTTTACCCAGTTAATACCATCCAAACTTGCTGCATAGCAGATTGAACTAACCATGTCATTATATCCTGCATATAACATTTCCCATCCGGTTAGAGTCTTAAGATCAGTGCAGCCCAAAATACTGAAATTATCATATGGCTTATCAGGTTTCAGCACAGGATCGCTTTCAGCGTAAGGGAGTAAAGTTGTTGTTGGATCATCATATTTTTGCCAGGTGGTACCACCATTTATTGAAGTAGCCATACCAATTTGACCGGGACCAGGCCAATAACTTCCTGCAAAATAATACATAATGAGTGCGGCTCCATTTTCAACTATACACGTTGGTATAATAAATTCTGAATCCCACTCTCCGGTACTGCCAACAGTAAGAAGAGTATCATCAGATCTTGTCCATTGTCCGTGTGGGCTAATACTAGAAGTTGCTCTTCCTATAACGTTTGCAGGTTGACTTGGACTTGCCGACAATCCAGAATAATACATATACCATATAATATTATCAAAAAATAATACACCAGCTTCGGCACTATATGCATCAAATCCACTGCCATCGCCAGAAATGATTGGATTTGAAAGACTTTTTAAAAATGTTAAACCATCTGAAGATACAGCTAAACCTATTGACGCAGGTGATGTTGGGAAGTTATCTGTACCATTATAGGTTAAATAAAATGTATCGTTCGCAAAGATAACATTACCCCACCAAACAGCACTTTGATCCCACATTCCGGGAGTTTTAGAAACTACGGGATTGCCTGAATATGCAGAAAATGGTGCGAATGGCAACTGTGCGTACATGCTATTAGAGCAGATTATATTAAGCAGCACTAATAGACAAAAATAAGTTAAAAGTTGTTTCATGATAAAACCTCATTTGTTAGTTAATAATTACGATTCAAATTAAAGATTGAGGTAAGTTGCAGCAATCCCATCTTGATGTGATATTTCAGTTGAAAAATAAAGGGAGGTACTAACGGCTACGACAAAAATTACAAGTTATTAAATTTCTCCTTGAAGAGATTTACGGATTACATCAGCTTTACAATGCACATGTAGTTTATTGTACACATGCTTTATATGAGTACGAACAGTGTCAATTGTTACGTTCTGTTTATCTGCAATCATTTTGTAACTCAGTCCATCCACTAAGTCTAATACTATTTCTTTTTCCTTATTGGTAAGAGGAGATTCCGCTTTTTCATGTTTACTTTCATGGAAATAGTCAATAACTCTTCGAGCAATTTGAGGAGACATAGGAGCGCCACCTAAAGAAAGTTCTTCTATAAATTTTTTAATCTCTGTTAATGGAGTGGTTTTAAGAAGATAACCTGTTGCACCCGCACAAAGTGATTGAAATATTTTATGAGGATCATTATGTACAGTCAACATAAGGATATCAATCCCAGGGTACTTTTCTTTTATGAGTTTAATACCACTGATGCCAGACATTCCGGGTAAGCCAATATCCATTAGAATCACATCGGGAAGTTTATCAGGATATAATAACCGCATAAACTTTTCCACAGATTCTTCAGCAATTTCACAGCTCATATTTTCCTGGTCATTTAGATAAGAGCAAATTGCTTCCCGAATCTCATTGTCATCTTCAACTATGCCTACATTGATCATATTCAAAAATCTCTTTTTTTTATTTATCATAGTATCCCATCTTGATGTGATTTTTTAGTTGATTTTCCCTTGCATTGAACTTTGGGTTCTGCAGCATAATTCAATCAAAAATTTATTAATCCTCTACAAGGATTTGTAATATCTTTATTTTCTTTTTCTACAACAATTTGACCTCTACAAGGTCAAAATTTGCAAAAACATCGTAGATGTTTGATTATTGTAAGTAAATACCTAACCTCCCAAAGTTGATCCTCGTTGAGGATCAACAAATAGAAAGCTTCATAACAACCACATAAGTTCGTGGTTCATTAGCACATTTATAAAGTTTCTCATGAAAATTATCTCAACACTAAATATTCTAAATATTTTTTGCAATTAAAGTCACACATGTTCCCCTCTCAGGTTCCTCAATTCTTAACTCACCGCCAATTCTCTTAGCACGCATTTGCATATTTTCTAAACCGTGATGTCCGGTATGTTTCTCATCTGTTCCAATTCCAGTTCCGTTATCCATAATTTCCATCTTGAACTTTCCATCTCCATTTATTAAATAAATTTTTATCTCATCGGCACCTGAATGTTTGGCTGCGTTGTTTACTGCTTCCTTAAAAATTAAATAAATATTTTGCCTGAGTGCCTGAGTTATCTTCTGTTCAAAATGCAAACCACGTGTTTGAAAATCTATATGAACGCTGCCAGCCGGAAATACTGTATCAAGAAAGTCACGCATACGATCAATTAAATCACCCACAGTATCATTGCGCGAGTCTATTGACCAAACAACATCACTTAATGTGGTGATTATTTCCCTGCTCATATTTCCAATTTTTTGCGATGATATTACAACTTTTGATTTTTCCGTTGTTGTTCCAATTATCTCCGAATGAACAGCAATTTTGGTAAGTGCAGAACCAATTTCATCATGAAGATCGCTTGCTATCTGAATTCTCAGTCTTTCCAATTCCCGAACTCTGTTCAGGCGATAGCGGTAAATGCTGTAGCCAATTCCAAGGATTGTGATAAACATTATTGTTCGAAACCACCAGGTTGCCCACCAGGGCGATAAAATTATTATTGAAAGTGATCTTCCTTCTTCATTCCATACGCCATCATTATTGGAACCCTTTACTCTGAAAATATAATCGCCGGGATCTAATTTTGTGTAGGTTGCAAAACGCTTGCTTGCATCTGTATAAACCCAATCCGGATCAACTCCTTCCATTTTATACGCATATTTATTACTCGCAGGTGAAGTATAATCTAATGCTGCGAATTCAAAGGAAATTACATCTTGATCATGATTAAGATAAATTTTATCTGATTCTAAAATTGATTTTTCTAACGGAGAATGTTCTCCCGGCTTAACTGATTTGTTAAAAATTTGGAAATCCGTAATAACTATTCGTGGAGGCAATCTGTTTTCATGAATGCTGTCAGGGTGAAATATTATAAATCCATTTGACCCGCCAAAGATAAGCTGTCCATCTTTTCTTTTCACACAGCAATAGTATGAATACTTGATATCCGGGATACCATCGTGCTTCCCAAAAATTCTTATCGTGCCGTTTGCAGGATTAAACTTTACAATGTTGCGGCTTGTACTAATCCAGAGATTTTCATGATTGTCCTCAAGAATTCCTTCAATCACATTCGGTGAGATAAAATTTTCAAATTTATAATTAATATACTTTTTAGCAGCAAAATTGTATTTGATGAGACCGTAATCAGATGCAATCCAAAAATTATTTTTACTATCCACGTAAATTATGCTAATTGCGTTGCTTCGAAGAGCACCTGAACCAATTTCTATAATATCCTTCAATTCCAGCATAACTTTGAAGTTTCCCTGTTCATCTTTCTTCATAAGCACGTTATTATATGTTCGAAACCAAAGATTTTCTGCTCGATCTTTGAAAAAGCTGTGAAACTTATAAATTGTATCGTTTATAGTTAATAAATATGGAAAGAATAGTTTTTGTTTTAGGTCGAAGAAATGAATTGGAACTCTCGATTGAGCTAGGTTAGCCCAAATAATTCCGGTTTCATCTTCCTCTAAATCCAATACATCAAGCCAATGGAGCTTAGAATAATTTACAACTTCAGTTTCCGCTTTCAACTTTCGAGCGAGCTCTGAAGAAATGGGAAAAACAGAAATTCCCCACCACTCAGGCTTGATTGGTGCTTCATCAATCCAATCATTGTAAGAGTGGCTTTTATCTGACTTGTAATGAAGTTCGTATTTTCCCCGGGGTAATTTTTTTATGGAAACGGCAACTCGATTATATGGAGATCCGCCAGCATATTTAGAATCACTGGTTTTCATTTCCCAAATAACATTGTTATTAGCTTGGGAAGTTATCCAGCCGTAATCAAACAACTCCGCCATAGTACCTTCGCCAAGACATAAGATTAAAACCTCAGTATCTTTTTCTATTTTAAATTCCTTAGTGAGATTAGAATTTTTAGTTACTTTTCTTATCGCCGGAATGTTCGAAGAATTTTTATCGAGATCTTCAAGCTGATAAAAAAGCTGGAGAGAATAAAGCTGGTACTTATTGAAATAGTTAGTAAACCTTTCTGTTTTGGTATCCAATTCAGTTAATGCGCGTCCCCTTGCAAGAAATAGTTTGCCTGAACTAAGCTGCCGGATTTTTGAGATATTATCATAAAACCATTCATCAAATTGGAAACGCTTAAATTCATTGTTCTTAAAACGAAATAAGCCGCCGCCTGTTCCAATCCATAAGACACTGTCTTGATCTTCAAGAAGCGAGAATACCCATTCTATATTATAACTTTTAGGAATAGTTGGGAGAGTATGATAATAATGAAAAGCTTTACCTCCGGCGACAATTTTATTGACACCGCTGCAAGTTGTCCCCACCCAAATATTCCCTGAGTGATCGGGGTATGCAGAAAAAATAATTGAAGAATTCAGAGTGTTTTCAATGTTAGGCGTGTATTTATAATATCTAAAATTTTTCCGATCCTTTGAAACACCTACTATACCACAATCCTGAGCGCCAACCCATAATGTTTTTTCATCATCCTCCATAATTGAAGTAACCATACGATAGTTTACAGAATCCGCTTCAAAATTAATAAACCTGTTTCGTATGAACAGATTATTGTCTCTATCATATTTGAATAAACCGCGTCCGGTGCCAATCCAAAGAACTTTTTCATGATCTTCAAATAATGACCAGATCTCTACATACCTCAATGTGTGAATATTATTGGGATCGTATTTAAAATGTGTAAATGTTATAGTTTTCGGATTAAATCTATCTAAGCCACCCCCGTAAGTGCCTATCCAGAGAAAACCTTCATAGTCTTCACATAGAAGATAAACACGATCGGAAATTAAACTTGTAAGATCATTGGGATTATTTCGGTAAATGAAAAATTTTCCAGTGGAACGATCAAATTTGTTTAATCCGCCGCCATCAGTACCTACCCAGAAGTCGCCATTCTTACATTTATAAATGCACTTTACATTGTTGTTGCTGATGCTTGTCGAATCATTTTTATTATTTTGGAATTGTGTAAATGTTTCGCTTTCTCTATCAAATTTAAACAGACCTCCATCCCTTGTACCAAACCAGAGGACTTTTCCACTGTCTGTAGCATCTTCATATATAGTTTGAATAAATTTATATCCGCAATTAAACAGCTTAATTTTATATCCATCATATCTATTAATTCCACCTTCCGTAGCAAACCACATAAATCCTTTGCTGTCCTGGATTATATCATGCACACATCCGTGCGATAAACCGTCCTGTGGTGTAATATACTCGACTCTATATTCTGAAGACTGACCGAGTAACGGAAATGTTAGAGAAATAAATAAAAAGAAAATTCTAATCTTTCCCCATAAGAAATATTTTTTTCTCATAATTTCTTTCTATGAAATAAAAATTTATCTGCCTCTTGAGCTTTAAAACAATTAATCCCAACTAAAATTTTATTACTGCGGATCTGATAACAGTTAATAGTTTATTAATTATTGAACTGAATATTCACCTTCCCATTCGACAGTATATATATTTTGGGAAATAAATTTTCCACGAAATGTGCCTTTACCCTGGATGTTATTAAACTTACCTAATCCTTTTACATATGAAAAGGTACCATCAAATGTTGTAAGTGGTGTACCCCCATCACTCATAATTGTTGTGATTTCTCCTTGCCATTTACTAATAGCCACATCATCCTTTTTTAATAATTTGACATAGCCCTGATGAGGTCCGTTTCCCTTAACTAAATCTGCGAATGAAAAGTTGACAACCTGCGCACCATCCATAAAAACATTCGCGCCCGTACTAATATTTATTCCATCGGATTCAGCTAATGATAGAGAATGTCCTTCGGCGTAACCGCTCTCAAAAGCTTTGCGATCTGCATAAGCACAAGTCATCTTACCGGATATCTTTGTCATCTGCTGAGCAATAGCATCTAATGAGACAACAGAATAAACAAGAACAAAACAGATCACGAACTTTGTTAAAGTGTTCATTTTAAATCTGAACATGTTTAGATCACCTCCTTTTTTATGTTTCAGATCCGCAGTTAAAATATTTATTCACTTGAGTAAGTTACTCGCACACTATTTAATTGCCTCTAGGATAAGCCATCCGTCCGCTGACAGAATGTTATCCATTAAAAAGGTTTCTCGAAGGAACATCATTTTTTTATGATTCCTTGCTTCGAGCGATGCCCGATAACACTTCCAACAATTGCTGCGATTATTGACAAGAGCCATCCACTGCAAATAAATATCCACAAATCGGTAATCCAGAAATTTGGTTCAACGATTGCGGAAATTATGCCTACCGCATTACAAATTATTGGAACATACCAAACACTCTTAGGATTTTGTTTGCAAAAGAAAAAACATGCTGCCGCAATTAGGATATTAAAAACGATATAAGCGATTCCCTCACTAATATTTTTATCAATTGGGAGTAATGAACCTAATAAAGCACTAAGGAAGAACAGGAAAATAAGGGATAAGAAAGCTGTTAATAATGCTAAACCCCAACTGGGCAGCCCAATTAATTTCTTTTCTTTTGTTGCCATTTTGATATCCTTTTGTTTTGATATTTCATAAAGTCTGCAAAGATTCTTGCAATTCTTTTCAACTTGAATATCGCAAAGTAATTATCGGAAATAATCCTATCAATCCATCGGATTAATTGAAATCTTCTCAATCGGCACAGGTTCCATTGCTTTTATATTTTCTATGATCTTTTTTGTTGCTTCATCAGGCTTGTAAAGCGCTGTCAATTGGTCAGTGATATCAACCAGGTCAACTGATCCATCTGTGAATGAAATTTCCCACTTCGATAAAATCATATTTAACTTATTTTCCTTTGCAATGGCAGGAAATTTTTCTTTTATTTTCTCAACGATATTAATGATTGAACCGTTACTGAAAACTTGCTGATGTAAAAGTACCTGCATCGTTGGTTTATACTGGTCAATCTCATCAATTATTGCTTTGTTACTGTCTTCTTTTGCCTTCGAATACAAAGTCTCAATACTATCCCTCAATTGCATAAACTCAGTAGATCTTCCATAAGCGAGAGCAATACAACGGGAATCGAAAGTGCCTATTCTCAGCTTATTATTTTCCGGTTGAGAAAGAACTGAACTTGAAGTAAAAAATAAAAAGCAGACACTGAACAAAATGATATTCTTTTTCATAACGCCTTTCAGTGAATAAGAAATATTTATTTATAAGATTTCTGCTTCGAGAGAGTAAAGTAATACTCGCGCGGAGTAGAACTTATTTAACTCGAATTTATTTTAAAAGTAACATCTTCTTCGTATCAATAAAATTACCACTTTGTATTTTGTAGAAATAAACTCCACTTGGCAAATCACTCGAAATAAAATCTATCGAATGATATCCAGCTTCTTTATCTTCATTAACGAGTGTTTGAATTTCACCTCCAAGAACATCAAATACTTTAATAATAACTTTCGATGAGTTAGGTATCGAATATTTTATTGTAGAAGAATTGTTGAACGGATTGGGATAATTCTGCTCAAGTTTGTACTCGGCTGGAAATAGTGATCCCTGATCTTGATTTATATTCGTTACCTGGTTCTGTACAATTAATGTGTTATCTATTGATCCATTGTTTCCTTCATCTACATAAATAGTCAATGTTAAGTCTGCAAAGTCTCCCCAGTTTGGAACAATTTTATGCGTAGTATTCGCTGATAAATTAATATTGTCATTAATAAATCTTGATAAGATAACTCCCGATACATATTCCAACTCTATCTGATAGTTCTTTTGCGATCCATGCGATATTAGGTCTAAATTGGTATTCTCTTGGCTTACAATCTTTACCGAATCATTCTGTGCGAGATTAAGAGATCTTAATATAAAGAGTTTTTCAGCCGATGACGTTGTGTCAATGATAAGGTTTAGCAACTTAATATTTTTCTGGTCAGAATCATGATTAGTTACCGAAAAACCCTCATCAAAGTATAAATTATCTGATTGGGTTTGTGTTACCCCACCACGTTCAAATAAATATGATTTATTCCCATTCTCTAAATACTCACTTACTGAACTAGAAGATGAGTTATTTATAATTATTGCATAATCATTTTTAGGTAAATAATAACAATATGGTGGCGACTCATTACCAGTTGGTAATATTAATGGAACCGCACCTGGAATTTCATTTTTAATTTTTCCGGCTTTATACTCGGTAACATTTCCGAGTTTGTCCATTATTTTCACATCAGTGTCATAAGTAGGATAAAAATTAATCTCATCCTCTTCAATTAAAAATGGTGATTTGTAAGCTGTACTTTTTGGGAATATCGGTTTAGCCAAATATGTTGCTGCATGGGGTTCTAATATTAGTCTCTCGGAACCACCCCAATTTTGAAAATTACTATAACTCCAACTACCATTTCCATTATTATCTGTCGTGTTAATTTGTATTATAGCAGCTAAATCATTGGAATAACTATTATCATACACAAAGATGTTCCTAAATTGAAAAACTTGGGTTAATTTATACGGTGTCACGGTATGCCCCTCAGATCCATTATTATTCCAAAAGGTAAGCGATCTTGTAATTGTATTATCTTCTTTTAATATATCCTTAAGTTCATTAAGTGTTTGATTTGGAGTTTTGCTTAACCAATTTTGTCTGTGCAGCCGTTTTGTCGGGTCACCGTAAACATGTGCATAAATTTCAGTGATTGTTTTTATTACCATTGAATCAGACTTTACTTCGAATGGATTCTGGAAATTTGGAAAAGACGAGTATTTGTTTAAAAAATCATCTTTTCTTTCAAATGCCAGTTCGTTTGCTCCAGCAATGCCGAAACAGGAACCACCCCAAATATGTTTTCTTTTTTCCCAGTGAAGTAGTGCAGAAGGCATGTAGATACCAGAGCTTTTATGAAAATAACAAGCATTTTCACCAAATGCATTGACCCAAGAAACCCAATCAACAAAATCTTCGTTTTTCGCTTTATAAAAAATACTATCTAATTGCCATTGTGAATACTGCTGATTTGTAAAAGGATCAATTCCACTGTAATCAAACCGTTTATAAAAGTCTTGCGTCCACATATCATTCTGAATATTACTAAATCCCCAACGGTCGATATTAATATCATACTTAACATATTCTCCATTTTGATCCACACGGGTAACTATGTACGGCTTAATTTTAAATGTGTCACTCACCGCAAAAATTTCATCATTGGAATGATATTTTATTCTTAATAAAGATTTACGCCCAATTAAATCTTCTGGAATTTCCCAACTCCATTTACCAGTATCTGCTGGGATAAAAGTTCCAACTAATCCCGGCCATGTTGCACCACCGTCATTACTATATTCAATGTAAACTAAACCACCAGCCTCTCCTCCTTCCCACTTTATAGTATCAATTTCTCCAGACATCCATTTATCGCCATCTTTAGGAGCGGTAATAACTTTCATATTCATGAGGCAGCGGATGCAAAAACCTTCATTCTCAGTATAAGTGTTGCCTGTGAAAATATAATTGAGAACAAGGCCTATATTTTTAGGATGTGAAACATTATCATCCCACGTTGAACTCCAAAAATCAGTTACTTCCCCTAAATCATAAAAATTACCATCCCACCTGCGCCAACCCGATAATAAGGCAGAGAATCCGGTTGTATTTGTACCCTGGTAAATACCGGTGCCTTGATCTTCTCTTTTTAAAGCTCTCCCATCAGAACCAGCTGCTTGACTTAATGTTTGAAATTCTTCAACAGTGGGAATGTGAAAACCAGGAGGACAAATACCTTGAGCACGCGGTGACATTTCATATTGCATAGCTTCATTCCATTGATATAATCCACCATAAGT
>Ga0214473_10008602_pt1 | contig 12066 bp, 13 predicted proteins | sample RVTome_7_FD_203509 | JGI IMG/M metagenome (GOLD analysis project Ga0214473, IMG submission 203509) | Soil microbial communities from uranium-contaminated site in the Upper Colorado River Basin, Wyoming, United States - RVT98D197 | ecosystem: Environmental > Terrestrial > Soil > Contaminated >...
TTTCTCCGAGATGTTCTCTCCTCCTAGTCGAACAGAGTTGCAGCTGCTTGACAACTTGGTGGAGCCCTGGCTGATCACCCCGTTCGCCTGCGCCGCACCAAGCGCAGCGCAGGCCGTCTCACCGCCCCGGTGCACCGAAACGGGTGCGCCCCGGCGGGCCGGGGCTTGCGGCCCGAACGGGGTGCAGGCGGTCCGCGAGCTCCGTACGAGTTCTCCGAAGGCCGCGAAGGGTAGCGGCCCGCCGGGGAGGGCGAGACGGCCAGGATCTTCGACCGACCCGCTAAGACGCACCCATGGACACTTGCTCTGCCCGCCATTCTCGCATAGGGTGACGGCAGTTCACCCGTCAAGGCGAGCTGTTCGCCTAGAGGCGGTGGGCCGACGTGCGCGCGTGTAGCACCGTCCTCCCCTGTACCCAACGTAGACATAGATCGTCGATACATTGGCGGCCCGCATGGCCTCCATGCTAAGGTTCCCCTGGGCATGCAGCCAGGCCGTCGAAACTCAGAGGGAGGACCTATCGCGCGATATGAAGGTTGAAAAGGCTATGCGAGAGCGAAAGAAGGGAACTCTCCGCAGCGGCCGACCCGGCAACAAGGTAAGGAGCCGCAGACAAGCCATCGCCATCGGCCTGGCTCAGGCGCGCCGGAAAGGCGCCAACCTTCTGCCAAGGCCAAAGAAGTCGCCTGCCAAACGAAAGGGCAAGCGTTAGCGCCCCTCGGCCCGGTTGCGGGACCGTCCCGGCGCACAAGGCATGTTGAGAAGACGATGAGGGACAATATCATTGAGACTGCGACCGCTGCCTCAGTTGTCCCTACTGGTATTCCCCCTGGAGGTGAATTCCCATGAGAGCACGAACGGTCCACGTCCTTGTCCTGGCCGCAATGTTGCTAGCCCTGTTCGCCGTTCCCGCCCTTGCACAGTCCGAGCCCATCGCCGGCTGCCCGGACGGCTTCCACCTTCATGAGACCGGCGAGCACCACGACGGCGAAGGCCACTTCCACGTAGGGACGGCCGCCGACCAAAACGGTGACGGATGGATCTGCGCCCTGCATGTGTCTGTTGACGGATCCATCCACGTCCACATCGACAACCAGTCGCAATCCAGCTAGGCCGTTCCGCATCCATCTCGAAGGCGACGGGCCATCTGCCCGGGCACGGGTCAGATGGCCTGTTCCCTTCCGCCGTCGGCCTTGAGTGTGATCAAGACCGGGCAGCCTAACACCTCTGTTCAGTCCCGGAAGCGCCCCCTGGGATTTTCGACGAATCCACCTGGCCACCGCAATGTACACACAATTCGCCCACAAAGTTGATATATGGTGAATCGAACCCCGCCCGCGATGGCGGTCAGCACGCAGCCTGAGATCGGCTCGTGGCGCATGTGAGGTAGTCGCGAATGGCGTGTTTCGTCCAGCTGATTCTGGATCAACTTCAACAGGCAAACAGAGGTGGGCTTCGATGAACTACAAGAAGATTGTCGCGCCAACCTTCGGGGGGCCGGAGGTTCTGCAGGTGGTCGAAGGGCCACTCCCAGAGCCGAGTCAAGGTGAGCTGTTGGTGAAGATGCTCACGGCCGGCGTGTCGTTTGCTGATGTCATGTGGATGTCTGGCACGGTGCCCGGAGGGCCAAAACCGCCGTTTACGCCCGGCTACGATGTGGTCGGCACAGTTCAGAAGCTCGGGCCGGGAGTGAGCGGTTGGGCCGTCGGAGAACGAGTCGCCGCCCAGGTTCATTACGGCGGTTACGCAGAGTATGTTGTCGTGCCCTCCAAGCAAACCGTCAAGGTGCCTGTCGAACTTGAACCTACGCGGGTTGTCTGCGCGGTCTTGAACTACCTGACCGCGTATCAAATCTACCATCGGGTGGCTCACGTTACCGGCAGACCTGGCGCGCGTGTCCTCATCCATGGCGCCGCAGGCGGCGTCGGCACCGCGCTGCTTGACGTCGGTCGCATATTCAGCTTTGAGATGTACGGCACGGCCAGCAAGAACAAGCAAGGCGTGGTGACGAAACTGGGTGGTAAGCCGGTGGATTACGAAGCCGAAGATTTCGTCGAGGGCATTCTCAGGCGCACGAGTAGTGGTGTTGGCGTCGTGATCGATCCGATCGGCGGACCGCATTTTTGGCAATCCTTTCGCACCCTGCGAAGAGGCGGCATGCTGGTGGCGACAGCTTCGATGGCTTCGGTGCGAGGGCTGTCCATGCTTCGAACGATTCTCTACTACATGCAGGTCTCCCTCTGGAATTCCTTGCCCAACGGGAGGTCCGCTACTTTCCTGGATCTTGAAGTCTTGAATGAAAAGAACCCCGCGTGGTATCAAGAGGATCTTCGTCAAGTGCTCCGCTATTTGTCGGAGGGCAAGATCGATCCCATCGTGGCCCGAGTCCTGCCGCTCACGAAGGCGGCGGAGGCGCATCGGCTGCTGTTGGATCGTCAGGTCGAAGGGAAGATTGTGCTCGTGCCGGGATAGGACAAAAACGCGTCGTGGACCTCGAGGCCGTTGAGCTCGAGGTCGACCATCAAGAGCGGCGTCACTTCGGCCACCGGATCCAGGCCCTGGGCACTCTGCCATCCCAGCGCGGATTCCACCGGAGCCAGAAGACGATCGCGCAGGCGATGGCGATCAGCTTGAGGTCCAAACCCAGCCCGGCGTGTTCGACGTACAGGCGGTCGTAGCGGAGCTTCTGACCCGGAATGAGGTAGTAGTCGCCTGCCACTTGCGCCAGCCCGGCCAAACCGGGAGCGACACGGTGGCGGTCGGCGTACTCTGGCATGGCCTTCAGGTACTGATCGACGAGCACCGTGCGCTGCGGCCGCGGGCCCACGAAGCTCATCGACCCCTGCAAGATGTTCAGCAGCTGCGGGAGCTCGTCCAGCGCTGTCCGGCGGAGCCACCGTCCGGTTCGCAAGACGCGATCGTCCGACTCGCTGGCCAGGACGGGGCCGGTGCCTTCTTCCGCGGATCGAACCATCGTTCGGATCTTCCACTGCCGGAAGTTGCGACCGCCTCGGCCGACAGAGTTCTTCACGAAGAAGAGCGGCCCCGGATCCTCCAGCCACACCGCCAGGCACACGATGGCGGCCAAGGGTAGGGCGGCGAGGCCGCCCAGCGTGGCCAGGAGGATGTCGAAGGCGCGCTTGCTGGCCGGAGGAGCGGACAGCCGGCCAAGCCGGGTTTGATGGCTCGCCAGGACTCGGGCCGCTATTTCGGGGGACGGAGGGAAGTTGTCCTCCCAAAGCGAAGTCTCACGGGAGGTCGTCCAAAGACCTCCGGCAAAGGCCCCGATGGCGGCGACCGCGACGTACCAGGCGGCCCAGGGTCGAGGCAGTATCGAGGCGATCACCAACCCCGTGCCAAACGAAGCGGCGCACGCGGCGCGCCAACGCCATGTTTCTCGGCGTGCAGGGACGATCGGCGCCAGCCCGGCGGCCAAGGCCGAGGTGACGACCGCGTGGGCCGCGCCGCCGACGATGAGACCGATACCCGGAAGGCCGGCCTTCGTCGCGCGGTCCACCGTCAACCCGGCCACGACCGCGCTGCCAAATGCGAGGAGGAAAGACCCGATGGTGACGGCTGCGAGGGAGGCGCGGGGAGCGGACTTCACCGGTGGATGGGCCAGGTCATGTCCGGGCGGAAGTGCCGAATCGTAACAGACAGAGCGAGGGATAATACCATGCGCCGAGCCCCCGCTTCCCCGTGCTACAATCTCGCCGCCGAGGTCGTGACTCTCACTCCTGTCCCACCTCCACACAACGATCGAGCGAACCCTTGAGCGACTCTCCTAAACGAAGGCGCCTCCTCTTGCTGGCGATCCCCGGGGGTTTCCTCGTGCTGCTGGCGCTGGCCTGGCCGCGGGTCGCCGCGCTCCTCACGCGCCCCCTCGGGCCGGGCCTCGAGCTTCCCACCCACACGCCCACGAGTCCGCCGGCCTCGAGGCCGACTTCGGCCACCGAGGTCGCCGCCCTCCCGCCGGGCACTGCGACCAGCACGCCGGCGCCGTTGTGCGGCGGACCCCCGTCGATGATGGTGTTGGGGATCGGCGCCGACAACCGCGAGAACAACTATCTCTACGGTTTGGCGGATGTCATCCGCGTCGCCCGGGTCGACTTCGTCACGCCCGCCGTTTCCGTCCTGTCCCTGCCGCGCGACATCTGGGTCGAGATCCCCGAGATCTCCGACCACTACGGCATCACGCATGGGAAGCTCAACCAGGCGTACTTGTACGGCAATCCCGGGATGGGTTACTACGACGGGCCGGGGCTAGGCCCCGGCTTGCTGGCGAGGACCCTGGACGCGAATTTCGTGCTACGGGTGGACCACTATGCCTCGGTCAACATGCGCACGTTCGTCAAGATCGTGGATGCCGTCGGCGGGATCGATCTCTATTTGGCGCAAGCGGTGGACGGCCGGCCGGTCGACGACAAGACCGAGGACATGGGCTATTTCTCCGCCGGGCAGCATCACATGAACGGAGAAACGGCCCTGCGGTTTTCCCGAATCCGCAAGATCGACAACGCCTTCAAGCGGGATGATCGGCAAACCATGGTGCTCTGCGCGCTGAAGGACAAACTCCTCAGCCCGGAGGTCCTGCCGCGCCTCCTGGAGATCATCGCCTCCCTGCAGAATTCCGTCCTGACCGACCTCAGCGTTGCCCAGCTCGGACAATTGGCCTGCCTGGGTCCGTCCCTGCGCCCTGAGAACCTGCGTTTCGCCAGCCTGCCCGAGGAGCTGCTAACCGGTGCTCGGAACGACCAAGGCTCCTTCGTGCTGAACGCCGACATGGACGCCGTGCGCGCCATCGTCGCTGACTTCGTCGCCGGCACCTGGCCATCCGAGCCCGACCAGCCCAGCTGTCCCTGACCGGGGACCCAGCGTTCTTGAGCCAGGCGAGCCAAGGGCGGACGTGATCGACGACCCGCGACGCTTTCATCTTGAACTGATGCGCAAGTACCGGCTGCGGCCCGATCGCAAACTGGGCCAGCACTTCCTGGTTGACCCCGTGGCGCTGGAGCGGGTCGTCTCGGCCGCCTCCCTCCAAGGGGACGAAACGGTGCTCGAGATCGGCGCCGGCCTCGGTGCGTTGACCGTCCGGCTGGCCGACCGAGCCCGAGAAGTCATCGCCGTGGAGTACGACCGTCGCCTGATGCCGGCGCTTCGGGAGGTGGTCGGGACGAATCCACGTGTCCAGCTCGTGTCGGCCGATATTCTCGAAGTGAACCTGGCTGACCTGCTGGGTGCGCGACCCTACAGGGTCGTCGCCAACATCCCGTATCAGATCACGTCGATGCTGCTGCGGAGGTTGCTCGAGAGGGAGCCGGTTCCGGATCGTCTCGTCCTGACCGTCCAGCGCGAAGTAGCCGAGCGCGTGGCTTCAGGTCCCGGAGAGATGAGTCTGCTGGCCCTGGGAGTCCAGATGTACGGAATCCCGACGGTCGTCGGGCGCGTCCTGTCCGGCAGCTTCTTGCCTCCCCCCGACATCGACTCGGCCATTTTGCGGGTCGACCTCCATCCGAGGCCCATCGTCCCGAGCCAACTGGTGGGCCCCGTGTTTCGCCTGGCGCGAGCGGGCTTCGCTCAGAAAAGGAAGAAACTTCGCAACGCCCTGGCCGCCGGGCTGGCGCTCGAGCCGGCCGAGGTCGAACCGCGCTTGAGGGCGGCCGGGATCGATCCGTCGGCGCGTGCCGAGACTCTGGGATTGGCCGACTGGCAGAGGCTCGCCGAGATTTGGGGCGCCCTCAGCTAGGCGTCGCGGTCGTCCGGGGACGGACGGCGCGGTGGGCGAGCAAGACTTGCCAGACTCGCAGGGCGGCCTCCACCTGAATGCGGAAGGACATCTTGGATTGTCCGATCCTCCGGTCCTCGAAGTAGATCGGCATCTCGAGAAAGCGGAAGCCAAGCCGGCTGGCGACGTAGGCCATTTCGACCTGAAAAACGTAACCATTGGACTGGATGCGATCGAGCGGCATGGCCGTGAGCGTCGCCCGTTTCCAAACACGGAACCCCCCGGTGACGTCGTGCAGACTCATGCCCAGGATGGTGCGGGCGTAGACGTTGCCGAATCGCGAGAGCGCCTGGCGCGGCAGGCTCCAGCGATCATCCAGACAGCCGCCCGGGATGTAGCGCGAGCCAACCACCACGTCGGCGCCTCTCAGTCCTTCCAGAAAGCCGGGGAGGTAGGCGGGGGAATGGGAGAAGTCGGCGTCCATCTGGACGATGGTCTCGGCCCCTTGACGGATGACGTGGTTGAATCCGGCGAGGTACGCAGTTCCGAGTCCGAGCTTCCCGGTTCGATGCAGGACCTCGAAGCGGCCGGGATGGGCCCGGGCCAAGGCGTCGGCCTGCTCCCCCGTCCCATCGGGTGAGGCATCGTCGACGACCAGGATGCGCACGCCCGCGACGGGTAGTGACCAGAGCTGCGTGGCGAGCGGAGCCAGGTTGCCGGCTTCGTTGTAGGTCGGTATGACGATGGCGACATCGGCCGACGGCATGGTGAGTCCGACAGGCTCTACATCGCGGGCCGGGGCAGCCGAACCATGACGTCGCAGCTGCCAGCCCCGGCTGCCTGGCAGCTCGTCTCCTCCGACATCCAGGGAAGGTCGGGAACGGCCACGCGCAAGACGGCGTCGACCAGACCTTGGAGGGGCGTGCAGGACGGAGCATCAAGGGAACGTCCGGCGCAAAAGGGACAGCCGCCCATCGAGAAGACCAGATTGTCCTCGGTGACCTTCAGCTCCGCCGCCATCGTCTCCATCTGGAACAGGACCCGGCGCAGGGCGCCCAGCCCGAGGCGGGCTCGGGCGCGTGCCGGGAGAGCCTGAAAGGCCTCGTCGCGCAGGCCCCCCAGGGCTCCGATGTCCTTCAGGCAGCGATCCATCAACGCCGAACCCAACCTCCGCGCGAGGGCCCGTCCACCTCGCGTCCCGTACACATCTTCCAGAGCAGCCACTAGATCCGAGACTCTCCTCCCATGAATGCGGTCGGAGAGCGAGGCCGCAGGAGGCTGATCGATCCAATCGGCGAGGGCGGCCCGCCGCAGGACGGCGCGGGCTCCATGTTCGCCCGTCAGATCGTTGAGGACCTCGAGGAAAACGGAGACGAACTGGGAGGGGACGTCCTGTCCCGGGGCCGAAGGAGAGTCCATCCGGGACCCTTCTGGCCCTACAGCAGCTTGGCCAGGTCTTCCGTGGCTCGCCGCATGTCGAGGAACAGGAGGCCGAGCTTGGCCTGCTGGCGCGCCAGCACCGTCAAGACGGCATCGCGGCCGACGGCCATCAACACCACGTAGCCCTTCTCTCCCTTGATGTAGACCTGGTCCAGGATTCCCCGGCCGAGCTCGGTGGCGATGCGTTCGCCCAGGGAGAGCATCGCGGCGGACATAGCCGCCACCCGGTCTTCTTCGACATCGGCGGGAAGGGCGGAGGCCATCGTCAGGCCGTCTACGCTCACGACGGCCGAAGCCTCTACGTCCGGTGAGGATGCCTGCAGATCGCGCAGCCTGGCGACCATGAGATCCGTGGGAGTCTTCGACACCTGGCGCCTGTGAGCGAGAGTCGCTGCCGCGATCCGGGCGGGCGGAACTCTAGCATAGCGACTCGGGGCTGTCAAGCGAAGGGTCGAGGCCGGCCATCCGGGCGTGGATGGATTCGATTCATCGGCGTGCTATAATCGCCGCTCCCTCGCGCCCCAGGCGCGGTAAGGCGCTAGAGGAGAACCTCGGAATCGATGGACCTCATCGCGTACCTGATCGATCTCTTTCTCCACCTGGACGAGCACCTGAGTCTGGTGTTGAGCCGTTACGGCGCCTGGACCTACCTGATTCTCTTCGTGGTCATCTTCCTGGAGACCGGCCTGGTCGTGACGCCCTTCTTGCCGGGGGATTCCCTGCTCTTCGCCGCCGGCACCTTCGCCGCCCTTGGCGACCTCGACGTCGTCCTGTTGTTTCTTCTCCTCTTTGTCGCCGCCGTGGCCGGCGATACGGTCAACTATTGGATCGGTCGCCGAATCGGCCCCAAGGTGTTCGAGACGAACGTGCGCTGGTTGAAGCGTGAATACCTCGAGCGGACGCATCGGTTCTACGAGCGCCATGGGGGCAAGACGATCTTCCTGGCTCGTTTCGTGCCCATCGTGCGGACGTTCGCGCCGTTCGTGGCCGGGGTGGGGGAGATGTCCTACGGGCGCTTCCTGGCGTACAACCTCGTGGGCGGCCTGGTATGGACCGGGGGGTTCGTCTTCCTCGGCTACTTTTTCGGCAATCTCCCGATCGTGAGGGACAACTTCAGTTTCGTCGTCTTGGGGATCATCTTTGTGTCGTTGCTTCCTATGCTGGTCGAGTTCGTCAATTCCCGCTTGCGCCAGCGCCGCTCCCCGCCGGTGACATCCACGCCGGCGCCTGAGGAACCCCCGGCAACGTAGGCAGGCTCTCGCGGGCCTTGTCCGAATCCAGGGGCTTCATGCAAGCACGCGCAAGTTCACCGAGATGAACACAAGGAGGTAGAGCAGGAAGAAGACGGAAAACGCCCCGTGAAAGCGCTGGTTCCTTGTGATCGCCGCAACAACACAAAGGACGAACAGAAGGGAGAGCGTGACGACATAGATCGGGCCCTGGGCCTGAAAGTGCGCCACGCCCTTGAGAAGGGTGTCGACGGCATCGATGGGGGGCAGGCAGGCTGCCAACGAGAAGAACCACCGGCGGTTCGAGTAGAAAGTGACCCTTGAGATCCGCGCCGCTTTCGAGAGGCTGCGGGATGAGAAGGACAGCCAACAAGAACGCGACGATAGGGCTCAACAAGACGAACAGAAACAGGAAGAAGGTCCATTCCTCGAATGTCCGCCACCGGTAGAGAATCCACCAATTGAGCAGCAGCCACAGGAAGACGTTCACGATCCAAAGGAGATGGACCCAGTACAGCCGGACGGTCCCCCGCAACTGCAACACCTGTCCCAGGCCGGTGAAAAGCCTGGTGATCCCTAGGGCAATGACGATAGAGGTGAGGGGGGAAATGTACTGGAACGGGACCATGGCGGCCGGGGATCCTCTTCTCAGGCAGTCGGGCGGCGCGGTTGTGGATCACCGCGTAGGTGATCGGCCTCGGCGAGCTTAGAGGCTTTGTGGCAGACCTCCGCTCGGCTCAGCGCCCGATCGATCTCGCCGGGCGATCAACGCCACCGCGGCTAGGCTGAGCGCTACCAAGACCACCACCGAGCCCACGCTCAAGAAGGACATGGCTTCCCCTTGGGTCCCGGCCGGCCCGGTTTCCCGCAGCAAGGCCTCATAGCCCGCAGACAGCGCCGCCAGGTTCCATAGGGCATGTCCCAGGACGGCGACGCCGTAGGCCGCCAAGGCCCTCGTCCACCGTCGCTCCCGGGCCCATTCCATGAGTCCCCAACTTGTGATCCCGGCCGTAGCCGCGTGCATGAAGGCCGCTCCGACGCGGCCGACGGCGGTGATCGACCACTCGGCCCCGGGCTGGCTCAAGAACAATGCCTCGAAGAGCCCATAGCCCGCTCCCGCCAGCACGCCTGTGAGGAAGGCCTGCCCGGCCGGGAGCCCGCGTCGGAGCGAAGTCCAAACAGCCGCGGTCTTGACCAGCTCCTCGACAGCCGGCACGACGCCCGCCGTGAAAGCGAAGACCGTGGCGATGACGAGGGGCTGCTGGAGCCAAGGCGTCAGCAACTCCGGGGAAAGCGCCCCAGGGTCGGGGCCCAGGGCGACCAGGCTGCGCACCAGTCCGATGCCCTCCGGAGTGCTGATGAGGGCGGCGGCTCCGATCACCAAGGCAGGGATGAGGACGAGCGCCTCGAGCATAATAGCCATGAACGGGATGGCCGTCAGCCCGACGGTGAATGACACGGTCGCTCTGTTCGCGGAAAGCGCCGGCCCTCTCCGGAGCGCCAGGGCGACAACCGTCGCCGCCGCCGTCAACGCGGTCAGGACGTGAGCCGCGGGCCCGATGACGATGGAGCCGACCCGTCCACCGGACTGGAAAGCGACATGCCCTATCCCCAGACCCAGAGGAAGCAAGAGGGCGATCAGCATCCACCGTGAAGGGTAGGACCGTGGTGGCGACTCCGGCCGGCCGAATACGCTTTGGAAGGCCCAGTACGTCCCAGGCAGGAGGGCGATGGCCACCCCCATAGATGAGGCCGATGTCCAAGCCGAGAAACCGGCCGACTCCATGTCATTCTGAATGAGAGAGAACGCCAGGAAACCGGCCATGCTGATGGCTGTGGAAAGCGCCAGGCCCATGCCTCCCAAACTTGCGACCAGAAAGGCCAAGTTCCGCCAGGACAGGGCGGACTTCACAGCTCGACCTCAATGAGGACGTCGCGCATGATCAATGCTCCCGGGACGAGGAGATCGGACGTCGGATCGCGCGCCGGAAGGTCCTGGAGGAGCTCAAGCCCCTGCACGACGCGCCCGAAGATCGTCCGCGTTCCATTCAAGGCAGGCAAGGGTGCCAGGGTGATGAGGAAGCGCGAGCCTCCCGTGTCCGGCCCGACGCTGGCCAGCGCGACCATGCCCGGTTCGTCGAAGGTGCGCGCGGAATCGATCTCATCGGGGAGATGATACCCGGCATCTCCCAGCCCCGTGCCGCTCGGATCCCCGGCCTCGACCCAGCCGGAGGGCACAACCCGGTAGATGGCCGTGCCGTCGAACCAGTCTTGCCGGGCCAGGAATACGAAGCTGTTCACGGCCATCGGCGCCGACTCGGGCAGCAGTTGGATGACGATCTCTCCTTCGTCTAAGACGAGGGTGGCGAAGTAGTCGGCCCCCTCGCGGATCGTTATGGTGGGCGGTTCCGGATAAGCTTGCGAGGCCAGGATCTCCAACCGGACGGCAGCCTCGAGGTTCTCCTGGGTCGGTGGAACGCGGAAGAGCAAGCTGTTCAGGAACATCACGGGCGGACCGGGGAGGCCGCTGGCCACCGCATCCTCGTAGCTGGCGAGCATAAAGGCGGCATAGCGACCGTTGTCGAGGTCGGCCTTGAAGGCGGACACCTCCAGGCCGAGCTCGCCGGCCAAGGCGATCAGCCACTCGCGGAAGTCCTCCGGCGACTGGACCGACCACTCGGCGTGGCGCTCGACGAGGGCCCGGGTCATCGGCCAAAACTCCCCTTGGGCGCCGGCCGCTTCGACCGCCTGCCCGGCCAGGGAGTCCTTGTCGAAGGACGGGATCAGTGGAAGGTGGCGGATGACAAGGCGAAGCGCCTCAGGGTGCGCGTCCGCCAGCTGCAGCGCCGCCCGCAACACGTTGACACTCCCAGGCGATTGGAAGTCGGCATACACGAGCAGGGCAGCCGGCGCCTCGAGGGGGCCGAGGCTCCAGTCGCTGGGTGAGATTTCGGGAAGGGGGAGAAGCGTCGGCGCGGGCGGCGGGCGCGTCGACGTGGGTGTGGAGGCGAGGACAGTCGAAGTCGGTCCGAGCTGGATAGGGGTTCGGGACGGGCCGGCCGTCGGCTGGAGCGGCTCGGTCGGAGCGGCGACCGTACACCCGGAGACCAGCAGCGCCAAGGCCGACGAAGCGATCCGGCAGGCCGCGCCGAGCCGGCTCATGGGAGGGTCGCCTCCGGACCGTACCAATCCAGGCCGATGATCTGGCCGGTGACGAATACCGACTCATCGCTGGCCAGGAACACGCACACGCCGACGTGATCTTCGGGCTTGAGCATGCGGGTCTTGTCTTCCTGGATCTGGGCGCGAAAGGCCGTGTCGGCCCGGCCCGGGGCGAGCGCGTTCACGCGAATTCGATGCGGCTTCCCTTCCTCTGCGCAGGCCAGGGTAAAGCCGACCTGTCCCCACTTGCTGGCGCAATAGGCCGACAAGAGCGCATAGCCGCGAATGCCGCCCATCGAAGAGATGTTGATGATCGAACCTCCGCCGCCATCGCGCAGCGTCGGCCACGCGTGTTTGGTGCACAGGAAGGTGCCCACCAGGTTGACGGCCAGCGTGCGCTCGAAGGAGGCCTTAGGGATTCCCCACACCGGCCGGATCCCGGAGACACCTGCGTTGTTGACCAGGACGTCGATCCGCCCGTAGGCGTCGAGGGCGCGGCGAACCATCGAT
>Ga0214473_10008603_pt1 | contig 12066 bp, 9 predicted proteins | sample RVTome_7_FD_203509 | JGI IMG/M metagenome (GOLD analysis project Ga0214473, IMG submission 203509) | Soil microbial communities from uranium-contaminated site in the Upper Colorado River Basin, Wyoming, United States - RVT98D197 | ecosystem: Environmental > Terrestrial > Soil > Contaminated >...
GTCCGCTCCGATAGACCGAGATCGGCTCGCCCTCGGGGATCTCGCGGATCAGTTCGACCTTGTAGGGCTCTCCCCGCTCCCGGAAGAAATCGATCGCCTTCCCCCGCTCCCATTCCTCGCGGATGAAGGGGTGATCGTCCCGGATGATCTCGGCCATCTTCTCCTCGATGGCCGCGAGGTCTTCGGGAGAAAAGGGTCTGGGGGAGTCGAAGTCATAGTAGAAGCCATCCTCGATGGGAGGGCCGATGGCCACCTTGGTCCCGGGAAAGAGAGTCGTCACCGCATGGGCCATGACGTGCGAGGCGCTGTGCCGCAAAGCTCTGAGGGCTTCCTCATCCTCCGCGGTCAGGATGCTCAGCTCACCATCCTCCATGATCCGGCGGTTCAGGTCGACCACGACACCGTTCAAACGGGCGGCTACCGCCTCTCCGGATGAGCGGCCGAAAGATTCCCTCGCGATTTCAGCCGCGGAAGTGCCCCGTTTGACCTTTACCTCGTCGCCGTCCGGCAACCGGACGGTGACGAGACCCTGATCAAGGCTTTCGCTCTTCATGTCCTCGGTCGAAAATAAAAGGTGATCATGTTAAACTGAACAATTTATCAATCCCTCTATTCAAAGTCAACACGCCGGGCATTGACTTTCCCGAAACCCCGGGGTAACTTGAGACGCCGGAACGATCAGGTGGCCTGCGCGAGAAGGGGAGTGACGACCATGAGCTTGTGGAAGGCGATTCTGCTGCTCGCGGCTGCGATGGCGGCCGGGTTCGCCTGGGGGAGATCCAGGCCTGAAGGCGCTCGAACGGGCTCGATCGGCGCCGAGTTTCAATCGAAGACGAGCCTCACGGCCAGCGAGGTTCTATCCTCTCTCCTGAGGTGGGGAAGCGAGCCGGAAAAAGAGAAGGAATACGAAGGGGCGCAGGAGATCGTCCTGCCCGATCCTTCACAGGGGAACCTGACCCTCGAAGAGGCGATCGACAGGCGGCGGAGCATCCGGGATTATTCGGGAAGGCCTCTCCCGATCGCGAGCGTCTCGAGACTGCTTCATGCCTCTTCCGGAATAACCGGCGAAGGCGGGGATCCGCACCTCCGCTCGGCCCCATCTGCCGGCGCCCTCTATCCGATCGAGACCTATGTGGTCGCTTACCGCGTCGAGGGGATCCCGTCTGGCATCTATCACTACCGTCCATCCGGGCATCGGCTCGAGCTCATCCGGGAAGGGGATTTCAGGGACGAGTTCATCGCAGCCGGCCTGCACCAGGACATGGCCGGAAGATGCAATCTCCTCTATATATTGACCGCGGTCTTCAGGCGGGCGACGTGGAAATACGGAGAGAGAGGATACCGGTACGCCTACATCGAGGCCGGCGCCATGAGCCAGAATATTTACCTGCAAGCCACCTCACTCGGTCTCGGTTCGGTGGTCATGGGAGCCTTTTTCGATGATAGAGTCTTGGACTTGATAGGCGTCGACGGAAGAAAGGAAGCCCCTATCCTCCTGCAGGCGGTGGGGACCCGATGACCCTGAACGACCTGCGATACTGGGTCAGTCTCCTCCTGATCCTCTTCGTCTGTTCGACCGGGATCACGGGATTGATCCAGTCAAAACCCCCACTGGGTTACATTCTTAGATGGCTTGACACGGTTAATGCAGGATTCAAAAGGTGCCTAAGGTGCCTTAATGTTGCTCGCTTGTATTGACAGCCCTCGAGGGGCACGCTATCTTGGATCGACGGGAATTGACATTCGAAATCCATGCCGGGGGTTGGAAAAATCGAACCAGAACCTGTCGTAAACGACCTCCTCCACGACCTCCAGCAGGTCGTTCGCCGGGGAAAGGACCGGCTGAACCGGTTGGGGATTCTCCTGAAAGAGCTCGAACGCTATGCAAAGGAACCCGAGCGCTATGCCTTTGTCCTGAAGGAGAGGTTACTGGCGCTGGACCGGTCTTCCGAAGACCTCCGTGAATTCGAGGAACTCCCCGACCGCCTGTCGCGCCTTTCTTCCGAACTCTCATCATTCGTCGAACAGGAATTGCAGAGGGCCAGGTCAACGGTGACAACGGCCCTTGCCCGGGATCTCGGCCAAAAAGGGCTCGAACTTTCCGGCAACTTCCCCCTTCTCTCCTGCGGGGTTTTGACTCTCGAGTTCGCCTTCCAGGCCGGAGGAAAGGTCACTCTCTATTTCGGTCCGCGGATCGAGAAACTTCAGCAGGTCCCCATCGAATCCGAGGCGATTGCGAAGGCCGTTCTCTCCCTCTACGGCGACCTTGAGGGGGAAGGCTTCGACGAGGGCGCGTACATCGGCACCCTGTTCAAGGCCTACCACGTGGCCCGTCACGTCCTCGGTTGTGAAGCGGAACGTCCCGTCCCGATCACGGATATCATGTTCCAGACGGCCATTCTCAAACAGGATAAAAAATTCCGAAATGACCCCGTCCGGACGAATTTCGCCGGCTATGGCCGCACCCGATTCGCCTATGACCTCTCGCGGACGAAGATCCGGTCGATCGACAATTTCGAGCTCCACCTGACCGTCGCCTCGATGGAGCAGACGAAACATCCTGAGACCCACCTCTGGGTGCCTCAGAGCCCGAAATCGCCCAAGGGAACGCATTTCTCCATGTTGGCCTTTCGGCAGGTCGGGAGCAGATGAAGATCGATCCCTCGAGCGCACGACGCATCATCGAAGTGGTCGGGTCCTCCGGGCAGCCGCCTGAATGGGGACTGAACCTCTTTACGGCCGGCCTGGAGGATTACCTTGGCGTCCTGGAGGAAGACTACCTCCGCTCTTTCATCAAAGAGGGAGGGGCTTCCTTCAAGATGGTGATCGGGGCCTTCGGAGGCGGAAAGACCCACTCCCTTTACTGCATCCGGGATCTTGCATGGAGATATGACTACCTGGTATCCTACTGTCCCCTGAGCCCGGAAGAGTCACCCTTTTACCGCCTGGAGAAGGTCTACCGCTCCATGGTGAACAACCTCATGCTCCCGTCCGGCCCCGAGGGGCTTCTCCACGGCATCCGACGGGGAATCGATCCCTTTCTCCGGGAACAATGCCGGATCATCCTGGACTCGATGAAAGACGCCGACCCCTCGAGGTCCGAGACGGAGCGGTTCGAAATCCGGGTGGAGGAGAGCCTGGCAGGTGTCGAGAACATCAACTTCGCCCGCGGCATCGGTGAGGCCCTCAAAGCCCTCCGCCATGACCGGAACGACGATTACCGGAACGTCCTCCAGTGGCTCAACGGAAACGGCTATGACCGGAATATCCACCGGAGCTACGGGATTCTCGAACCCCTCCAGAGGGGCCAGGCCTTCTCGATGATCCGCTCGCTGACCCAGTGGATCCGGAATCTCGAGTACAGCGGGCTCGTCATTCTGTTCGACGAGGCGGAGCAGGTCCCCAGCCTGACCTCCAAGCAACGGGATCTCCTTCTCTCCAACCTGAGGGAGATCATCGACCAGTGCGGCCATGCGAATTTCCCCGGGGTCATGATCTTCTATGCCGTGCCGAACGAGTCCCTCTTCGAGGGGAAGAGCGCCGTCTACGAGGCGCTCAAGCAGCGGATCGCCACCGTCTTCGACCTCTACAACCCGAGCGGCGTCAAGATCTACCTGGAGAACCTCAAGCGCGATCCCGTCGATCTCCTGAAGGAAATCGGGATGAAACTTTTCGAGATATATGCCAACGCTTTCCCCAACTCGATCTCTCGCCCCCTCGTTCAGGAAACCGCCCGCCTCCTCGCGGAAGCGGCTCTCGAGGAGCGCTTCGGCGACATCGGGTACAAACGACTCTTCGTCCAAGGTGCCGTCCGGGCCTTCCATCTCCTGCGGAAAGAACCCGCGTTTCGACCGAGTCAAGAATGGGCATCCCAGTTCGTCCGGGAAGGAAAATAGCTGCTCTGCAGCCGGGTGAAAGGCAGTCTGAAATCGACGGGCGGTTCCTGGTCGAATCGTTCCGGCTGGGGATCGTTCCGGAGCGCCTGGTCACGGACTGGACCGTCGGCCGAGAGGCAGAGGTCGACTTCATCCGGAAGTGGCTGGAGATGGAGAGCGAAGGGACCATGGTGCTCGAAGGAGCATATGGGTGCGGCAAAAGCCACCTCCTCCTCTATCTCCGCGAGAAGGCGCTCGACATGGGATACGCGGTCGCCTACGCGGGATTCGACCCGTCGGAAGCATCGGCCGCGTTTCCCAAGCGGAGCTATCGGCAGATCGTCCGGGGCTTCAAGGCACGGCTGAACGGGGAGATCTGCGACTTCCGGGATTTCCTCCGGCGCATCGCGCTCGAGGCGGACGATCATGTGCTGGCCGACCATCCCTATCTCGGCCCGGCCATCCGGATGATCCGCTGCGATGCCATGCAGGAGAGGAACTGGGAATGGCTCGAGGGGAGGAGCGGCGTGCGAGGCGACGGGGGGTCCCTCTACGACTTCACGACCTCCGCCAACCTCTACTGCAACATCCTGAGCGGCCTCGGCCATGCCGCTGCCACCTGCCTCCACCTGAAGGGGATCATCATCCTGCTCGACGAGGCCGAGACCACCACGTCGCTTTATTACCCTTATCAGTATGCAAGGGGGCTCAACTTCTTCAAGGGGCTTTCCATGGTCGCCGGCGACGATCCGGTCCTCCTGACCGAGGGGACCCGGCGCCAAGGAGGGGTCACCCGCGGAGAGGAGACCGACCTTGTCTATTCGGGCCATCACCCCATTCCCTACGTCTACCGGATCTCCTCCTTCCTCAAGGTCGTCTTTTCCCTGACGCCGGGGAGCTTGACCGACCTCTTCTTCCGGTGGAGGGGCAGCACGCCGATCCTCCGTCTCGAAAACCTCGAGCCGGCGGATCTCAAGAAGATCCTCAGGATGTTCGTGCGCCATTATTGCCGGACCTTCGATCTCCGGTTCAGGGGGCGGTTTCAGGAGAGCGACCTCTCCCGCCTCCTCGATCCCTACCTCAACACGACGGTCCGGACCTTCCTCAAGGGGATGACGGAATTGCTCGACTACGTGAGGTTCAATCCCGACGCCGGGGCAGAAGATATCCTGGCCGGATCGCGATGGATCTGAGAAAAACGCTCTCGCGAACCTGGGGGCCTTTCTTCCAGTCGTACGGGCGGCTCCGCCTGATCCAGGAGCGGGCCATTCCCCCCATCCTGGCCGGGGAAAACGTCATCCTCGTCTCGCCGGCCGCTACCGGAAAGACGGAGGCCGCCGTGGCTCCGGCCGTCGAGAGGCTCCTGGCCGGGGGACAGGGGCCGCTTTGTCTCCTCTACCTCTCACCGACGAGGGCACTGGTAAACGATCTCGAGATCCGGCTCCGGGATCCTCTCCGGACGCTCGGTATCTCGCTCGCCGTTCAGACAGGCGATCGGCCCCGCCTGTCCCGGTCAAGGCCGGAGGATTGCCTGATCACGACTCCCGAATCCCTCGACTCCCTCCTCTGCCGGTTCCCTGCCCCGCTGCCGGGCATTCGGATCATCATCCTGGACGAACTCCATGTCCTCGACAACACCTTCCGCGGGGACCAGATGATCTGCCTCCTGAACCGGCTGAGTCGTTTCCACCTCCAGTCCCCGGCCCAGACGATCGCGCTGAGCGCCACTCTCGCCGATCCGGCCGAAACGGGGAGCCGTTATCTCAATGACCCTGTCGTCATCGAGGACCCGATGAAGAGGGGGCTGGTCGGACACATCGTTGAGGACCTGGGATCGGCGATCTCGCTCATGCGGACGGAAGGACTCCGCAAGGCCCTCCTCTTCTGCAACAGCCGGAAGGATGTCGAGCAAATCTCCGTGAGCCTCGCCGACGCCTGGCCCAGGGAACGGATCCTGGTCCACCATGGGAGCCTCTCACGGGCCGAGCGGGAAGAGACCGAGCGTACGTTCAGGCACTGGGACTGGGGGATCTGTGTCGCGACCATGACCCTGGAGTTCGGCATCGACATCGGGGACATCGATGCGACCCTCCTCTTCCGTCCCCCTCCATCCCCTTCGTCCTTCCTTCAGAGAGTCGGGCGGTCATGCCGCCGGAAGCACGACATGGTCGCCATCTGCGTGGCCGATAAAGAGGAGGATCGGCGTCTCTTTCAGACGCTCATCCGCCTTGCCTCGGAGGGGAAGATCGAATCGATCGACTATGCGCCGGATCCCTCCGTGATCGTCCAGCAGGCCTTTTCCATTCTGTACGGCCGTCCGCGCGGCGTGGCCATCGATGTCCTGGTGGACGCGCTGTCGCCCCTTGCCCCGCCGGATCGGATCGAACGGATTCTCGATCACCTCTCCGAAAAAGGCTTCATCGAGCCCGGTATGAGGAGCAGCCTCAGAGCCACTACCCGGCTGATGGACATGGGGGAGAGGGGCTTGATCCACTCCAATATCCCGGACCAGAAGGAATACCGAATCACCGATATCGAGTCGGGTCGGCATATCGGATCTCTCGTCCTGAGTGCCGCCAGGGGCTCGACCCTCCTCCTCTCCGGAAGGGTATGGGAGATCGTCGAGTTGAAAAAAGACACGCTCGGGGTCAAGATGGTCAAAGGCCCCATGGCCCGGACCCACTTTTCGAGACGCTATCAGACGGGCGCCTTCACCCCCTACCTTCCGCCCGATCTTCCGATGATATAGCGAGCCCGCACTCCCGACGAGCTGGCCACGGATCTACCGGTGAAGGGTGGATTTCCGGAAGATGCCAAACCGAGCATCCTGTTTCCTGGGTAAAGGCTCGCACCGATGGGGATTATTCCCCAGGGAGGGATCGCCTTCGGCTTTCTCTGTGATGAATAAAGTCCCGACCCTCTTCCCATGCTCCCACATAACTTATTACCCTTCAATGTATTCCGACGACATTTTCTTCTATTGAAATTGCATGGGATCTGATGACCTGCTGGTATAATCTTTGCTACGTGCAAAAGTGCGTTCCCCGCATCGTCCTCTCATGGTAAGAACTAAAGAGGGGAGGCGTGGGTGGAACTGGCCCACCACCTTAATCCAGCGCTCCCCCCTCATTAAGCACCCCGTTGGCCCCCCAGAATCTCCTCATGATCGCCTAAGGGATCTGTAGAGAAAAAGACCACCCCACACAGGGTGAGATCCGGGAAGATCAAATGAACGCGCTGCTGGAAACCCTTTCGAGAAGTCTCACATCACAACCCCCCGGGAGGCGAGTCGAAGGATGAACATCGTCGTTTTTCTGAAAATGGTTCCGGATGTGGTGGAGGAACTCGAGATCTCCTCAGATGAGAAATCGTTGGATACCGAATGGTTAAGGATGATCATCAGTGAGCCTTGTGAACATGCGCTCGAACAGGCCATCCTGATGAAGGAAGCGTACGGCGGGAGGGTGACGGCAATTGCCCTCGAGTCCCCGGAGATCGACGACGTGTTGTATACCGCGCTCGCCAAGGGGGCCGACAGGGCGATCAAGCTCCCGGGAGACTGGTCGGGTATCTCGAGTCCGCTGGAAGCCCAAATTTACAGCACGCTTGTATCCGAGGGTATCGTCGGGATCACTGACGAAACACTGATTCTGACGGGTTCCCAGGCCATCGATGACTTGACCGGCGAGTTGGGCGCCTACCTGGCGGGCATGCTCGACCTCCCGTACATCGGGGTCGTCACCGGTGTGACGGTCGATACAACCTCCAAACAGGCGACCGTCTTCAAGGAGTTTTCCGGAGGATTGAAGGGAGAATTCGGGGTGCCACTGCCCGCCGTTCTGGGGATTCAGGCGGCTGAAAAACCTCCCCGGTACGTGCCGGTTGCGAAGATCCGCGCGATGATGAAATCGATCCAGTATGAGACCCGGCAGGTATCCCCTCCCGCCGTGTCCGCCCGTTTCACCGCGAAGAAGATGTTCAAGAGGGAAGTGACCGGCAGAGCCGAGATGCTGAAAGGATCGCCGGAAGAAATATCGAACCGAATCGCCGACATCTTGGCAGATCGTGGGCTTCTATAAGGAGGTCAACCGATGGCTGGTGGAATTCTTGTCGTGTCGGAGCACCTCAGATTGGAGCTTGCTGATATCACCTTTGAGATGTTGGGCGCCGGCAAGAAGGTGGCGGACGCCTTAGGGGCCCCGTTGTATTCGGTGACGATCGGGGAGAACATCGCTCCCCTCGCTCTGAGCCTGGGTATCGCCGATACTGTCTGTGTGATCGATCGCCCACACTTGAGCATGCCCTCCCCGGACACGATCGCTTCCCTGCTGAAGGGATTCATCGAGCAGAAAGGGATTTCCCTGACCATGATCGGTGGAACGAACTTATCGATGGGGATCGGACCGCTCCTCTCGATGAAGTGCCAGCTCCCCTTCATCAATTTCTGCACGGCCCTTCGGGTCGAAGAGGGAACGATCGTGTTCACGAGCCAGCTCTTCGGAGGGAAGATCCTGACCGATATCTGCTTGTCCGATAACCGCGGAATCGTCAGTCTCTACCCCGGCGCATTTCCACCCGAAGGCGGCAGAAGCGAACGAACAGCCGCCCACGAAAGCGTCGACATACCTGTGGAGGAGTCCAAGATCGCTTTCAAACGATTCATCGAACCCGAGGCCGGGGACGTCGATATTGCCCGGCAGGATGTCCTCATCGCCATCGGACGGGGAATCCAGAATCAGGACAACGTCAAGCTGGCCGAAGAACTCGCCGAGATACTGGGTGGCGTCGTATGCGGTTCCCGACCGGTCATCGACCAGGGATGGCTCCCCTTGAGCCGTCAGGTCGGGAAGTCTGGGAAAATCGTGAAACCGAGGCTCTACCTGGCACTCGGGGTGAGCGGGGCACCGGAGCATATTGAAGGGATGCAGAATTCGGAGCTCATCATCCCCATCAACACGGATCCCGGCGCACCGATATTCGGTTTGGCGCACTTCGGGGTAAACGAGGACATCTTCGACATCGTGCCACCTCTCATCGAAGCGGTCAAGGCCCGTAAAGGAGATCGGTAACCAGCATGGATCCGGTTGAAATCACCTTCCTCGGATTGCCAGGTCCCCTGCTGTTGTGGATCGTTTCTCTCGCAGCCCTGGGGGTTTTTACCCGGCGCTCCTTTCGGCTGGTTAACCTCCTCCGCCGGGCTCGCGGAGAGGACCGCTTCGACCGTATCGCGCGACGCCTCCAACTGTTCGTGACGGACGTTTTGGGGCAGAGACGCCTGTTCGACGAGCCGATCGGGATCGCCCACTTCCTCTTTTTCTGGGGTTTCGTCTTCTACGCCGGCACGTTTCTGTGGAGTCTCGTTCGGGGATTGATCCCCACCCTACCGATCCCCTATCCCGATGAGATCGGCTTTGTCTCTTTGTTCCTCGAGATCTTCGGCATCCTCGTCCTGATCGGTATCGCGGCTGCGGTGATTCGCCGCGTCTTTTTCCCGCCTGCCCACCTCGAGCGTACCCTGGATGCCTATGTCATCCTCTCGCTGATCTCTATCCTGATGGTGAGCTTTTTGCTCGGAAAAGGGTTTGGCATTGCGGCTGCCGAAACGGTCGGTGAGGAACCGAGCCCGGTCGGTAATCTCCTGGCATCCGTGATCGGCGGCAATCCCGCCTTCTCCAGTTCCTCAAAAGGACTCGTCTCCCTCATGTGGTGGATTCATATGGTGACCGTGCTCGGATTCATGGCATACTTGCCGTACTCCAAGCACCTGCACCTTTTGGCCTCCCCCTTCAACGTCTTCTTCGGCAACCTCCGACCGGCCGGCGATTTGGGAGCGGCCGGCTCGGGTGAGGCGGTTGTCGCAGGGGCTTCTCGCTGGGACGAATTCACGTGGCGGCAGCTCCTGAACGGTTTCTCCTGCGCGGAGTGCGGTCGATGCGACCGGGCTTGTCCCGCCGTGAATTCCGGCTACCCCCTCTCGCCGAAAATGATCGTCCACAATGTCAAGGTTCACCTCCTGGAAGCCGGCCTGGCCGCAGAGCCGGCGGTATCCTCGGAGGGGAACGGCGGGCGATCGCTCATCGGCGAGATGATCTCCGAGAACGAACTTTGGAGCTGCACGACCTGTCTTTCGTGCATGGAGCGGTGCCCCGTGCGGAACGAGCACATCCCGCTCATCGTCCAGATGAGGCGCTATCTGGTGAGCCGGGGGGCGATGGACGGCCTGCTCCAGGACACCTTGAGCCATCTGACCCGGTACGGCAACTCGTTCGGCAAATCCGAGCGGATGCGAGCCAGATGGACCGAGGGACTCGATTTTAAGATCAAGGACACGCGGCGGGAACCGGTGGAGTTCCTCTGGTTCGTCGGGGATTATGCCTCATACAACCCCGGACTTCAGGAAATTACGCGGATCACGGCGAGGATATTCGATCGAGCGGGCCTCGATTTCGGGATCGCATATGACGGAGAGCGGAACTCTGGAAATGATGTCCGGCGCATCGGCGAGGAGGGCTTGTTCGACATGCTCCGGGAGAAAAACCTCGGCACCCTCGGGAAGGCGGGCTATCGGTCGATCGTCACGACGGATCCCCACACGTACAACGCCCTGCGGAACGAATACTCGCTGAACATGGATAGTGGCGGAGGGAACGCCGGTAATAAAAATGGCGGCCCCTCCGTCCTCCATTGCACACAGTTGTTCGACCGGCTGATCGCCGATGGGAAGCTGAGTTTCCGGAAAGAACTCGGATACACGGTCACTTACCACGACCCCTGTTATCTGGGAAGATACAACGGCGTCTACGAGGAACCGAGAAGAGTGCTTCGAGCTCTGGGCCTCCTCCTGGTTGAAATGCCCAGACACCATGCCAGAAGCTATTGTTGCGGCGCGGGAGGGGGCCGGATCTGGATGGAGGATCAACCGGGCATCGAGGAACGCCCATCCGAAAACCGCGTCCGTGAAGCGGCCAGCACCTGCGGTGTAAACATCCTCGTTGCCTCCTGTCCGAAAGACATTTCGATGTTCCGCGATGCCGTCAAGACGACCGGATTGGAAGACAAGATCGAAGTGAAAGACTTGGCGGAATTGGTGTGGGAAGCCTTAGACGAACCCCGAAAGGAGGGGTGAACGATGGAAGGGAGCCAGACAACGTATATTCCGTTATCCGATCTCACGCTGGATACGCTATACAAGATACCCGAAGGGAGACAGGTGCTCTCCTGCATTCAATGCGGGATGTGCGTCGGGACATGCCCCTATGGGGACTTTATGAGTTATTCTCCTCGACGGATCATTGCCATGCTCCGGGCTGGCCTGATCCAGGAGGTTTTCGAGTCCGATAGCCTTCTCAGCTGCGTCGCCTGTTATACATGCATGGTCAAATGCCCCAGGGACATCCGATTAACAGAAGTCCTGCTTCCCCTCGTCAAAGAGGAGATGTTCGCCAGATTGCCGGAGACACCGGCCGAGCTCCAGGTTGCCCTGAAAAACACGCTGCGATATGGAAATCCCCAAGGTCTCTCACCGAAAAAACGGGCAGATTGGACCAAAACGATCGACATCCCCATCCGGATCATGTCTGAAGACCCTCGCCCGGTCGACATCCTCTGGTTCGTTGAGTGCTATCCGGCATACCACCCCAGGGGACAGGAAAACAGCCGGGCGGTGGCAAAACTCTTTCATGCGCTGGGTGTCGATTTCGCGATCCTCGGCAACGAGGAGCGGTGCGCCGGTGAATGCGCCCGGCTCGTCGGTGAAAAAGGCCTCTTCGATACGCTGCGCGAGCGGAATATGGGCATATTCGCGAAGTACCGGTTCAACACGCTGGTCACCGGCGGCGCGCATGCCTATGACGCGTTCAAGTACATCTATCCGGACTACGGCTTCGCGTATCCGCTCGAACACACGACCACTTTCTTCGCCAAGGAACTGGATCTCCTGAAACCCCTCTTGAGCAAGGCACTCGACTACCGGGTGACCTACCACGATGCGTGTTGTCTGGGTCGCCACAACGGTTTCTATGATGAACCGCGGGCCCTCCTGAATGCGATACCCGGCGTCCGACTGGTGGAGATGATCCACCACGGGATCGACTCGCTGTGTTGCGGGGGAGGAGGCGGAGGCATGTGGCTGGACGCCTATTTCAAGAGCAAGGGGATGCCCAGGCTGACGGACCGGAGGATCGAGGAGGCG
>Ga0214473_10008604_pt1 | contig 12066 bp, 7 predicted proteins | sample RVTome_7_FD_203509 | JGI IMG/M metagenome (GOLD analysis project Ga0214473, IMG submission 203509) | Soil microbial communities from uranium-contaminated site in the Upper Colorado River Basin, Wyoming, United States - RVT98D197 | ecosystem: Environmental > Terrestrial > Soil > Contaminated >...
CCAACCCGGCCCAGGCCGACCCCCTGGGGCAGCTTCCCAAGCAAGTACCGCTCAGCCTGAACGATCCCTCGCGCTACGCGCCGTGGCGGGAACGGTGGGAGGATCTCGCCCGCCCGCTCCTCTGGTCGCACGCCAAGTACCTGATCCTGCACCGGGCCGTGCACGGCTGAGGGCCAAAGCGGGCGGGGTGTAAGCCCGCTGTAAGCCGCGCGCGCTGCAAACACGCCCGACAATGAAAGGGAGGGGGACCAAGGCGCCCCGGGCGCGAGTTGTTTGTTGTGGAAAGGGGGAGGGATGCAAATCTTCGACGCCGGCGACATGTTGCAGGCCATGTTCCAATTCCTCTTCTCGCCCTTCGGCCTGTTGGTAATCGCGGTTGTGGGGGGCCGAATGGCCATCGACTATCTTCTCCCGCCACGTCGCCAAGCGCCAAGACGGCGGCGGGAGCCCCGCAAAGCCAGGTCGCTTTCCGGAGATTTGCTGTCAATCGCTGTTCTCGTCACGCTCTTCTGGTGGTTGACACCTTCGGGCGGCCAAGGCCCTCTTGATTCACCGATCAAGGCTGCAGCTACATGCGCGATGCCGCTTGCCTGGGGAGCTGTGATTGTGACGTTCATTCAATCCATCAAGAGAGGCCATCGCCGAAGCATTGAGCAGCAAAGCTTGGAGGACATCCGGCACCTCTCAGCTGACGGCTTTGAGGATTTCGTCGCCGGGCTCTTCCTCGCCCGGGGATACAAGGCCAAGATCGTAGGCGGCCAAGGCGACCATGGCGTCGACATCGTCGTAACGAATCCACAGGGCGACCGTGAGCTGGTGCAATGCAAGCGCTGGGACAGCAAATGGATCGGCGAAAGCGTCGTGCGGGACTTCTTCGGTGCCTTCGTCCACGATGGCGACGCCGTGCACGGCTACATCGTCACGACATCGTTCTTCAGCGAAGCGGCGCGGGCGTGGGCGGCAGGCAAGCCGATCGACCTGATCGATGGCAGGCGGCTGGCGGAGGCAGTGGAGGTGATCGCGAAAACATAGTCTCACTGGTAGCCCAGGGGGCCAGGCTCATGCTCGATGGAAGTGCGTCAGAGGGGATGTTGCATGGACGAAAGCCACACTGAACGCCCGCTTAGAACAGGGCTCCGCGCGCAGGACATTCAAACGAGCCTCCAAGACGTTGAGCTTGGTCCACTGAACGCCGAGATCAAGAACATCCGGCTTGTCGGAATGGCCACTCGGCTAGCAGTGCACATCCGCGGCGCAGACGTCATTGACGACTACAAGAGACTCGAATACGTCTCTAGTCAATTCGGCATCGACTCGCTGGTCCTACCTCGAGTTCTTCAAGTCCTCCAAGAGCTCGAATGGGCTAGGGTGAACGACTCCAACGGGATGTTTTCCTCATTGGAGGAGAACATTCCCTACTTTAGTGACGTATACTCTGCTGCCGGTGACTACATTGAGAAGTCAAACCCTTCGGAAATCGAACAAGCGACACTGCACATCACTGACACACTGGCGCTCTGCCCCATCGCTGAAGATCAGGTCAGAGCCTCCAGTGGCCTTGACGAACGAGCCTACGCCATGGTCAGAGACCTCGGCAGGAGCGGACGCTTCATTGAAGAGTATGAGTCGAAGCAGACGGGGGAGAAGGTCCTGTATTCCCCCCTCTATTGGATTGAGAACCCAGACAAGATCGAGGAGGTCTTCTTGCTCCTCAAGGAATTCGGTGCCGACATAGTGATCAGCGCCCTTGGCAGCATTCGAAGCTACCAGGGCCTGCCCCTCGCCGAGAACTTCAAAGAGGTAGCTGGGCCCGACACGCCTGACCACATGAGGATCATCACTGAGGCCATAAGGAGGGGCATTATCCTCGCTCCCGAAGTCACGTCGCACAAGGGGGCAAGGACTTTCGCCTTCACTCCACAGACCGGGATTCCCATTCAGGACAAACTCATCCTTGAGAAGGCGATGGCAATCCTGTCCTGCATTCGATACGGAGAGCACTTCGGAACAATCACGCGCATCCGCTTCCCTGAAGCTATACTCAACAGGCTCATATCCTCGCCTCACAGGATAGGCTCGCACACAGAGATCAAGAGGCAATACTCCATCCTAGTCGCCAGAGGGATGGGCAGAGTCTTTCCCGACTCTCTCGACTCAAGCAGGCACTACTTCGAGCTCCTACCTACGGAGGAGAACGTCGCCGCAGTCAAGCTAGCCCGAGACTTGCTTCGCGTCGGGGAAGTAGTCGAGGACAAGGGAGTCTCACGACAGCTTCGGGACGTTCTGTTCTATCATGGCACATACGAAGAGGCGGCAAGGACGATCCCCAAGTTAAGGAGGCTGGCTGAGATCTCGCCTCAAACGAAGGAGACGTTCTTTGATGTCCTGAACGACACAATGGACAAGCTTAGAGGAGCCTGGTAGTGGAAGGTGACTTCAACCTGAAAGTCCAGCTCAACTCAATCTTCTGGGACCTTGGCTACTACACTCGGCTTGAGCTGAAGCTCGCCGGGTATAGCCCTCAAAAGAGCGCACCGTACGAATTGACGGATCTAGATGTCCTCGGAATCCGAGTCAATCCGGATCTCACATTCGACTATCTCCTAGGGGATTGCACATCCAGCAAGCGCGTCACTCGTAGTCCTATCCAGCGGGTGTTCTGGCTCAGAGGGGTGATGCACTTCTTTGGAGCCAACAAGGGTTACCTCTGCCTCTCAACCAAGAGCCCGCTTCCAGAGGTCCAGAGAATCAGCGCCAGCGACCTCGGGGTGACAATCCTCAACTTCCAGAACCTACAGAACTTGGGCAAGCGAACGAGTCGGCATTCGCCAGATCTCCTAATAAGCTCTCCCGACAGCTGGCAATACTACGAAGGCAACCTCACGACCCTGCCCGCGGGCATGGATCACGTCCTTGAGTTCCGGAAATACAAGTACTGGCTAACGCCGCCACACGACAGGATCCACGCCCTCATCTCCCTCCTTTCAACTCATAAGGCCCACTTCAAGAACCCCACGAAGTTCCTCGCCGCGCTCTCTCTAGATCTCCTATCGCTGCTCTCGCTTAGTGTCCTTCAGATGAGCTCATATGCCCTCAGAGTCAACCCCGAAACCCCTGAGCCTACCCTGCGGTCGTACCTCTTTGGCGGTTACTCCGAGATGAAGAGACGGGAAGGCATCGTGGACAACATCAAGAAACTCGTCGATACGATGACGCCGCAACAGGAACTGTTCCCCTCGAAGGAAGGCCTCAAGTCTCTTCAGCTCGACCCAGATTACCTCCCGCGCCTCTTCGACACGGCATTCCGCCTCCTCAACAAGCCCTTCGATGCGGCACAGATCCCCCGGTACATAGAGTGCACACTGTTCGAGAAGACCCTCTACGCTGGAAAGAACGACAAGGGACTCAAGTTCATTGACGGTGCTTTCTCCGACATAACCCGAAAGCTTAGCCGCGACTTGGCAAAGCTCCTTTCAGACGCGGCGGGAGTTCCGCCAGCCATGTTCGCGGACCTGTGAGTGATGAGCGAGACCGTGCCATGGCCCGCTGATAGCTTGGCTCGTGCGTCCATAAGGAAGAGAAGACGCACGCTTCACGCAAGACTGATATCCGTCCATTGCCGAGTTATTCGCGATGACTAAGCCCGAGCAACTAGCTCGAGAGCGGATCGACAGGTTGCTCGAGGCCGCCGGCTGGAAGGTGCAGGACTTCGGCCGCCTCAGCCTTGGCGCCAGCCAAGGCGTTGCCATCCGAGAGTTTCCCTTGCTGACCGGTTCTGCCGATTACTTGCTCGTGGCCGGTCGCAAGGCGCTGGGTGCTGTGGAGGCGAAGCCGGAAGGCACAACGCTGAGCGGCGTCGAGCCGCAATCGGCTAAGTACAGTGAGGGCCTGCCGGAGGTCCCGGCGGCTTGGCGCAGACCGCTCCCGTTTCTCTACGAAAGCACGGGCGTCGAGACGTTCTTCACAAACGGTCTCGACCCCGCGCCTCGCAGCCGTCGGGTCTTCTCCTTTCACAGGCCGGAAACACTCCTTGAAGGGGCTCGACTCCCGAATACGCTCCGCAGACGACTCCACGCGCTGCCCCCTCTGACCGATCCCAAGCTCTGGCCGGCGCAGGTGCAGGCGATCACCAATTTGGAGCAGTCGCTGGCCGAGGACAGGCCTCGGGCGCTCATCCAGATGGCCACCGGGAGCGGCAAGACCGTCACAGCCGTTTCGTCCATCTACCGCTTGATCAAGTTCGCCAACGCCCGGCGAGTACTGTTTCTTGTGGACCGCAGCAATCTGGGCCGGCAGACGCTCAAGGAGTTCCAGCAGTACGTCACCCCCGACGACGGCCGCAAGTTCAGCGAGCTCTACAACGTGCAACACCTCAAGTCCAACGCATTCGACCCGGTCAGTCGGGTGTGCATCACCACGATTCAGCGCCTCTACTCAATGCTTTCGGGGGAGAGCGAATTCAATCCCGAAAACGAAGAGGGATCACTCTTCGAGACGGGCAGCCTCTTGGAGCGAGAGGCCCCCAAGGCCATTCAGTACAACCCCACCCTCCCCATCGAGACCTTCGATATCGTCGTCACCGACGAATGCCACCGCTCGATCTACAACCTGTGGCGCCAGGTGCTCGAGTACTTCGATGCCTTCACTATTGGGCTTACGGCCACGCCGTCCAAGCAAACCCTCGGCTTCTTCAACCAGAACCTGGTGATGGAGTATTCTCGCCAGCGGGCCGTCGCAGATGGGGTGAACGTCGACGGAGAGGTGTACCGCATTCGCACGCAGGTGACCGAGCGTGGAGCGACGGTCGAGGCCGGGTTCTATGTCGACAAACGGGACAAGCTGACCCGGAAGCGACGCTGGGAGCAACTCGACGAAGACCTGACTTACGACTCGTCCCGGCTGGACCGGCAGGTGGTCTCGGAGAGCCAAATCCGCACTGTTATTCAGACCTTCCGCGAGCGGCTGTTCACGGAGATGTTCCCTGGCCGGACTGACGTGCCCAAGACCTTGGTCTTCGCCAAGGACGACAGCCATGCCGAGGACATCGTGCGGATCATTCGAGAGGAGTTTGCAAAACCGAATGAATTCTGCCAGAAGATCACCTATCGCGTCACCGGCGTGCACCCCGAGGCGCTGATCGCCTCCTTCCGCAACTCGTACAACCCGCGTATTGCTGTGACCGTGGATATGATTGCCACCGGCACCGACATCCGCCCCCTCGAGATCCTGCTATTCATGCGACCGGTCCAATCCCGGGTGTTGTTCGACCAGATGATCGGTCGAGGGACCCGCGTCATCAGCCCCACCGACTTACAGGCCGTCACCCCGGACGCTGGACAGAAGACGCGGTTCCTCATCGTCGACGCCGTCGGCGTCGTCGAAGCGGAGAAGCTCGATACACAGACTCTCGAGCGCAAGCGGTCGGTCCGCTTTGACCGCCTGTTGCTCGCCCTGGCGCAGGGTGCCCGCGATGACGACCTTCTTTCCTCACTTGCTGGACGATTGTCGCGCCTTCAGAGAACCGCCACCCCGGCGGACAACTTCAAGGTCCAGTCCTGCAGCGCAGGCCTGACCCTGCACGACCTGACGGGCGCTCTCCTTGACGCGATCGACCCAGATCGATCGCTCGAAGTCGCCGCGGCGGCCGCCGGGGCCGAGCCCTCCGGGGCTCAGATCGAGCAGGCAAGGCAGGTGCTGATCGACAAAGCCGTCGCGCCATTTGACCTTCCGGAACTGCGCGATACCCTCAACGATATCCAGCGGCACCACGAGCAGACGATCGACACGGTGACGCAGGACCGGGTGATTGGGGCCGCTTACGATAGTCGGCAGACCGACGCCCTTCGCTCGAATCTTCAGTCATTCCAGGAGTTCATTCGTAGGAACCAGAACGAGATCCTGGCGCTCCAGTTGATCTTCGGGCAGCCCCAAGGGCGGCGGGGCCTCACCTACCGGGCCATCCAAGATCTGGCCGAACGGCTTCGCCTTCAGTCGCCGCGCTGGACGACGGAAGACCTGTGGAACGACTACGCCAGGCTGGAACACGACCGGGTGCACGATGCCGGTGGCAGGCGTGTGCTGACCGACCTGATCTCCCTGGTGCGCCACGCCGTCCAGATGGACGATGCGCTCGAGCCCTACCCAGAGATCGTCCGACGGCGGTACGAAGACTGGCTCGAAGAGAAACAGCAAGCCGGGCGGACGTTCACGGCAGAGCAGCGTTGGTGGCTGGACGAGGTCGCCGAGCATGTCGGTGTCAATCTTCGGATCACCGAGGACGACCTGGCTGCTGGTGCCTTTTTCAATGCCGGAGGCCAGTTCCGCGCGAGGACGGATTTCGGGCCCGCCCTGCCTGAATTGCTTGCGGACTTGAATATGGCGCTGATTGAATGACCACGCCGCGTAGGCACGTCTCAGTCGTGATAAAGCCATCGGATGAGCCACCTCCCCTTCCGAGGGGGTGGGCTTGGGCATCTATCGAGGATGTGGCGGAAAGAGTGAACCCAGGTTTTCCCTCCGGGAAACATAATAAGGAGGGCATCGGAGTTCCCCACCTCCGCCCCATGAACGTAACATCCCGCGGGGAAATTTCGCTCACGGACACCAAGTACGTATCAGTTGATGCCTACGACAGGCTAAGGGCGGGCGACGTTCTCTTCAACAACACGAATAGCCCTTCCCTCGTCGGGAAAACGGCATTCGTCCACTCTGACACTCAATGGGCCTACTCGAACCACATGACGAGGATCAGGCTCCGCCCCTGTGTTGCAGAGCCCGCATGGGTGGCGAATGCTCTCTATCTTGGGTTCATCCAGGGCTTCTTCTTGGAGAACTGCACTCATCACGTCAACCAGGCGAGCATTGCCTCAAGGTTCCTGTCTACCCTTAGGATCCCTCTTGCCCCATTGCCTGAGCAGCGCCGGATCGTCGCAAAGATCGAGGAGCTGCTCAGCCAACTCGATGCGGCCATTCTCGCGCTCAACCGCGCCCTCGTCAGCCTGAAGCGAAGTGAGGCGTCCTTGCGCTATGCGGCGTGCGAAGGGCGCTTGGTGGCGCAAGACGCCAATGACGAGCCTGCCCGTTTGCTGCTGGAACGCATCCTGGCTGAGCGTCGCAGGGGTTGGGAAGCCGACCTGCGCGCGAGAGGCAAAGACCCGAACAGGGCGGAGTACAAGGAGCCAAGCCCACCGAACCGCGACGTCCTCCCCGAGTTGCCGCTGGGTTGGTGCTGGGCGAGCGCCGAGCAGGTTTGCGAGACCGTCGCGAGCGGTGCGACGCCTCCTGCTGACAAGATGGCTAACGGCACGGGCGAGATCCCGTTCATAAAGGTCTACAACCTGACCTTTGATGGATCGCTGGCTTTCGAAGACAAGCCAACTTTTGTCAGCAAACACACACACCTCAATCTCCTTGGGCGTTCTCGGTCCATTCCTGGCGACGTCCTGACGAACATTGTTGGCCCCCCGCTTGGCAAGGTTTCGGTAGTGCCTGATACATATGCCGAATGGAACATGAATCAGGCAGTAGTCCTATTCCGCCCCTCCGCTTGTATTGAAAGCGGCCATTTGTGTTCCGTGTTGCTTAGCCCCGCGACTCAAAGACGCCTGCAGAAGACCGCTAAGGCAACCGCAGGGCAATTCAATCTGGCAGTGACGGCATGCCGGACAATGGCAATCCCTCTACCACCCCTCCCCGAGCAACGGCGAATCCTGGCAGAGACCGATCGCCGGCTCTCTCTCATACGGAAAACGCGGAGTGTCGTAGAAGCCAATTTCGCACGCGCTGAGCGGCTGAGGCAGGCGATTCTCGATTGCGCGTTCAAGGGCAGACTCGCGCCACAGAATCCCGCAGAGGAATCGGCATACGTGCTACTGGAGAGGGTAAAGGCTTCCTGCGGGACCGCCGATGGCGTCCTACAAAGAGCGGGCAGGGCCCCGGCGAAGGGTAGAAAGTCCGCACCACGGTCTTCAGCTGCTGGATCTCGCGCAGGCAAGCAGAACTCGTTCCGCCCAGGCCGGCCCGCTGGTAGCAAACCCCAATGACACGCGATCCAGTCTATGTGCGGGCATGGGCTCTCGTGTCCAGTCCGCGGCCTCCAATTTGCTTGAGGGAATGTCGCTATTCCTCGGCGGGCGGGCACTTCTTGTCGAGCTCCTCCCAGGGGAGCGAGTGCGCCTGGTCCGTGTTCGCCGAGCCTTCCGTTAGGATTTGGGCTTGACCACCTCCTCGACTATCGTCCAGCGAGTGTGGAGTTACTGCAACGTCCTGCGCGACGACGGAATGTCGTACGGCGACTATCTAGAACAGCTCACCTACTTGGTCTTCCTCAAGATGGACGATGAGGCGCGCAGTCTGGGCAAGCCAGGCACGATCCCTGATTCGTACAGCTGGAGAAGCCTGCTCGGGCGAGATGGTAATGATCTGGAGGCCCATTACCGAACAATCCTGACAGAGCTGGGTAAGGGCTCGGGCCTGATTCCCGTCATATTCCGCAAGGCGCAGAACAAAGTCCAGGACCCAGCCAAGTTGCGCCGGTTAGTGGACTTGATCGATGGCGAGACTTGGATGGGCCTGGGAATCGACGTCAAAGGTGAGATCTACGAAGGTCTTCTCGAAAAGAATGCTCAGGACACGAAGTCCGGCGCCGGACAGTACTTCACACCGCGGTCGCTCATCCATGGCATCGTCGATGTGATGCGGCCAGGCCCAGGCCAGACAATCTGCGATCCGGCTTGCGGAACGGGCGGCTTCCTTCTAGCCGCTCACGACTTCATCGCTGGCGCTTATGGTCAACTGGACATCGAGGAATTGGATCACCTTCGGCACCACGCCCTCCACGGCTGGGAGATCGTCGACAACACTGCCCGCCTATGCGTCATGAACTTGTATTTGCACGGTATCGGGGTCAACGGGAACGAGAGCCCAATACACGTCGCAGACAGCCTGGCAGGTGACCCCGGCGATCGGTTCGACATGGTTCTGACGAATCCGCCCTTTGGAAAGAAGAGTAGCGTTACATACATCAACGAAGAGGGGGAAGTCAAACGCGAGGCCCAAACGATCGTCCGCGACGACTTCTGGGCCTCCACCAGCAACAAGCAGCTCAACTTCGTCCAACACGTGAAGACTCTCCTCAACATCCACGGCCGGGCGGCGGTTGTGGTTCCCGACAATGTGCTCTTCGAAGGTGGAGCCGGGGAGACGGTCCGTAGGAAGCTCCTTCACGAATGCGATGTCCACACGCTCCTACGGCTTCCGACTGGCGTCTTCTACGCTCAGGGCGTCAAGGCCAACGTCCTGTTCTTCGACCGGAAGCCGGCGAGCGAGGTCCCCTGGACGAAGGAATTGTGGATCTACGACCTGCGGACTAACAAGGGCTTCACGCTCAAACAGAATCCCCTCTCAAGAGTGGACCTAGACGAGTTTGTTGGGTGCTTCCACCCGGAAAACCGCCACGAGCGGGCTCCCACTTGGTCGGAGCGGTCGCCGGACAACCGATGGCGAAGGTTCACCTACGACGAGCTCACGGCCCGCGACAGGGTCAACCTTGACATCTTCTGGCTCAGGGACGAGAGTCTCGAGGACTTTGCCAACCTCCCAGATCCAGATGTCCTCGCGCAAGAGATCATCGAGGATCTTGAGGCGGCGTTGGAGCAATTCCGGGGTATTGAGGAAGATCTTTCAGAGTCGCCCTCCATGGAGGAGGGGCCCTAATGGCGGACATCACTCCTCGAAGGAACGGGCAGCTACTACGCGAGGTCTTCTCGCTTCTGCTGGACAAACCCGAGGGAGTTCGGGCAAAGGATTTGTTAGCTAAGCTGCCCTCAAGGATTGAATTCACAGAGTTCGAGAAGGGATCCTACGCGTCAAGTCCGGGATCCCCGCGGTGGCATAAGATCCTTCGGTTCGCATCGATTGCGACGGTGAAGGCCGGTTGGCTCGTAAAGGAAAAAGGATCGTGGCGTTTGACCGACGAGGGGAGGATGGCGTTCAGCGAATTCAAGGACCCAGAGGCATTCTATCGTGCTGCAGATCGCGCCTATCAGCAATGGAGAGCTTCCCGGCCCAAGAGGGAGGAGGAGCCGGATGACTTGGAAGATCAGGTGGAAGGTATTCGGATCTCCTATGAACAGGCGTCGGAGGACGCCTGGGCGGAGATCACGGACCACCTTCAGCGAATAGACCCGTACGAGTTCCAGGAACTGGTCGCTGATCTTCTAAAGGCCATGGGCTATCACGTGTCCTGGATTGCCCCAAAGGGGAAGGATTATGGTGTCGACATCATCGCCTACACCGACCCCCTTGGGGCCACCAAGCCACGTATCAAGGTCCAGGTGAAGAGGCGTTCTGACGCGATAGGCGTAGAGGGTTTGAGGGCGTTCATGTCTGTGCTGGGGGAGGACGACCTCGGGATCTTCGTTTCCTCCGGCGGGTTTTCCAAGGACGCGGATGATCAGGCAAGGCTTCAAGAGCGGCGGAAGGTGACCCTTATTGACCAAAGTCGGCTTCTGGATCTTTGGGTTGAACACTACGGAAAGCTATCCCAGGAAGCACAACAAAGGATGCCCCTAAGGCCGATCTACTTCCTGGCGCCTGAAGACTAAACAAGCGTGGCTAGACCCGTCTCCCCGCCATCAATTTGTCCGCAGGACCATGACGGGCTCGCCTTGTTGAGCCGAATTGCCTGCTAAGCCTCTCGCCAGACTTCTTCGCAGCAAGGTCCTTCCGCACCTCTTGTTCCTTCCAGCGTTAGAATCCCCCCACCTCCTGCGCCCCACATCCCTGTCCATCAACCCCGCAGGATGGAGGATCACGCATGAGAACTCACTCGCTCGCCCGCAGCCTGGCCTTGCTTGGCCTATTCTCCCTCGCTTGCGGCCTGTTGACACCGGCGACGCAGGTCACTACCCCCTCGCCGACTGAGTCAGCCGCCCCCACGCCGGCGGCCGGGCCGGCGCTGCCGGTCTTCGCCGCCTACGACGAGCCGGTCGTCAACGTCTCCCCGGCGGTGGCGCATGAGCCGATCGCCGCCGACCTGTCCAACGTACGCATCGCCTTCCTGCTCGCCGACGGTCTGCGCCAGCAGCTAGCATCGGACGGTTTCGTCGTCGCCCCCGGCTCCGAGATGGAGTTCTTCACGGTCTACGAGAAGGCCCGCTACGATAACCAGCCGGTCTTCGTCACCAGCGACTCGCTCCTGCATGTCTACCACCTGCTCTTCGACAAGGTCCTGCGCACGGCCGAGACCGAGCACTTCATCCCGCTGCTGCGCGACCTCAACGCCGCCATGCTCGCCCAAACCGAGGCGCAGTACCAGGCGCTCAAGGGCGGACCCTGGGAAGAGGCCGCCCTGCGCACGGTCGCCTTTGTCGGCGTGGCCAGCCAGCTGCTCGACCCCAGCGTGACGGTGCCGGACTACGCCGCCGACTTGGTCGCCAGCGAAATTGCCCTGGTCGACGCCGCCGACGGCATCCTGCCCTCCCCGCTGTTCCCCGGGCTGGAGTTCGGCGAGGACTACACCCAGTACATCCCGCGTGGCCACTACACGCGCAGCGAGGATCTCCAGCGCTACTTCAAGAGCATGATGTGGTACGGCCGCATGACCTTCCGCCTGAAGGCCAAGGATCCTTCCGTCGGAATGGAGGAGACGCGCCGCGCCTTGCTCCTGGTCCAGGCGCTCCGCGAGGCCCAGGTCGGCGGCCGGCCGGCGCTCGAGGCGTGGCAGGACCTGTACAGCCCGACCGCCTTCATGGTCGGCCGCTCGGATGACCTGACCGCCCTGCAGTATTTCGGTGTGATGGATTCGGTCTACGGTACCGCACCCGCCGTCACCGATCTGGTCGACGAGGCCAAGCTGCAGGCGTTCATCGACCTGGCCTTTCAGCTCCCGGCGCCCAGGATCCTGGGCATCGTCATCCAGGTGACCGACGACGAGGTGGCATCAACCAAAGGGCTGCGCTTCATGGGGCAGCGCTTCGTGCCGGACGCCTACGTCTTCCGCCAGCTTATCTACCGCAACGTCGGCACCAACGAAGATCCCCGCCCCCTGCCCAAAGGCCTCGACCT
>Ga0214473_10008606_pt1 | contig 12064 bp, 5 predicted proteins | sample RVTome_7_FD_203509 | JGI IMG/M metagenome (GOLD analysis project Ga0214473, IMG submission 203509) | Soil microbial communities from uranium-contaminated site in the Upper Colorado River Basin, Wyoming, United States - RVT98D197 | ecosystem: Environmental > Terrestrial > Soil > Contaminated >...
GTCGACGTGCGCCGACAGCTCGGCGATCTCGTTGCCCAGCCGGTCGAGCTCCGCGGTGGGCTCCGGGGTGGCGAGAATCACGGGTGAGTCGATCATCATGGCGCGTCTCCCTTCTACTGGATCGACTCTACACCCGGGTTTCGGAGCCGCCTGGGCGTGTCCACAAAGTGCGATTTCCTGAGCGGCAATGATTTTCGGTGCGAGCCCGCGCGGAGGCCCATCGCCGGGCCCGTGCGGGCCGCTGGGACGGAATCTCTCGATCGCCGGCGACACACGGCCATGCCCTCCGCACGGAGCTGTCAAGCGGAAAATGCAGGCGTCACCGCGCCGGCCCGGGCGATCATCTCGTTGAACGCGCTTGCCACCTTCGCCTCGAAGTCCGACTCGATCCGGTAGATCTCGGTCAGCTCGGCGAAGGCCCAGCGGCCGAGGGTGCGGAGGTTGTTGACCGCGGGCACCCAGTAGGTGTCCATGGTGGCCTTCTTCTCCTTCGCGTCCTCGCGCCGGTAGCCCTTGATCTCCACGACCAGGTGCAGCAGGTCGCCGTCGCCGCGCCCGTCGTCGACCAGCACGATGAAGTCGGGGAGGTAGCGGCGCATCTCGGAGCCGTAGCGGTAGGGCACCTCGAGGCCGAGGTTGTGGTTCTTCACGTACGCCTTCACCCGGGGGTGCGACTCGGCGACGCGGCAGAGCTCGGCCTCCCAGTCGCTGTCCAGCACCACCCAGTTGACGTGGCAGCGCGTGGGGTCCGTCTGCCAGCGGTGCGTCCTGGAGGTGTTGAAGCGGACGTGCGCCGAGGAGCCCACCGGGTTGTACGCGTCGAGCACCGCCTTGATCGGGCGCTCGCCCGCGAACGCCGCCGTGATCCCCGCGGTGATGCGGTTGCATGCTATGTCCGCCAGCTCCTGGTACATGAGCTGCGCCGGGTAGGTGCCTCCCTCGCACACCAGGTGCTTGTCGAGCCACTCCCTCGTGATGCGCTTGAGCTGGCCGAACAGGTGCAGCTTGGGCGCCGCTCCCGCGTCGCGCCACTTGGTGTAGAGCAGGCGCTGGGTCAGGTGGAAGAGGAGCGTCGACGGCCGCATGTCCCCCAGGTGCTCCAGGGTCAGATTCACCCCCTCGCCGATGATGCCCTGGTTCCGCGTGATGGACGGGCCGACGAGGTCGGGGGTGAGGACGAGCGTCGAGTCGTCGTTGAACGCGGCCGTCAGCCGCTCCTCGGGCAGCTCCACGCGGTAGCCCGCGACGCGCGGGAAGCGGATCTCGAGCGCGTCGCGGTCCGGGCGCACCGCCTTCACCTGGACGGTCTCGCGCGGCGGCTGCGGCGGCGCGACGACCGGCTTCGCCGTGAAGTCGAACGGTATGCCGAGCACGTCGGCGTACTCCACGTTGAACAGCCCCTCCTCGTTCAGGTCGTACGACTGCCGGCGCAACGCGCGCCCGATCACCTGCTCGCAGAGGAGCTGCGTGCCGAAGGCGCGCACCCCGAGCACGTGGGTCACCGTGTTGGCGTCCCATCCCTCGGTGAGCATGGACACGGACACCACGCAGCGGATGGAGCCGCCCAGGCGACCATGGCGGCCGACGGTGTTCATGACCTCGCGGAGCAGTTCCTGGTCGGTCAAGCTGTCCGCCGCGCGGCGATCGCCCGTGCGCTCGACGATCTCGCGGCGGAAGCGATCGATCTCGTCGGCCGCCATGCCGCGGAAGTCGTCGTCGAGCGCCTCGCCGCTCTCGAGCTGCTCGCTGTCGATGAGCAGCGTGTTGGGGCGCGCGTAGGGGTTGCCGTGCTCGTCGAAGTTCTGGAAGAGGGCGAGCCGGCCGTTCTCCAGCGTGCTGGAGCCGTCGGCGTTCTGCCGGTGAAACCCAGAGACGAAGTCGTAGACGAGCTTGGAGGTCGACGTGTTGTTGCAGACGACGATGAAGCAGGGGGGCACCGAGATCCGCGCCTCCTCCCACAGCTTGAAGGTCTTCTCGTAGTGGCCGTAGAGCGCCTCGAGGGCCGTCTGGAGCCGGGTGGGGAGGGCGAGGGGGTCGAGGCCCTCCGCCTTGCCGCGCCCCTTCTTCGGCATGTCCTTGCGGATGTTCTCCCAGAGGTTGCGGAACATCGGCATGTCGTCGCCCGGGATGTTCTCCGCCACGGGGACGCGCGGCAGCTTCACGATGCCGCACTCGATGGCGTCCATGAGCGAGAAGTCGCTCATCGTCCACGGGAACAGCGTGCCCTCGGCGTAGCCCGACCCACGCAGGAAGAACGGGGTCGCGGAGAGGTCGATCACGCGCGCGAGCCCGAGCTTGCGGTTCACCGCCTCCAGGCCGGAGATCCAGAGGCGGGCGGCCTCGTTGTTTCGCTCGGCCTCCTTGCGGTCGTCACCCTTCAGGTCGTCGTCCTCGTCCTCGGCGCGCGGCTTCTCGCGGTAGCAGTGGTGCGCCTCGTCGTTCAGCACGAGGACGTTCTTCAGCCCCATCAGCTCGGGGATCACGCGCTGGAGCATCTGCCCCTCGGTCTCGAGCGTGTCCAGGCTCTCGCCGACCCGTCCCTGGAGCAGCGCCCGCCCGCCCTTCGACAGCTCCACCTGCTCGCGGCGCTTGAAGCGGTGATAGTTGGTGATGACGATCTTGGCGCGATTGACGTCGTCCAGCATGTCGCCCGGCACCAGCTCGCGGCTCGCGTAGTAGCTGTCCGGGTCGTTCGGGTAGAGGACGCGCAGGCGATCCTTGATGGTGATCCCCGGGGTGACGACGAGAAAGCCGCGGGTGAAGCGCTTGCTCTGCGGCCGCCGGACGGCGTTGACGGTCTGCCAGGTGATGAGCATGGCCATGACCGTCGTCTTCCCCGCGCCCGTGGCCAGCTTGAGGGCGAGGCGCATCAGCTCGGGGTTGGCGTCGTTGTTCGCGTTGGCCAGGTGCTCGAGGAACGCCTTGCCCTGCCGCTCGTTCGGCGCCACCTCGGTGAGCCAGATCGCGGTCTCCACCGCCTCGATCTGGCAGAAGAACGGGCGCACCCCGGTGAACTCGTGGTGCCGCCAGTGCTGAAGGAGCCGCGCCGTCTCCGGCGTCACCCCCCAGCCGCTCTGGTTGGCGATGCCGCGCCACTGGTCCACGCGCCGTCGCAGCTCGTTGATGATCGGCGTCGGGTCGTACTCCTGCTGGGCGGTCGAGACGCCGGCCCCCTCGTCGAACACCAACCGCTCCTGCCCGGCGCTGGCCTTGCGCTTCCTCGGCCTTGGGACGGGCGTGATGAACTGGGCCGTGCGGCGCGCCTCGATGATCCGCCCGGTGGGCTGCCCCTCGGCGTCGAGCTCCCAGTGGCGCCCGGGGTACGCGTAGGGCGAGTTGAGGATCGGCCGTTCGAAGAAGCGGTCATCCATGGGTCAGAATGTATGCCTAGACGAAGCGGGTGTCACGAGCTGTAGTTGAGCGAAAAACCAGACCACGGTTTGGACACGAGAGAAGCTCACAGATCGTCGGGTTTCAAGCCGGTCCGTTTCGCGATCCGGGCCAGCATTCGGGGCCCGATCTCTTCGGCCTCGTGGAAGGCAAACACGAAATCTGCCCAGCCCTCTCGGGAGAGCGTCCGATGGGAGCCAGACTGGCGCTTGACGGTCCAGCCGATCCTCAACAGGGCCGCCAGCACCCGTCGGGCACGGGCGCTCGGCCAAGCGCTCACGCCGCGTTGAAGGAAATGCTTAGAAGCTCTGGACCGGCCTCGCCGTGTTCCAGGCGTTCGGCAAGGACTCGCAGGGCGAGCGCCTGTACCTTTGAAACTGCGTCCTCCTGACTGTCACCGTACGCCAGAACGCCCGGTAGCTCGACGACTTCGGCGAGCCAACGGCCGTCCTCTTCCTGCTCGATCTCGACCTTGAACGTGATCACGCGCTCGGAACCTCCGCAGGGGAATTATACGCCCGATTCCCCATTTCGACTCCGGCAGGACCCAGCGTTCGCGATCGGCGGCTGGCCGCGAAAGGGACCGGCCGTTGCATCGCGTTGTTTGGCCGCCCCGGCGATCCAGCCACTCTCGTCACTATGGACCGTTGCGACGGTTGTTCATCCAAATCGGTCTGGTCAGACAGGTTGTTGAAGGCCAAGAGTGGGTCATTTCGCGAGGACACAGCCCTGACCAACGGCGCACCGTCGGGATCATGGCGACCTGAGCGCTCCTTGACGTACTTCACCAGGGCCTTGGCGGGCCGCGAAGAGTGCTTCTCAGTGGTACCCATCAAGGAACCTACCGGGCCTGCCCGGTGTCTACCGTGCCGGGATCGTACGGTCTGCCGACAGGATACGCAGTGACCGGGCACCTCGCGTGATTGCCACATACACCTCATTCCGGGACAGTTCATCCGCGTTGAGCACCATCGCGTCGTCGAACTCCAATCCCTTCAACAGGAGGGTGGTCCCCAAGGCACGCCACGGGACGTGGCGCCCGCGATGTCGGGCCCGGGTGCGAACGGTGGCCACGGCCTCGAGAAGGTGGTCCATTCCCAGGCCCGCGCTCTCCTGGAGGGCGGATCGGAGCTGGTAGATCCCTTCTGGGCGGTAAACGGTCCAGCCGCGCTCCTTTCGAAAGCCGTCGAGCACAGCGAGCGCGGCCTCCGGGGTCGGGTTGGCTGCCAGGAGTTCGAGCCGATCCCGATGGTCGAGGTATTTCTCGAACCTGACCGTGGACCGACCGTCGGCCACCGCTGCCACTAGGCTCTTCAGCTCGGGGCCCACCTTCACCATTCGCGCCCGCGCGAAAGCGTGGAGGCTCCTCACGACGTCGCCTCCGGACGTGGTAGACCACTTGGCGGCCAATTGGGGGAGGTCACGGTCGTCGAACGCCTCCACCATGTGAAAGCGCCCACCGAGGCGCGTCGCCAGCGACAGGCAACAGCTTTGGACGTACTTGTTCCACATTGTGGAGCGCTTGATCGCCACGACCCCGCGTTCGCCCTTCCAGGCCCGGCAGGCCTCGATCTCTCCATCGTTGGACCACGCGGCCCACGCCACCGGGGCTGTCTTCCCGATGGTCACCCGGTTCGTGGCGAGGAGCTCAGCGCGCGCATCGATGAGCCACGCCCCGAGGCGCGTGTTCGCGTTCTGCCAACGATGCGGGACCTGCAGGTCTGGCAAACGTTCGAAGAAAGCCTCCACGTCGGACCAGTCCACCATCGGATCGTCACTTCGGAACCCGAAGATGGCCTGCAACGGGTCGCCGACTACGCGAACCGGGACGGCCGCGGCGAGGGACGCGACAATTGCGTGCTGGAAGGTGCTGCAGTCCTGGTACTCGTCCACGAGGACGCCGTCGTAAGACGCTGAGACCACGCGGGTGCCAAGCCCTCCCGCGACGACCAGCCGGGTAGCCGGGTACACCCTGTTCCACTCTGGATTCGATTCGGTCAACTCCTCCAAATCTAGGCCCGAGATGTCCGGGTACGCTGCTGCGTACTTGAGGGCCCACCCGGCGATAGTGTCAAGGTGGTAGCGATCGGGCCCGACCTTCAGCTTGTCGAGCCGACTCTTGAGAGCGGCGACTCCCGCATGGGTGTGGGTCAGGACGAGCTGCCGGCCCGCCCGCGAGCTGGCCGCCGTACGAGCGATGAGCTCGGTCTTGCCACATCCCGCAGCGGCCACGACGAGGCCACGGTCACTCGCGAGCAGGCCGTCGACGGCTTCATCCACGCTGAGCGAAGACACGGAGGGCCTCCAGAACCGACCGAACATCCGTCCCCGCCAGGTTGTCCCAATCCTCGACCACGAGGGCGCCGAGATCCCTGCCGAGCGCGAGTGTCTTGAACCACTTATTCTTCTTCGCCACCGCCCCGAACACGAGCCGGAAGTTCGGAACGTTCGTCAACCACGCCGTGAGATCATCACCCACCTCCGAAGGCTTCTTCCCGGTTGCAGCGGCCAAGGCATCGCGCATGCTACGGTGCGCCGGGTGACGCACCTTGGGTGATCGGTGAGCGAGGGCGACCATCGCGGTGAACGCCTGGTCCGAGAGATCGCTGGCCAGTGCGTTCTCGGTTGCGAGTCCCTTGCGCCACGCGATGACCTTCGCTCCCTTCGCACGGGACAACTTCGTGCCCGCTGCGTCAGAGTCCACGAACAGTGCCACGGAGGACCCGAGATCGAACAAGGCCCCGGCGATGTCCGGGGCACAGTGGCCTTCCCCGTTCACGACGGCCGTGCCGAGGTAGGCGAAGTTGGATCCATCGTCGCTCCACGCCTCTTCAACCGCGCGTAGCAGACCGACCTCTGTCGGCCCCTCGGCCACGATCACCCGGCGGGCAACGAGCGCGCCCGGGGTTTTCGACACGACCCGATGGAGAGCATCCGATACTGGCACCACGACCACAACACCATTAGCAGCCCGCCGGACCACGGCAATCTCGGCGGGATGGAGCTCGGACAGCACCAACGGCGTGTGAGTGGTCAGCACGAGCTGGCCGGTCTTCTTGTCGGCATTCTCGGGTGAGACGCCGCGGAGCTTCCGAAGGAGTTGGCGGATCCGGTGCGGTTCGAGACCGTGCTCGAACTCGTCCACAAGGGTCAGCTCGCTCGACCCCGCGGCGTGGTGCTGCATGGCGACCGCCATTAAGCGGCGAGTACCGAGCCCGGCGCGGCGGAGAGGCACCTTGCCATCGTGGAGGGAGAGCGAGCCCCCACTGAGCGGCCCGATGTCGAGGTGTGGGGTCAGACCGGTCCGGATCAGCGCGCCCATGTCCTTCCCGAGCTGCTCTGCTTTCGAAGCCGCGTCATTGAGCCGATCGAGGTCACCGACGGCAAGTCCCGCGCGCGCCTTCCGCATGGCGTCCGCGATGACCGCTGCCACCTCGTCGCCACTCTCAGTGACACGGGTGAGCACCGATCCCCGGTTCCACCCGAGGTGTAGATCGATATTCGAGCCGACGCGCAGCATCCCGAGGGCCTCGCGGTCCCGGATGTGGATGGGGTGTCCTTCGCCCTTGGCGTCGATGATCCTCCACTGCGGCTCCAGGCTACGGTCGACGGTTAGCTCGATTACGACAGCAAAGACCTCGTCGTCTACGCCCGTTGGCGTGGTGGCGGTGCCGGCCTTAGGGTCGTACGCCTGGAGGGCGAGCCCGAACTTGCTCTCTTTGAAGAACGACGGAGGGAAATCGACCACGGTGGCCCGGATGCTCACGGGCGCGTAGGTCTCGAGATCGTAGAAGTCGCCGTCGTCGAAGGGATAGTTCCAACGCGGCGACAGTACACGCTCCAGGGCGTCCAGGATGGTGGACTTGCCGGTATCCCCAGGGCCCACGAGGCACGCAGTGTCGCCGATGAAGCGCCAATCCAGCGAGCGAATACCGCGGAACCGCTCGATCTCCACCCGCCGTACGCGCATTAGCCCGTCCGTTCATCGTGGAGGCGGGCTTCGACCAGATCGCACCCGTCGGCCGTCAGGACCGCCGTCCGCGGGCCGAAGGTGCCGGCGATGAGGACGGGCCGGCGATCGTGTAACCAGACCGCTTCACGGAAGACCCCGTTGAGGGTAAGCATTCGTCTTGCCCCGTTCGCACCGTGACGGAGCACCGGCGGAAGACCCACCGAGTCAAGTCCAAGGATCGCTCGAATCGTGATCCCGAACCATCGGACGACAGGTGGCCCCGGTATCGGCGTACAGTACGCGACCTGATGTTGCACTGACGCGCGGGTGACTGTGTGGCCCATCGGGTCGGACGGCCAGATTGCCATCCATGGCCGTCGTTGGCTACTTGAGGGATTCGTCGAGTTTGCGAACGTCATCGCGGTGCAGCAGCTTGGTGATGGCATCGGCTGAGACAACCCGGCTGAGACCAGCGTTCTGTTCGAACGTAATGCGCGGTCGCGTGGTCTGCTCACTGACCGCAACCTCCTGATATGCAATGGCCTCAGACACGAGGCCGATCAATCGCTGCTCGTTCAGCATCGGCGAGGTCAGCCCCTCGCCCAGGGGTACCGTCGGAACGTAGACGGCGGGTCCACCGCTGTTTCCGGGGAAGACGGATACATCCAGCAGTACCTCGGAGCCCGCCACTAACGCTACGGAGGCCCGCTTCAGTATTGGTGTTGCGTAACGCTCGGATCGAAGACCCAGGGGGAAACCGATCACGACGGCGGGCGCGCCCGCCTTGAGGTGATCGGTTGGAAGGAACTGGGCAAGCGGAATGAGGAGAAGGTCGGACGCGTGGCGGCGGAGGATGAAGCGGCAGGCCACGTCTGCGTCCGACGAGATGAACCAGCCGCCGAGTCCTAGACCCGTAAGTTCAGCCTCTCCGATAAGGTCGCTCTGTCCGGAGGCCTCGTTGAGCCGAATCAACAGCCCGGCTTTCAGCCTTTGCGCTCGGTCGACCACCACGTGCCGGGCGGTTACAAGAACGATATGCTTATACGGGGATAGAACAAGGAACCCGGTCCCGATCGGGCGTACGGCTTGATCTGTCGCCAGCTGCTCAATCGAAACGACCGCTTTGAGCCAGCCGGCATCGAACGAAGAAGTTACCTGCCTCGGAGGTTCTTGCGCCCTGGTGTGGCCACCGAGCAAACCGGTGGCGATGAGAAGGACAATCGCTAGAAGTTCAACCCTCGTCGCGGTCACCGTCATGTTCGTGGTCCTGGCTTGCTGCAATTCGACGACGAAATAGGCCGACGCGTCTTACGGACAATTCGCGGACAGCCAGGGGTGCTTGATGCGCATCAAGCTCGCGTTCCATCACGAACACCCCGTGGTCGTCCCGCAGGTGATGCACTTCAAACAGGTGCCGTTGCGCACCATGGTGAACTGGCCGCAGTCGCCGCAGGGGTCGCCCTCGTAGCCCTTGAGGCGGGCGATCTCGGAGGCGGACCGGGCCTTGCGCTCGGCCGGGCCGCTGCCGCCGCTGAGCGGGGCGATGGCCCGCGCGGTGGCGGGGGACGCGGGCGGGCGGAGGGCGGGCGCCGGGTCCTCGGTCACCGCGATGGGGCTCCGGCTGATCTTGGTGCCGAGGGAGTCGCTGCGGAGATCCTCGTCCTGCACGTGGGAGAGGTCGGTGCGGCCGAGGTAGGTGATGGCGAGCTCGCGGAAGACGTAGTCGATCATCGAGGTCGCCATCTTGATCCGGTCATTGCCCCTGACCATGCCGTTGGGCTCGAAGCGGGTGAAGACGAAGGCGTCCACGAACTCCTCGAGGGGCACGCCGTGCTGGAGCCCGAGGGAGATGGCGATGGCGAAGCAGTTCATGAGCGAGCGGAAGGCGGCGCCCTCCTTGTGCATGTCGAGGAAGATCTCGCCGAGTTTCCCGTCCTCGTACTCGCCCGTGCGGAGGTAGACCTTGTGGCCGCCGATCGCGGCCTTCTGGGTGTAGCCGGAGCGGCGGTCGGGCAGCCGGTGCCGCTCCTGGAGGTACTTGGTCACCACGCGCTCGGTCATGCGCTCGGCCACGGCCTGCACGTCGGCGGCGGCCGCCTCCTCCCCGTCCTCGTCCGCGGTGGAGTTGAGTGGCTGGGAGAGCTTGGAGCCGTCGCGGTAGAGGGCGACGGCCTTGAGCATGCCGCGCCAGCCGGATTCGTAGGCGCGCTTGACGTCCTCGATGGTGGCATCCGCCGGCATATTGATGGTCTTGCTGATGGCGCCCGAGATGAAGGGCTGCGCCGCCGCCATCATCGCGATATGCGCCTGGACGGGGATGAAGCGCTGGCCCTTCTTGCCGCAGCGGTTGGCGCAGTCGAAGACGGGGAGGTGCTCCGCCCGGAGGTGCGGGGCGCCCTCCACGGTCATGGTGCCGCAGCAGTAGTCGTTGGCCGCCTCGATCTCGGCGGGGCCGAAGCCGAGGGCGCGCAGGAGGTTGCCGTTCCACTCGGCGAGCCGGGCGTCGTTGAGGCCGAGCTTGGCGCTGACGTAGTCCTCGCCGAGCGTCCAGACGTTGAAGGCGAAGGTGATGTCGAAGGCCGCCTCGAGGGCGCGCTCGATGCGCCGGATGCCGTCGGCGTCGAAGCCCTTGGCGGCGAGCGTCTCGTGATTGATGAACGGGGCCCCCTCGAGCGTGCCCCGCCCCACGCAGTACGCCACGATGTCGTCGATCTGGGCCCGGCCGTAGCCGAGCGTCGTGAGCGCGACGGGCAGGCTCTGGTTGATGATCTTGAAGTACCCGCCGCCCGCCAGCTTCTTGAACTTGACGAGGGCGAAGTCCGGCTCGATGCCCGTGGTGTCGCAGTCCATCACGAGGCCGATGGTGCCGGTCGGCGCCAGCACGGTCACCTGCGCATTGCGATAGCCGTGCACCTCGCCGAGCGCCACCGCCCGGTCCCATGTCTCGCGCGCCGCCTCGAGGAGCGGCCCCGGGCAGTGCGCGGGGTCGATGCCGAGCGGAGGGGTGCTGAGCCCCTCGTACTCGCCGGGCGCGGCATTGTGGGCGGCCCGCCGGTGGTTGCGCATGACGCGCAGCATGGGCTCGCGGTTCCGCGCATGGCCGGGGAAGGGCCCGAGGTCGCGCGCCAGCTCGGCCGAGGTCGCGTAGGCCTCGCCGTTCATGATGGCGGTGAGGGCGCCGCAGATCGCGGCGGCCTCGGGGGAGTCGTAGGGGATGCCCTTGCGCATCAGCACCGTGCCCATATTGGCGTAGCCGAGGCCGAGGGTGCGGAAGTCCCAGCTCCCCTGGGCGATGGCCGGGCTCGGGTACGCCCCCATGAGGACGCTGATCTCGAGGACGGTGGTCCAGAGCCGGCAGGCATGGCGAAAGCCCGCGACGTCGAAGCTGCCGTCCTCGCGGAGGAACTTCACCAGGTTGATCGACGCCAGGTTGCACGCGGTGTCGTCGAGGAACATGTACTCCGAGCAGTTGTGCACGACGAGCCCGCCCGCCACGAAGTGCTGCGTGGCCTCCTCGGTCAGGTCGAACACCTCCTCCTCGCCCGCCGGCTCGATGGAGGCGACCTGGTCGGTGAGCTCGTCCCGGTAGGCCGCCACCTCGGCGTTGAGCCGGGCCAGCGCCGCCGCCTTGGGGCTCTCGGGGTGGAAGCCGATCTCGCGCTCGAAGAGGAAGCGCGAGGAGCGGCTGATCCGGAGCGAGAACATCGGCTGGACGGGGTACTCGCGCCGCCCGCCGCGGCCGTCGGGCAGGAGCGCCGTCGTGGTCTCGCCGCGGCGGTCCTGGTAGAGCTTCGACTTGATGCCGAAGGACAGGAGCAGGAGCTGCACCTGGCGCAGCAGCTCGAGCGCGCTCGAGTCGAGACTCACGTATTGCGACTTCTCCCCGTAGTTCGCCACGGTCCCATCGGCGGTGAAGAGGCCGCGCAGCACGGCGGCCAGCGCCGGCCGGTCGAGGTCGAAGACGGCGGGGGTGAAGCGCTTGGCCGCGGATCCCTCGTCGAGCACGGCGAAGCGGCGGAAGAGATCCACGACGGGACCGGAGCCGAAGGCGAGCCGCGCGCCCGACGCGCTCCGCGTCACCTGGACGCCGTCGTTCCTGCCGACGGAGCCGACCACCTTGAGGGCGGCCTTCTCGGTGTTGACGGCGCCGGCAACCGAGGCGAGGACGGGAGCCTCGGCCTCGTGCATCGTGAGGATGATCGAGCCGTGCTCCCGGCCGCGGATGCGCGAGCTGACGAGGCAGCCGTCGCCCACCGCCACCCCGATGCCGAGCGCGAGGTCGGCGGCGAGCGTCGATCGCCCGAAGCCCGGCCCTTCGAGCACGAGCCGGTCGTCGGTGGTGAGATCCTTGGCGGCGACGTCGCCGCGCCCCACCGTGAGCACCCGGTGATCGCCGGTGATCCGCACGCGATAGCCGGCGCGCGTGGTGAGCACGTAGACCGGCTTCCGCCCCGTCGGGAAGACCTTGGTGACGAGATGGGGCTGGCCGTCGCCGCCGATGATGCGGACCGAGCGGCCGACCAGCTCGTCGATGCGGCGCCAGCCGTCCGCCGTGGCCACGAGCGTGTCGCCCGTCACACACGGATTGCTCGCGTTGATGCGCCCGTCCGCGGGGCAGGTATGCCACTCGTTGATCGTGGTGTCGTACTGGAGCCCCGGGTCGGCCGAGGCCCAGGCCGCAAAGGCGATCTCGTCCCAGAGCTCGGCGGCGGGGAGCTGCTT
>Ga0214473_10008607_pt1 | contig 12063 bp, 13 predicted proteins | sample RVTome_7_FD_203509 | JGI IMG/M metagenome (GOLD analysis project Ga0214473, IMG submission 203509) | Soil microbial communities from uranium-contaminated site in the Upper Colorado River Basin, Wyoming, United States - RVT98D197 | ecosystem: Environmental > Terrestrial > Soil > Contaminated >...
GAGGCAGGGCTTTCCGCCCATCACTGCGGGGTCCACTGTAATACGAGCGAAGCGTGTGGTCGCCATCGGTTCGGCCTCCAAGTGCAGCGCGGCCATTATAGCACAGGCGTCGGCCGCCCCGCGCGGTGAGCCGTTAGAAGTGCTCCCGCACGAACCTGAGATTGCGCGCGGCGGCTGCGGACGGGTCATCCGTGGCCGGGGTCTCCAGCACGAGCCAGCCATCATAGCCGATGGCTTTCAGCGCGGTTGACACCGCGGGGAGATCGAGGCGGCCTTCGCCGAGGTACTGGCCGCCGGGGTCTTTGGCGTGGACCTGGGCGATGCGCGGGCCGAGTTGGTGGATCTCCGCGATCGGGTCATTGCCCAGGCCGAGGCCGTTGCCGAAGTCGTAGTAGATCTGGACCGCGGGCGAGTTCACGCCGTCGGCGATCCGTAGCAAGGCCGGGGCGCTCTTGCCACAGCCGCGACCCACATTCTCGATGGCGAGGGTGACGCCGCTAGCCTCGGCCGTGGGCGCGGCCTTCCTCAACTCCTCACTCCAGCGTTGCGGGGCCTCGTCGCCCTCGTCCGGCGTGCCGGGGGTGATGGGGACGAGGATCACCTTGGCACCCAGCTCCGCGCACCAGTGGAGGGCGTCGCGCGTGAACCCCTGGGCGCGCTCGCGCACGGCCGCGTCGGGGTTGGCGAAGCTGTAGGTCCAGAAGGCGCCGAGGCAGATGGAGGCGAGTTGCAGTCTTGCCTCTGCGAGCAGTTGCTTGATCTCGGCGCGGCCGTCCGCGCTCCACAGCATGGTGTCGGCATAGTCCGCCCCGACGTCCAACTCCACTCCGTCGAACCCGATCTTCCCGCACTCGCGGATCACGTGCGGGTAGTCGCCAGGCATACAACCGCTCATCAATCCGTATCGCATCGTCAGCTCCTTCCCATATCGTCCCCCTTTCTTCTCGCCGCCGCGCCCGATTGCCTCTCCGGTTATCGGCTCATAATGAGGCGGGAGACGGATGTGGTATACTGTTGCACCGAGACGGGCAGACGGAGAGGCGGAGAGGATGTCGGACGCGCCCGTTGAGATCCGTGCGCGGGTAGCGCGAGTGTGCGAACGTATCGCGGCGGCGGCGGCGAGAGCTGGGCGCAGGCCCGAGGAGATCCGCCTGGTTGCGGTGGCGAAGCTGGTGAAGGCCGAGCGGGTGCAGGAGGCCATCGCCGCCGGCGTCACCGATATCGCGGAGAATTACGTGCAGGAGGCCGCGGCGAAGAGGGAGCAGATTCCGGATCCGGTGCGATGGCACCTGATCGGCCATCTGCAGAGCAACAAGGCGGCGAAAGCAGTTTCGATCTTTGACATCGTGCATACGGTAGACAGCCCTCGCATTGCGCGCGCCCTGGGAGGCGAAGCGACTGAGGCGGGACGAACGCTGGAGGTCCTGCTCCAGGTGAATACCTCGGGCGAGGGCACGAAGTCCGGGATCGCGCCTGAGGAAGCGGACCGCCTACTGGAGGCGGTAGCGGCGGTGGAGGGGCTGCGGGTGCGCGGGCTGATGACCATCGGGCGCTGGGACCCGGACCCGGAGAAGGCGAGGGGCGAGTTTCGGCTGCTCGCGGGATTGGCGAGAGACCTGGAAGGGCGGTTCGGGTTGGATCTGAGCTGGCTCTCCATGGGGATGAGCCACGATTTCGAGGTGGCGATCGAGGAGGGCGCGACCGTGGTCCGCGTGGGGACCGGGATTTTCGGGCCGCGCCCGGGATGAAGTGGAGTGGTAGTCACGGCAGCAATTGCCGCAACATCTGCGTCGTTCATCACAGCAAGGATCTTGGGAGGCAGGCATGTCGGGAGTCATGGACAGGGTGAAGTCGTGGTTGTTCGCAGAGGATGAGGAAGGTTTGGAGCCGTTGAACCTGCAGGAGGAGACGGAGGCGCCGCGCAAGCGGAGCCGGTTGATCCCGCTTCATCCCCGCGCCGGCGATATCTTCATCCGAAGACCGCGCAACCAGGACGAGGCCAAGATCTGCGTGGACTGCCTCCGGGGCCGACGCGCGGTGGTCGTGAACCTCAAAGACGTCCAGCCGGAGGACGCGCTGCGCGTCTTCGACTTCCTTACCGGCGCCTGTTACGCCGTGGGGGGGCAGGTGGAGCAGGCTGGCGACAAGGTCTATCTCGTGACTCCGCAGAACATTGGGATCATGGCGGAGGAGACCTCCCAGGTCACGCCGCGGTCGGATTTCTGGCAGGAGATCTAGGCTCCCCTCACACCTCGCGAATAGAGACGACCTCCTGCCCTGCAGGAGCGCGTCGGTGGTGGCCAGGCCGGAGGTGAGCCCTCCGGCTTTTCGTTATGCAAGCGCCCGAGCGCGGCGCGGTGGAGCGGACCGACATGGCATGGGACTATACGCTGGGGGTAATCGGGGCCGGCAACATGGGAGCGGCGCTGGTGCGCGGCCTGGTCCGCGCCGGCGTCCTGCCCTGCGACCGGATCGCGGTGTGCGACGTAGAGGCGGCGAAGGTGCAGGCCTTGGTGGGGGAACTGGGCGTGCAGACCGGGCCCGGGAATGGCGCAGTCGCGCAGCAGAGCGAGTATGTGGTGCTGGCCCTGAAGCCGTGGATGATCGCCCCCGTGCTGCGCGAGATTGATCCGGTGCTGACCCGCGAACAAGTGGTAATCTCCTTTGCCGCGGGCATTTCCCTGACCCAGATCGCCCAGACGCTCACGCCTGGCCGGGCCGGGCTGGTGCGCATCATGCCCAATACGCCGGCCCTGGTGGGGGAAGGGATGTTTGCGATCGCGGCTCAAGACGTGCCGCAACCGAAGCTGGACCGGCTGACCGCGCTGTTCGCCGCCCTAGGGCGGGTAGTATCCATTGATGAGTCGCTGATGAATGCCGTGACCGGCCTCTCGGGGAGCGGCCCCGGTTTCGTATTCGTGACCATCGAAGCTCTGGCGGACGGCGGCGTAGCCGCCGGGTTGCCGCGGGCCATCGCACTGGAGCTGGCGGCCCAGACCGTGCTGGGCGCGGCGAAGATGGTGCTCGAGAGCGGCCAGCACCCTGGAGCACTGAAGGACATGGTCGCGACCCCCGGCGGGACCACGATCGCGGGCTTGACGGTACTGGAGGAGTCCGGCTTCCGTTCCGCGCTCATCAATGCGGTGCGTGCGGCTGCCAAGCGGGCGCAGGAGCTGTGTGAAGGCAAGTAGCGCATGGTGAGCATCGCCTACCTGGTGAACCTGATCATCGGTTTCCTCTGGTTCGCCCTCCTCGCGAGCGTGGTCATCTCCTGGCTGCGCGCGTTCGGGGCGCGGGTACCTCATTATCACCCGGTAGTGCGCATCATCGAAGAGACGGCGGACCTGCTCCTCAAGCCGATCCGGCGGACCATCCCCACCACCGGAGGCGGGTTCGACTTCAGCCCCATAGTTGCGCTGGTACTCCTGGCGATCGTGAGACGGCTGATCAACCAAGTGCTCTGAGGCAGGCGGCGTGGACTCACCTTCCTCCTTCGACCGCAACCGCAATCCGGCCCTCCGTGGCGTCTTCTTTGCCGCCTTGGGCGCGTTGCTGCTAACCGCGCTGTTCGTGACCCCCGTCACCCCGCGGCGGGAGCAATATCACGGGCGCTGGGGCGAGCTGTACCGCCGCGCCGGGGATGCCTACGTCAACCTGGCCTACCTGACGGTGGGGGCTGGGCTGGACGAGCGCGTGAGGCCAGACCTAACCGATGGGTTGCTGGCGAGTGCGCGCGGGTGCTACGCCCTCAGCACCTCCGTGGACCCAAAGGACGCCAAGACCGCGCTCTCCAGGGCGCTGGCCGAGCAGATCAGCCCTGGTGGCGAGCAGCGGAGCCGCACCATGCTCGCGACCGCGCTGCGGCGGGAATCGCGCGGGCAAGAGAGGGCGGAGATCAGAACGGTCCTCCTGGCGTTCGCGGCCGGTCGGCCCGACCCGGATCGGTTGGCCGCGGCAGAGCCGGTGATCGCCTCCCTGGCGCCGGGCCCGTGGGCGCTCTCGGACGCCTACGAGGAGATCGGCGACACCTCCCATGCGGCCCGCCTGTGGGACAGGGGCTGGGAACGGGCCACGCACATGCTTCCGCGCGTGGTGGGGATGCTGGTGGTATGCGGTCTCGTGCTGCTGGCGGGGGCCGTGGGTCTGGTGGTCTTCCTGGTTTCACGGTTGCGCGGCAGGGGCCGCCACCTGGTCCCGTCGCTCGTGGCCTGGGGGCTGCGCGAGGCGGCCGAGGCGCTGCTGCTGCTGGTTGTCCTGCAGCTCCTCGCCAGCGCACTGGTCCTGCGCTCACCGCGCGCGGTGGAGCCGTACCTGTTCCTCCTTCCCGCCGTCCTGGCGGCGGTCGGGGCCATCGGCTGGGTGTGGTACGTCTCGCCCCCGAACCGGCAACTGGGGTGGCGCTTCGCGCATCCGTGGCGGGAGGTCCTGACCGGGGTCGCGGCGGCCGGCGTGATCGTGCTTCCGGTGGCCACGCTGGAATCACTCAGTCGGAGCGTGTTCGGGCTTGCTCCGGAAGAGCATCCGCTGGTGCCGGTACTCGCCGCCGCTGATGGGTGGGCCGCGAGCCTGTTCCTAATCCTCGGAGCATGTGTTATCATTCCAGCGCTGGAGGAGACGCTGTTCCGAGGCGTGCTCTACGGCGCGCTGAGGCGACACGTATCCGGCGGTGCGGCGGTCATCGTCAGCGCGGTGGTGTTCTCGGCCGGCCACTTGAGTTGGGCGGGATTCCTCTCCTACCTCCTCGTCGGTGTCTTGCTGGCCTGGCTGTATGAGCGTTCCGGGTCGCTGCTTGCGCCGGCGGTCGCGCACGGGGCCTTCAACGCATTCAACGTGGCGGTATTGATGGTGCTGTTTCGGTGACAAGGCCGGAAGAGTTGGTGGAGGTAAACGTGAAACCGCGGTCCTCCCGTGCGGGGGTGGAACTCGCCGGCGATGGCGGAATCGTGGTGCGCGTCCATGCACCCGCGGCGGAGGGCGCGGCCAACCGGGAGTGTGTGGAGACCCTAGCCGGAGCGCTCGGGGTGTCGAAGTCGGCAGTGACCATCGTGCGCGGCGCACGGAGTCGTGGCAAGCGAGTCGCGGTGGCGCATCTGACCGCGGCAGAAGTGCGGGACCGGCTGCAGCGCGCAAGGGACAAGTCGTGAGCGAGCAGGAGAGACAACCATTCCTGTCTGTGGTCATCCCGGCCTACAACGAAGCACGGCGCCTGCCACCCACGCTCACGCGCGTGAAGCAGTACCTGTCGGAGCAGGGGTACACCGCCGAGATCATGGTGGTGGACAACGCCAGCACCGACGGCACCGGAGAGGTGGCCCGGCAGACTGGCGTGGAGGTGATCGAGGAGAGACGCCGGGGTAAGGGTGCGGCCGTGCGGAAGGGGATGCTGGCCGCGCGCGGCCAGCACGTGCTGTTCTCCGACGCCGATCTCTCCACTCCCATCGAGGAGATCGAAAAGCTACTTGCCGCCCTCCGCGCGGGGGCCGACCTCGCGATCGGGTCGCGGGCCTTGCCGGAGTCGAACATCGTGGTCCATCAGCCCTGGCACCGAGAGATGATCGGCCGCTTTGGCAACGTGTTGGTGCAGGTGCTGGCGGTGCGCGGAATCAGCGACACCCAGTGCGGATTCAAGCTCTTCCCGCGCCACTTGGCGCGACGGCTGTTCGAGGCGCAGCGCATGACGGGTATCGCCTTCGATATGGAGGTGTTGTTCCTGGCCCAGCGGTGGGGGCTGAGAATCGCCGAAGTGCCGGTGGTCTGGGTGGACAACCCGGATACCCGGTTCAGCCGGGTGCGGGACGGCCTGGATGCCCTCAAGGACCTGCTCCGGATACGCTGGAACTGGCTGCGAGGGAGGTATCGAGGGGTGTGACGGAGAGACGAAGAGGCGAGGAGTCGAAGAGTCGAGAAGACGAAGAAGCAAGCGGCGAAGGGCCGTTCCACGTCTTCGCTTCCTCGCCTTTGGCCTCTCCGGTGGAGGAATCAGCTTGATGGATAAGCAATCTGAGTATCGCAAGACACTGAACCTGCCGACCACGCACTTCCCGATGCGCGCCAACCTGGGCGAGATGGAGCCGCGCATCCAGAAGCGGTGGGAGGAGATCGACTTATACCGGACAGTGCAGGCGCACGCCAAGGGCCGTCCCAAGTACGTGCTGCACGACGGACCGCCTTTCTCCAACGGTGATATCCACCTCGGTCAGGCCCTCAACAAGATCCTCAAGGACGTAGTGGTCAAGTACCAGACCATGCGGGGATACGACGCCCCCTTCGTGCCCGGCTGGGACAACCATGGTCTGCCCACAGAGATCCGCGCCATCCAGACCTTCGCGATCGATCGCCATGCCATTGACCCGAGAGAGTTGCGCGCGCGTTCGGCGGAGACCGCGCGGCACTACGTTGACGTGCAGCGCCAGCAATTTCGCCGGCTTGGCGTTCGCGGGGACTGGGAGCATCCGTATCTCACCATGGATCCGAGCTACGAGGCCGCGGTCCTCGAGGCGTTTGGGAAGTTCGTGGAGCGGCAGTGCGTGCATCGGGGGCTGATGCCGGTCCACTGGTGTCCCGAGTGCGAGACTGCGCTCGCCGACGCCGAACTGGAGTACAAGGATCACACTTCCTCCTCGGTGTACGTTCGCTTTCCCGTGGTTTCGCTTCCCGCGGGGGTGGGGCCGGAGGCGGGCGGAAACGCGGCCTCGTTTGCGGTATGGACCACCACGCCCTGGACGCTTCCCGCCAACGCCGCCGTCGCGGTACATCCCAGGCTGGAGTACGTGTGGGTGGGTACGCCGGAGGACTGCCTGGTGATGGCGCGCGGCCTGCTGGAGACCACCATGGAGGCGTTGGGCTGTTCGCAGTATCAGGTCATCGCGGCCGCCCAGGGGCGGCAGTTGGAGGGCGGCGTGGTTCGGCACCCGTTCCTGGACCGCGAGGTGCCGATCGTGCTCGCGGACTATGTGACCCTAGACCAGGGCACGGGCTGCGTTCACACTGCGCCCGGCCACGGTCGAGAAGACTTCCTGACGGGTCGGAAATACGGATTGCCCACCTTCCAGCCCCTAGACGCGCGCGGGGTGTTTACGGAGGAGGGGGGCAAGTTCGCAGGACTCCGGCATGACGCGGCCGACCCCAAGATCGTGGAGGCGCTACGGTCTTGTGGCACGCTGCTGCAGTCGGAGCCGTACCTGCACCAGTACCCGCACTGTTGGCGGTGCGACTCACCGATCGTATTTCGCGCCACCAAGCAGTGGTTCGTGGACCTAAAGCCGTTTGCGGAGGAGGCGCTCCAGGCGGTGGACCAGACTACCTGGGTCCCCCCCTGGGGCTGGCAACGCATTCGCGGCATGATCGCCGACCGGCCGGACTGGTGCATCTCGCGCCAGCGCGCCTGGGGCATCCCGATTCCGGTCCTGTATTGCGGCGCCTGCGACCACGAGTTGCTGAGCCCGGAGGTGGTGGCGCGGGCGCAGGCCGTGGTGCGCGAGGGTGGCGCAGAGGCCTGGCATAGTGTGCCGGCTGAGGAGTTGGTCGCGCCAGGCCAGACCTGCGCGCAGTGCGGGAGTGGGGAGTGGCGCCGCGGGCAGGACATTTTCGACGTGTGGTTTGAGTCCGGATCCAGCCACCTCGCGGTGCTCAAGACCCGACCCGAGCTGCGCTGGCCGTCCGACCTGTACCTGGAGGGCCACGATCAGTACCGCGGGTGGTTTCAGCTCTCCCTCTGGAACGCGCTGATCGCGGAAGGGGGCGCGCCCTACCAGACGGTGCTGACCACCGGTTTTGTGCTCGACGCGCAGGGCCGGAAGATGTCGAAGAAGCTGGGCAATGCCATTGATCCGCAGGAAGTGGTGGCGAAGCTGGGCGCGGAGATCCTGCGGCTGTGGGTGTCCTACGTGGATTTCAAGGAAGACATGCCCACCGGCCAGGACATCTTCGCGCAGGTGGTGGATGGCTACCGGCGGCTGCGCAACACCCTGCGCTTCATGCTGGGCAATCTCTATGACTTCGACCCGGAGCAGGACGTGCTATCGGCCGGGGCGATGCTGGAAGTGGACAGGTGGATCCTGGGGCGCTTGGCAGGGCTGGTGGAGCGGCTGACGCAGGCCTACGACAGCTTCGAGTTCCACCAGGTCTACTACCGCGTGCACGAGTTCTGTGCGGTGGACCTGAGCCAGGTCTATCTTGACCTGCTTAAGGATAGGCTCTATACTTACCCCCCAAACAGCCAGGCGAGGCGGTCGGCGCAGACCGCGCTGTTCCACCTCACCATCACCCTGGCCAAGATCCTTACGCCGGTATTGAGCCACACCATGGAGGAAGTGTGGCAGCACCTCCCGGCCTGGTCGGGCAAGGAGGTGACGGTTCAGATCTGCGACTGGCCCGATCCGAGAGGGTGGCGGGAGGAGGAGCTGAGCAGGCGTTGGGAAGAGGAGATCGTGCCGTACTTCACGCAGGCCGATCGTGCGGTGGAGGAACTGCGCCGACGTGGGTGCGTGCGCCATCCCCTGGAGGCCGAGCTACAGGTGTACTGTGCGCCGGAGCGATGGCAGGCCCTGGTGGCGGCTCTCGGCGAAGACGATCTCGCCGCCGCGAACAGCGTGTCGCGGGTGAGCTACGGTGGGCCGGAGGAGACTGCGCCGGAAAACGCGGTTTCCGTGGACGGCGGGGTGCGGATCGCGGGCCGGGCCTCCCAGGCGGCGAAGTGTGCGCGGTGCTGGCGGCGGCAGGAGACGGTGGGGAGCGACCCGCAGCACCCCGGATTGTGCGGACGTTGTGTGGAGTACATAACCGCCTAGGCAAAAGGCCTGTTTGCTTGCGGCGCAAATGAGGAATACCTACAGGCCGCGCGATCACAGAGTGACCGCTGATCGGCCTGAGAGGCCGGTCGTTTCGCATGAGGAAAGGAATAGGGGGCAATGCCCGCCAGACCTGCGACTAGAGGAGTGAAGAAGCCGGCTAAGCAGCAGACGAGGCCGGTGGCACGGAAGCCCAAGGAAACCAGGGCAGTTCCCGCCAAGGTGAAGATTAGCGCGCGCGTCACGGTCAAGCCGAAGGGACCCGTTCCCAAGCGGGTGGCCGAAGCGAAGCAGACAATCCGGGTCAAGCCCAAGGTGCCGACGCGGCGACTCACCGCGGCCGAGCGCGCGGAGATGAAGAAGTTCGGCGCGCTGCTCCTGGCGGAGCGCGCGCGCTTGCTCGTCGAGTTGGAGGAGATCGAGAGCCGCACTGCTCGCACCACCGACGCGGAGCGCGCGACGGAGCTCTCCTCCTATGAAGATCATCCCGCCGATCTCGCCTCCGAGACCTTCGAGCGGGAGAAGGACCTGGCCATCGCGGAGAGCGTGGAGAGCCTCCTCAATCAGGTGAATACCGCGCTGGAGAAGGTGGAGCGCGGCACCTACGGCGTCTGCGACGCCTGCGGCCGCCCCATCAAGAGAGCTCGCCTCCAGGCCCTTCCCTTCGCCACGCTGTGTCTCGATTGCCAGGGTCGGTTGGAGGGTTGATCGGCGTGCGGGCGTCTGCTTTGCCATGGCGCCCTCCGGCCGTGTTCCTGACGGCGTCCGCGGTGGTGTTCGGGCTGGACCAGTCCACCAAGGCCCTTGCGGTGATCCACCTTTCCTCTCGTGGACCCGTGCCCCTCCTGGGTGACGTGATTCGTCTTTCCCTGGTGCACAACGTTGGCTCGGCCTTCGGCCTGGTGCAGGTAGCCTGGCCCCTGATCCTCGTGGGAGGCCTCTGCTGCGTCGTCATCCCGGCCCTCGTGCTGCTTCGCCGAAACCTGCCGCAGTCTCAGGCCGTCCTGCTGGCGGGCATCTGGGGCGGCTCCCTCGGCAACCTGCTAGACCGGCTCCGCACTGGGGGAGTGACCGACTTCATTGACCTGCGCGTCTGGCCGGTGTTCAATGTGGCTGATATCGCCATCACCCTCGGGTGTCTCGGGCTGGCGGTTCATCTCGTCGCCCGGCGTTAGCGGGAGGTGCTGATTGCATCCCGTGCTGTTCCATATCGGACCGCAGGCCGTGCGTGGCTATGGGGTAATGCTGATGCTCGGCTTCCTCGCCGGCATCTGGCTGTCGTCCCGCCAAGCCTCCAGGTTGGGCCTGCGGAGCGACCTGCCGATTGACCTCGGCGTGTGGGTCCTTGTCGCCTCCATCATCATGGCGCGCCTGACCTATGCTGCGCTGAATTGGAGCGACTACGCGACGCGACCGGTCGCGGTGATCCGCATCTGGGAGGAGGGCGGGTTGTCTTTCCACGGCGGCCTGCTGGGGGGAGTGCTGGCGGTAGCGTTCTACGCCTGGCGCGCGAGGTTGTCCTTCTGGCGGCTGGCCGACATGCTGGCCCCCGGCCTGGCCCTCGGCTACGGTATCGCGCGCTTTGGCTGTCTCCTCAACGGCTGCTGCTATGGCCGGCCGACCTCGCTGCCTTGGGGAATAGTGTTCCCCGGGATCACCACCGAGCCGTCTCACCCGACGCAGATCTACGCGGCCGTGGGAAGTTTCGCCCTGTGCGCCGTTCTGCTGCGAATCCAAACGCGCCTGAGAGTTCAGGGCCAGTTGTTCCTGCTCTATCTGATGCTCTACGCGGTCCTGCGTGCGATCGTGGAGGTCTTCCGCCGCGGCATCAGCGCGCGAGAGCTTTGCTGCGGTTTCACCCAGGCGCAAGTGGCCAGTCTCGCTATCTTTGCGGCCGCGGCCCTCGCTTTCCTCTGGCGCGCGCGGCGCGGCTTCCACCGCGGACCGGCCCCGGGTGAGCGTGGAGCGGTGTAGTGTCGGATCCTTGGAGGATCCTGGAAGTGCAGGCCCGCTACGGGGGACTGCGGGTTGATGTCTTTCTCGCTCAGCAGGTCGGGGTAACCCGCTCCCAAGTCGAGAAGCTTGCGAAGCAGGGGAAAGTGCTGGTCAACGGCCGGCCCGCCAAGCCCGGCCGGCGTCTGGAACCGGGCGAGCGAGTGCAGGTGCAGCTCCCGCCGCCCGCCGAACCGGGCCTTCGGCCCGAGCCCACTCCCCTGACCATCCTTTACGAGGACGATTCCCTGATCGTGCTCTCCAAGCCGCCCGGCCTGGCGGTGCATCCCGGCGCAGGGCGTGCCGGGGGAACGCTGGTCAACGCGCTCCTGGCCCATTGCCCTACTCTCGTGGGAGGGGAGAGCAACCGGCCTGGGATAGTGCATCGCCTGGATCGCGACACTTCCGGCGTGATGGTCGTCGCCAAAGGGGAGGAATCCTACCAGTGCCTCTCTCTCCAGGTTCGCAGCCGGGAGATGGATCGCCGCTATCTCGCCCTGGCCTGGGGGGTGATCCGAGAGGACCGCCTTATCATCGCGGTGCCGATCACCCAGCATGAGACAAAGCGGGAGCGGATGGCGGCCGCGGCCAGGCCCGCAGTGGGCCGCCGGGTGCGGGACGCCGTGACCGATCTGCGGGTGCAGCACCGCTTCCCGTACATGACGCTCGTAGAGGCGAAGCTCATCACCGGCCGGACGCATCAGCTCCGCGTGCACCTCGCGCATATCGGCCATCCTGTGGTAGGAGACCCGGTGTATGGGAGGCGTACGGCAAAGCGGATGGAAGCTCTTCTGGACCCCTACACCCTGGCCTTAGTGCGCGCGCTGCCCGGTCAAGCCTTGCACGCCCAGTTACTCACCTTTCGCCATCCGATCACCGGCCAGGAGATGGCGTTCTCCGCCCCACCGCCGCCGGAGCTGGGGAGACTGCTCCAACGGGCAGAGACCGGCTGGTGAACTGCAGCGGCGGGCGAGGTGGGGAACGCGCGGGAAGGAGATGCCGCGCCCCTGCCGAAAACGGGGGACGAGCTACGAAAGGAGAGCGACATGGCGGTTCTTGACGATCTGAAGGCGGCAATCATTTCGGGCAATCGCGAGGCGGCGAAGGCGGCCGTCCAGAAGGCCCTCGGGGAGGGCCTGGCGGCGAAGCAGATCGTGGTGGAGGGCATCGCCCCGGCCATGGAAGTGGTAGGCGAGAAGTTCCGCAACAATGAGTTCTTCGTGCCCGAGCTGCTGATCGCCCAGCGGGCGATGAAGGAGTGTCTGAAGCTGATGTCCGGGGC
>Ga0214473_10008608_pt1 | contig 12062 bp, 7 predicted proteins | sample RVTome_7_FD_203509 | JGI IMG/M metagenome (GOLD analysis project Ga0214473, IMG submission 203509) | Soil microbial communities from uranium-contaminated site in the Upper Colorado River Basin, Wyoming, United States - RVT98D197 | ecosystem: Environmental > Terrestrial > Soil > Contaminated >...
TGCGGCCTATGCCGACAGGGTCAAACTCAATTTGGCCCTGTCGGTTTATCATATACACACCATGATGAAAACCTATCTTCCCTTCAGCAAGCTGGCGGACAAGGTCCTGGAAGATCTTTCGCACGGGTTGAGTGTGGCGATCACCGGCCTTAGCAACAGCGGCAAGTCCGACTTGATGCGCGCTCTTTCCAGCACCGGAGTGCAGGCTGAATTCGCCGAACGTCTTGCCAAGCCGGTGGCGTTGATCTACGTCGACTGCAACCGGGCTGTGGCCATCACCGCCCAGGCCTTCTATGAGGTGGTGTTGCGAACGATCCTCGAGTGGGCGGACAAGGTCGAAGTGGCTGATCTGGCAGTCACACTCCGAACGCGCTATCAGTCCATCACCGAGGCCGAGAACGCGTTTACCGCCTCGCTCTCCTTCAATCTGGCGCTCTCGGAGTTGTGCGAAGGGCTGGACACGCTCGTCGTGCTCCTGTTCGATGAGTTTGACGAAATCTACGGCGCCCTCGACGAGCGGGCGCTCCTCAATTTGCGTGCTCTGCACGACGGGTTCAGCGAGCGCCTTCGGTATGTCACAGCCACAGTGCGGAAGTTGAGCGAGATCCGTGGGGGCGTGGTCGAGAGCGAGTTCGCCGAACTCTTCACGCGTTCAACTTATCCGATGCCGCTGCTCACCCCGGCCGAATCAGAGCGTCTCATCGGGGAGATGCAATTGACGCCCCGACCGAGCGGGCTTGTGTCTGCTTGCATTGGGCTGGGCGGGGGACACCCGGGAGTGCTGGTTGCGGTGGCCGAAGCCTTTGCGAACATGCCGCCGGATTGGAAGGGCGATCCGCTCTTGCTCGCCAGCCAGCGGCCACAGGTGAGCGCGGAATGTCTGAAGATCTGGGGCCAATTGACGGCCGAAGAGCAGGCCGGGTTGGTGTCGCTTGTCCTCGAGGAGGATGCCGGTCTGCCCGGACCTCTCATGCGCCACCTGGAAGGGCTGGGGCTGCTGCGGGATGGGAAGCCCTTCTCTACCTTGTTCGCCCAATTCGTGGGCCGGCGCGGGCGGGGCAAGGACATCGAGACGGAAGGTGTCCACATGGACCCAGACGCGGGAGACGTCTGGGTCGATGGGATTCGCATTCCGGTTCTAACCGACCTTGAGTACCGTCTTCTGGGACTCCTTTACGAGAGGCGTGACAAACTCACGGATAAGTACCGAATCGTCACAGCCGTGTGGGGAGAGGAATATCTGGGGGAAGTCGACGACGCACGCGTGGAGAAACTTGTGAGCCGGTTGCGCAGCAAGATCGAGGCCGATCCCTCGCAACCGCGCTATCTCACCACCCAACGCGGCCGCGGCTACAAGCTGCTTTCACGCCCGGGAGCTTAAGGCCGCCCGCGAGACATCAGTCCCTTAAGACTCGTCCGTCTCCACCGCGTGCCGCCCTGCCGGGGTGCCAGATGTCGGGGGGGCTGTGTCGGATACGGTACTCTCTCGCACATACCCCCAATCCGAGACGAGCGACAAGGGATTCACCGAACTCGCCCGAATCCGACGAGCCGTCGAGTCGGATTCGAATGAGCCAATGACAATGTTGGACTAGGTCTCCGCCAGGGAGCGGCCGTAGGTGAGCAGCGCGTCCACCATTCCCGGCTCAGGCGCCTCGGCGTAGATGCGCAACACGGGTTCTGTGCCCGAAGGACGGATGAGGAGCCAAGACTCATCTTGAAGCATGTACTTCACCCCGTCGAGGCTGCTGACCGAAACGACTCCGACGCCTCCGATGGAGGCTGGAGCCTGCGTTTCCAGGCGTTCAACCATCCCCGACTTGGATACAGGTCGCGCAAGCCGCAGGTCGAGGCGGGCGTAGTGGGCCGGACCGACCTGCACCAGCAGATCGGCGACGAGCTCCTCGAGGGGTGTTTTCAAGGCGGATACCATCTCAAGCATGAGCAATCCCATGAGGATCCCATCGCCTTCGGGGATGTGCCCGCGGAAGGTCATCCCGCCTGATTCCTCGCCCCCGATGAGCACGTCGTCACGCAGGATGTGATCGGTGATGTGATTGAAACCCACCGGTGTCTCGACGACCTCAAGGTCGAACTTCTTGCCTAGTCGGTTGATCATCTGGGTCGTGGAAATCGTCTTGACCACCTTTCCTCGCCAGCCGCGTTGTTCCACCAGGTATCTCAAGCTCAGGGCCAGGATGCGGTGTGCGTCGACATACTGTCCTCGCCCGTCCATGGCCCCGATGCGATCGGCGTCTCCGTCCGTCGCCAACCCAAGCTGGCCGTGACCGGCGGCGATAGCGCCGGCCAATGCGCCGAGGTAGCGTGCGATGGGCTCGGGATGGATCCCACCGAAGCCCGGGTTCATCTCCGAGCGCACTTCGAGAACCTCGCAGCCTGTCCCCTGCAAGATGCCCTTGATCAGACCGCGTCCGGAGCCGAACATCGAGTCGACCACCAGGCGCATAGGCTGGTCCGAGATGGCTTCGAAATTGATCAGTGTGCGGAGGTGCTCGTAATAGGCCTGTGTCGGATTGATGCGCTCCAGTAAGCCGGTAGACCGCGCCTGTTCGAAGTCCATCAAATTCGGACCCCGACCGCGGGCCTCGTTATCGTTCAAATACACTTCGACCCGGCGGCACTGTTCGGGCAGGGCCGAGCCGCCGTACATCGATTTCAATTTCACACCGTTGTAACGCGGGGCGTTGTGAGAGGCAGTGATCATGATTCCGGCGACTGCCCCCAAGTTCTTCACGGCGTGGGAGAGAGTCGGGGTTGGAACATCCGCTGTCGTCAGGAAGACTTGGTACCCGTTTGCGGCCAGTACCCGGGCTGCTTCGACTGCGTAGCGGTCGGAAAGGAAGCGCGTGTCGAAGCCGACGACCATTCGTCGGCGGTCGGGTTGCTTGCCGCCGGCCGCGCCCCCGTTGAGCCATTCCTCCGAGGCTACAGCGTCAGCGATCGCCTGTGAGACAAGGCGGAGGTTGTGGAAGGTGAAGGTGTCGGAGATGACACCGCGCCATCCGTCCGTGCCGAAGTGAATTGTCATGAATTGTCTCTTGGGATAGGTTGAAGAAGGGCATTCTATCAGTCGCAGCGCGCGCGGTCAAGCTGGCCTTCGCGCGGGTGTCCATTCCATCTCAGGGGACTTGGGGGCGGGCCTTTCTCGCCCGCCCCCAAGTCCCCTGAAACCCCCAACCTCGGTAAGAACGTCCGGGGCGGACGGCCCCCTTCTCCCTCCACGAAGAGGACATTTCCCCCGAGATGGAACGCACCCTTCGTGCGGAAACACCTCCCACACGATCGGTCACGGATCCTTCGATAGGCGAACGAGCAAGGCTTGCATTTGCGTGCCGCGTCGCACCAACGTCTGGCGTCTCTTCGTGAGCAGCCGCGCCCGAAACGCGGAGACCGGTATAAGCGCGCGGGCTGGGAAGCCAGAATCGAGTGTATCCGACCAGGAGATGATCAGGCGGTGTAGGCCAGCCCGACGACTACGTCGTTGACGTTGGTCCCGCTCGGTCCGATGCGGATCAGCGCGCCCAATCGGTCTAGGGTTGGGTAGGCGTCGTTATCCGTCAAGGCTGCCTGCGGGTCAAGCCCTGCTTCCCGCGCTCTGCCGGCTGTCTCACTCGTGACAACGGCGCCGGCGGCGTCGGTCGGTCCATCCACCCCGTCCGTGGCTAGCGCCATTAGTGCTTTGCCGAATGATCCGTCGAGCGTCAAGGCTGCCGACAGGGCGAGTTCTTGATTCCGTCCTCCGAGCCCCTGGCCGCGGACCATCACAGTCGTCTCTCCACCCATCAGCAGGCAAGCGGGCGGGGTAGTACCCGTCAGGCGGGATCCGAAGAGGCTTCCTACGATCCGGGCCTCGCCGCTCATTCGGCGACGGACCACGCGCGGGGCGAAGCCAAGGCCGGATGCGGCCTCCATGGCCGCGTCTAGCGCCACGCGGTTGCTGCCAATCAAGACGTTTGTCGGACGTGGTGTTGGCGCGGGAGTGGTCGGAGAGACCGTCAGTGCCTCGCGGATGACGGGCGAGACCTGGGTCCACAGATTGTGTTTCTCGAGGATTTGCCTGGCCAGGCGAGGCCGAGGGGCGCGCAAGGCAGTCGGACCCGAAGCGATGGACGAAAGCCGATCCCCAACGACGTCGGAAAGGATCAAGGCCACAGTCCGCGCCGGAGCCGCCAGGCGAGCCAGTCCACCGGACTTGATCCGGGAAAGCGCGCTGCGAACGATGTTGATCTCTTCGATCGGCGTGCCGGATCGAAGAAGCAATCCGTTCAGCGCTTGAAGCTCCGGCAGCGCAATCCCCCCGCGAGGGATCTCGAGCATCGCCGATCCCCCGCCGGATACCAAGGCCAACAATACATCCCCCTCGTCTGTGTCAGCCAGCATCGTCTCGACGGCTCTCCCCCCGATCAGGCTGCCTTCATCCGGATGGGGATGACCGGCCGGGATGTACGTCAATCCGGCAGGCGCAAGGTCCCTTGTCCAGCGTGGTACGGCGGCAATACCCTGGTCAATCCTGCTTCCCAGTACATCGAATGCCGCCTTGCACATAGCCGGAGCGGCTTTCCCGGTCGCGACGACAAACAAACGGGACCTGGGAATGAGTGAGATCGTGTGCCCTCCGGCGATGAAACCACCTGGTCGCAGCTGAAGCTGCTCGGCTACGCAATGGCCGGCGTCAGCCGCCTGAAGGGCGACGGTCTGGATCATTCCCAGATGAGTGAGGTGGTCGGAGAAGCGGGGACTGGTCACCATCCTGCTATTTCCTGGCCCCTCCGAGCCTTCGCCGTCGATCTGCGGTAGAAGGCAATCAGGGGGATGAAATGACCTGTACCGCCGCCTGAGCCGCCGCGTCGGGGGTCGCACCTCCGCTCAAGACCGCCTCGACCGCAGCCTGGAGAGGGGGACCGAATGTGACCAGGACTTCTTCCGGGGGCGTCGGACGTGAGACGCTGACGAGACGAGAGACAATCGACCGGTCAAGCCCCCCCGGCCAGGCCCCGAGCGTCGATCTGTTCGGGGGGAGCATGCCCAGGGCGTTGGTCCAGGGGCCGAGAAACTCCGGTTCCGAGAGCCACAGGATCAACTCGGCCGAAAGCCTCTGACGCTCGGCGTCTTGGGAGACGATTGCCCAGGACCAGGTCTCGGCGAAGCAGATCCCGGCCCCGCCCTTGGTGGGCAAAGGCAAGGCAGCTTCCGTTTCCGGATCGTGTTGGTTCAGAAAGAGGCTGAGGGGTGCTGTCCCGCCTGCTGCTCGCTCACCCCGAACCGCAGCCCAGGTATCGCTGTCGGCGGCGAATTGGCGTGCTGAGAGCGGAATCACACCCGCGGCGCGGGAAGAAGCGTAGAACGAAAGGACTTCGGTCAAAATGTCAGCGTCGAGGGATGGGCGTCCGTTTTCGTCCGTGAGAGAACCGCCCAGGGAAACGTACTCCGCCAATGTGAACAGAGCATACGGGTCTGCGGCGGGGAAGACGAAGGGGGCTGGGCCGGCCAGGATCTCAGCCCAACTCAACGGCGGGCGCGGATAGCGTGTCAGGTCGTAGCTCAGGATCTCAGCCTCGGCGGCGAAAGGCAGACCAAAGAACTCGCCCTCGGATGATGATATCCCGAGTGCATGTGCGTACCATTCGGGTGAGACGGGCTCAACCACGAGCCCGCTGAGCGGGACGATCAGTCCTTTGACCGTCGCCGCACTGAGAGCAACCGGATCCAGGGCGATCACGTCCGGAAGCACCGCCGGGGCTGCCACAGATGCCGCCGCCAGGGTGTCCAGCAGGCCGGCGGGCCCGCCTACATCTTTGATGCGAACCGCCAGGTCGACTCCCGGATGTGTTTCCTCGAACGAAGCCAGTCGATCGGCCAGCAGGCTTCCAGCCGCGGAGGGCACTTCCGGCGAGAAGATATCGGGGAGCCAGAGGGTCAGGCTTTGTCGGGAGGGCTCGCGTGTCGGCGTGGCCTGGACCGTCGGAGGCGTCCCAGGCGGCAGCGGAGAGGTGAGCGGAGTTGCGGGTGGGCCGGCGGCGCCGCAGGCCGTTAGGAAGACGGCTGCGATCACCGACCATGTGCCGAACCGTGATTCCATAGACGGGAATTATACAGCCCGGCCAGATTCGCGAAACGCGCGGGGCGCGTAGCTCGTCTCAACGAGATCATGTGGCCTCAGGAACTTCGCGCTACATAGAGTCCGTGGAGGGCTTTCTCGAACGCCGAAGGGTCTCGCCGTGGGGAGCCTATGTTAGAATCTGCCCATGATGGCTGAGCTCGACGGGATCCAGCCGATACTGGAAGGCATTCCCTCCAAGCCTGGTTGTTATCTCATGAAAGACCGGGCGGGGAGGGTGATTTATGTCGGCAAGGCTGTGAATCTGCGCAACAGAGTGCGCTCGTACTTCCACGCCTCTAGCGGTCACTCCCGCAAGACGGCTGAGATGGTCGGTCATATCAGTGACATCGAGTGGATCGTCGTCGATTCCGAGCTCGAGGCGCTGATCCTGGAAATGAATCTCATCAAGCGTCACCGGCCGAAATACAACGTGCGCTTGAAGGATGACAAACGCTACCCGTATGTCAAAGTGCATTGGGCCGATCCATTCCCCAAAGTCACCGTCACTCGTCGGATGGAGGATGACGGGAACCGCTATTTCGGCCCTTATACGAGCATGTGGGCCGTTCACCAGACCCTCGATGTCCTGCGCAGGATCTTCCCCTACCTGACGTGCGACCGAGTGATCACGGGCCAGGACCCCCGGGCGTGCCTGTACTACGACATCAAACTTTGCCTGGCGCCCTGCATCGGCGCAGTGGACCAGACGATGTATCGGGCGATGATCCATGACCTGTGTCGTTTCCTGGAAGGTAACACCGAAGCCGTCGTCGAAGGCATGACCAAGCAAATGAACCAGGCTTCGGAGGAGATGCAATACGAACGGGCGGCGGCCACACGCGATCAACTGACAGCTATCGAGAAGGTCGTGGAAGGGCAGAAGGTTGTCTCACAAGACAGGATCGATTCGGACGTGATCGCCTTTGCCCGGGACGACAGCGACGCGTGTGTGCAGATCTTCTTCATCCGAGGGGGCAAACTGATCGGCCGCGAGTACTTCGTGCTTGAGGGCACGCGCCAGGCGGACGATAAGGAGGTATTGGAAGCGTTCGTCAAGCAGTTCTACACCGAGTCGGCCCAGGTTCCGTCGCGGGTCCTTCTCCCGACAGAGATCGAGGAAAGTCGGATTATCGAGGAATGGCTCGGGCGCCGCCGCGATGACAGGAAAGTCCAGCTCATCGTCCCCCGGCGGGGATCCAAGCGTCAGCTCATTCAAATGGCGGCGGAGAACGCCGCCGAAACCCTGACTTCGCTGCGGGCGCGCTGGGAAGCCGACCGGAGCAAGCATGTCCGGGCGCTGGCTGAGCTCCAGAATTCTCTCCGGCTCCCCGTCCCGCCCAACCGCATCGAGTGCTACGACATCTCGAATTTGCAGGGCACGGCCGCGGCCGGCTCGATGGTGGTCTTCGAGCAAGGAAGTCCCAACAGGCGTCTCTACCGCAAGTTTACGATCAAGACCGTTCAGGGTCAGGACGATTTTGCCAGCATGGAAGAAGTGCTCCAGCGCAGACTTCGGCGCTGGCAGGTCGCTCGAGAGGAAGCGGAGAAGCCGGGCGGCAAGCTGGATCCGGCTTTTGGCATATTGCCCGAGCTGCTCATCGTCGATGGGGGGAAGGGACAGCTGGGGCGCGCGCTGAAGGTTATCGCGTCGTTCGGATCACCCGGCTCGATGTCCGTCGCCGGCCTGGCGAAGAACCACGAAGAAATCTTCCTCCCGGATCAGACCGATCCGGTCATCCTCCCTCGCAGCAGTGACGGTCTGTATCTCATGCAGCGCATTCGGGATGAGGCTCACCGCTTTGCTCTTCGTCAACACCAGACGCAGCGACGCAAGACCGGGCTGGCCTCCCAGCTCGACTCGATCAGCGGAATCGGCCCAGCCCGACGGAAAGCGCTGATCCGGGCCTTTGGCTCGCTCGATGGGATCCGACAGGCACCGGTCGAAGACCTTATGAACATTCCCGGCATCACCCGCGCTCTGGCCGAACGTGTGAAAGCCGGAGTGTGAAGCTTCAAATGTGGATTTCGATCGGAAGCAAGGACCGGACGAAAGCCCCATTCCCCTGCGGCCCCAGCGTTGAGACAATGAAAGGGGCCGACGACCGTCAGATCGGCTGTAAGGGAGAGGTCTGTCCCTGGAAGCGACCCGGGCGGGGGTGACGTATGCCCGCCGAGTTGCGTCCGGCTGCGCGTGAAGTCAAGGGTTGCCGGGACAGGCTGAATGGAGTCGGATTACGATGCCTCAAATCTGGATTATCGACGATGATGATGAGATGATCCACGCGGTTGAGCTGATGCTTAAGCTCCTCGATTTCACGGTCTCAGCCTACCGCTCGGCCCGGATCGCGGTCCAGGATTTGATGCAAGGGAAGCGGCCCGACGCTGTTCTTCTCGACATCAACATGCCGGAAGTCAGCGGGATCGACATGCTCGAATTCCTGCGACGCCAGGAGAGCTTCAAGGATATCCCGGTCGTCATGCTCTCTTCCGAAACCACCGATGTGCAGGTCGATCAAGCGATGGCCCTGGGTGCCAATGCCTTCGTCTTCAAGCCGGTGTCCATCGAGGAGCTGGAAGAGGCCCTCAAAACCGCACTCCCCCGGAGTTGACCCCAAGCGTCTGAGTCCACGTTATCGCTAGCCTCAGCATTGTCGCTCGCTGCGTAAGTCGTAAGGTTTGTCCACCGCCCCTCTGAGAGTGTGCCTGAGGCCATTCCACACCTGGGGCTCCCCCGGAGCACAAGTGGGGGTCACCACCCGCGTTTCGGCTATGGAGCTTCGCCGGAGCGGTGAAGGCGTGAATCAGTAGAGTGCCAAGCTTGCATTAGAAGGATGACCGAGGATCACCTCGGCCCTCAAACGATTGGGGCTCTGACCTCACCCCGCAAGTTGTTAGCGGGGGTAGGGGCCCTTGCCTTCCGTCGGGAAGCTGTCTAGGGAACGGGACACGGATCCTGCGTCGCCAGGATTCATTCTCAAGCTCCGGGGCCGGGGGGCTCGATGAGGATCCCAAGGCGGGCAGACGCCTCACAAAGTTTGCGCCAGTCGCGCTCGGCGACGCAGGCGCTCGTCGGCCCGAGGACCTCGCGCACAAAGCGGTTGGTAGCTCGATTCGTGCGAAGCTCCTCCAGAAGAGCGGCTTGGTCGACCCTGAACACCAGCAGGCGCTCAAGACGAGCCTCGGTGCCCCTCTCAGCCCAACGATCTAGGGCCCGGGATAGAGACTGAGGAAGCTCAGATTCGGAGGCACTAGTGAGGATAGCTCGTACATGACCGACTTGCAGCCCCTGCTCCGACGCGGCCCGCAGGCTGTCGGGCGTCAGCCGGTATTGGTACGCCTCGGATTGTCTGGCCTCCCAGGCGCAGAAGCGCGCGATCTGGTAACGCACACCGGGGGGTGCCAAGCGCGGAACCGTGATCAAGCCGTCGGGTCTCAAGATTACCTTTGCTGGAATCTCGGGAGTGTCCGAAGGCGAGGACGCGGCGGGTCTCGACAAGGAAGCAAATGCTGGCGTCAGACGGAAGGCGACGATCGGGCCATCGGAACCGGTACTACCCAGGTCTGCCATCCCAAGCCAGTGGAGGGGACCAGTGATCAAACCGTGGATGAGAGCACCTTCGACGGCATGCCAGTGGCCCAGCCCGCGCAGGAATGCCCCGGTCCGCGTATCCTGCAAGTACCATGCGTCGAAGGCCCCCGCTGGTCGTGGAAAGAACGGGCGGATATCCTGCACCGATTGAATGAAGCCAGCCAGGTCCCACCATTCGCCTGGGGCGACCTGCCCCAGGAACTCGAGGACAGCTTGCCGTGAAACCAAAGGATCGTTGGGCCAGCTCCCTCGGGCCACTTGAAGATAGGGGATCTGAGCGAGATCGTTCCACCTCTTCGTTACGGCCCAGGTGCGTCGCAGACGGTCCTGGATGTCACCCCGGTTGGAATCGAGCAGCTCCCGGACGGCCTCGGGATTTGGTTTGAGCTTGTCGCCGGAGAGGACACCTTCCTCAACAAGGCAGGACACCAGCAGCTGGATTGATGACGGTTGGTGGAGAAAGGGGGCCAGGCCCTCCACCCGCTCCGCCGACAGACTGTTGGCGGAGGCAGGTCGGCGGCGCAGCGCCGCCACGAGGGTGACCAGGTCATCGACCGCCCAATCGACCGTGGGCAAGACTTGCTCGAGCTGGGTGGCTGGCTTCGGTTTGATCGTCTCGGGGCCTGCCTCGGTTGAAGGGAGCTGGGCCAGGAGATCGTCCGGGATGTATCCGAATTCCTGAGGCCCAGCCGGTGTGTCGAGAAACGACCGCGCGATCAAGCCCCGATACCACAGGGCCTCGAGTGCCGACGGGCCCCTGCGCCATGGTTGCTCCCGGTCGCGCCGGCCGGCCCCCATCTGGCGGAAAGGGCCGTACTTCCGGGTCAGATCGGCGAGGGGCAGACGACCTTGGTTACGCTGGACCGCTTCCAGCGCCGCGTGGGCGAGCGGCGGGAGCCCGTCGATGATTTCGGAGAGCAATCCGGGATCGAGCATAGCCCGGGAGAGCTCGCCCGCGAGCGTAGCGGCACTCCCGCGTCGGAGATCGAGACCCCATAGGGTGGCGACGATGCGCAGATATCCGGGGTCCTGGTCTTGGAGCGCGACGGCTAGAGTTGGCATGCGATGAGCGGGATAGTCTTGATCGCCCGTCGATCTGTGGACGAAGCCCGTCCAGACGTTCAACGGGCGATTCAGACAATCACTTGGAGCGCGGCAGGCATGATCTCGACCTCGATGTCGCGCACTTTCGAGGTCAGCCCGGCGAACATCTCGCCGTCGGTGTGGATGGGCAAAGGGGTTTCCGAGCTGAGCTTCATCCGGCGGAAACTGCCCAGGTGTACCGGTTTGAAACGGCCGTGGGTACCCTTCATCACTTCGGGGATCAGACGGAACATCATCAGGCGCGACACCCGCTCAATCATGGCGTAGTGCAGCAGTCCATCATCCGGCTTCGCCTCGGGTGCGACGAAGAACCCGCCTCCCTCACGTGGCCCGTTGCACAGCGCCAACATCAGAACCTCCTTCTCGATGGTCTCCTCGTCCGTGACGATTCGCATCCGAGGGGCGTTATGGTTCCGCAGGATCGTTTGAATAACCGCCCACAGGTACATGCTGAACCCTTGCAGGCGGGTGATCTGGTAGGAATAGTAGGTGACGGTTGCGTCAAACCCGATTCCCATCGTGTTGTCCCAGTACACTACCCGGCCATTCGCGTCACTCAGTTTGCCGATATCGATCGTTTTGGTCTCTCCGGCGAAGACCCTCTGCATGGCGACTTCTGGGTCGGCCTGAATACCGACGTTCGAGCAGAAGTCGTTTCCGGAACCGATAGGCACCGCCGCCATCTTCGGCCGCCGATTGGGTGGGACACGCATGAGGCCGTTTGTCACCTCGTGCACCGTCCCATCCCCGCCTAGAGCGGCAACGACATCAAAACCCTGGCGGGCGGCCTCCTCGGCCAGATCGGTCGCGTGGGCCGGGTATTCCGTCGGCGCCCAGTCGACGTTGCTGTGCTGCGTAATCACGGATTGTAGGGAAGAGGCGATGTCCCAGGCCCGGCCGCGGTCTGCGTGTGCATTGAAGATAAGTCTGATGCGGGTCATGTTGCGGCCTCCGAGGCGTTTCGTCTTGCGTCGTGGAAATTGCTACAGCGCGGTGTCCGCGACCCATTCCGATATATGCGAACCGAGCGATGCGGAAGTTGTTTCTCGATTTTGGGTTCGTGCCTGGCTACGCCGCTGAGGGACTGCACTCCGGCACAATGATCCACCGGCGATGCGAGACGGCGCAGTTCCCTTTCGGTGTCACGCAAGGCGGGCGCAGGCGGACCCATTCCCCCTAATCCCACCTGACTTAGAACTGTTATTCAATTATAGTCAAAACCTTGAGGCGAAGGGCAGGTGATGTCTG